>Ga0214917_10000777_pt1 | contig 41478 bp, 31 predicted proteins | sample LL_1208_BB_MetaG_FD_177983 | JGI IMG/M metagenome (GOLD analysis project Ga0214917, IMG submission 177983) | Freshwater microbial communities from Lake Lanier, Atlanta, Georgia, United States - LL_1208_BB | ecosystem: Environmental > Aquatic > Freshwater > Lake | place: USA: Georgia | collected... | reverse complement strand
TCGGCGAATCGGTGAACACGATGCCCCCCTCGCCCATCGTCATGTGATGGGCCGGATAGAAACTGCACGTGGCCACGTCGCCGAACTGGCCGACGTGTTTCCCTGCAAACTCGGCGCCGAGCGCGTCGCAGCAGTCCTCCACGAGCCAGAGATCGTGCCGCTTGCAAAAGTCGGCGACCGCGGCACAGTCAAACGGATTGCCGAGCGTGTGGGCGAGCATCACTGCCCGGGTCTTGTCGCTGCGGGCCGCCTCGAGGCGATTCACGTCGATGTTGTAGGTGGCGTGTGTTTCCGGATGCTCGACGTCGACAAAGACAGGCACGCAGTTGTTTTGCAGGATCGGGTTGACCGTCGTGGGGAAACCCGCGGCGACGGTGATCACCTCGTCGCCGGGCTTCAACGCCTCGGCCAAGAGTTTGTGAGACGTTAGGGCCGTCAGGGCGAGCAGATTCGCACTCGAACCGGAGTTCACCAGACTCGCGCACCGCATGCCCACGCGGGCGGCAAATCGTTTTTCAAACTCCTCCGCGAACCGCCCCGTCGTGAGCCAGAAATCGAGCGAACTATCAACGAGGTGCTCGACCTCCTTCGCATCAAACACCCGGCCCGCCACCGGCACGGCCTGCCCCGGCTCGAACGGCCGCTCGGGAAACGCCAGCCGGCAATACTCCGCGACGAGCGAGCGAATCTCGTCGCGAACCGAGTCGGCCGTGCGGCGGTTTGTTGCATGACTCATGCGACTGGCACCCTCGATGCCCGGGCGGACTCTTCAAACGCTGCGATGTCGGCTTCGCAGAGCACGCGGGCCTGGGCGGGATCCGCGGCAAACGCCTTGAACCACGCGGCGGTGCGATGGATCGCCTCGTGAGCCGTGAGCCGGGGCTGCCAGGGCAGTTCCGCCCGTGCCTTGTCGATCGCCAGCCGCAGGACGTGGGTTTCGATCGGAGCACGCGGATCGTGCATGTCTTCCCAGGAACCAGCGCCCCAGGCATCGATGAAGATCTGGGCCAGTTCGCTGACAGTCACGTCGTCGCCCGCAGCCGGCCCGAAGTTCCAGCCGGTGCACCAGCGGGGGCCGGGCGCGGCCAGCATGGCGGCGGCGAGCGTGAGGTAGCCCGAGAGCGGCTCGAGCACATGCTGCCAGGGGCGAACCGCCGCGGGATTCCGCACCGGCACGGGCTTGCCGGCCACGAGATGCCGGACGATGTCGGTGACGATCCGGTCCTCGGCCCAGTCGCCGCCGCCGATCACGTTGCCGGCCCGCACCGTGGCCAACTGCACGCCATGCTCGGCGAGCCGCTCGGGCGGGAAGTAGCTGCGGCGATACGACGCGGCCACGAGCTCCGCGGCCCCCTTGCTCGCGCTGTAGGGATCGCGGCCACCCATCGGATCTGCTTCGTCGTGCGGTCGACCGTCGTCGTGTGGCTCGTAGCACTTGTCGCTTGTGACCACGAGCGCGGCGCAGGGGCGGCCGGCGAGCCGGATCGCATCCAAAACCGACGCCGTGCCGACGACGTTCGTGGAAAACGTGTCGAGCGGCTCGCGGTGCGAAAGCCGCACAAGCGGCTGGGCGGCCAGGTGCATGACCACGTCGGGCCGGGCGTCACGAACCGCTGCGGCCAGCCGGGCGGAGTCGCGAATGTCCGCCTCGTGATGCACGTCCACGAGATCGCGAAGCCGGGCGGCCTCGAAGAGCGAAGGGTTCGTCGGTGGAGCCAGCGAGTAGCCGGTGACCTTTCCGCCCAGCCGGTGCAGAAGCATCACGAGCCACGAGCCCTTGAAACCTGTGTGGCCCGTGACGAAGAACCGCTTGCCACGGAGGGATTCCAGGCTGTTGTTGACGGCCATCACCACACCTTCCAGGCGGCCTCGCCGTCCTTCCACATCTCGTTGACGTAGAGGTAGTCGCGATAGGTGTCGACCGGGAAGAAAAAGCCGTCGTGCTTGTAGGCCATCAGCTGGCCTTCGGCAGCGAGCCGTTCGAGGGGCTCTTGTTCAAGAATCTCCTTATCGCCGCCCTTCAAATAGTCGAAGATGTGGCGGTTGAACACGAGAAAGCCTGCGCTCACCCAGCCCTCCACCTTCGGCTTCTCAGAAAAGCTCGTCACGCGCGACTGATCGTCGATCATCGTGATCCCAAACCGGGAGACCGGCTGCACGGTTGTGACGGTCGCAAGTTTTCCGTGTGCCTTGTGAAACGCGACGAGCTTGCCGATGTCGATGTCGGCCAGGCCGTCGCCGTAGGTGACGATGAACGTGTCGCCCTTCACGTGCTGCTCGACCCGCTTCACGCGGCCGCCGGTCATCGTGTCGACGCCCGTGTCGGCGAGCGTCACCTCGAAGTCGAATGGCTCGCTATTGCCGTGGTACCAGACTTGCCTCCGGCCGCCGACGGCCACGGTGCAGTCCTGCGTCATCGCCTCATAGTTGAGGAAGTAATCCTTGATCATGCTCCCCTTGTAGCCAAGGCAGAGCACGAACCGGTTCAGCCCGTGGTGGCCGAAGAGCCGCATGATGTGCCAGAGGAGCGGCCGGCCGCCCACCTCCACCATCGGCTTGGGTCGATACTCCGTCTCCTCGCGCATCCGCGCGCCCTGACCACCGCAGAGAATGACGACGTCCATGGAGCCTTTTTCCCTCGATGAATCCGAAGTCTAACACGGGTTTTGCCCCAATCCCCTCCCCCGATCCCCCATCAAAACCGGCAGTCGGTCCGCCCGCCGGCAGTGCCGGGCACCCGTCACGTGATCACCCTCGACCCGGCAGCTCAGCCCAAAGGATCCCACACTTTCTCGAAGCCCAGCCCTCTGAAATCCTTCGTGTTTGCCGTGGCAAACTGCTTCACTCCGTAGTGCCGCAAGGTCAGGCCCAGCCGGATGTCGTAGATTCGCCGGGGCGAGTCTGACGCCCGGGCGGCATCCCACACCTTTTCCATGAGCCCAGGGCCGGGGTAATCGAGCACCAGCCAGGCCGGGTTGCTGCGAAGATTGTCGATCTTGGCAACAGCCGCCGCCGCAGACAGGGGCTTGGAGCAGATCAGAGGGTTCCGCAGGAGCGTGTAGGTTTCGATGAGGACAAGCTCGCAAAGCACGAATGCGTCGTCCTCGATCCGCGATTCGAGCCACGCTCGCGCCGCGACATGCCGGGCGTGCGACGACTCGATCGCGGGAAAAAGGATATTCGTGTCGCAGGCGAGCATGGCGTGCGAGTCAGTCGTGCGACCGGTTCAGGAGGGCCGATGCCCCAGATCCGAGGCTGGCACGCTCCCGCCAATCGGGGTCGGCAAATGGATCGACTCGTAGCCGTGTATTGGCCGGCGGATCGAGCCGCCAGGCCATGTGGCCGCCCGCCGGCCCAGCAGGCCGGACCGCCAGCAGCAATTCTGCGGCCCGCCGCAGGGTCTCCGCCAACGACCACTCCTGCGACTCTGCGAGCCGCTTCACGCGGCGGTAGAGATCATCGGGAATTTGGATCTGTGTTTTGATCATCGGGTTTCGATTGCAAGGGGCCGCCGACGCAATCCATCAAAAAGATATGACATTTTCATCAAATTAGTGGATCTTCATCGCCCCGGCAAGGCTGGCCGACGACGACAATTTCACGAAACTTGCTCCCGGCGGCGGGCCAAGACGGTGGCTGAAGAACGGCTCAGACGGAATACTGGCGTGTTTGCGTCCTCCAGTGGAAACAGCAGTTCCCGATGAACATCCTCCTCCTCGGCAAGAACGGTCAGGTCGGCTGGGAACTCCAGCGGTCGCTCTCGATCCTCGGCTCCGTCACCGCCTGCGACTTCGACTCCCCCGGCGACCTGCGGGCCGACTTTTCCGACCCCGAATCGCTCGCCCCGCTCGTCCGCCGGCTCCGGCCCGACGCGATCGTCAACGCCGCCGCCCACACCGCCGTGGACAAGGCCGAGGCCGAGCCCGACCTCGCCCGACGGATCAATGCGACCGGCCCCGCCGTGCTCGCCCGCGAGGCCGCGGCGATCGGGGCTTCGCTCATTCACTACAGCACCGACTACGTGTTCGATGGCAGCGGCACCGCGTTTCGGGAGGAGACCGCGGCGACCGGGCCGTTGAGCGTGTATGGCCAGACGAAGCTCGAGGGGGAGGAGGCCGTGCGGGCGAGCGGCTGCCGCCATGCGATCCTCCGCACGAGTTGGGTCTACGCCGCCCGCGGCCACAACTTCGTGCGGACGATGCTCCGGCTCGCCGCCGAACGCGACGAACTGAAGGTGATCGACGACCAGCACGGAGCCCCCACCGGCGCCGACCTGCTCGCCGACGTGACGGCCATCGTGCTCCGGCGGCTCCATGCCGACGCGAGCGTCTCAGGCACGTATCACTGCGTAGCCGCCGGCGAGACCACCTGGCATGGCTTCGCGAGCTTCGCAATCGAATGGGCCCGCAGCCGCGGCCTGCCCGTGAAGGTGGCCGCCGATCGCATCCTCCCGGTGCCGACCACGGAATATCCGACGCCTGCCCGCCGGCCCCACAACTCGCGGCTCGACACGACGAAGCTCCGCCGCACGTTCGACCTCACGCTACCGCCCTGGCAGGCCGGCGTCGAACGGATGCTCGTCGAGATCACGGGGTGACCGCCGAGCACCGCTGGCCCCGACCGCTCATGGGCCCAAGGTGCCGATCGGGATCACGGCCACGCCGTCCGGGCGAACGTAGCCGTAGCCGTTGCCCGTGATTACCGCCAGCGCGGCGGGATCGCCGCATTTTTTCGTGTCGATGCGGTCGGCGAAGGAGCGAAGCGCGGCCGCTGCTTCGTCGATCTGCGATTGGCCCAGCTTCACCTCGAACGCCGCCCAACGGCCGTCGTGGCATTCCACGATCGCATCGACCTCGAGCCCCGTATTGTCGCGGTATTGGAAGACTTCGGCATCGATTGCCTGTGCGAACACGCGCAGGTCGCGCACCACGAGCGACTCGAAGAGAAAACCGAACCATTCCATGTCGGCCAGAATGCGGTCCGGCGTGGCCCGCAGGCAGGCCACGGCGAGCGAGGGATCGACGAACCGACGCTTCGGGCCCGACCGCAGCCGAGATCGTGACCGTAGATGCGGCGCCCAGGCCGGCTGGTTTTCGACGACCATGAGCCTTTCGAGCGCGTCGAGATAGTCGCGCACCGTCTCGTCATGGAGTCCCGTGTCATCGGAGCCGGCATCGGCAGCCAGCGTGGCCGCACTCACGTAGGTCGATTCATTCCGGGCGAGCGAGCGAAGCAAACGGCCGATCCGGGCCGGATCGCGGCGCACGCCATCCACGCGGGAGACGTCGGTGCGGCGAATCTCTTCGACATAGTCTCGGACCGCTGCCAACGTCGCCGCGGGCGATTTGCCCAGGTTCGCGGGCCAGCCTCCTAGGGCGACGAGTTCGGCGATCTGAAGGATCGTGAGGCCCGGATCGGGCGCCCGAGGAGCGGCTCCATCGAGAACAGCGGCGAGCGAAACGGAACCATTCGCGACGCCGGACTCAAACAGCGTCATGGGACGCATGCGTACGCGGGCGAGCCGGCCTGCGCCGGTGTGTCTCGTGACGTCGTCCGCAGGCACGGCGGATCCGGTGAGAATGAACTGCCCCGGCTTCCGGCGGGCATCAACGGCCCGGCGCACGTGATTCCAAATCCCCGGCACCACCTGCCATTCGTCGATGAGTCGCGGCGTGGCACCGTCGAGCACGAGCGCGGGCTCGATTTCAGCGGCCCGGCGGGCCTGCTCGTCGATGTCGAGCCGCACCTCGCTGGCTGCCATGGTCTCGGCGGTCGCCGTCTTGCCGCACGCCTTGGGGCCCTCGATCACCACCGCCCCGGCGGATTCGAGGCGAGACCGCAGCTCCCGCTCGACGATCCGACGTTTGTACGCAGTCGTGGACATGCAACGTTTATAACCGTCTTTTTGCAACGAATCCAGCAGGTGCTTTGCAATCATCGTGGCGGCCGGTTGATTTCCCATAAATATGGTAATATGCTTTCCCATATGAAGACGACGATCGAACTCCCGGATGATCTGTTCGTCGCCGCCAAGAAGCGGGCGGCGGAGTTGCGCCAGCCGCTGCGGGCACTGATCGAGCGTGGACTGCGTGCGGAACTCGGCCGCGGTGCCGGTCGCCGCGAGACAAAGCCTCGCACGATCCGCTGGGTCACGGTGGCCGGTGGGCTGCCTCCCGGGTTGGACGTTTCCGACCGCGCCGCGATGCACGACTGGCTGCGGCAGCAGCGATGATCGCGATCGACACGAATCTACTGGTCTACGCCCATCGCTCGGCCACCGCCGAACACCGCGCAGCCCGTAAGGCAATCGAGGCCGCCTTGAACACCGCGGGCGGTTGCGGCATCACGCTGCCGAGCATCGCGGAGTTTTACAGCGTCGTCACTCATCCGGCGGCCAGCGGCAGGCCGTCATCTGCCGGGGCCGCGGCCGATTTTCTGGCATCGCTGCGGGAAGCCGGTGTCGAAGAACTCGCGCCAGGGTCTGCATTTGCCGTGAGACTCGTCCGGATGGCCGCAGACCTGGGAGTGAACGGAGCCAGGATCTTCGATCTGCAGATCGGCCTCTGCGCGCTCGACGGCGGAGCCACCGAGCTTTGGTCCCACGACGGAGGCTTCGTGAAAATCCCGGGCCTTTCGCTTCGCGATCCGCTCAAGGCCGCTCCGTAGGCCAAATGCGACGGGGGTTGACGACCATGTTACCAAAGTATATACATGCGTTCACTTCTTGTTGCGAAGCCTTGCGAGGCGGCAGGCCGCTTTGGAATGCGATATACGGCGTACAATAAAGGGGCCTAGACCATCGGAAACAGCCTCATGGCCTCCGCCTCATCCGCCGGTGCAGTTGCGACAGCCGATGAGCTTTTGGCGGCGGGCGAGATCGGCCGCTGCGAGCTCGTGCAGGGAGAGCTCGTCATGATGTCGCCGGCAGGGTTCGAGCACGGCGTAATCACGCAACGCATCGCGGCCGCGTTGCATGCGTTTGTGTCCGCACGCGAACTCGGGGTCGTGACGGCGGCCGAAACCGGGTTTCTGCTCTCCCGCTCACCCGACACCGTGCGGGCTCCGGATGTGGCCTTCGTCGAGTCGGCACGCGTGCCGAAAGGCAGAACCGTGGGGTATTTCGCCGGCGCCCCTGATCTCGCCGTCGAAGTACTGTCGCCGACCGACCTCCACGACGCTGCCGCCCGCGGTCGTGCCGAAGCCAAGCTCTCCGGGTGGCTCGAGGCTGGGAGCCTGGAAGTGTGGGCCATCGACCCTTCCAGCCGGATGATCACGATCCATCGACCGGCCGCACCGAGCCTCGTCGTTCGCGAGACCGAGACGCTCGCGTCAGCCGTCTTGCCCGGGCTCATCATCTCGCTGGCCGACGTTTTCGGGCCGACCGTCAGGGGTTAGGGCCGGTCACGCGGGGCCCTTGGGGGGCATTGCCGCGGGGGGCCAAGGATGGTCTGCTTACGCCCGGAAAGGGACTCCCATGCGACTCAACAGCCTGCTCTGCGCCTCTCTTTGCCTCGCCGCCCTCGCCTCCGAACCGACGGCGGGGTTCGCCGATGAGGCGGGGCCCTGGAAGATTTCCGTCGCTGCTGGCGACGTGGATCGGTCGAACCTGCCGCTGCGGGCGCGGATCACCGTGCCCGATGGCTCGCCGGCAGCCGAGGCTGGGGCCACCGTGCGGATCAAGCTCGCCGATGGTTCGCATGTGGACGGGCAAGTGGTGCCCACGGAACTCTTCGCGCCGCTGCCGCGCGGGCCATTTGGCATGGCGCACCGCGACATCGTGTTCGTGCTGCCCAAGCTGGCGGCCGGCAGCACCGTGGAACTGCAGGCGGAACTTTTGCCTGCTGCCGCGGAGGCCGGCGCGGCCAAGCCCGAGCCGCGGCTCAAATGGGCCGACGAACCGGGGGCCGCGGCGCTCTTGCTCGCCGGCAAGCCCGTGGTGCGATACGAGATGCCCACGTACGACGCCTCCAGCGAGGAGAAGCGGCTCGTTACCTACAAACCGTTCCATCATGTGTTCGACCCCGTGACCGGTATGCGGCTCACGAAAGGCGACGGCGGCCAGTTCACGCATCACCGCGGCATCTTCTTCGGCTACAACCGGATCTCACACGGAGATGGCAAGAAGACGATGTCGGACTGCTGGCACTGCCTGAAGGGGGCCCGGCAGGAGCACCGCCGGATGCTGGAGGAGGTGGCGGGGCCGGTCGAAGGCGTGCAGCGGGTGGCCATCGACTGGATGGGCAGCGACGACTCGAAGGTGCTCGGCGAGATCCGGGAACTTGAGATTGTGCCCGCGCCCGGCGGCACGATCATCGACTTCGCCAGCCGGCTCGTGGCCGATGCCCCGGTGCGGCTCGATGGCGACCCACAGCACTCGGGCGTGCACTTCCGGGCCTCCAACGAGGTGCACGACTCGACGAAGGGCCAGACCTACTACCTGCGGCCCGGCGTGAAGGCCGAGCCGGGGAAGTTTCGCAACTGGCCCGACGACAAGACCTACGTGAACGCCCCGTGGCATGCCGCCAGCTTCGTGGTCGGCGGCCAGCGATACACGGTGCTCCGCGTGAACCGGCCGGAGAACCCGGGCGAGGCCCGGATGAGCGAGCGGGACTACGCGCGGTTTGGTTCGTACTTCGAGTATGAGCTGGCGCCCGACCGGCCGCTGCAGGTGGGCTATCGGTTTTGGGTGCAGCCCGGCGAGCTTTCGCTCGACGAGGCGGCGCGGATCGCGGCTGATTACCAGACGCCGGCCGAAGTGCGGGTGACCGGCGGGTGATTCATTTTTCGAATGGGGATGCATCGATGACGGCGCAGCAGGCGGCGGGCGGGGCGGGCAAGGTGGCCAGCGTGATGAACGAGGTGCGGGTGTTCCCGCCACCGGCGGAGTTTTCCCGCAAGGCCCGGATCGGCTCGCTCGACGACTACCGTCGCATCTACGACGCCGCCGCCAAGAGCCCCGAAGCCTTCTGGGACGAGAAGGCCCGTAGCCTCCCCTGGATGGCTCCGTACATGCAGGTGCTCGACTGGCAGCCGCCGGTAGCCAAGTGGTTCGTGGGCGGGCAGACGAATGCCTCGGCCGCCTGCCTCGACGCCCAGATTGCGGCCGGCAAAGGCAACAAGACGGCGATCGTGTGGGTGGGCGAGCCGACCGGCGAACGGAAGACCTACACCTACCGCGAGCTGCATGCGGAGGTCTGCCGGTTTGCCGCGGGCCTGAAGAAGCTCGGCGTGCAGCCGGGGCAGGTGGTGTCGATCTACATGCCGATGACCCCCGAACTCGTGATCGCGATGCTCGCCTGCGCCCGGATCGGGGCCGTGCACTCAGTGATCTTCGGCGGCTTCTCCAGTGAGGCGATCGCCGACCGCAACCAGGACGCTCAGGCCGTGGCCGTGATCACCGCCGACGGCGGCTGGCGGCGCGGGGCCCAGCTCCCGCTCAAGAAAAACGTCGACGAGGCCCTCGCCTCGAAGAGCCATGCCCCCACGACCGTGAAGCACGTGATCGTGCTGAAACGCACCGGCCAGCCCGTCGAGATGGTGCCGGGCCGCGACGTCTGGTGGCACGAGCTCGTGGAAGGCATGCCGTCGGACCTGCCGCCCGCGGCGATGGACTCCGAGGCACCGCTCTTCATCCTCTACACGAGCGGCTCCACCGGAAAGCCCAAGGGCATCAAGCACACGACCGCGGGCTACCTGCTCTGGGCCAAGACCACGGCCGAGTGGGTGTTCGACCTCCGCGATGACGATCTTTTCTGGTGCACGGCCGACTGCGGCTGGATCACCGGCCACAGCTACGTGACCTACGGCCCGCTGGCCGCGGGCGCGAGCATCCTCATCTACGAGGGCGCGCCCAACGCGCCGCACGAGGGCCGGTTCTGGGAGATCATCGAGCAGGAGAAGCCGACGATTTTCTACACCGCCCCCACGGCGATTCGCTCGTTCATGAAGTGGGGCATGCAGCACATCGAGGGCCGCGACCTCTCCAGCCTGCGGCTGCTCGGCACCGTGGGTGAGGGCATCAATCCCGAGGCCTGGATCTGGTATCACGAGGTGATCGGCGGCAAGCGGTGCCCGATCGTCGATACCTGGTGGCAGACGGAGACGGGCGGGATCATGATGAGCCCGCTCCCCGGCTGCACGCCCACGAAGCCCGGCAGCTGCACGCTGCCGCTGCCCGGCGTGGTGCCGCAGATCGTGGACGCCACGGGGCACCCCGTGCAGCCCGGCGAAGGGGGCTGGCTCGTGATGCAGAAGCCCTGGCCCGGTATGCTCCGCGGCATCTGGGGCGACGACGCCCGGTTCGTCGAGACCTACTGGTCGCGGGTGCCCGGCAAATATCTCGCCGGCGACAACGCCCGCCAGGACGCCGACGGCTACTACTGGATCATGGGGCGGATCGACGACGTGCTCAACGTGGCGGGCCACCGGCTCTCCACGATCGAAATCGAAAGCGCCCTCGTCAGCCACCCGAGCGTGGCCGAGGCGGCGGCGGTCGGCCGGCCGCACGACGTGAAGGGGGAGGCGGTCGCCGTGTTCGTGACGCTCCGTGACGGCGAGCCGACCGACGCGCTCAAGGACGTCTTACGGAAGCATGTGCGGCACCAGATCGGGGCGCTTGCCGCCCCCGACGACATCCACTTCACCAATTCGCTGCCCAAGACCCGCAGCGGCAAGATCATGCGGCGGCTGCTCCGCGACATCGCCGCCGGCAAGGAGAGCGTGGGTGACACGTCGACGCTCGAGGATTACAGCGTGCTCGCGAAGTTGCGCGGCGATCAGGAGTGATAGCTCGGGCCTGCGGTCTTCGTGCGGGCTACCGCTCGCTCTGCGAGCGGTGACGGCATCAGGCCCAGGATGAGGGTCAGGGCCAGGCTTGCCTATACTCGCTTCATGACCGCTCCCCCCGAACTCCTCGCTCCCGCCGGCGACTGGGACTGCGTGCGCGCCGCCATCGAAAACGGCGCCGACGCCGTCTACTTCGGCCTCGACGCGGGCTTCAATGCCCGGGCCCGCGCCACCAACTTCACGCTCGACGACCTGCCGCGGCTCATGCAGACGCTGCACCGCCGCGGCCTCAAGGGCTACGCCACACTCAACACGCTCGTGTTCAGCGACGAGCTGGCCGACTTCGGCCGGGTGGTGGAGGCGGTGGCCGACGCGGGCGTCGATGCCGTGCTGCTCCAGGACGTGGGCGCCGCCCGGCTCGTCCGGCAGCTCCGCCCCGACCTGCCGCTCCACGCCTCCACGCAGATGACGCTCACGAGCGCCGAGTGCATCGCACTGGCCGAGAAGCTGGGGATGGAGCGGGTGGTCGTGGCCCGCGAGCTCTCGATCGACGAGATCGTGGCGATCCGCAGGCAGACCACGATGCCGCTGGAGGTGTTCGTGCACGGGGCCCTGTGCGTGGCCTACTCGGGGCAGTGCCTCACGAGCGAGTCGCTCGGCGGCCGCAGCGCCAACCGTGGCCAGTGCGCCCAGGCCTGCCGGTTGCCCTACGACCTCGTCTGCGACGGGAAGGACGTCGATCTCGGTGCCCAGAAATACCTCCTCTCGCCGCAGGATCTGGCCGCCTACGCCCTCGCCCCGGAATTGATCGCGGCCGGCGTGTCGTCGTTCAAGATCGAGGGACGGCTCAAGACGGCGGAGTACGTCGCCAACATCACGCGGCACTACCGGCAGGCGATCGACACGGCCGTGGCCGGCAAACCCGTGGCCTTCACGCCCCGCGACGTGGAGGAGATGGAGCTCTCCTTCTCCCGCGGCTTCTCTCCCGGCTGGCTCCAGGGCTGCGACCACAAGATGCTCGTCCCCGCGACGTCGAGCGCGAAGCGCGGCGTGCGGCTCGGCACGGTGGCGGAGGTGCGGCGCGACCGCGTGGCGGTCGATCTCGCGCCAGGCCTCGCCGGCGGCGTCAAGCGGGGAGATGGCGTGGCCTTCGCCTGCGGCCCCACGAGCGACGACTCGGTCGGCAGCCGCGTGTATGAAGTGTACGACCGGGGACGCTCGCTCACCGAGCCGGTGACAGCGGGCCGCGTGGAGCTGGCGTTCGGCCGCGACGCGATCGATCTCACGCGGATAAAGCCGGGCCAGGCCGCGTGGAAGACCGACGACCCGCAGCTTACGGCCCGGCTCCGGAAGACGTTCACAGGCGACGTGCCGCTGCGGCGGCAGCCGGTGGACCTGCACGTGACCGCGGCCGTGGGGCAGCCCGTGAAGGTGACCGCGACGACGACGGCGGGCGTGCGGTGCGAGGTGCAGAGCAGCGAGCCCGCCCGGGCAGCCACGAAGCATCCGCTCGATACCGAGGTGCTCCGCAGCCAGTTGGGCCGGCTCGGGGGCACGCCGTTCGAGCTGCGGGACGTGGTGGCCACGATCGACGGGGCGGCGATGGTGCCGTTCAGCGTGCTCGGGAAACTGCGGCACGACATCGTGGCGGGGCTTGTATCGTCGATTGATGAAAGTCCCCGGGCGGAAGCCGGGGGATCGGTTCGCGGGAACGTCGGCGGGGTGAGCCGTGAGCACGATCCCCTCGCTCGCGCTCAGGGCTCGCATGGACCCGCCCGCTCTGCCGACACCGCCGCGCTCCCCGCGCTCCACGTCCTCGTGCGGTCGCTCGATCAGCTGCGGACCGTGCTCGAGCTCGGTGAACGCCGCCTCGGCGCCGACTTCGCCGACATCCGCCAGTATCGGGAGGCCGTCGAGATCTGCCGCGGTGCGAAAGCCACGCTCCTCCTCGCCACGCCCCGCATCCAGAAGCCCGACGAGCTCGGCATTTTCCGCCTGCTCGAAAAGCAGGAGCCCGACGGCGTGCTCGTGCGGAACTACGCGGGCCTGCGGTTCTTCAAGGACCGCGGCATGCCGGTGGTGGGCGACTTCTCGCTGAACGTCACGAACGAGCTGACGGCGGAGTTTTTCATGGTGGCGGGCTGCGACCGCGTGACGGCGTCGTACGACCTCAACCGTGACCAGCTCACGGCGCTCGTCGCGGCCACGCCGCCGGAGTGGCTGGAGGTCGTGGTGCACCAGCACATGCCGATGTTCCACATGGAGCACTGCGTGTTCTGCGCCGTGCTCTCATCGGGCACGAACAAGACGAATTGCGGCCGCCCCTGTGATGAGCACGTCGTAAAGCTCCGCGACCGCATCGGCGTGGAGCACCCGCTCACGGCCGACGTCGGCTGCCGCAACACGCTCTTCAACGCCGTGCCACAAAGCGCGGCCGAGGCCGTGCCGATGCTGCGGGCCCGGGGTGTGAGCTGGTTTCGGATCGAGCTCGTGGATGAGTCGGCCGACGAGATCCGCCGCATCGTGGCGGCCTACCGCGACCTGCTCGCGGGCCGGGCGACGGGCAGGGACGTGTGGACGTCGCTCCGGGCGGCCAACCGCGTGGGCGTGACGCGGGGCACGCTGGAAGAACGCCGCAACCCGCTCGCGATCGTGTGAGCAACGCCACACCGCACGAAAAACCCGGGGCGGCTCCCGCCGCCCCGGGTCTCGTTGATCGTCAGCCGTTCGTGAACCGGCCTACTTCGACAGCTTCGTGAAGGCCTCGACCATCGGCGTCACGACCGGGCCGAGCACGTCCTTCACGCCCGGGATCGCCATCACCGTGTCGATCACCTTCTGGAGCAGGCCCAGGTTCTTGCCGACGAACTCGGCGAAGGCCGGCTTCTCCTCGGCAGGCAGCTTGCCGGCCTCGGCTTCGAGCTCCGTCAGCATCGGCGAGAGCTTTTCGAGTTCCGGCAGGGCGAGCTTCGCGGTGTCGAGGTCCTTCACGCCGCCGAGCACCGACGACAGGCCGCCGAACAGCTCGGTCGCGTTCTTGCCGATGCGGACGGCCTCGAGGAACTTCGGATCGATCGAGATCGTCTCGGCGACGGTGTCGATCAGGTCCTTGCCGGCCCGCTCGACCACCTCGGTGCGATCGACGGTGATCGGACCCTTCTTCTCGATCTCCTCGCGGACGGCGACGACGCCGTCCTTGGGCTCCCGGACGGCGACGGCGGCCTCCTTGCCCCGCTTCTGGTTCTCGTTCCAGAGGTAGTAGCCGAGGCCGACGGCGCCCAGCAGCAGCAGCGGCAGGAGCCAGCCGGGCAGCCCCGCCTTCTCCGGCTCGTGGTGGGAGCCATGGCCGCCGCGGGGAGCGGGCGACACGGCGCCGAGCGCGAGGTTGGCGAGCGACAGCCCCTTCGGCAGCGAGCCCGAGATGTTCGACGCCTGCTCCGCGAAGAGCCGCGACACGCCGGCCGCGTCGGGACGACCCTGGAACTGCTTGGCCACCATGCCGAGCACGATCGGGGCCAGGTAGGTGACGAGCGTCTTCATGATGCCTGGCTGCATGCCGGCGAACTTTGCGATCACGTCCACGAGGCCCGTGAGGTTGTTGCCGCCGCCGAGCAGCGAGCCGAGCAGGCTGCCGCCGAGGCTGCCGATTCCCGACGCCTGGCTGCCGCCGAGCGCGCCGGCGAGGTTGCCGAGCATGCCGAGGTCGAGGCCGCCCATCGCCTTGGCGAGCTGGTCGGCGCCACTGTTGCTCGAGGCGAGCTTGGCGAACACGTTGAGCAGGGCCGGCACGGCGGCATTCGTGGCCGTGCGGGTCTGCGACTCGTTGGCACCGATGAGGCCGCCGAGCTTGCCGAGGACATCGCCCGACGACAGCTGGCTCGAAATCAGATCGACGATATTCATCGAACATCTCCAGAAGGGAAGGAATCAAAAGACCAAAGGCCGGTACGGAAATCTCATTGTCGCCGCCTTCCCTGGCGGGCGCATCGGGCGGGGCAACATCCTCGGGGGAATGGCCCGCCCGCCGTCCGTGGACACGTTGTAGGCCAGTTCAGGGGCTCCCGCAAGGAAGTTCACCAGTAAACGTAATGGAGGAACTTCTCACGGTCGGGCTTGGGGAGGGCGTCGATCCGTGGGACGACCCAGCGGTTCTCGTCGGCGTCGATCAGCATCTTGCCCTCGGCCCCGAAATCGACCGCCTGGCTCTGCGTCCAGCGGGCGGTGAACCGGCGGCGGCCGACGTCGGTCTCGACGTCGAAGTCGAGATAGCCGTGGGCGAGGGCGACGTCGTGGATGCGGCGAATCTCGCGGACGAGCGACCGCCGGGCGAGTGCCACCTGCACGACCGTGCGATCGGCGGCGGACCAGTCGGCCAGCTCCCGGATCATGCCCAGCTCGATCTCCTCGCCCGACTCGCTCCAGCCCCGCACGGAGAGATGGGCCTCCGGATGCGACGCCGGGAACGCCCGCACGATGAAGATGCCCGCCGCGATCCGGTCGTCGCCGTTCCACAGCTCGATGCGGTCATGCGGGCCGGTCGCGAACCGATGTCGCGCGGGCTCGAGCCACTCGATCGCGGCTGCGGGCGGGGGAGATTCCGGCTTCGAGTCGGCGGCCGGCTCGGTGGCCGTCCCCGCCTTTTCCTCGACGAGCAGCATGTCCACCGTGGGTTGCTTGGAGACCTGCGTCTGAATCCGCACGAGCCGGGCGTAAAGGCCGTCGGCCGCGAGCAGTTCGGCGTGGGTGCCCTCCTCGACGAGCCGGCCGCGGTCGAAGGCGAGGATGCGGTCGGCGTTGCGGAGCGTGGAGAGCCGGTGGGCGATGGCGATCGTGGTGCGGCCGCGGACGAGCACGGCGAGCGCCTCCTGGATCGCCTTCTCGGCCTCGGCGTCGATGTTGCTCGTGGCCTCGTCGAGCACCAGGATCCGCGGGTCGTAGAGCAGCGTGCGGGCGATCGAGAGCCGCTGCTTCTCGCCGCCGGAGAGGCCGGCGCCATGCTCGCCGAGGAGCGTCTCGTAGGCCAGCGGCTGCCGGCAGAGAAAGTCGTGGGCCCCGGCCGCCTTGGCCGCGGCCAGACCCTCCTCGATCGTAGCCTGCGGCCGGCCGTAGGAGAGGTTCCGCCAGATCGTGCCGCGAAACAGGAACGACTCCTGGAACACGATCCCGAGCTTCTCCCGGAGGTCGTGCATCGAGAGGTCGCGGATGTCGTGGCCGTCGACCGTGATGCTCCCCTCCTGCACGTCGTGGAACCGGGCGAGCAGGCTCACGAGCGTCGATTTCCCGGAGCCCGAGCGGCCCACGATGCCCACCATCTCGCCGGGATGCACCGTGAACGAGACGTCGTGCAGCACCGGCTGGTTGCGGTCGTAGCCGAAGGTCACGTTGTCGAAGCGGATCTCGCCGCGGACGTCGGGCCAGGGCTCGGGGCGGGCCGGGTCGGTGATCAGGGCGGGCGTGTCGAGCAGCTCGAGCACCCGCTTGCTCCCCGACAGGAAACTCGTGAGCCAGGTCGTGAAGTTCGAGAGCGCGCCGAGCGGCGCGTAGAACATCGCCAGGTAGGCGAGGAACGCGATCAGCTGACCGAGCGTCATGCTGCCGCCGATCACGTCGCGGCCGCCGACGTACCAGACGATCAGCCCGCCCAGGCTGAACACGATCTGCATCGCCGCGGAGTAGGTGGTGTTGGTGTGCTCCACCCATTGCCGCCACTGGCGGAGATCGTCGCTCGCGGTGTGGAACCGCTCCCGCTCGCGGTCTTCCTGGGCGAAGGCCTTCACCACGCGGATGCCCGAGAGCATGCCGGAGAGCCGCGTCATCTGCTTGCTGGAGGCGTCCCAGAGCCGGTAGTGCCGCGGGTAGACGTGCCGCCAGAAGATCCACGAGCCGAGGATCACCAGCGGCACCGGAATGAGCGTGAAGACCGCGAGCTTCGGATTGATCCAGACGAGCATCCCGCCCACTGCGACCAGCTGCACGATCTGGAGCAGGAAGCCGCCGGTCACCTGCTGCACCAGGCCATGGAGCACCTCGCTGTCGTGGGACACGCGGCTGATCATCGAGCCCACCTGGTGGCGGTCGTAGTAGGCCACCGACAGGCTCTGGAGCTTGGCCACCATCTCCTCGCGGAGCGTGGCCGTGATGCCCGTGCCGATGGCGCTCGCCAGCCGCCCCTTCAGCACGCCCACCACGGAGAGCAGCACGCGGGAGAAGGCGAGCGCGAGCACGACGACCAGCAGGGCCGTGCGGAAGTCGGGGAGCGCGTCGCCCGCCGCCGCCCCGGCCCGGTCGGAGAGGATCTCATCCACCATGTATTGCTGGAGTTTCGGCGGCACGAGCTCGGCCACCACGCCGAGGAACGTGAGCACGCAGAGGAGCACGGCGCCGCGGGCATAGGGGGCGAGCAGCTCCCCGACGCGCCGCAGGATCTGCCCCCTCTGGAGGCAGCGGGGGCAGGCGTCGTCGGCCGTGGCCAGCCGCAGGCCGCAGCAGCCGCAGCGGGGCGGGTCGAGCGGCCCGTCGAGTTCGAGCGGCACGGCCTCGCCGGCCACGAGCGATTCCCGCGCCCGCTCGAGGGCCCGCGACACCTTGTGGAAACGCGTGGCGAGGCTGCTCGAATGGCGAAGGACGTCGATCCAGACGTCGTCGGCCCGAACCTGGAGCGTGCCGCCACCGAGGCCGGCCGTGGTACGGACCCGTGTGATGCCCGCCCAGGGAATGGAGCGGAGCGGGCCGTCGCGGCCCTCGACCGTGAGTCCGTGGGCCGTGACGAGGAGCGTCTCGCGGGCCGGCACCCCATCCAGCGCCACGTCGGTTTCGATCGAAAGCAGGACCGAATGTGGCACGACGGCCGCGGGGCCCCTATGCTCATCGGCCACGGCGGTCGCGGTGTCGATCGTGAAGTCCTTTTCGAGAGCCGAATCGCGGAGACGTGTCATGCAGTACGCAGGGGGGACGGGCTGGGTTCGGGGCGTGGTGGCAGCGGGCCTCGTGGCCGGCTGGTGCGCCGGTGCGACGGCCGAAGAAGCCGGATTCGTCGAGCTGTTCGACGGGAAAAGTCTGGCAGGTTGGCAGGCGAACGAAAATCCCTCCGCCTGGAAGGTGGTCGAGGGGGCGATCGTGGCGCACGGCCCGCGGAGCCACCTCTTCTACGTGGGGGCCGACGCCGCCAAGCCGGAGGCGTTCAAGAACTTCCACCTCCGGGCGGAGGTGAAGACGCGGCCCGGCTCCAACTCGGGCTTCTTCATCCACTCGAAGTTTCAGCCGGAGGGCTGGCCCGCCCACGGCTACGAGGTGCAGGTGAACAACTCGCAGACGGATCCGGTGCGGACCGGCAGCCTCTACAACGTCGTGAAGAACTTCACGCCCCCCGCCAAGGACGACGAGTGGTTCACGCTCGAGGTCGTGGTGAAGGGCAAGGCCGTCACCGTGGGCGTGGACGGGAAGGTGCTCTTCGAATACGTGGAGCCCGAGGGCGTGGTCGGCACGCGAAAGCTCTCGGAAGGGCTCTTCGCCATCCAGGCCCACGACCCCGGGAGCGAGGTGCACTACCGGAGCGTGAAGGTGAAGCGGCTGCCGTAGGCCGCGTCGCCCTCCTAACGCGGAAGTTCGGGGCTGCCGTCCGAGAGGCGGGGCTACTCGGGGAACAGCCGCGTCGAGAGGTAGCGCTCGCCGAGATCGGGCAGCACCACCACAACCATTTTTCCGGCGTTCTCCGGCCGACGGGCCACCTGCAAGGCACCCCACGCCGCGGCCCCGCAGCTGATGCCGCACATCAGCCCCTCGCGTTTGGCCATTTGCCGGGCCGTCTCCATCGCGTCTTCATCGTCCACGCGGATCACTTCGTCGATGATGTCGAGATTGAGGATGTCGGGAATGAAGCCCGCGCCGATGCCCTGGATCGTGTGGCGGCCCGGCTTGATCGGCTGACCCCCGAGCTTCTGCGTGATCACCGGGCTGTTGGCCGGCTCCACCGCCACGACCTTCACGTCGGGATTCTTCTGCTTGAGCACCTCACCCACGCCGGTGATCGTGCCGCCCGTGCCTACGCCGCAGACCACGATGTCGACGCGTCCGTCGGTATCGGCCCAGATCTCCTCGGCCGTGGTGCGGCGATGCACCTCGGGATTGGCCGGATTCTTGAACTGCTGGGGCATGAAGAACTGGCTGCTCGAACGGCTGATCTCCTCCGCATGCCGCACGGCGCCGGGCATGCCCTCGGCGGCCGGCGTGAGCACGAGCTCGGCGCCGAGCGCCTTGAGCATCCGCCGCCGCTCGAGGCTCATGCTCTCGGGCATCGTCACGCGGAGCTTGTAGCCGCGGGCGGCGCAGACGTAGGCCAGGCCGATGCCCGTGTTGCCGCTCGTGGGCTCGATGATCACGGTGTCGGGCCCGATCTTCCCGTCCCGCTCCGCGGTGTCGATCATCGCGCAGGCGATCCGATCCTTCACGCTCCAGAGCGGATTCATGTTTTCGATCTTGCCCACGACGGTGGCCACGCAGCCGTCGGTGACCCGGCGCAGGAGCACGAGCGGCGTCCGCCCGATGCACTGCGTGATGTCGTTGCGAACCCCGGACGGCAGATTGGTCGTCACCATCTCGAACTCCTCCTGCGCGCGGTCGTCTCCCGGCCCCACGGCCGGACGACCGTCATCCCCCGCATTATCGGCAGAAACGGTCGGGAACTGAAACCGCACGGCACGAGCGGGGCTTCAGCCCAGTTCGAGCCTCACGCGGCGGGGCATCGCCAGCCGGCCGAGCATGCCGACCGAGCCCTTCGGCAGGCCCAGAAACTCGAGCCGCTCGAACCAGCCGGCCGCCTCGGCGCCGAGTTTGCCCACCTGCGTGCCCCGCAGGTCGAGATGCCGCAGGCCCTCGAGCTCCTTGAGCTGCAACAGCCCCTCGTCGGTGAGCGAGCCACCGGCGAGGTCGAGCGTGGCGAGGTCCTTGAGCGAGTCGGCCCGGAACCCGAGCAGGATGGCGAACACGTCGTCGGCGGCGGGATTCCGCAGCCGCACGGCGACGAGCTTGTCGGCCACGTGGCCGAAGTCGTCGCCGAACGACTTCCGCAGCCAGTCGGTCTCCTCCATCTCGATCTCGCCGCCACGCTCGATCGTCTCCGTCGCCACCTCCTGCTGCTGGGCATACGCCTCGATCTTCGATGCCAGCCATTCGAGCTTGCTGGCCTTGAACTTCACGTAGTCGTTGGCCTCCTCGAAAGCCGCCTGCAGCTTGACGAACTCGGCGGGATCGCCGCCGCGGTCGGGATGCATCGCCATCGCCTTGGCGAGGTAGGCCTGCTTCACGTCCTCGAGCGTCAGCGGCGGCCGCAGGCCGAGCGTGGCGAGGCAGGCGGGGACGTCGGAATCGGAGTGCTTGGGCATGTTACGGATTGCGTCGGGAGCTCCCGAGCGTACGCGAGGCTGGGGCGATTGGGCAATTCCGGCGGGTCCGGCACAGGGTGAACCGCGGTTGCTCCGCATTGCCCGGTCTTCCATGATGGGGAGGTTGATGAGGCGGTTGGATGCAGCGGTTGGATGCAGCGGTTGCAAGGGCCTGGCCAGGGAGTGGCAAGGCCGATGGACAGCCAAGGAGGGAGATGCGATGACGCTGGAGTGGCTTCGCGGGCGGCGCGTACGCGAGATCGGGGCGGCGGTGACGGTGGTCGGGGCCTGCCTCGCCTGGCGGTTCGCCACGCCTGGCACGGATGCCGAGGCCGCACCTCCCGCTCCAGCCGGTCGCGGGGCGACAGCCGCACCGTCTGCCGAACCGCCCCCCGGCGCCCGCCCGATCGCGCTGGTCAACGGCGGCGAAATCACCGCCGACCAACTGGCCGCGGAATGCCTCGGCCGTCACGGCGCGGGCGTGGTGGAAACGATGGTCAACCGGGCGCTCATCGAGCAGGCCTGCCGCCGGGCCGGCGTGACCGTGACGCCCCAGGACGTCGATGCCGAGATCGAGGTCATGTCGCGACGGTTCAGCGTGCCACGGGACAAGTTTCTCGAATTGATCCAGCAGGAACGGGGCGTGAGCCCGAAGCAATACACCGACGACATCCTCTGGCCCACGCTCGCCCTGCGGCGACTGGCCAGTGTCGCCGTCGAGCCCACGCCGGAGGAACTGCAGACGGCATTCGAGAAGCAGTTCGGCCCCGCCGTGAAGGCCCGGATCATCGTCGCGCGGACGAGGGCCGAGGCCGAGTCGCTCCGGGCCAAGGCCCTCGCGGCCCCCGATGATTTCCCCGCGCTCGCGCGGCAGCACTCCGTGGACGTGGCCAGCGCCAGCGCCAACGGCTGGGTGCAGCCGATCCGGCCCCACTCCGGCGACCCGGCCTTCGATGCGGCGGCTCTGCGGCTCCGCGCGGGTGAGATCTCGCCGGTGGTGCAGGTGGCCGATCAGTTCATCGTGCTCAAGTGCGAGGGGCGTCTGCCCGCCGACACCGTGAAGCTCGAGGAGGTGCGGCCGCGGCTCGCCGAGCAGATTCGCGAGCAGAAGAGTCGCCAGGCGTCGAGCGACGTCTTCAAGCGACTCCAGGATGCATCGACCGTGGAGAACGTGCTCAACGACCCGGCCAAGGCCGCGGCCGCACCGGGCGTGGCGGCCCGGGTGAACGGCGAGCCGATTCCGGTCGATCGCGTGCGGGAGGTGTGCCTCGAGCGGCATGGCCGCGACGTGCTGGAGATCCTCATCTCGCGAAAGCTGCTCGAGCAGGCGCTCGCCAGCCAGAAGCAAACGGTCGTGCAGGCCGACGTCGATGCGGAGATCGCCCGGGCTGCCGAGGCGATGGGCTTCACGAAGGCCGATGGCACGGCCGACGCGCAGGCCTGGCTCGCCCGCGTGACCCGCGAGGAAAAGATCCCGCTGCGGCACTATCTCGAAGACGTCGTCTGGCCGACCGTCGCCCTCAAGAAGCTCGTGGGGGGCGTGCCGGTGACGCAGGAAGACCTCGACAAGGCCTATGCCGCGACCTTCGGCCCGCGGGCCCGCTGCCGGATCATCGTGCTCGACAGTCAGCGGCGGGCGCAGGAGGTGTGGCAACTCGCCCGCCAGAATCCGACGGCGGATCATGTGGGCGCGCTCGCGGAACAGTATTCGGTCGATCCGACCACGAAGTCGCTCCGCGGCGAGGTGCCGCCGATCCGTCGCTGGGGCGGCCAGCCGGCCCTCGAGCGGGAGGCCTTCGCGCTCGAGCCGGGTGAACTCTCGGGCGTGGTGCAGGTGGCCGATCGCTTCATGGTGATCTTCTGCGAGGGCTTCACGGCCCCGGCGCAGGTGTCGCCCGCGGAGGCCCGCGATGAACTGCACGCCGACATCTTCGAGAAGAAGCAGCGGATCGAGATGGCCCGCCACTTCACGCATCTCCGCGAGGCGGCGGCGATCGACAACCTGCTGGCGGGCACGAGCCAGTCGCCCACGCGGCCGCAGGGCGGCCCGCCGGCCCCGGGCATGCCGCAGTCGCGGCTCACGAAGATGGAGGCCGCGGAATTGGCCGAGCCACGGGCGGGCAGCCGTCGGGCCACACCGCCGGCGGCCCGGTCGGGCGTCGTGCCGGCGTCGCTGGAAGAGTGACGGCCACGGAGGCCCCGAGCGGAACCGCGGGGATCGCGGGCGCCGCGCGTGTTCATGGGGAAGCCGCAGGAAGCTCCCAGGCGGAGCGGTAGCGGAGCCCCGCGTCGGTGGTCTCCAGCAACGACGTGCTCACGCCGAACATTCCCTCCATGTCGGCGGCCGAGGGGAGCAGGGGGCTGATCTGCTCGAGGAACGCGCGGTAGTCGGGCGTGACGTCTCCCGGCTCCAGGCCCGCCAGGATCTCACGCACGAGCCCCAGCGTGCCTCCCGTATGCGTCGCATCGCCGAGCGAAAACAGCCGTGCCGGTGCGGGGGCCAGCATGGCCGCCGCACGCGCGACGGCGTCGCTCTCGCGGAGCGAGGCATCGCCCGCCGGGGGCGTGCGGATGGCCGCGAGCGTCTTCTCGAGCGAGTCGTCTCCGATCGCGACGACGAGATGCTGCTGGCCGACGAACACGGCCGGCCCGGCGGGCATGCGAATGCCGCTGAAGCCCTGTTCCTCGACGACCTCCGTCCGGGCCAACGAGGCGAGTCGCTGCAGGATTTTCCGGAACGGCGCCTCGTCGGTCACTTCCCAGACCAACGCCAGCCGATCGATCGTGGGCATGCCTGCGAGCGGCCCCGGCTCCGTCCGCGCCTTCCGGGCCTCGGCCAGCGCGGCCGCCACCTGCGGCGGATAGGCGATGATCCAGTGCCGCGTGCCGAAGGCGGAGAGCACGCCCGGCAGGTCGAGCCCCAGCCAGCCCTGGGCCTGCATCTCCGCGGCCGTGAACATGTTGGCCGTCTCCTCGCCCCCCTGGGCGACGGCGATTTCGCGGATCGTCCCGTAGGCCCGCCCGAGGTCGAGCGAGAGCTGCGTCACATCGACCGCCTCGCGCGTGACGAATGACGGCACCAGGGCGGCGTCGGCATCCTGTTCGAGGATCCGCATCGCCCCGGTGCGCGGAGCAGGCAGGGCGACGAACATCCCCTGTCGGTAGACATCGCCGTCGAGCGTGTGCCTCCAGGCGAGCGGCCCGATGCCATCGATGCCGGCGGCGGCCAGGCCCTTCGTGGTCGCTGCGGCACCGGTGCCGAAGCGTGTGACGAGGCCGCCCAGATCGAGCAGCACGTCGAGCAGCGGGAGGCCTTCCGGCAGCGCCTCGAGAAGCCCGGGCGTCTGCATCACGGTGGTGAGCGGTGCGTCGTCGGCCGTGGCATGTGCGGCCAGGAACCGCTCGAAGATGCCGCGGGCCTGGTCGCCCCCGCTCTCCGTTTCGAAGTCCCGCGGTCCCCGCGGCGTGTCCGTGGCCACGTCCACCTTCATCTCGCCGTCGGGGCCGACGCCCACCTTCACGTCGGCCGCGTTCGCCGTGGGGAGCGTCTGGCATGCGAGCAGCCGGCCGCCGATCACGGTGCAGAATGCGTGTGCGAGCCCCACCTGCACGGGCTTCGTGATCCGGGCCCTGGCTTCGGCCTGCCTGCGGAGTTCCCGGAGCTTCTCCGGCGTCACCTCGCCGTCGACGGAAATCGACACATCCCGCCGCATCACGGGCTGCGCGAGCCAGACGACGTCATGCCCGGCCATGGTGACGTCGATTCGCCGCGCCCGGGGTTCGTCGCCCCGGGCCGCGGCCTCTTCAGCGACCTGCTTCACGGCCGCCAGCAGCCGTCCAGCCGACTCCGCGCCGGGCTCGATCCACGTGACGAGGACCACGAGCGGCGGCAGGCCGTCGCCGCGGGGCTGCACGACGAGCCCCGCTCCCGCATCACCGGCAAAGCCGGCGGAGAGATCGGCCATCGTGAGTCCGTAGCGACCGAGCAGCTCGTCGAGCCTCGCCGTCCCGGTGTCGGCGTCGGACTCGGCCAGTGCATCGTCGGCCGGCCAGAGCCGCGGTGCGATCGTCTCCCACGCCTTCTGCATCCGCTCGGGCGACAGCGCCACGGCCCCGAACCGCGTCTGCTTCCGCGCCGCCTCCAGGAACGCGGCCGGCTTGGGCAGCCGCACGACCGCGACCGTCTCAGCGGGCAGGCACTCCCAGCTCGGCCGCAGATCCGAGGCCAAAGCCGGCTGGAGGCCAATCGCAGCGAGCACGACGAACAGGCAAGCACAACGCATCAGAACCTCCGAGCCAATGGAATCCGAACAACTCACTCCGCCAACCAAACGGCGAGGCGAGGGGGTCGGTGCAAGCTCGAGGAGCATTTGGACCGAGTCTTCGAGGTCCACCGCGACGAGACTTGTACCGCCCCCGAGCCGGCGCCCCCACGCTCTCAGGCGTGACCTAGCGAGCCACCGCCCCAGCCTTCTCCAAAGGCCCATGCGGACGATACGGCGGCGGCAGATACGTGACCCCGTTTTGCGGCTGCGACTCGTCGTAGAGATACGAGTCGCGGTGCACGAGAAAGTCGATCAGGTCGCAGGCCGGGATGCCGAAGGCCAGGCCGTCGAACACCGCCGCGCCCGCACAGGCCACCGCCACGACCTCGCCGCGGGCGTTGAAGATCGGGCCGCCGCTGTTGCCGGGATTGATGGCCGCGTCGGTCTGGATGAGCCGCATCTGGTCGATCGTGCGGGTGGTGCTCGACACGATTCCCTGGGTCACGCTCCGCTCCATGCCGAGCGGATTCCCGATCGCGAACACCAGGTCGCCCACCCGCAGGTCGTCGCGGTCGTTGACCACGACGGGTTCGGGCAGCGCGCCCTTCGTCTCCTCGGGGTCGAGCTGCAAGAGGGCGAGGTCGCGGAGCGGCTGCAGTGCGACGATCTTCACCTTGAGCAGTTCGGTCTTCTCGAAGCCCTTGTCGGTCTTGCGGAACAGCGTGACCTGGAGCCGCGTGTTCTTCTCGACGACGTGGTAGTTGGTGACGACGTGCCCCGCGCGGCTGGTGATGAAGCCGGTGCCGAGCCCGCCGGGGTTGCGGACCATGACCACCCCCTCGCCGAACCGCTTCACGAGCTCGGGCACGTCACGGGCTTCGAGCCGGCCGGTGCGGAAGATCCCGCGGTCGTCGGCTGCGTCGTTCGTCGCCCCGGCTGCGGTCGCATCGGCCCCGCGCTGCACGTCGAGCAGCCGCTTCGCGGGGATCTGGAGCACGTCGAAGCCGAGATCGAGGGCGACGCCGTCGTCGTTCTGGCGAAGCATCGGAGCCGTGATCCTGCCGCCGCCCACGAGGGTGACGGTCACGACTTCGGCGGCACCAGCCGCGCCGGCGACGAGCAGGCACGCGAGTGAGGTGAGGCACTGGCGGGTCATTGCCGCTCCTTGACGGTGACGGGGAGGGGGGCGGTGGTGGCGGCGGCAGAACCAGTGGCGGCATCGCGTGCGAGATAGATGACCAGCCGGTCCTGGCAGACCATCGCGAGATCGCGGGCCCCGTCGCCATCGGCGTCGAGCCCGGCGATCCGCCGCGGCTCCGCGACGAGATCCTTCGAGTCGCCACCGTCATAGGGATACTTGCGGTCTTCGAAAACCTTCCACGACACCGACCGCTCCAGGGGCTCCGGGCCGTGTCGCAGCAGGGCCGTGAGCTGGTGCTTCCGGTCGTCGCACAGGGTCACGTCGTCGCGGCCGTCGCCGTCGAGGTCGGTGGCCTGGATGCGATGGATCGTCGATTCGCTCACGCCGCTGCGGCGGCCGATGCGGCCGTCGATGCTCTCGACGAGCTTCAACTCCCAGGGCGTCCCGCGCGACAGCCGCACGATCCGCTCCTGATCCACGAGGATCACGCCCAGCACCGGATCCTCACGGAGGGCGACACCCGCCGGCGGCTTCACACTCTCCACGACCCGCATCACGCCCGCCTCGTCGGCCCGCAGGCGATGGAGGAAGCCGCCCCCCTGCTCGAGCGCCCAGGCCTCGGCCCGGCCGCCGGCCGCGTCGGGGGAGATCGGCAGGTACGAGGCGATCTTCTGGCCTTCGGTGAGCATCACCTGATCCACCGGATGCAGGTCGTCGCCGAGCCACTGGAGCACGCCGTCGGTGAGCCGGGCCTTGCGGAGCGTGCCGCCGACGTCGAGCGGCTGGTATTCGCCGAGATCGACCTTGGCCAGGAGTGTGGGCGAGGTCGCGATCGGCTTGTCGCCGTCGAGCGTCACCAGCTTGCCGGCGGGGGCGAAGGCGTCCTGCACGATGAGCGTCGTGCCCCCGAGCCAGGCCACCTGGTCGACCTTCGCGCCGAGATTCGCATAGCGGGTCTTCGTGGGCTCTGGCTTGTCGGCCGGCCAGACGCAGAGGTCGAGATCGCTGCCGACCCGCTGGGCCCACCAGGTGGTCGTGCCCACCTGGTCGAGGGCGAGGATCTTGCGATCCTTGCCCTCCTGAGCCCAGGGCTGCGGATAGGTGAGCCGGCCGTTCTCCCACCGGCACCGGTGCAGGTCGGCGGCGTCCTTCGTCCAGACGAGGAGCAGCCCCCGGTCGGCGGCGGGCGCCGCCAGGCTGCGGATGCCGCTCACGGTCGGAAACGTCTCTTCGGCCTGCCAGCCGCCCGCGGCCAGGCGATGCACCCGCAGCCGCGGCTGGCTGGAATCGACGGCGACGATCGCCGGCTCGCCGGCTCCGGCGCCGAGCGTCATGCCGCACCAGCCCCGCTTGCCTCCGGCCGGCATCGGGAGGGCATCCTGCCGTCCGACGTCGCTGGCCGCGCCATGGACGACCTGGTACCGCCGCAGCACGCCCTTGTCGCTGCCGCCGAGCAAGAACAGGTCGGCCGTGCCCGAGTTCGCCCCGCCCGCGGCCGCCTGGAAGCCCTCCACGTTCTGGTCATGCAGCGTCTGTGCGGGGAGCAGGCTCCCGTCGGCGGCGGATTCGTGCCAACGGACGACCTGCCGCGGCACCGGCGACCACTCGACGAGATCGTCGTCGCCGTCGCCGTCGAGGTCGGCGAGCTGCCAGTCGATCCGGCTCCGTGTCTCGCGCGGCGCGAGCCAGACGGCCCGCGAGCCTCGCGCGAGCGGCACCTGCTGGATGCCCTGCTCGTAGCTCACGAGCAGCTCGTGCTTCCCGCCCGGCAGGTCGCGGACGAGCAGGCAGGTGCGGCGGCCGGCGGGGGTTCCGGCGAGCAGGTTCCACTCGCCCGACTTCTTCCAGGCGCCGGGCGCATCGACCCCCTTGTCGGCGGCCTGTGCGTAGATCGACACGCGGTTCGACGGCGTCGTCAGCACGAGGAGTTCGGGCCGGCCGTCATCATCCACGTCGTGGGCCACGGCATCGATCGGCATCTCGTCGATCGACACCTCGCCTCGCGACCAGTCGGGGGCGAGCGGCAGCTCGTTGGGCCGCTCGGGATCGGTCGCATCGGCCCGCGTTCGCTCCGCCGGCGGCAGCCAGCGGTAGATGTCGATCCGTGCCTGTCGCTGGTTGACGAGGATCACGTCGTCGCGGCCGTCGGGGCCGAGATCCGCCACGCTCAGCCGCTCGGCCCGGCCGTCGATCTGGACGACCCGCATCCCCTGCCAGCCGTCGAATGCGAGGGCCGGGAGCGTTGCGGCGGCGAGGAGCACGGCGGAGACGGTGACGGCGTGGTGCGCGAGGGAGGTGGCGTTCATGCCCAGCAATGTAGCCCACCCGGTTCCGACGCCGCCACGGTCCTCCGGCCCCTCACTCCAACTCCGGCATGATCGCTTCCGCGGCGGCGGCCTCGCGGAGCTTCTCCAGGGCCTTGGCCTCGATCTGCCGCACCCGCTCCTTCGTCACGCCGAGGGCCGAGCCCACTTCCTTGAGCGTCTGCGGCTCGCGCTCGTGGTCGAGCCCGTAGCGGCGGATGATGATCGTCTGCTCGCGGGCGTCGAGCCGGTCGAGGAACTTGCCCACCTGCTGGAGCCGGTCGGTGGCCGCCAGCCGCTGCTGGTATTCGTCGGCCCGCCGGTCGGCGGCGGCCTGGAGCATCTCCGTGTCGGCGACACGGAAGCGGTCGCGGCGCTTGTGCTCGTCGGGGATCGTGCGGGCGTAGTTCTTCATGATCGCCCACGAGGCGTAGGTGCTGAACTTGTTGCCGCGGGCGTAGTCGAACTTCTCGACGGCGCGGATCAGCGACATGTTGCCGTCGCTCACGAGGTCGAAGAAGCTGTCGCCCGGAGACACCCGCCGCTTCGCGATCGAGACCACGAGCCGGAGATTGGCCCGCACGATCCGGTTCTTGAGCTCGACGATCTCCTCGTAGAGCTTCTCGATCTGGTCCATCAGCCGCGAGTTCGGCCGCTCCGGATCGAGCTGCGTCCGCAGCAGCACCGCCTTGTGCTTGAGGTAGTTGAACTTGCGGAACAGCCAGACCTCCTGCTCCCGGGTGAGCAGCGGCACCTCGTACAGGCTCGCGAGGTAGGCCGGCAGGCCGCTGGGCCGACGCATCCGCTTCGTCTCGGTGCCGGGGTAGGGCTGATCGACCACCTTCTCGGCGCTCTTGCGGGCGAAGAGGGCGTTGGGGATGTAGTCGAGCGGCAGTTGCATCACGTGCTCCGCCCGTTGCGTGAGGACCACGCGATAGATGCTCGCCTTCGACCGGTGGTACCGCCGCGCGATCGAGTCCACGGCCTCGCCGCGGAGGAAGTGCTGATAGATCCGGGCGCAGCTCTCGGGCCGCAGCCGGCCGTCGGCCGCGGGAAACACCGCGTCGGCGGGCTGTTCCTGGTCGTGCCGCTTGATCGTGTAGCGGACGGTCTCGACGCTGCGGCCCAGCCGGGCGGCGATCCGTCGATGCACGTCGGCCGGGCAGGCGCCGGCGAGGGCCAGCCGCTTGGCCCAGCCGATGATCTTGCCGTGCTCCTCATCGGACAGCTGGCTGAACCGGCTGCCCCGCTCGATCCGCAGCGGGTTGGCGCGGATGAACGACTCCACGGCCGACTTCAGGAAGCCGACGCGGCGCCGGCCATCGACCGTGAATCGTTGGGCCACGAGGCCGTGGTCCCGCCACCGTGAGATCGTCTTCGTGGAAACGTTGAACTGTCGGGCGAGGTCTTCGATCGAGAGCACCTCGTCCGCGGCGGACGGCCCCACCGGGGGAGTGCCGGCCGGGGGGATGGAATCACCTGTTCGCATGGCGGTATGCATGGCTTGTCTCCTTTTCGCGGCCACGACCAGACACGACCCGGGGAATCGCTGATGCGGCCCCACGGGCGACGTTCTCCGGGGCCATCCTTTGCCCCACCACCTGTCTCGAGGACGCGAAAGTTATACGGACGGCCGTCAAAAAGGTTCTCGGGCCGCCAGTTTTTTTTGGGCCCCCGGCACAGGCCGCAGGCCCGGTGCGAGCCGCAAAGCCATGGACGGCAAGGGGTTCCGCGTCCGATGCGGCCGGTTGCGAGTCTCACGCCGTGGCCGAGATGGAGCCGACGAACCTGGAAAGAAAGAGGTTTGGCCGGAGTGGACAGTTGGTTTCCCGGCCCGGTCTCCCGCTGGGATCGCTGCCGCCTTGACGATCCACCGGATCGCTGGGATCATCCGGGGCTTTCGCCGCGGGCGGCGTGCGTGCGTCTGGAGACGGTTGCCATCGAGAAGCAGCATCGTATCAACGAACAGATCCGGATCTCACCCGTCCGGGTGATCTCCGACGAAGGCGGGCAACTCGGCATCATCCCCACCGACGAGGCTCTGGCCCGCGCCCGTGAGGCCGGGCTCGATCTGGTGGAGGTGGCGCCCAACGAAAAGCCGCCCGTCTGCCGGATCATGGACTTCGGCAAGTTCAAGTACCAGCAGAAGAAGAAGCACCACAAGACCCACGTTCACCATACCAAGATCAAGGAGATCCGCCTCCGTCCCAAGACGGGCGAGCACGACATCGAGTTCAAGGTCAACCAGGCCAAGGGCTTCCTGCTCCACAAGGACAAGGTGATCGTGTCGGTCGTGTTCCGCGGCCGGGAACTCGCGCATATCGACGAGGGGCAGCGGGTCATGAAAAACATCATCGAACAGCTCGACCCGGTATGCAAAGTCGAGGCCGCGCCCCAGCAGATGGGGCGGCGGCTCGTGTGCACGCTGGCGCCGAAGTGACGCCCCGACCAACCGCCTTCACGCACGACCAGAGGAGACCTGCAGATGCCGAAGCAAAAGACCCACAAGGGCACCAAGAAGCGGTTTCGCGTCACCGCCACGGGAAAGGTGAAGCACCGCCGCGCCGGCACGAGCCACTTGCAGGTGCGGCTGACCGCCAAGCGGAAGCGAAAGCTCCGCGGAACCGGCGTGCTGGCCAAGGCCGAGACCGCGAAAATCGTGGAAGTGCTCGGCAAGTACAGCTACTGAGTCCCGGACCTGAGTCCCGGACCGGCGTGGTCCGAGCCCGGCTTCGCCTCCCGTCGGCCGGGGGCTGTTTCGGGCCGCAAACGGCGGGTCGGCTTGCAATTCCCGCCCGGTCAACGACAGTTACGAGAGTCTTTCAGCGAGAGTGAATCATGCGTACGAAGAGCGTCGTGCCCCGTCTGCGGGCGAAGAAGCGGCTGTTCAAGCGGGTCAAGGGATCCGTGGGCGGCCGCCGTCGTCTGTTGCGGACGGCCAAGGAATCGATCATCCGCGCGGGTGTGTATGCCCGCCGTGACCGCCGACGGAAAAAGCGGGACTTCCGCCGGCTGTGGATCGTGCGGCTCAACGCGGCCTGCCGGGAGCGGGGCTTCCGCTACAGCCAGCTGATCGCCGGTCTGGAGAAGATCGGCAGTGAACTCGACCGCCGGACGCTGGCCGAAATGGCCGTGCTCGACCCGACCGGGTTCGACGCCGTCGCGGCCGAGGTCTGCAAGGCCCTGGGCCTGCCGCAGCCGGCCGCGGTCGCGTGACGTCGTGACAGCCGTATCGCTCGAGTCGTTTCTCGACCAGCTGCGGCAGTTCCATGCCGACGCCTCGACGGCGCTCGATGCGGCAGCCGATGCGGCCGCCTTCGAGGCGGCGCGGGTCGAGTTTCTGGGCGCCCGCAGCGGCCGCCTGAAGGCCATCCAAAAACAGCTCGGGGGCCTCGCCGCGGCCGACAAGCCCGCCGCCGGCCGGCACTTCAACGAGGCGAAGGCCGCCGTCGAGGCGTTGCTCGCTGCCGCGCAGGAGCGGGTCGGGACGGCGGCGGCCGCCGGTGCGGAGGCGATCGACGTCACGCTCCCGGGCACGCCCGTGCCCCGCGGCCACGTGCACCCGATCACGCAGACCATCCGCCGCGTGCAGGAGATCATGGGGCGGCTCGGGTTCGAGAGCGTCGACGGCCCCGAGGTCGAAGACCAGTGGCACAACTTCGAGGCTTTGGCCATCGGCGCCGAGCATCCGGCCCGCGACCCGCTCGACAACTTTTATCTCGCGGTCGCCCGCGGCGCCGATCCGCTCCTGCTCCGGTCGCAGACGAGCACCGTGCAGATCCGCGTGATGGAGGCCCGTCGGCCGCCGCTGCGGATCGTCTCGCTCGGCCGCGTCTATCGCCCCGACACGGCCGACGCCACCCATTATCCGATGTTCCATCAGGTGGAGGGGCTGCTCGTGGAGCCCGGCACCACGATGGCCCATCTCAAGAGCGTGCTGCGGCTGTTCGCCTCGAGCTTCCTCGGCGGCGACGTGCACGTTCGCTTCCGGCCCTCGTTCTTCCCGTTCACCGAGCCGAGCGTGGAGGTGGACATGGAGTGGGGCGGCCGCTGGATCGAGATGGGAGGGGCCGGGATGGTCGATCCGGCCGTGCTCGAGGCCGTCGGCTACGATCCGCGCGAGGTGTCGGGCTTCGCCTTCGGCCTCGGCGTCGAGCGGATCGCCGCCCGCCGCTACGGCGTGGCCGACATCCGCGACTTCTATCGCAATGACGTCCGGTTTCTCCAGCAGTTCTGACACCCGGCGGTTCGCAGCCTCATGATCGTTTCGCGGAAGTGGCTCGATGACTACGTGAGGGTGGCGGCGCCGACCGGCGAGGTCGTCACGCGGCTGTTGATGTCGGGGCTCAATCACGAGTCCACCGTGGCCGTCGGCAGCGACGAGGCGATCGACCTCGAGGTCACGAGCAATCGGCCCGACTGCCTCGGGCACATCGGCGTGGCCCGGGAAGTGGCGGTGCTCTTCGGTCTGCCGCTGCACATGCCCGATCCACGGCCGACGGAGCAGGGGGGCCGGGCGGCCGCCAGCATCGCCGTCGAGATCGCGGATGCCGGCACCTGCCCGCACTATACGGCGCGGGTGATCCGCGGCGTGACCGTGCGGCCGAGTCCGGCCTGGCTCGTCGAACGGCTCGCCACGCTCGGCGTGGCGAGCGTCAACAACGTGGTGGACGTGACGAACTACGTGATGTTCGAGTGCGGACAGCCGCTGCACGCGTTCGATCTGGCGAAGATTCGCGGCGGCAGGATCGTCGTGCGGCGGGCCCTCGCCGGGGAGACGTTCATCGCGATCAACCACAAGCACTACACGCTCGACGACACGATGGGCGTGATCGCCGACGCCGAGCGGCCGGTGGCCCTCGCCGGCGTGATGGGGGGTGCGGACACCGAGATCGGCGTCGGTACCACCGACGTGCTGCTCGAATCGGCCCAGTTCGCGCCGCTGGTGGTGCGGGCCGCCGCCCGCGGCCTGGCCCTGGCCAGCCCCTCGTCCTATCGCTTCGAACGGACCCCCGACCCGGCCATGGTCGAGTGGGCGAGCCGCCGCGCCGCAGCCCTGATCCTCGAGCTGGCCGGCGGGCGGCTGGAGCAGGGCGTGGTCGAAGCGGGCCGCCCGGCCGGCACGCCGGCGATGGTGCCGCTGGGAGCCGCACGGGTCGCCGACGTGCTCGGCATCGACGTGGCGGCCGCCCGGCAACGCGAGATCCTCACCGGCCTCGGCTTCGTGGAGGAAGTCGGGAGCGGCGGGCCGGCCCGGTGGCGGGCCCCCTCGTGGCGGCGGGACGTGCATCGAGAGATCGACCTCGTCGAGGAGATCGCGAGGATCGAGGGCTACGACCGCGTGCCGGAAGACGTGGCGATCGCCGCCCGGCCGGTCGAATGGTCGGCCCGCGAACTGACGGTGCGGCGGGCGGGCGAGGTGCTCGTGGCCGCCGGCTTCTGCGAGGCGATGACCCGCAGCGTCGTGCCGGCCCTCTTCGAGGAGCATGCCGGCCCGTGGGGCACGGCTCCGGCGGTCTCGATCGCGCCGGCGCTCGTGCGGGGCGCCGATCGCCTGCGGCGGACGCTGCTGCCGAGCCTGCTCGAGGCCCGCGGCGGAAACGCAGCCGCCGGAGCACCGCACGGCAACCTCTTCGAGATCGCTCGGGCCTACGTCGCGAGGCCGGCCGGAGGCGAGTTGCCCGCCGGGGCCTCCCCGCTTGAAGAACCGCTGCTCCTCGGCGCCGTGAGCGACGGCGACTTCTTTCGGGCCAAGGGGCTCGCCGAAGCCGTGCTCGGGCGACTGGGCGTCGAGTCCGGACGGGGCGACGCTCGGCTCGACGTGCGGCCTCTGGAGAGCGGCCTGTTCGTCCGGGGCCGCGCGGCCGAACTGATGCTCGAACGCGAGGGCTTCGGGGTGGTGCGGATCGGCGTGGTGGGAGAGGTGGCTGCCGAACTGCTCGAGCGATGCTCGCTCGCGGGCCCGGTGGCGGCCCTGGAACTGCGACTCGACGCGGCGGAGTATGCCGTCGGTCGTGAGCATCGGCTCAGGCGGCCGAGCGACTTCCCGGCCATGCAGCGGGATCTGAATCTGGTGGTCGATGAGCCGGTGGCCTGGGGAGCGATCGCGGCCGCGATCGCCGCGGGGGCCGGCGAGATCCTCGAGGAATGCCGCCTCGTGGAGGTGTGGCGGGATGCCGAGCGGCTCGGTCCCGGCAAGAAGAGCTTCGTCGTGTCGCTGCGGCTCCGCAGCGCCTCCGGCACGCTGTCGGGCGAGGCTGCGGCCCGGGCCGTCGATGCGATCCTGACGGCGTGCCGCCGGTCGGGCGCCGTGCTCCGCGGGTAGTCACCGCACGGCGGCCGTGGCCGTCGCGATCGCGGCATCGACGGCGGGCTCCGTCTCGGCCTCGGCCACGATCCGCACGATCGGCTCCGTGTTGCTCGCCCGCACGAGCAGCCAGCCGCCGGGCCAGTCGAGTCGCAGGCCGTCGAGCCGGTCGGCCCGGGCGTCGGGAAACGCCGCCGCGACCCGGTCGAGCGCCGCGGCCAAGGCCGGGCCGCGGAGCCCGGCCGATACGCCGACCTTCGTCTTCTTCATGACGAGCGGCGGGAGGTGCTGCGCGAGGCTTGCGACGCTCGTCAGTGGCGTGCCGGCACACATCCGATCGAGCACGAGGGCCATCGCCACGAAGCTGTCGCGGACGAGCACCACGCGGGGATCGATCACGCCGCCGTTGCCTTCGCCGCCGATGACCGCGGCCGTGGCGAGCATCCGATCGACGACGTTCGCCTCGCCCACGGCCGACACATGGCAGGCCACGCCGTGCCGCGCCGCGATCGCGTGCGTCATGCCGCTCGTCGAGCAGTTGACGACGACAGGCCCCGGCGTCTTCGCGAGCACGCCCTCCACACAGAGGGCGAGCGTCGCCTCCTCGCCGATGCAGCGGCCGGCGGCGGTGGCGATCGCGAGGCGGTCGGCATCGGGATCTTGAAAGAACCCGATATCGGCGTGCTGTTGCCGGATATGCGGCAGGAGGCCGGCGAGGTTCTCGGCGGTGGGCTCAGGCTCGTGCTCGAACTGCCCGTCGGGCGTGCCCCCCTCGATCACGACGTCACAGCCGAGATGCTCGAGAAGGGGCCGGGCCACGCGGCTGCCGGCTCCGTGCCCGGCATCGAGCCAGACCCGCGGCCGATGCCGGCGGATCGCATGCACGTTCACGAGCGCCGCGACGAGCCGCACGTGCTCCGCCGTGGCGTCGTAGGCCCCCACGCTGCCGCATGTCGGAGCCGCTGACGGCGCCGCGGCGGAGGTCGGCGACTCGAACGCGGCGAGCACGTCACGGCCGGCCGCAGCCGGGATCACCCGGCCCGCGGCCGAGAAGAGCTTCATGCCGTTGTAGCGGGCGGGATTGTGGCTCGCCGAGATCTGGATACCGCCGGCGGCGGAGAGCGTTCGCACGGCGACGCCGACGGTGGGCGTGGCGGCCGGGCCGAGATCGATCACGTCGCGGCCGATCCTCGTGAGCGTGTCGGCGATCGCGGCGGCCAGCAGCGGCCCGCTCGCCCGGCCGTCGCGGCCGATCACGACCGGTCCAGGGGGCAGCGTGGCGGCGAAGGCCCGGGCATAGCGGGCGGCCACGTCGGCGGTGAGCGTCTCCCCCACGATCCCGCGGAGGCCCGAGACGCTCACGATCAGCGGCTCGGCGGCGGATGGCGGGGCGGCGGTGACGTCCATGCGTCGGCAGTATAAAACGCCGCTATCGAACCGGCTGCCCCCCTTCGCCCTCGGAGCCATCCATGAGCCCGCCCGCCGCCGACCAGTCGCACCGCCTCGCGGCCCTCGCGGCCGCCCACGCCGCCGGCACGATCACCGACCACTCCGCGGCCACGATGCGGGCCTGGCTGACCGAGCCCCGCTACGCCGAGTTCGCCGCGGACCTCGCCGCGCGGATCGACGCGGGACGGTGGCAGGAACTCGACGACGTGTTCTGGACGGTGATCCCGTTCGGCACGGGCGGCCGCCGCGGGATGATGTATCCGGTGGGCTCCAACGCCATCAACGACCGCACGATCGGCGAAAGCGCCCAGGGGCTGGCCGACTACGTGCGGAGCGTGCTGCCAGCCGGCGAGACGCCGACCTGCGCGATCGCCTACGACACGCGGCACCGGTCGGAGCATTTCGCGAAGCTGTGCACCGAGGTGCTGCTCGCGGCCGGCTTTCGTGTCTTCTTTCTGCGCGGATTCCGCAGTACGCCCGAGCTGTCGTTCGCCGTGCGACACACGCGGAGCACCTGCGGGATCATGGTCACGGCCAGCCACAACCCGCCGAGCGACAATGCGGTGAAGGTCTACTGGGCCGGCGGTGTGCAGGTGTTGCCGCCGCACGACAAGGGAATCATCGACCGCGTGATGCGGGTGGAGACGGTCCACCGCGAATCGTTCGCCGCCGGCGTCGCCTCGGGCCGCGTGCAGTTCGTGGAACAGCAGATCGATCCGGCCTTCGTGGCCGCCGTCGTGAGGCAGTCGGCCCCCGGGCCGCGGGACGTGTCGATCCTCTACTCGCCGCTGCACGGCGTCGGCGAGTCGGCCGTCGTGCCGGTGCTCGCCCAGGCGGGCTTCGCCGCCGTGCGGCTCTACGGACCGCACGAGAAGCCCGACGGTGATTTTCCGAACGTGCCGGGGCACGTGGCCAATCCCGAGAATCCGGCCGTGCTCACGGGGGCGATCGACGAGGCTCAGGCCCGCGGCGACGATCTCGTGCTGGCGAGCGATCCCGACTGCGACCGGCTCGGCGCCGCCGCGCCGCTCACGCGGGCCGGCGGCAGCGGCTGGCAGACGTTCACCGGCAACCAGCTCTGCGGCCTGCTCTGCGAACAGGCGATCGCGGGCCGCAAGGCCCGCGGCGAGGCGCGGCCCGACGACGTCGTCATCACCACGCTCGTCACCAGCGGCCTCGTGCGGCGGATCGCCGAGGCCCACGGCCTCGCCGTGGACGACACCGAGCTCGTGGGCTTCAAGTGGATTTGCTCCGCTCTCGACCGGCTCGGCCCGGAGCGGTTCGTGTTCGGCTGCGAGGAGTCGCACGGGTATCTCGCGGGCACGCACGTCCGCGACAAGGATGCGAGCGTCGCGGCGCTGCTCATGAGTGAACTGACGGCTCGGCTCAAGGCCGCGGGCCGCACGCCCCACGAGAAGCTCGACGAACTGTATGCCATCCACGGCTGCCATCAGGAGCGGCAGGTGAGCATCATGCTGCCGGGTGCCACGGGCATGGATCGGATGCAGGAGATCATGGCCACGCTGCGGGCGCAGCCGCCGGCCTCGATCGCGGGCCTCGACGTCGTTCGCACCCGCGATCAGGCAGGCCTCGCCACCTGGACGCCGGGCGGCTCTCCCACGGCCTACGCCGGCGTGCAGAGCGACCTCGTGATCTTCGATCTGGCCGGGCTCTCGGGTGCCGGCAGCATCTTGCCCGACGGCCGGTTCCCGCCGCTGTCCAACGCCGTGGCCGCCCGCCCCTCGGGCACCGAGCCCAAGATCAAGTTCTATCTCTTCGCCGCAGCCGCCCCCTGCTCCGCCGCCGAGCTGCCGGCCGTGAAGCAATCACTTCAGGCGCGGCTCGACGCCATGGACCGCGATCTCCGCGGCATCGTCGGGGGCTGACCGCGGGCCGGTCGCCGGCCCGCTGGAGCCCTCACCAAATCCTCACGCGAGGGCGATACCCTGCCGCGTCTTCGTCATCCTGGCTTCGTCATCCTGGCTTCGTCATCCTGAAGGGTCCGCGAAACCATGCTCATCTCCCGCATCGACACCGCCATGCTCGGCGTCTTGTGCGAACGCGTCGGCGTCGCCTTCGAGGTCGGGCACGACCCCTTCAAGATCTTCGAGCGGGAGGCGGGCGAGGGGAACAGCGCCTACGGCCGCCACATGAAGTCGGTGGCCGACCGGGTGCGAAACGGATCGACGCTGGCCGAGGCGGTGGCGGCACAGGGCAACTACTTTCCCCCGAACTTCATCAACTTCATCGAGGTGGGCGAGAAGACCGGCCGGCTCGACCGCGTGCTCTCGCGGATGTCCGACTACTACAAGAACCTCGCCGAACTGCGGTCGAGCTTCGTGAGTTCGATCATCTGGCCGATGGTGCAGCTCGTGATCGGCCTGATCGTGGTCTCGGTGCTCATCTACATGCCGCTGGTGATCGCCGACATGCAGCAGGCGGCGGGCGGGGGTGAGGAGGCCGAGGCTCCCGACCTGCTCGGGCTCGGGCTCGTGGGCTGGAGCGGGCTGGCGACGCTCTGGGGCTGGGTGCTGGCCATCGCGGCCGCCCTGGTCGCCCTCTACGTCTTGATGCGAAACGGCCACTTGAACGGGTTGTACCGCGTCCTCACCCGAGTGCCGGTGATCGGCAAGGCGCTGCTGGCCTTCGACGAGGCCTCCTTCATCCAGACGCTGTCGATGGCGATCGAGTCGGGCGTCAACGCGTCCGACGCGATCTCGCTCGCCTTCAAGACCTGCTCGGCGCCGCTGTTCCAGGCGAAGGCCAAGCCGGCGTTCGACGCGATCCGGCAGGGCCGGCAGATGCACCTCGTGCTCGAGGACACCGGGCTCTTTTCGCCCGACACCCTGGATGCCGTGCACCTCGGCGAGGAATCGGGGCGGCTGGCGGAAACGCTCGACAAGCACTTCCAGGTGCTGCGGATGAAGGTGCGGTTCGCGATGACCACGCTCACGCAGCTCGCCTCGACGCTGGTCTGGATCGTCATCTCGTCGCTGCTCATCTTCATCATCTTCAAGATCTTCAGCCGCTACTTGGCGATGGGACCGGGGGCCGTGGACGCCACGATCGAGAAGGTGCTCGAGACGCGGCGGGCCGGCGAATAGCCGGCGGCGAACGATTTCGACCGCCCCGCGGGTCAACGGCCACGCAGCGGCATCCCAGACACGAAAGGACACTCGCCGACATGATCGCTCCGGTCGCAGCCCCTGGTTCGTCGCCCGCGTCCGGTTCCCGGCTCGTCAACCTGGCCGCGGAGCGGGAGTCGATCGTGGGCCGGCTCGCCCGCCTCAAGCCGGCCACCGATGCGTATGCCAGCGAGTTCGTCGATGCGGTGCTCGACTTCGCGCATGCCGTCGGCACGAGCGACGTGCATCTCCAGCCCACCCGCAACGGCCTGGAGGTGAAGTTCCGCAGCCAGGGGGTGATGCAACTGCTCGGCGAGTTTCCCCGCGGCGCCAACACGTCGGTCATCAACCGCTTCAAGGTGCTCGCCGGCCTGCTCACCTACCAGACCGACCTTCCGCAGGAGGGCCGGGTCGAGGCGCCGAAGCACGGCCGCGAGATCCGCGTGAGCACGTTTCCCACGCTCTATGGCGAGCGGGCCGTCCTGCGGTTCTTCGGCCACGACAAGGAGTTCACGACCCTCGACCAGCTCGGCAACCCCGACTCCTTCACGCGGCAGGTCCGGGAGGCCCTCGCGGAGACCAGCGGTGCCGTGCTGATCACGGGCCCCGCCGGGAGCGGCAAATCGACCACGCTCTACGCCTGCCTGCGGCACCTCGTCTCGACCGACGACAACGCCCGTTCGATCGTCTCGCTGGAGGATCCGATCGAGGTGCCCGTGGACGGCGTCACGCAAAGCCAGGTCAACGTGCAGGCGGGGTTCGACCTCAAGACCGGCCTCCGCAGCCTGATGCGGCAGGACCCGCAGGTGATCATCGTCGGCGAGATCCGCGACCGCGACACGGCCGAGTTCGCGATCCAGGCTTCGCTCACCGGCCAGCTGCTCCTGGGCACGTTCCACGCCGACACCACGGCCACGGCCGTGACGCGGCTGATCGAGATGGGAATCGAGCCGTTCCTGCTGCGGAGCGGCCTGATCGCGATGATCAGCCAGCGGCTGTTGCGGCTCCTGTGCGGCTGTGCCCGTGAGTCGTCCGATCCGGCCGACATCGCCGGAATGCCGGTCGAGAAGGTGCGGGTGCCGGTGGGCTGCCCGACGTGCAATCAGACCGGTTTCGTACAGCGGGCGATCATCAGCGAGTACCTCGACCTCCGCGGCGGCCCCGTGGGCCCGCTGATCCTGCGGAAGGCCGACGCCCGTGAGCTGTACCAGGCGGCCCGCGAAGCGGGCATGAGGACGCTGCTCGACCAGGCCACGGAGCTGGTGCGGGAAGGCCACACGAGCCCGTCGGAACTCACACGGGTGCTCGGCTCGGCCACCCGCACCTGAGCCGGGGGCCACGCGGGCGGGATGAGGCCTCGCCGCCCAGGCGGAAGCCGCGGCATTGCCGTGCGTCGCGGGAAAGCCAGTGGCGCAGATCAGCCGTTCGGCACGACGAAGTTCACACGAGCGTTCATACCCGGTCGGACTTGTACGGAGCGGACCAGTGGTGCGGCGAGGTCCGGGCCAGACACCGTGACATTCACGGCCACCGCCTTCTTCGCCTTCACCGGCACTGAAAAGCCCCCCGTTTCCCAGGCTGCGACGGATGACCTGATGCCCTTGGCGGTGACGCTGATGCTCATGCCCCGCAGCCCCTCGCCCGCATCGTACTTCGCATCCTGATCGAGGTCCTTGTAGACCACTCCGGTGACGATCGGCTGCCGGCCTTTGATGGATGCGGTCACGTCGGCGACCAGAATCCTGTCCGGGACGCTATCCGGATTGCGGGGATCGCTGTCCCCGAGGAGCAGGAACCCGACCATCCGGTGGCGGTCATACTTCGCGTTTCCCAGCGGCCTCGTCAGATCGTGCCCGTCCGCGATCTGTTCCGCAGCCAGTTCCGCATCACCCCCACCGCGCCACGACCACGCCACGGTCGTAATGGAATCCTTCGGCTCCCACGGCACCCTCGCCTTCGAGAGCGCGGACTTCAGTCCCTTGATGGACTGGTCCTTGGCCGTGAGCAGCACCTGCTGCATGCGGGCGTCGAAGGCCAGCGGCACCAGTCGGTTTTCGATCCGTTGGTCATTGATTCGCTCGAGCAGCACCTGTTCCGCAGCGGTCGGTCCCCACGACACCGGGGCGACCCTGGGCTCGAGACGTTCATTGGCCAGCCTGCTGGTCAGCGGCGTTCGGCCGCGAGCGGAGCGTGATGGACGGGTGCGGGGCATGACGTCCAAGTCCTCGCAGATTCCAGATTCGACGGGAGCAAGACACTCGATCTCGATCAGCTTACGGTGACGAGGATCTTCAACTGCTTGTCGAACGTGAAGCCGCCGGCATCCCACACGCGGACGTTGACCGTGTAGGTCTTGTCCGTCACGTCGCCGAGAAAATTGGCGGCTCGCAGCGTATCGCCGTCGATCGAGAACAGCCACCCGTCGTCGCCGTCGACGATCAGGAACTCGTGGTGCTCCGCGGCGGAGGAGTTGCCGTCCACCGCCGTCAGCTGGCCGATCACCGCTCCGGAGACCGCGTCAGCGGCGGGAATCGTCGCGTTCGACAGTAGGATGTCGGTCGGCGGCACGTTCTTCTCGAACGTCAGCGTGAGCACCTTTTCAAACGCGTTGCTGCCGAGGTCGGTCACCTTCACCCGCACCGAGAACGTCTGCTGATCGGCGCCCTCGGGAAGGACGAATGCGTCGTTCGCCGTGAGCCACGTCGTACCCGGACTGATCGTGA
>Ga0214917_10000776_pt1 | contig 41481 bp, 46 predicted proteins | sample LL_1208_BB_MetaG_FD_177983 | JGI IMG/M metagenome (GOLD analysis project Ga0214917, IMG submission 177983) | Freshwater microbial communities from Lake Lanier, Atlanta, Georgia, United States - LL_1208_BB | ecosystem: Environmental > Aquatic > Freshwater > Lake | place: USA: Georgia | collected... | reverse complement strand
TATAATCAGTAAAATATATTTCTTTTAAATTTCTGATATTTGTTGTATTTAAATTTAATATATTATATTCTAAATTTCCAATTTTTTGTCCAGATGCTCCAATTTTTTGTTTAGATGCTCCAATTTCTATATTTGTTTTTTGGGATAATATATTGAATATATATTTATAATCTGTATAATTATACAAATTACAACTAATAAAATCAAATATTTGAAGATTAAAATTTTCTTTTAAAAAAATAATAAAATTAACCATTGGTTCCCATGTTTTCAACTCACGATCTAAATCATAAACTGACTGTAATATAAATGGTTCTTGATTCTCAAATAATTTATAATATGTACTAAAGTATTCTTCTCTTATAAGACCAACACTATTTAAAGAATCTATCTTTAAGTTTTTAATTTTTTGAATTAATAATTCAAAAGTATCTGTATAATAATCAATTAATACATATTTAGTATTACTATTAACTGACTTTAGTAATATATCAATATCTTTTATTTTTAAATCAAATATTAAAAGATTTGTTGTCATTAATATTATAAGAACATATATAATTTTTTATTAAGCGCAAAATATGCACAAACTTTAATTCAAAACAATAATTACAACCTAAACAATAATATATTTTTGAAAAACAAGTATTTTATTTAAAAAAATAAAAAAAAAAAATGAAGTTTAAACTTAGTTTAAACTTTTTAAAAAATTATATAAGAATAAAATATCTAATATTATATATAAACTTATTTTTATTTATGGAATTTAGATGTAAACGTTGCAATAAGGAGTATAGTTCTTATCAAAGCTTATGGAATCACAACAAAAAATTCCATACTGAAAGGTCCGAAAAAGTCCAAAATTCTGTAAATTTCGGTCCGAAAAAGTCAATTTTTGGTCCGCTAAAGTCTGAAAAAATATATATGTGTAGATTCTGCGAAAAAATATATGATAAGAAAAATTCAAGATGGTCTCATGAACAAAAATGTAAGAATAATAAGCTAGTTATTCTTGAAAATGAAAATAGAGAACTTAAAAAACAACAAAATTATAATAATCAAATTGTTAATAATAACCAACATATAAATAATGGAATAATAAATACTCATAATAATAATATTGTAATCAATCAAATAGGTAGAGAATCTATTGATTGTTTACCATTGCAAGATATATTAAAAATTTTAAGTGATGGTAATAATATGCCAATAACTTGTATTAAAAAAGTTAATTTTAATAAAAATTTACCAGAAAATCATTCTTTTTGTACAACCACACTTGAAGGTAAACACTTTACAAGAATAAATCATAAAACACAAAAACCAGAAAAAATAAATAAAGTTGATTTTATCAATGAAGTTTTAGATAGTTCATTAAGATTTATTAGTAATATATCATTAATGGTTGAATTTGATGAATCATTTCGAGATAGTATTCCTTTAGAACACCAACAAAAAATTAAAGATATATTAAATAATCAAGATAAATTTCATGATCCTAAAAATAAAAAAGCCTTTTTTAATTGTATAAATGATATGAGTTATAATTTTAAAGATATTATTCTTGAAACTTGGAAATTAATACAACAAAATAATTCTGAAGAAGAATTTTTAATTGATGAAAATTTTAATTATTTGAGTTCTAGTGATGTCGAAGAATAAAAAATTGAATTAAATAATAATTATATATAGTAAATATATAATTATGAGAAATTTATTCGGAATACTAAAAAAAAGATTGTATGAATTTTTTGATAGATCAAATAAGAAAAATCCACTAGGTAGATGGACTATTGAAGATTGTCAAAAAAAAGTAAATTATAAAATTGATATGTCAAATGAAGATCATTGTGGTCCGTGTGGATTATATAAATCAAAAGTAAATAAAAAGACTTAAAAAATTATTTTCGTATTAATAATAATAATGAATTTTAATTTACTTTTTATTTTAAGTAATTTATTTATAAGTGGTGCTTTTTTTAATAACAATATAAAACAAATGTGTGGTATAGTTTCTAATAATAAACAAACATGTAAAATGAGTTCTATTGAAGATAAAAATATATTTTACAAGTTTGGTACTAATCCTCGTTTAGAATATCCAAATAATTATGGACAATTAACGTGGTATCCAATCGGATTTAAAAAAGATTTTGGTAAACAACCAAAACGTATTACTATTCGAGATAATGATTATATAGTTTGGAGAGATATAAATAGTTTTTATGCTTTAAAAGATTGTTGTTCTCATCAAGGATCATCTTTTGCTCAAGGTGAAATATGTAAAAACACAATATCGTGTCCATATCATGGTTATATTTTTGATGGATCTAATGGAAACTTAGTTAATATACCAAAATTACCTCATGTTGCTTCACATACTCAAAATATATTTTTTTATAAAATTGTTGAAAAAGCAGATATTGTTTATCTTAACACAATTCCTCTAACTAATGAAGATGATAAAAATTTAATTGATGAATCAAAAATTTTTGTAGAACCAGAATACTATAATAAAGATCAAAGAGCTGTATATTTAACTGAAAATTTTGAACATAATGCAAAATTTGTTAGTGTGAATAGTTTAGATATATGTCATATTGGGTTTGTTCACACTTTTGGAAATAAAAAAAATCCTAATCCTTTATCTAATTCTAAAATAGAAAAAATAGATGATTATGATTTTCATTATAAAATTACATATAATTATATTGCAGGTGAAAATTCATTAGTTAATAGAATTTATAATTTTAATGATATTAAAGTTGAAAATGAATATTTACTACCTCATACAACAGTAGCTCGTGTTTGTTTTGGTGATTTTAATTCAACAATTATAACTTATGCATTACCTATTTCAAAATTCAAAACTAAATTATTTGTAAAAGCTTATAGAAACTATTGGTCATATTCTGATAATAGCAATTTAAATTTTATTATTAATTTATTAGGTGATAAACTTACAAAAAATACAATGTATACAACATTAAAACAAGATAAACTTATTGTTGATAATATTGACAAAAAAAATTATAATGATATGCATGGTAAATTTAGTATTATTTATGATATGTTTTCAAATCATTATAAACTAAACTATAAAAAATATTATGAAGAAGGATATAATTCTCTATAAAATGTATAATGAATTTTTAAATTGATTTATGTTTTTTGGTTTTAGTTTTTACATTTTCTTTATTTTCTTTTTGTTTCAACCAAGATTCATATTCTTTTTCTATTTTATTAAGTTCATTTAACCAAATATCATGAACTGACATACTATCTAATGTATTATATTCAATATTTTTATCTTCTTCTTGATTTTTAAGTTCATCTATTTTTTCTTTAGTTAAGTTATAAATAGGCATACTTAATAAATAGTTATATGATACATCAGTATCATTTCTATTTTTTCCTAATCTAGGAAATTTAAGTTTTTCTAATTCTTCTTCGATATCTGATTTCTTTTTGTTATTAACAATTAATTTCTTTTCAATAATCATTAAAATGAATTTAACTTTGTAACTAATTAATTTAAGTTGAAATTCAAGTAGTTCAAGTTGATATGCTTTTCTTTTTTCATAATATTCTAATCTAACATTAAAATATTCATTAATAATATCAAGAACATTATTATATTTATGAATAGTACCATTTCTATCGAATAAATTCATATTGTTTAAACTATATTTTTTAACAAGATGAAATTGTTTTTCAATATCTTTAGCACCGTCTAAATATCCATCTTCAAATGTTAATTCAAAATATACTTTTTCATCAGTATTACCTTCTTTGTATCCTAAAAATGGATTATCTTCTTTTTCCTTTTTAACAGGTTTTTTGGCAGGTGCTTTTTTACCTTTAGCAGTTGTTTTTGCAGTAGCTACAGGTGCTTTTTTAGCTTCTTCACCTTCAAGCATTTTTTCTAAAAATGCCTTATAATCACTAGTTGCTTCACCTACTGGTAATTCTGTAATTATTAATTTATTATCTTTAATTTGATAAGATCCATAAATTTCGTAATTATACTCATCTACTTTAGCTATAGTCCCTTCAAAACCTTGCCACCATGGATCCATTTCTTCCATTTCTTTTCCTTTAAGTTTTAGTTTTAAGTTAGTAATAATATCTTTTGGATTATATGGTGGAATTTTAGTTGAAAATCCAGTTCCAATACCTTGTGTACCATTAACTAAAATCATTGGAATTATTGGTACATAATATTCAGGTTCAATAGGTAAACCATCTTCATCTTGATGAATTAATACAGGATCATCAATAGAATTGTAAATCATTGTTGCTAATTTTTCTAATTCTGTCCAAATATATCTTGGGGATGCTGCATCTTTTCCTGATGCTAACCTACTGCCAAATTGTCCATTTGGTTTTAAAATATTAATATTATTTGAACCCATATAATTTTGCGCCATACCAATTATAGCTCCCATTAAAGAAGCTTCACCATGATGATATGCTGCTTTATCAGATACAAAACCTGCTAATTGTGCTACTTTAACTTCAGTTTTATCTAATCCTCTTAAAAATGCTCCATATAATATTTTACGTTGAGATGGTTTTAAACCATCTATTAATGAAGGGATAGATCTTGATAGATCATCATTTGAAAAGTGAATTAAATCAGAATGAATAAATTTAGAATATGAAATTTCTTTTTCTTCATACTTTAATACATCTTGTTTATCATAATGTTGAAGCCATACTTTTCTATCATCAGCTCTATTTTTATCAAATGCTAATAAAATAGCATCTTCATCACTTTTTTTATTATAAGGTAATTTTTTATTTTCTGATTCTTCATCTGATTCTTCTAACCACATATAATTAATTAATTTATCTTCAATACCAACAAAATATTCCTTTGCTTCAGATGAAGTACTTGTACCAAGACCCTTATAATATTTAATTTTCCATGAACTTGTGTTATTATTTTCTAACCATTCTTCATAATCAGTTAAATTATAAAATGCTTTTTCTTCTTTGCCTTTAAATGCTTTTACGATAGGTGTTGCCATTGATGTAATAAATCCAGGTCTACTAACTAATGAAGGCCAAATAGAATGGAAAAAGTTAATTAATAAACCTTTAATATGTGACCCATCAACATCTGCATCCGTTAAACATATAATACGTCCATATCTTAATTGATTAAAGTTTTCATCTTTACTATAATCAACATCATGTCTTAATCCAATAATTTGTTTTAAATTATTAATTTCTTCATTATTCATTAGTTGTGTAGGTGTTGCTTCACGTGTATTTAAAAGTTTTCCCTTTAATGGGAATGCACCAAAATAATCACGTCCAATTACACCCATACCTGACATTGCAAATGCTTTAGCTGAATCTCCCTCAGTTAAAATTAATGAACATTTCATTGAATCTTTTGTACCTGCTTTATTTGCATCATCTAATTTAGGAATACCTCTAATTTTTGATATTTTCTTTCCATCAGTTTTTTTTAAAGAAGAATTTTCTTTGAATTTAGCTAATTCAATCACTTGATCAATAATACCACACTTAACAAACTTTTTAATAAAAGGTTGATGTATAACATATTTTGAACCAAACTTTTCAACTTTAGATGTACATGTATCTTTAGTTTGGGAAGAAAATGAAGGATTAACTAATGTTGAATTAATAAAAAATACTAGGTTTTCTTTTAATAATTGTGGTGATACTTTGATATCTTTATCCTTCTTTTTAATGTAATCATTGATTATTGTTTTTAAAATATTATTATCAACTACATGTACAACATGGGTTCCTCCATTATATGTGTTTATACTATTAACAAATGATATTATTTGGTTACCTTCATCAGGTCTATATAAAATACCAACTTTCCATCTATCATTAGTTTCATCAATATAAACTTCTTCACCAGGATAATATAAATTTATATATGATCTGAAATTAGTTAATTCTATTTTTTTTTCATTAAAATATACTTTTAACTTATTTTCATTCATTCCTGCTATATCAATTGATCTTCTATAAAAAAGATTATAATGATCATTATTCATATCTTTTAATCCAAATCTTTTTACATCAGGATAAAAAGTAACTTTAATAGAACTTTTTGCATTTTTCATATCAGTTACTTTTGGTTTACCAACTACAGACATATTTTCTGACCATTCTTGAATATATTTTTTTTTTCTTTTACCATCAATAATTTCAACAATAAACTTTGTAGAAAAAATATTTACTAATTTTGCACCAAGACCATTACGACCTCCTGTTGTTCTTTCTGCAGTATCATCAAAATTACTACCAGTTAATAATTCACCAAAAATCATAGTAGGAATTAACATTTTATGTTTTTCATGTTCTTCAATTGGAATACCATTATCACCATTATTCCATACTGATATATAACCCTCTTCTTTGTTATATTCTATTTTAATTGTATCACATGTTTTATCATTTTGACTTGCATCAGCTGAATTTACTAATATTTCATCAAAAATTTTTAAAAAACCTGGTGTAAATTTAATTGTTTTTTTTTTCATTTTGTTTTTTTCTTCATCGTAAATCCAATGTTCTTCATCTGTACATTCTATTGAACCTACATAAGTATCTGATCTTACTAATACATGTTCTCGTTGTGTTAATTTATCATATTTACTTGAATCTTTTGACATGAATATTGAATATATTTTCTTTTTAAATATGTTTTTCAATTTTTTTTTCACTTTTATAGTTTTGAAGATTCAAGATTTTGCAGTCATTGAGATTTATTAATTTGATTTTGAGTGTAATATTTTTTTACATATATAAATATTGCATATATTGGTGGATACTTCGATCTAATTTTTTTCTCAAATATTTTATATGAATAGTTTTGAAAAATATTTAAAATATAAAAAAAAATATTTAGAATTAAAAAAAAAATTAGGAGGTGCTAAAAAAAAAGAAAATTCTAGGGGAAAAAAAGAAGATTCTAGGGGAAAAAAAGAAGATTCAAGAGGAAAAATACAAACTTCAAGGGAAGAAATACAAACTCCAAGGAGATTAATACAAACCAAAGCAAATACTGGTAGAGTACCAAAAAAAGAAGGAGAAATGTATCATCAATGTTTTTGGATGTCAATACTTGATTATTTAAATGAACACGGATATCCAAGACTAACACTTATGGATTTACGAAAAGAGGCTGGATTAGATAAATCTACACAAACAAAAATGTTTGATACAGCAGTACTTAAATTTATGGAAGCTGCTGAAAAAATTTGTGAAAAATATAATTTACAAATTGGAATAGTTGAAGTTCATCCTAATAAATATCAAAAATATGATCATGATTGGATGCAGGTAATAGGTAATGGAACAAATAAATTTAGAATTGCACATTTTCCTGTAAAACATTTTGAATTAATCATAAACGATACTGAAATTGAAGCAAGTTTTGCAGCTGTAAATTTATTTAATCCGTCAAATACAATATCAAATTCATATGAATTACCAGAGACATTAGCAGAGTCATTTAAAAATTGTGACCCATAATAATTAATATTTCATTGAAGATCTAATATAAAATTGCATTTTTTTTAATTATTTTTCAAATTTGTCTAATAATAAATTTACCTTTTTAATTTTATTATTAGATACATGTTTATCTTCTTCTTCTACATAATCATCATCTTCTTCTGTTTCTTCTATATAATCATCTTCTTCTTCTTCTGTTTCTTCTATATAATCATCTTCTTCTTCTGTTTCTTCTATATAATCTTCATCATCATCTTCTTCTTCTGTTTCTTCTATATAATCATCATCATCATCATCATCTTCTTCTTCTGTTTCTTCTCTATATTTTTCATCATCAACATCTTCTTCTGTTTCTTCTCTATATTTTTCATCATCAACATCTTCTTCTGTTTCTTCTCTATATTTTTCATCATCATCATCTTCTTCTGTTTCTTCTATATATTCTTTATTATTTTTTTCATTAACTATATTTTTTTTAAATTTAAGTAATAAACAAATAAGTAAAATTATTGAACTTATTAAAACCATATAAATCTTATACTTATTTAAATTATCATCTATATTTTCTTTTTTATCTAACTCATTATTTTCACAAGTTGAATAAAGATCTAAAATTTCTTTATATGAATCTACTATTAAATCATTATTTTTTTTAAATTTAAATAGTAAATAGGTAACTAAAATTATTGTACTTAATAAAACTATAAATAACTTATGTAAATCTCTAAAATTTAAGCAAATTGTCATGTGATTTGAATAAATTAAAATTGATACTTATTAATTCAATTTTTTTATACTAATAACCATCAATATTATTATTATAATAATCATCATCAGTATAGTAATTATCATCAGTATTATTAATGAAAAAATCATGTTTATTATTGTCAAAATCATCTGTATTATTATTGTCAAAATCATCTGTATTATTATTATCAAAATCATCTGTATTATTATTGTCAAAATCATCAATAATATTTTTATTTTTAAATGGATGTACTAAAATTGAAATATATATACCTAAAAAATATATTACAAGTATACCAATATCAAAATATTTGCCTGCACCAAATAAAGAATCAACCATAAAATAAGTAACTAGATTAAAATTTTCTTATTCAATTTTTTTTAAAGCAATATTACTTAATTCATCTGCTCTTTTATTTTTATTTCTAAGTATATGTGTAAAAATTATTTTATCAAAAAAAGATATTTTTTTTTTGATATTATCATAAAATTGTTTTAATTTTATATTATTGATAGAATATTTACCAAGTATTTGGTTTATAACTAGTTGACTATCTCCATAAACATATAGTGACTTTATACCTAATTTTATTGCTTCTTCAATACCAATTAATAAACTTGAATATTCAGCTTCATTATTTGTCTTATTATCTCCTAAAAAATTAGAATAAGTAGAGATTTCTTTATCATTTTGATATATAACACCACCAGCACCTGCTAATCCAGGATTACCTTTAGAACAACCATCAAAATATAATGAATATTTTTCATCAATTAAATAATTTTTTAATCCATATTTAATTTCATTTAATTCTATAGTTATTGTTTCACATAATTCTTCTGTTTCTTTTATTTTTTTTTCAATATCTTCAATTTTTTTAATAACAGATTTTAAATCATCTAGCACATCCATAAATGAATGTAAATTATGTAATAAATACTAAAATCAATTTTTATATAAAAAAATATTACAATCTATTATAATATGAATTTTGAAAAAACATTAGATTTAAAAAAAGAATTTAATGAAAAAAAAACAATTTATGAAAAAGAATCAATGGATGAAAAAATTAAAAATTTTAATAATAAAGTTGATTATAAAACAAAATTATTAAATATAGATAGTAGATTTAGAAATAAAATTCCAAAAAATGTTTATTCAACATTAAATATTAAATTACCAGTTGATCCTATTCAAACAACAAAAAATTCAAATATAATTAAAGTAAATTATCCTAATCATAATTTAAAAATTAATGATCGTGTAATTTTACAAAATATTCAAGGTAATATGAAAACACAAAATAATTGTTTATATTTTTTAAATAATTTTAACTATGCTATTTTAAAATTTGATAATCATAATATTCCAATTGATTATTTAAGTTTTATAGATAAATATCAAATTTCAATTGAAATCATTAATGATATAGGAACTACTACTGCATATAATAATATACCAATAAACTCAATTATTGGGATACAAACTTTATATTTACCATCAATAATAAATAAAACTAATTTAATACCAATAGAAATTTTATCTATTTTAAATGTTTCTTCTATTGAAAATCTTGATGAAGATTATTTATTAATAGAATTACCTTATAATTCTATTCTTAATGGAACAACATATTATTTAGTAAGTGATGTTTTACGTTTTAAAATGTTATCAATTGGTGGAATTGAATTAAAATATATTAATTCTGATTTTCCAATTAATTATGAAAGAAATCAAGGTTATTTGGAAGTGATTAATACTGAACAAAATTTTATTTATTTACAAGTAGCAATAATATCATCTCAAAATGATAAATCAGGGGGACAGAATATTCAAATTATGTTAATAACTAATACATTACAAGGATATCCTAATGCTAATTCATATTCAGTTTCTATTAAAAAGAATTTTAATAATGTTGTTAGAATTGAATTAATTAGCACAGAATTTCCTTATATTGATTTTTTAGTAAATTCATCAGGTAGTAAAAAAAATAATAAATTATATTGGAAACATTATGATGATGGAAACCATATTTATGAAGTAGAAATTCAAGAAGGTAATTATGATCCAAATAGTTTAATTTCAACAATATCAACAAATATTAATTTAGTTAAAAGAATAGAATCAACTACAGAAAAACCTGTTTATAATATTTTTGATATAAAAATTGATTCATATACACAAAAGATATCTTTTGAAGCATTTAAAAATAATAATTTACCTAATAGTATAACTGCATCATTAAGTACAATAAATAATATAAATTATGTATTATTAACATTTTATCATCCAGGTAATTTAGTTGAATTAAATGATACAATCACTGTAAGTGGTGCAACAAAAATTGGAACAGTAATAGATGCTACATATATCAATAATGTCCACAAAATATATGGTGTTAATAAAACTGAACAAACATATACAGTATTATTAGCGCCATTAAATGAAATTACAAATTTAACAACAATAGATTTAACAGGTAATGGTGGACCAAGTATTATAATAAAAAGTCATGCGAAAGTTAGTTTTTTATTTAATAAATCAGATACAATTGGTAGTGTTTTAGGATTTAAAAATGTTGGTGAGAAAAATGCTATCACACAATATAGTACTATAACAACAAATTTTGATAATTATATTCAATATACAGATTTTAATCAGGTTGGTAATATTGATACAACTACAAGATTATTAAATTTATCTGGTTCAAATTATTATATTTTAATGTATTTAAATAATTTTGAATGTATACTTAATAGTTCAAATCAACAAACTGCTTTTGCAAAAATACAAATGTCTGGTAATCCAGGAGATATTATTTTTAATAGTTTTATTAATTATCCATTAGAATTTGATTTTCCACTACCATATTTAAATGAATTAGATATATATTTTACTTATCCAGATGGCACATTAGTAGATTTTAGAAATATTGATCATAGTTTTACTTTACGCATTGTTGAAAAAATAATAACACCAATTAATACAGGTATTAATTCAAAAGATACGAATGTAATTGAAACATTAAAGTATGAATCAAATAGACAAATAAATAAAAATTGACCCTAATAACATTATTTTATCATCTGTTTCTTCTAGATTCTGCCATTATTTCTATAATAAAAATAGCATATCTCTAGGATCTAAAATAGGAACATCATCATCGTCTTCATCATTTTGATGAATATCATTACCCTGATCTTGTATATTATTACCCTGATTTAGTATATCATTAACCTGATCTTGTATATTATTAACCTGATCTTGTATATGGTTACCTTGGTTGTTAAGTTGTATTTGATTAATACAACCATCATATGGATTCATTCCACGATAATGAATACTAACATCATTAGGCGTATATATTTGATTACATAACCAGCAAAAATGAGTAGAACATTGTTTACATGTCATATGATTACAACCTTCATTTTTTTGTATTCTTTTTTTACAATTTGAATTTGGACAAGCTTTCGTATTATCATTGATCCAAATTTCAGTTTGTTCATCAACTGTTATATTACAAGGCGTATTTCCATGATATGTCTTTTCACATAATTTACAAAATTCACTTATACGACACTTATAGCAAGTAAGTTTATTATTATTAAATTCTCTACTATAAGTGTTATAATGTCCACAAGTTTCTCTATAACATTGAATAGTGCAAAAAGGAAATTCAGGATCATTATGTTTTTGATTAATTAACTGAAAAATTTTTTTAGTAACCAAATCATTATACTCAACCAATTCTGGATAGTTAAATTTAGATAATATATCAGAAGTTATATGTGATTTTTTAAGATTATTTTTTGTTAACCCATGCATAATTTTACTTGATGTTGTGTTAATTCTTCCTACTTTAGAACCATGTCTAATTTTTAATTCGATTGAAAAAGCATAATCTTCAAGTATCAGAGAACCATTTACATTATTAGAAAAGTCAAAGTACTCATCATATAAAAGTTGATCATGAGTTGCTTCTTCAATAGCACATTTTAAAAAACTCATAAACTCATCTAAATCATAAAACCCAAACTTAACACCATTTGATCTATTTGTGTTTAAAGTTGTTTCTGGTATTGTGAAAATAATTTTATGTTTTTCAATATTTTCTTCAATACCAGAATTGATTTTAAGAGCATAATCATTTATAAGCAGACCATCGTAATAAATTCTGATTTTAAGAGCAGAATTGATTTTAAGAGCAGAATTGATTTTAAGAGCAGAATCATTTATAGGCAGACCATCGTAATTAATTCTTTTTGTCTCTACACCAATATTGTTTTCGATTATTGGTTCAATAATAATAGGCGTGTGCTCTTTAAATTTAAGAGAATCATGTTTACAAAGAAAACGTAAGTTATGAAGCATTTTAAGTTTTAATATCGTAGAAGTATGAGTATTAGAATTATATGATTTTTTGATATAATTTAAAAATTTATTTAAATTATTATTGTATTTACCAATTAATTTTATAAGATACTCTTTTTCTCTAATTTTTGTTACTTGATTGTTATATCTTGTACGTTTATTTTTTGGTTGATTATTTTTATCACTATTATTTTTATCTATTTGTTTAATTAATTTTATTAAATCTTTAATTATTCTTGCAAAATTTATTATATCATTTATTACTTTTTCTGTTAATTTACATTTTAAAATAGATTTTAGTTCATCAAGTGACTTTTTATCTTCTTCTGTTAAGATTTTTTTTTTTAATTTATCTAACTGACAAGCAATTTGTTGTACTAGCTCATATGGTGTTTTATCACAAGTACGAAGATTATCACAAGTACGAAATTTATTTTCTGAGTCTTTATTTAAGTCTTTATGTTTATCAAAATTTTCGGTTGAAGTAGAACCAATACATACTTTGGAATTCATATTTTAATTATAAGTGTAAAATCGGTATTTATACCAATGTCAATATCATGTGCAGTTTATGCACGGTTTCTAGATATATATAGAAACCTAAAGCACTATCAGATAACTAGAGAGTCTAGTTATAGGAATGCTTTAATGATAATAAAAATCTTAAGTTTTAGCAATTAATATACTTTTATTTTTTCAATTTTTTTTTAGTTTCCTCAATTAAATTAATGTTTCTCTAAATAATTCTTCTTTTATTTGTAATTTGTTAGATCTTTGAAGATTTAAAATGCCGATTTTACTCAATAAAAAAAATATTCAAGGTTTGCCCGTTGCAGAGCGTGTAAATTATGGTTTTGTTAAGGCGACAACCCCAACTAATTTATTGGCTTTCTTTTGAATGACCTTTTTAACCTTTTCTTTTTTAGGTTTTTCAACCTTTACATCTTCCTTCTTTTCTCTACATAAATATTTAGGTCGTTCAAGTCCATTAATTGCATTTTTTGCAATTCTATATATATTAGTGGCACCATTTACATCTCTATTCCATACACCTAAACAAGTTTTACACTTTATAAGCCCATGGACTAAGATATTACCACTTTTATATGGTTTTGCATTTTTTCTTATTTGGAATTTTTCACATCTTCCAATTTCAGTTTTACAAATTGAACACATACAACTAGTTCTAAATTCATCAACTAAATATGTTTTATAAAAAAATATAAAATATCATACCACCTTCTTTATATAAAGTTGCTTCAATACATTTTGAATTAGAAATAGCACATAATAAAGTAAATTTTCTAAAAACATAATTATCATCAGTTTTTACGACACACCTTTTGCCCAAAGAACATTTAGAATACTTCATTATTAAAGCTGGACTAATTGATGTTTCATCGAGAGATATTATTTTGTCAAGTGAATATTTACTAATTTCTTTATAAAATTCTTTTAATTCTTTTTTAATGTCTGTAAGTTTTCCATATCTTTCTTTTGGAAAAAGTAGGGAAAATAAAAATTGAAGATTTTTATTTGCCGTTCATATCTTGTTCTTTTTCTGGTTATATTATTATCTCTATTACTTGACCTAAATGTTGAGGTGTAATATCAAAATCAATATATTTCTTTTTAACTATTTTACATAATTCTTCCATTGTAATCTGTTCATTTTCTTTTAATTTTTTAATAGCATATTTAATTTGTTCTTTTGTTATTTTATAAGATATTGGTTTTCTATTTAATCTTTTTATTTCTTCTAACTCTTCGTATCTTTTAAGACTTCTTTCTAAACACTTAAATATTTCACAAGTTTTTGTATAGTTGGTATCATTATCCAAATAATATTTAACTGCTGTTATTTTGTAATCTTCGCTTTTGTGTTTAGACATTTAATATATAATTATTTATATATTAAAAAATCGGCATTTTAAATCTTAAATGGTGTAAATTATATAAAATATATATAAAACATTAATAATAAACTTTTATATATAAATGTTTGGAAGTTTTCTTGAGAAATTAAATGAGTTGGGAAAACCATCTTATCATATTTATAGTGATTATATTGGATTTGATGATGATTTTAATGAAAAACCAGTTTTTACAGAAAATATGTTAAAATATAAAAAAATTGTTTTTGGATCATCATTTAATCAGCCTCTAAATGATTTACCAAACCATATAGAACATTTAGAATTAAATGGTGATTTTGATCAAGATATTGATTTTCTTCCTGAAAATCTTATAACACTTAAAATAACAGGTAAATTTAACAGATCGATAAAAAATTTACCAAGAAAATTAAAAAAACTTATTATTAATGGTCATTATAATCAACCTTTTGAAAATCTACCTGAATTAGAACAACTTATAATAGAAGGGTCTTTTAATCAATCAATTGATAATTTACCTGATACAATTAAATTACTTGTTTTAGGTATAATGTTTAATCAACCAATTAATAAAACTCCCAAAATGTTACAATACATTAATTTGGGAAGTAAATTTAATCAAAATATTGATTATTTGTCAGATTATATTATAACTATTGAACTTGGTATTTCTTTTGAACAAATAATTACAAAATTACCAAAAAATATAATGATCATAAAATTAAAAGGTGATAATGATATTACAAATCAAAATATTGAATTTATAAAAAAAAATTATCCACTAGCAAAAATTTTAAGAAAATAAGTTATGAATTAAATAAAATTAAAAAATGAATAACTATTTTTTTTTTCATTATTTTTAGGTACTACATCATCTTTTTTTAAATTATCAACATGTTTTTTAAATTCTAAAACCATTTTTTTAAATTCACTCCATGTAATTAATATATTGTAATTGATATAATTATTACGCAAATCAATACCAAATAAATAATTATTTATAAATTCTGTAGCATTTCTAATATCTTTTTCATCATAATCATCTAAATTAAATATATATAAATTTTGTGATTTAACTTGATGTGTATTTTTTTTTTCATCATCTAATAATTCAAATTCATCATCACATGATTCTTCAGAAGCTTCTTTGTAACATATCATCATATTATTAGTTTTCTCACTAGATTCTTCACTTATATTATATGATTCTTTACTTATTTCACCTAATTTTTCACTTATTTCACCTAATTTTTCACTTTTTTCACCTAATTCTTCACTTTTTTCACCTAATTTTTCACTTATATTAAATGTTTTATCACCTGATTTTTTATTACATGATTTTGGTAAATTATGATCATTATTTTTGTTAAATAAACCAGCAATATTATAAGATGATTTGAATTTATCATTAATATTATTATAAAAAAAATTATTATTATTTTCTAAAACTTTTTTTAGTTCTTCAGTATTTTTTTTATTTTCTGATTCTCTTCTTTTTATACTATATTCATTAATTTTTAATTCTTCCTCTTTTTTCTTTATAATTTCTTCTCTTTTTTTAAACTCTTCTCTTTGTTTTAAAAAGTTATCATTTTGTTTGATAAATTCATCTCTTTGATTTGTATATTCTTCATTATATGTTAATGGGAATTTTATTTTAAATATAGGTATTAAAAGTCCTAATAAAATATTAAGAACATCTTTATATACTGGATTATCTAAAATAATTTGTGAATTTGTATCATGATCAAATTCGTTATCTTCTATTTTACATTGTGAATTTAATATTATATGATATTGGTAACTTATAAAAAATAATTTATATGTTAATACACCAATATCATTAATTATATCATCAATAAATGTTATACAACATGCATTTGATGAAAAGAAAAAAGGTGCAATAATAATATTATCTCTAAAATTTAAAAATTGTTGATATGTTAAATTATTTTGAAAAAAATTAACAACTAAAGTCTCACGATCATCTTTTTTAAATTGTTTTTTTAGTATATACTTATATGCTTCAAATGTTTTATTTTTTGAACATTGATTTTCAATATTTATTTTTTTTTCATCAATAGAAATTAAATGTGATTCTAAAAAATTTAATATTTTACTATAATATTTTTTAATATCATCTGTATCATTGTTTGTTTGTATCTTTATTATATTAGTTAATTGTAAAAATCCTTCTTTCATATTATATATATTTAATCCATCAATACATTCTGGATTTTCATATATATTTATAAAGTCAATATCAATAATAATTGTATTTGAAAATTCAGTTTTATCACAAATACCTATATCTAAATTAAATCTATTTGCTTTAGCAATTATTTTTCTTTCTAATTCATTAACCTGATTTATTATTATTCTTGTATTATATTTTTTTATTAAATTAATACATCTAGCATTAATTAAAAATTTTAAATCAATATCAGATTCAAAGTCTTCTTTAGTTATAAATAGTTCATCTTCATCTTCTATTATTTTTAATAAATCAAACTTATTTAAATTTAAATTATAAAATTGGTTGGTATAGTCAAATTTAAGTTCTATATTTCCATTATATGTTGAATTATTTGTCGATGAACCACCTAATGATATTTGATTAGCGACATTTATTTCTGATGTGATATTCATAAATTTATTTTTTGTTATTTCATCATTTATACTTATTGTTAAAGCACCTAATTTTTCTGCAATTTGACAAAAAGTTCGAAGTTTATATTCTTTCTTTTTTAGTCCATACATTTTAAATGATAAAAATAGTTCTTCAATTGAAAATATTATTTTTTTATATAATGTATTAGGTTCAATTATATTTTCATAAAAATGTAATAATTTTTGCTTCTTAATGTATTTATTTTTTGGTGTTTTTTTTATATCCTCATTATGTTCATGCAATTGTTTGATTATAATATCTTTATCTTTATAATTTATGTATACAATATTATATTTTTTAAAGTACTTTATAAGATAATAATTATATTTACTAAAAAATTTATCTGATAAAAAAATTACATAATCTGAATTTAATAAATTATTTATATTGTTTACTTCAATATTTGATTTAAAAAAATTAAATATATTTGTCATATAAATTGTTTGAGAATATTAGTTTACAAAAAATTGATAAATTTATTTATTTAATTCAAAAATTATAAAATATGGAGAATAAAATTAATCTTTTAATGAAACAAAATGAGTCTATTTATAATTCACTTAAATCTAAAAATATAGTTGATCTGTGTGAATTAGTTCAACTAACAGAAGTTATGTCATTAGAACAAAAATTAGAATCATTAACAATAGAAAATAATAGACTAAAAGAACTTTCTAAACAAAATAAACCTCCACCGCAACCTAAAGTTGAAAAACCTGTTATTATCCAACAACCCAAAAAGGAGAAAGATGAAGATGAGGAAGAAGAATTACAAGATCCAGTAAAAAAGTTTGAATGTATTACAAATATGGAAGATATTAAAAGAGCATTTTTTGGTTGTGAAAATAATGATTATACTCAATTTAATGAACTTGTTAAAGCACATGAATTTAAGTTATACAAAGTAAATTATAAATATTCATCTGATAAAGATGGTGCACCATCTTTTTCTGCAAAAAATTTAGTCGGAGGTTTTATTAGAAATTTTGATGATTTGAGAAAATATTTCATGATATGTTTTAGATGTATTAAACATGATACAGAACCTGTAACATATTCATATCCATCTTATTGGATTGTTAATTCAATTGAACCATTACAAAATATTATTGGCTCTTTATATGATGATTATGAATTTGTTGAATGTAATGAAAAAGAAGATTTTTATAAATTAATATATAAAATGAATCCAGATGATGAAAATCTAATTACAGAGGGTTATGTCCATTAATTAATTTAGTAAAGATTCATTATTTTCACTGATAATTCTAATAGAAATAATAAGAAACAAGCTAAAAATCATCATATTCATTATTTTTACACAAACGACGATTTATAATTTCTTTGCTAGATTTGATTTCTTCAATAGCATCACATAATTCTTTTATCCAGTCGTAAGAATCATTAAATACATCTTCTTGTAATAAACGAATTACTGAATATCCATTTTTATTTGCACATTCTTCTTTATATTTATCATTTTCTTGTTGTTCTTCTGGTGAAGACCAGTTTGACACTTGTTGAAAATGTTGCCGACCGTCTAGTTCAATTATTATTTTATATTCGGGAATACAAAAATCAAATGGTAAATATTGTATATTTTTACACCATTCTTGTTTGAATTGTCTAATTAAAGATGAATGGGTTGTCAGTATTTTTTCGTATAATTTTGATTCTGTTTTATTTTTACAAAATGGACACCATCTTCCATTTACAATATGTGATAATGAACTATCAAATGAATTTTTACATTTAAGACAATTAAACCAATATTTTTTATTAGAATTCTTAAATACATTCTAGGATTTTTAATATTTTTAGTACTACAATATTTACTTTTTTCATGGGAAGCAAACGAATTTTCAAAACAGGTTATACAATCAGTTTCATTGCACAATTTATTACCATTACAAAATGGACACCAACATCCACCTACTACATGATATAAACTACTATCAAAGTAGTGATTACAATCTGGACAATCAAACCAAAATTTTACACGAGTTGATTTAAAAACATTTCGTGGATTTTCAGTGTTTTTACTACTCCAATATTTTGATTTTTCATGGGATGCAAAAGATTTTTCAAATGACTTTAAATAAAATTTTTAAATAAATTAATTATAAATACTTAATACAAACAAATATAACTCAACGAGGATGATTTAATATATGGATAGACCTTGTAATAAGTATGGATAGAGACCTTGTAATAAGTATGGATAGAGACCTGTAATAAGTATGGATAGACACCTTGTTATATGTATAGAAATCTTATAAACTATAATTAGAAAAATGATATGAACGAATATTATAAATATGATGTTAAATACTCAATTACTTATATATTAAACTTTGAAAAATCCAATTTAGAATTTAGATCAATATCTATCATTGATTTAAGTTTTAAATAATTTTTATAGTTTTGATATGGATAAATTTTTTCTAATAAATAATAATAATTGCTTTCATTTTTTTGTAAAATATTATTTTTTACAAAAAAATCTAAACATTCTTTTTGAATTTTAACATCTTTTGTAACTTTTATCAATATCAAAATTATTTCCTCAAATGAGAATGATGTTTTGTAATGTCTTGATAAAATCAAATCAAATTTTATTATATAATCAGAAATATGAGACATAGTAATATAAAATTTAACATATAATATTCAAAATTCATTTTTTATAATAAATTTAGGTAAATAAAATGATAATAATTGTTTTATGATATAAATAATTGTTTTATGATATAAATAATTGTTTTATGATATATTTAATTCAAATAAACAAGTATTTTTATCATATTTTTCATATTTGAATAATTTTCTAAATTTATTTGGTTTACAATTAGTTTGAACAAAACCAAATGTTTTATAAAATTCAATACTTTTTTCAATTGGATGCAATATAATCTTTTTATTTTTCGAATGTGTTTTTTTATTCTTCCAAAAATATTTTTCCATAACCAAATTTTCTGTATTTTTTACTAATACATAACAAAAGTAAATATATTTTATCATTTGTTTTTGTATATAATATAAAACCACAACAATTTGAAATTTTAAATTTAATATCATTACAATATAATAAAATATAAATATCTTCATGATTTAATATTATGTCAATAAATGTATCATTAATTGTATCTGCAAATTCTATAATTTTTGGTTTAAGTTTTGATAAACCATAAAAATACAATTCTTTATAATTTATTTTTTTATTTTTAGCTATTTTTTTAACAATATCATTATAAGAAAATATCATAATTTATTAAATAAAAATATATTATAATAAATTATTAATTTTTATAATGACTTTAAGAAATAATTCATAACAAAATTCTTTTATTATTTTACTTTAGATGTTAGTTCTATTCTAAATTATCAATAATATTTTAAAGATAAATATTTTTTTTTATATTTTAAGTACTTTTGTCTATAAAATAATTCTAATTTAATATTATCTCTTTTTTGATAATAAAAAATAACTTCATCATTTACTATATCAACCAATCCAAATAAAGTTTTAGGTAATGGAACATAAAAATTTTGTCGTAAAAATATATATATATTATACAAAATTTCAAATAATTGAAATTTATTTCTATATTTTGATTCTATAAAATCAGATAAAGTATTAAAGTTTTCTATACTTGATTTTAATTTTGATTCTTCAGCATTAATAAAAAACTTAGATAATACATTGTTATTCACTAATACATTTAATTTAGATTTAATTGACGCAATCCAATCTTCATATATTTTAACATTTTCAGTTAACACTTCATCTATATTTTTAGAAATAGATTTTGATTCTATAATTAATTTAAATTGGAGTTGATCTGTTTGATTATCAATATTATTTAATCTACGATTAATAAGATCTATTGTAGTATAAGTAATAGTAAAATTTTGATCAAAATAATATTTACCATTTAATTTTAATATTTTATTAATAGTGTCAAATTCTAGTGACCAATTATGTCCGGTACGTTTAAATTCATCAAAATAATTTGTAAAAACTGTTGAGAACCTATCAATTTGGTCTTTATTTTTTATATCAATTAGACATATTAAATGTGATCCTTCACCATAAGTTTTCTTTAAATATATCAAATTATAAAATAATTCTTCATATCCTTTACTCATCGAATCTGGATAACAGTAATATACATTATAACCTAATTCAATTGGTTTTTTAAAATGATACCTAGGTGCATCCGCATCACCAGACCATAATCTTTTTTTTTGAGGTATGAACCATTTAGGTATTTGAATATTTGATTCGGTATCTTGAAAATTCAAGATATGAGGATTTTCTAAAATAAGTTCTTTATAATTTATTTTCATTTATATATTTATTTATATAAATTATTTTTTATATAAATTATTTTTTGCATAGATCATTAACCAATTATTGTTTTTATCTTCTGATAATTTATATGAAAAATTATTTAATTGTAAAATATCTAACATATTTTTAGTATGATTACTTCTATAATTTTCAACTTCATTAACAAAAGCACCTATTTTTGCAAAATCTTCTTTATTTATTCCTTCTAAAAATTCTAATTCATAACCTTCTATATCAACTTTTATTTTGTCAATAAAATCAATTTAATGTTCTTTGACATAATCACTAAAACTTACTAATTTAATAGAAGCTTCTAAAGTAGAATTACCAATTAAAGATATTCAAGAACTATCTTATATAGTTATGAACGGTAGACAAATTAATACCTGTATTAGAATGGGTCAATGTATTGCAAATGATATGAAAGAACCTGTTTCTAAAGAAGTTATTAAACAAGTATTATCATTTATAATTTAATTTATTATTTTCTATTTTAATATATGATTTTACTTATCATTTTTATATTTATTTTATATTTATTTTATATTAATGAAATGACAATAGGAATTAGAAATTTACCATTAAAAATGAATATTAATTTTGAATGTATAGTAGATAATAATTTTAATGAAGAAAAATTAATTAATGTGCTAAAAAGTTATAATTTTATCATAAATAAAAAAAATAAAAACTTTATTGTTAAATATAAAAATGACAAAATATTGAATATTAATGTAAATAATAATAAGTGGTTGATTAGTTTTGATCATAGATATTTAATTATGGGTTCTGTATTTAAAATTATTAATAATTATTTAAAAAATGATATCACAAAAAAAAATATATATGAACATAAAACTTTCTATTCTAATGATTTATTAATTTTAAATATATTTTATACAAATTTTTTAAAAATAAACAATAAAAACATGTATAAACATGAACAATTTACTATTAATAAAGATTATTTAATAAATATTCAAAAACAAGAAAAAGATTATTTATCAAAAATAGATATAATTATATCAATAATAACAAATAAATATTTTAAGAAATATAAAAAAAATAATTGTAACATTTTACTTTCAAAATCTGACAAAAATAATGATTTATATTTAGGAAATCCACTTACATTCCATAGTATTAAAATAAATAATAAAAATAATATATCAAAACAAGTTAGAAATTCTTACAAATTAAATAGGGTTTGTTTATTTGAAGATATTGATATTTTTATAACTTCATGGATACCTAACGAAAATTATAATAATCAAATTAAAGAAATTAATCCAGAAATTAATCCAGAAATTAATTCTACATATGACCCTTTATTAAAATCAAATTTTAATATTATATTAAGTGTTAAAAATAACTATTATGTTGTAAATTTGTTTTATTTATAATTTGAATAAATCAATTTTATTATGATATAATATTGAATAACCAGAAGTTAGAGAACCAAAAACTAACATACCTTGTGGACTTAATGGATTTAAAAAACATTTTTTATCTAATAATCTTTGAAGATTAATAAGATAATACAAAAAAGATGAATTAAAAAAAATATCTTCTTTTTCGCGATAATCATTTTTAAATATTTGTTTTTTTATTTCAACAAAAATATGAAATGGAAGTATATGTAACAAATATATTCCTGGTACAATAAAGAAAAAATTTAATTTAGCTAAATTAGAATCTAAAAATGCAAGCAAAATAAAAATCCAAATTAAAACATGTATTGTACATAAATATTCAAATATTAATTCTTTCATAAAATAACTTATATATAAAAATATAATTTGATTAATATTTTTTTCATATTAAACATTTTTATACTTTATTTTCAATTTTTATTTTAGTAAAATTTCATAAATAAATATTGTTTTTATTTTTTTATTTTGTTAAATGTAATGATAAAATTAATAATACCTAGTTGTAATTTAACAAAATATAGTTGTAATTTAACAAAATAAACTATTTATTCAAATATAATCTTAAATTAAATTTTTCTTTTAAACATTAATTTTGAATATAATTAATAATTCATTTTTATATTTGTTGCCATAATTTATTTTTATTATATTAATTTATATTTTTTTATTTATTATTTTTGCTTAACCTTTAATAATTTGAATATATCATAATGAAGAGCATTAGATGAAAATATTATTAATTATTTGAAACAATTGTTAGATGATGAAGATAAACTATATAATGATCCAATTAAAATTACTCCAGATATGTTATATTAGAATGGGACAATGTATTGCAAATGATATGAAAGAACCTGTTTCTAAAGAAGTTATTAAACAGGTGTTACCATTTATTATTTAATTATATACAAAATTATTTTATAAATCTATATAATATGCAAAATATAATCAAAAAAAATATATATTATATTATTCTAATAACAATTATTTTAATATTATTATTAATATTTTATATTTTTGATATTAAAAATGTATATGTACAATTATATTTAAATAATATTTATTCTAATACTAAATTATTACATCAAAAATATCCACATTTTATGAATAAAAAAATAACTGTAAAAAATGAAAATGGTATAAATATTATTGAAAATTTTTTAAATAAAGATTATTTTATATTTCTAAAAAATCAATTTGAAAATAAAAATTATAAATCAAAAAATGTTATTTTAAGAAAAGGTTCTGGATTTAATTTTTTTGATTTACATACAACTAAAGAATATAAGGGACTTCTTGAATTATATTATTCTAATGAACTATTAGATATTATGTCAGATATATTAAAAAAACCTATTCAAAGAATACCATTAAATGATCCAAATGCATGTTCATTATTATTATATACAAATAAAGGTGATTATATAGATTGGCATTACGATCATTCGTCATATTATGGAGATCGTTATGTAGTTTTATTAACATTAATTAATGAAAATAAAAATAAAACTGACTTATCTGAAAATGAATTTTATTATAAAAATAATAATAAAAATTATAAATTTAAAATGAAACCAAATACATTAGTTATTTTTAAAGGATCGGAGATTATGCATAAATCTACTGCAATAAATGATGGAGAAAAAAGAATACTGTTATCAATGGTTTTTTGTGATGTTTGTCAAGAAAAGAAAAATATAGTTTCATTTATGTATGAAAAAATAAAAAATCATATAATTTATAAATAAATTTATAATATAATATATATGCCAAATATTATAAATAAAGTTATCAAAACATCGTACCATTTTTTTGCCACTGTTTTTTTATTATATCTAGCTAAAAACTTACAAAATTATCATATTTTTTTTAATATAATATTAGTATTTTTATCAATATTTCATTTATACGATACTTGGTGGTTTTTAAATTATGATGAAGATGCGCCAATTTAATAATAATAATTTGGTGAAACATCTTCAATATTATGATAAATATTATTCAAATATTTTATAATATTTTCATTATAATTAGTTTCTTTATTAATTAAATCTAAATTAGTTGTTAATTGTTCAATTTTTGAAACACCAAATATAATTTTATCATTATTTCTTAATTTGGAATATTTTTTTAACCATTGAAATGAATATTCAATACAATTATCATTATTAAAAAAATGTTCACAATTGTCTAATATTTTGTCTTTCCAAAAAATATTTTGATATATTTTATTATCTTGAAATCTTGATTTGCTATCAATATTTTTATTTTTATATTTTCCTGTTAATAATCCACCTGCTAAGGGATTATATGCCCAAAAATCAATATTAAATTTATCTAATAAAGGAAATAAATCTTCAACTTTACGAGATATTAAATTATACATTCCTTGATAATATACTGGACAATTTAATTTATTATTTTCACATAGTAATAACATTTCTTCTAATTGATCTTTTGAGAAATTTGATATTCCAAAATTATCAAATTTCTCTTTTCTCCATAATTCATCACATTTTTCTATTGTTTCTATTAAAGGTGTTTCATAATCATAACAATGTAAATAAAATGTATCAACTTTATCTAACTTTAAATTTAAAAGAGAACTTTTTAATTGGAATTCTAAATTTGATTTTGATAATTGACCATAAATTCCATTTGTAAAATCATTATTATACCATGGATTTGCTTTGGTTGATATTTTTGGTTTTTTATCGAAATTTTCGAGAATATTACCTAATATTTTTTCAGTTTTTGTGTTTCCATAATAATATGCTGTATCTAAGATTGGATTTTGAGTTGATGATATATATTTTTCAATAATTTTTTTATAAGTGTCAACTGAATTATCATTTTGTGAAGAATATGGATATTCAATATTCATTGTTCCTAAAATAATACTCATTATAATAATAAAATATTATTTTATTATTATAAACGATAATGATCTTTATAGTTTAAATAATGGTACATTTATATTATATAAAATAAAATAATCAGAACTTAATGCACCAAATATTAACATACCTTGTGCACTTAATGGACTAGCAAAACATTTTTTTTCAAGTAATTTTTGAAATTTAATTATATATCCTATAAATGAACTATTATAAAAATCATCTTATTTTTCATGATAATTATTTTTATATATTTTTTTTGATTCAACTAAAATATGAAAAGGTAATATATGTATTATATAAATGATTGGTATAATATAATAAAAATTTAATTTTGCTAAATAATTATGGAAAATATTATAATTAATATTGATACATCCTATAGAGATGTTATAAGTTATCCAAACGCTGGATTATTTACATATAAATTAAATAATAGTTTAAAAAATATTACATATATAAGATTATCAAGTATTGAATTACCAGTAGTTTATTATACATTTACTGAAAAATTATTTGGTAATCAAAAACAAGATATACTTATTCAAGAAGGTAATTATGACTCTAATATGATTATTACAGAAATACAATCTAAATTAGATATTCTTAATCAAAATTATGGAACAACATTTAATATATAATTTGATATGATAAATTATAAGTTGACATTTACAAATAAAACTGCTTTTACATTATTTTTTGATAATCATATCACTCACAAACATAGAACACATGGAAATAGGCTAGGTTTCAGACTAGATAATCAAACTTACTTGGCTAATAATCAATAAACAAAATTAGAAGCAAATAAGATTATATATTATTGGTCTGGTGAAATAATTATGTATATTTCTAAAGATAATTATTTATTCTTAAGAATTAATGATTATGGTGTGATTTATAATGATATTAGATCGTCTAGAATATTAGCTAAATTACTATTGCATGATACAAACTATATTATTGAAAATGGTGCAAACTTTATAACAAAATCATATAATTTCAAACAACTTGTTACTATAAATAAATTTGATATTGAATTAATCAACAAAAGAGGTAAAACTATTGATATGAGTATGATTGATTATTCTTTAACTCATGAACTTAGACAAATATATGATAAAAATGAATATATTAATTATTATTTTAAAGTCAAATAATTTTTAAATTTTTTTTTAACATATATGCATTTTTTGAAAAGTATTCCAAATCAATATCATTTATAGCAATACATCTATAGAAATCTATAGTTGATAACCAATTATCAATTTGTTTAGCATTCTTTATAATTAAATTGTATGATTCTAGTGTTGTATTATGACAAAAATAATCACTACAATATGGAATATGGTATATATATGGATCATGTTTTGCAATTACATATTCATTATCAATATAATAAAGAATACACATTATTATAAATTTAGATTTTTATAATAAAATTTACTTAGATTATTTGTTCGTTCAAATTTATTTTTCACTATCAGATGTATAATATCCATCTGAATCAATGTAATCACCATCAATATTTTTTTTAGCATAACAATCATAAAATATATGTCCATATCTACCACATCTATAACATTGTTTATCTTCTAATATTTCATCAAAAATATCTTTACTAGCATAACAATCATTTTCATTATGGTTTTTATAACCACAACGAAGACAAGAATTATTTTCAGTGAATATATCTTTTTTAACTTTATCTTTATCTAAAATAAAATCTTGATAACTACCTCCTCTTACATTATCAATACCATATTTATACATATAATCTCTAACAATTTTATCAATTTTATCATTCTCATCAAAAATAGTTATAATTGTTTCTGGTTTATATCGTATTGTCCATTCTGCTCCTTTACCTAAAAAGTGTTTGGAAATTTTTTTATGTGGATCACTTGATTTATCTATAAAAATTTTATTATTTTCTAAACTTAAAATAAAAATAGTTTTCATTACACTTTTTACCGTTACATCCTTAAATACCTATTTTACTAAATAAAAATTGATTATAAATTTATTTATGATAATTAATTAAATTAATGGGAAATATAATAAGTAATCAAAATATAATTAAACCTGAATGTTTAATATGCTGGGAAACTATTGAAAATCAAAATTTGTGTATGTGTATTAGATGTAATATTACATTACATGATTATTGTGAGAAAAAGGATAGAGGAAAAAAAGAATATTGTAAGTGTCCTCATTGTCGTAGACCTGGTACTATGGGTGTATTTATTAAATAATTTTATTTATTCATCTTCTTTTCTCTCTCTAAAATAATTCATAATGTCTTCTTTAAATTCTTCTGTAAATTGGTCTGTAGGTACTAATATTCCTTTTTCATCTGTAGTTAAATGAAGTGTAGTAGAATAATTATGTTTAATCAATATTTCATTTCTTTCTACATATTTACGATTTCCTTTTTTACCATGAAAATGATGTCTAATTACTCCAGGTACATATCCAAGCCGTAAACTTTTTGCATTCTTTTGAAAATCTAAAATAGCATTTTTATATCCATCACTATATTTTTCATTAATGATTCTTTTAACTTTACCAATAAGAGATAGAGCCATTACGTTATCACCAGAACCTAATATACCCATTTGAAATAATCCTCCTATTTTTTCATAGCTTTTACGTGTCATAGCCCAAGCAAATCCTGGATGCCAATAGTCTAATTTTTTTGTTGAATATGGTTTATTTTTATTATAATTATATCCAAAACTCTGAAATAAATTTAAAGTTGTATTATCCTTATCCATATCAACACAATGACTAAAAAGTTGAACAATATCTTTAGAACCATTTAATATTTTAAGTGTTTCTATAGCCCAATTATTATTTTCAAATTCAATATCACTATCAATCCAAGCAAATGCCTTATAGTTTGACGGAAGTAAGTATTTAACACCCAAATTTATCATATTTTCCTTATGCCATATGGGTGTTTGTGACTTGAGTTGTAAATGATTTGGGTTGCTTTTATCTGTTACTATAAATTTTTGACCTTCATATATCATTTCAACAATATAAAGTTCAACATTATCTTCTTCTTCTTCTATTCTTTTTACAAATTCATTTATCAGAATATAACGTTTTTTATAAAGACAAGGATTAGATATAGTAATTATTACATTTAATTTTTCTTCAATTGGTTCATTATTTTTAATTGAGAATTTTATATCATTCATTTTGTAATATAAAGATTCAATTTCAATTCCATCTATTACAGTCATTATATTATATGATATTTTTTTTAAAAAAAATTTAAAAAAATATCTTTAATTAAAGATTTAATTGAATATATATTATGAGTTTGAATAACTTAATAGCGTCATTGAATTTAAATATAGGTAATAAAGATTTTATGTATGATAACATTAAATGTATTTCAAATTATATTGATGTTGAAAATACATTGTCTAAATTAAAAAAAGGAGAATTAAGTAATATTATAGAAGGTTTAAAAAATTATTTAGTTAAAGAGAATGAAATAGTTTTAGATACAGAACAGATAAATATAGTTGAATCAAATAATTATGAAAACAAACGTATAATTGCAGGTGCTGGCTCAGGAAAAACAACTACAATATTATATAGAATTAAATATTTATTAGATAATTTTATCACACCAGATCGTATCTTAGTTTTAACATTTAATAGAGATTCTGCACAAAATATTAGAAATAGAATTAAACAAATATTTGGTTTTGATGTTTATATTAAAATATATACTATAGATGCATTTTGTTGTAGATTATTTAATAAATATAATATTAATAATAATATCTTTTCATTATCAGAATATTGTTCAATGGGACTAAAAATAATGCAAGAGTATGGAAAAGAGATTAGTAGTCAATTTAAATATATATTTTTTGATGAATTTCAAGATGTTAATGATATACAATTTAATATACTTAAAATCTTTGTTGATAATGGTTGTTTTTTAACTGTGATTGGTGATGATTATCAAAACATATATCAATTTAGAGGAACAAATAATTATTATATGATTAACTTTGATAGAATAATCCCAAATGTTAAAACATATTTTTTAAAAAATAATTATAGAAGTTCTAAAAATATTGTTAATTTAGCAAATACATCTATATCATATAATATTAATAAAGTAGATAAAATTATGGTACATATTGATAAAAATATTAATAATATTAAACCAGAATTAATTATTAATCAGACAGAATATAATTCTTATTGTTTTATAATAAATAAAATAAAAGATTACATTTCAAATTATAATTATCAAGATATTTGTATTTTGTCTAGAAATTGTTATCCATTAAAAATGATGGAAACGGAATTAACAAAACATGATATACCTCATATAGCATTAATTACTGATAAAAATTCTGATGATACAAAAAAATTAATAGAACCTGGTAAAGTTGTTTTAACCACAATACATAAATCAAAAGGTTTAGAATGGTCAATTGTTTTTATTATTGGATTAAGTCATCAACATTTTCCTGAACATTTAAATAATAATATTAAAAATATTGAAGAAGAAAGAAGATTATTTTATGTTGCAATAACACGGTGTAAAAAACATTTACATTTTATTTCTCAACCTTCAGAATTTCCTCTCTCTATTTTTTTAAAAGAATGTATTAATCATATTGAAATAAAAAATAATACAAATAAAAAATTAGAAGATTTTTTAGGTGGAAATGATACTGAAACATATACAAAAAAAATTTATGGTGTTAATGAATTAATTAGTTTATTAAATGAAAATGATCTTGAAAAATTAAGAAATAAAAATTTAATACCAAATATATTTCCAGAAATTAATATAGCTTATGAAAATAAATTAACATTTACAGAAGATATAAAAAAAAATGCATTTGAGCCAGATCTAGGCGAATTTTGTGATAGATATATTACCAGAAATATTATAAAAAACTTTAATATAGATTTTATTGATATTGATACTGAACAAATAATTAGAGATAATATACATTCAAAAGATAAAATGATTATAGATTTATTAACAAAAGATATAAATAATTTTAATTTAGAAAAACCTTACATTTATCCAGATATTATCATTGATAAAATTATTAATTCATATAGAAAAATTAAAACAAATGATTATAATAATAAAGATATATACTGGATATCATTATGTCGAAATTTTAGATTAGAAAGAAGAAGATTAGTTTATAGAGATATTTTTAACTTAATTGAAACTAATATTTTAAATACGATTAATGATAATTCACTAATTAATAGAATGGATGATTATATAAAATTATATTCAAAACATAAAAATATTAGTTGTAAAGTATTAGTTAGACATGAATTTAAAAATAACAAAAAAGAAAAATGTTTTATATGTGGTGAAATTGATATGGTTGATGATGATACAATTATTGATTTTAAATGTTCAGAAAGTGACTTTAAACTAGAATGGCTTGTGCAATTATTAACATATTATTTTTTATTAAATAATAATTCAATAAATAAACTATGTATAATAAATATAATGAACGGTCATGAATATTTATTTATAATACCAGAAAATTATAAAACAATAAATAAAAAAAATGAACTAATTGAATATCTTGAAATAAAAATTAAAAATGATCAGCAAAGTAATAGAAATTATCCTTCCATAAATCAAAATATTTTAAATAATAATAATATAATTCAAGTAAAACAATCAGATGTACAATTTGTTTTAAATACAAAAGAAAATAAAACAAATAATTTTATGGTTTTGGATACTGAAACATCAGATCTAAATGGTGATGTTATTCAATTAGCATATATAATTATTGATGAAAATTTTAAAATAATAAAAACAGTAAATAAATTTATAAAAGACCGAATACCATCAAAAGAAACTATTTTAATTCATGGTATAACTGTAGAAAAACTTCGTAAAGAAGGAACAGAATTTAATGATGTTTTTAAAGAATTTATTACTGATTTAAAAAATATTGACTATATTGTTGGTCATAATATTGCTTTTGATTTAAGAATAATTATTAATAATTTAAGAAAGTTTGAAATAAAAATAATTTCAAATGGGAAAATAAATTATAATATTTTTAAGAATTATGAAATAAAAGATACATATACATTATCAAATAAAAAATTAGAAATATTATATAATGAATTATTTAATAAACCAATTATTGGAGCACATAATGCTTTAAATGATGTATTAGCTACATTTGAGTGTTATAAATATTTATTAAAGATTTAGTTTATTTGAAAAACAAATATAACCAAAATCATTTTGTGATTTTATTTGTTTTTGAACATACTGTAAAGAAGAACTTATAATATCAGTTATATTTTCACTTGTTGTATTAAATTTTTTTGCAAGAACATCTGTTTTTCTGATTTCGTCAAAATTATAATTATATTTTAATTGAATTAATTCTTTATTAAATGGTGATAAGTCATTATTTATACAATTCCAATAAGTATCATACCATTTGTTATAATTAAATTGATTTTCATTTTTATATGGTGATAAATTAGTTAATCCAATAATCAAATTTTTATTGATATAAAAATCTGAATGTTTAGCAAAATTAATTTTATTTTTTGGATTAAATGTATTTATAGCTTCATATAATCCATCTAATGCATATTTTCCAAGTTCTTTTCTAGGTATAAAATTTGTTAAATCATTATTTAAAATTTTTAATTTTTTGGCTTTTAAATAAGATCTAAATTTATAATCATTAAAAATATGTATTTTAATTTTACTTTTTTCTTCAAAACTAATATTTTTATCACTTAATTTTTTTCTTAACTGTGTCCAACTATAAGTGGTTAAATACTTTTTATAACAATAAATTATTCCAATTAATTTTAAAATCAATGATAATCTTAATATACTCATTAAAATGTCTTCATTTAGTTAAAATTATTTTAATTCAATTTTTTGTAAATGTATATATATGGATATTATTACAAAAATTCTAAAAAAATATATTTTACACTTTTTTCTCATTAAAAAATGTTCAATACAGTTTATAAAATAACTTAAAAAATAGATGGATAACTATTTTATTATGTCTAAATTTATAAAATTAACAAATCTAATAATAAATATAAATTACATACGTTCAATAGTTATAAAGCCAAATAAATATTATATTAATGTTGCGAGTAACAATTTTGATGGGTCAAACTGGAATATTTCTGGATTTGGAATGGGTACTATTTCTTCATATAATTATGAAATTGAACTATGTGAAACTAAACATTCTAGTGATTACAAAATAGTTTCTGATTGGATTAATAATCAATAGTGGGTATTTTAAATGATAATAAAAAATATATCCTAAAATAAATAAAAATCTAATTGTTTTCAGAATAATTAAAATCGTTTTTATTAGTTCCTATATGTATTTCATAAATTTTTAATTTAATTCCATAACCACTATTATTATACCAAATAGATGTTGGTAATAATACAAGTCGAAAATTACAATTTTTTCTTATTAAATTTTTAATATCATTAGCAGTATTAATATTATCAATCTTTTTTTTATAAAATGTATTTGGTTTATTTGGATATGAAAATGTATTATAAATATTTATTGATATTTTTTTCGTATTGTCTTCTTTTTTATATTGTAATTTAGCCTTAATCCATTTATTATTTTCATTATATGATGACCAATATTTACCATTATAATTTTTTGGTAAATATTTGTTTTTAAATTCATCAGACATAAAATATGTATCTAAATCTTTTAATCTATTTATAAAATCTAAATTTGAATCATCATCTTCATTTATATCAATTCTAAATTCATTAGGATATTCTAAAACGTTTCCTTCAAAATTATTTGTTACTATACCACTAAAATTATTTACTTTTTTTACCCAAGGTGTTAATACAAAAAGTAACTCTTTTTTATTTTTTTTAATTGACAAATATTTTATAAATTTATCATTATCATCAGATATAGCTTTAATAAATAATTTATCAGGGGTTAAATCTGTATAACTACATACATCAATATTCATAAAATTTTAATATCATTAAGTAATATTAGTTTTTTTCATTTTTTTTATATAGTAATATAATGGAAAATAAGAATTACACTTTTCCTTTTGATACATGTGAAAAACCTAATAAAAATGGTATTGCACAACCATATTCTGTTTTTTTAAATCTTTTAATATGTACTATGATAGCTACTTTTTTACAAAAAGCAAAAAGTGTTCAATCTAAAATATTATTAATTACAATATTAATATTTGAGTTATTTCATGCATATTCACATTATAAACATGTATCTGGATCAATTCAAATTAATATTACACACTTGTTAGCATATTTTATGAATTTTGCTTTTTTATTTTTGTTTTATAAAAGTACTAATCATTTTCCAAATGATTGTTTTTTATTATGGTTATTATTTTTAGTATTCCTTGATTTATATTTAGTTTATAATTATTCGTTTATTTATTATTTAATTAGCATGTCATTAATATATATATCATTACTATGTTACTATTATAGTTACTTTTCAGAAGAAATTAAAAATAAAATTTATTATATTATATTTATGATAATTTTAATAATTTTATTATTTATAAATGAAAAAAAAAATTGTAAAAAAAATTTAGAAAAATATCCTGATTTTCCATTTCATGTAGTCATTGAATTTAATGGTTTAATATTATTTTATATAATTTGTGATACTTTTTATAAATTATAATTTTTAATCATTAATACTACCACCTATATTTATATCTGGTATTAAATTTATTAATGAATTTATAATCAAGAATAAAGGAATAATAAATGGAATTAAAAATAAAAAGAATAAAAATGTAAGTGTATTAGAAAAGTTTGTAAAAGGAAAATATTTTTTAATATTTGGTAAAATATATGTTTTGATTATTCCCATAGCACTTAAATTTTCTATTTTTGAAAAAAGTTCAACAACTTTTTCTGATAATTTAGCAAAAATATTTAATGCATCTAATTGATTTTGAAGCATAATTATTGCAGAAGAAATACTATTTTGAATTGTTTCTATAGCTAATTTTATACCATTATTAATATTTACAATAGATGTATTTATAGAATTTCCAATTATTTTAAATGAATTATTTAATTGAGGTATTAAATTTTTATTAATTTGATTAATTAATAAACTACATATGTCTATAGTAACACTTCCTATTTTTTCTTTTATTAAGTTAGGAATACTAATGTCACATGATATATTAATAGGATATAATTGTGGAAGTGTAGCATTATTAATATTAGAATTTAAAGTTGGTATAGTTAATTTATTAACACTAGGAATATTAGATTTTGTTATATCATTCACACTAGTTATTGCTTTATTAATATCTTCTACTATTCCATTAACTAAACTATTTACATCATTAATTGATTTATTCATTGGTACTACAGTATTATTAAGTTGTCCTACAAAACTATTAATTTGTGTTTGTAAATCATATAATGATTTATTTAAAGGTGCAATTCCACCTTCATTTACTGTAGGCGTAACTCCTGTTTTACAAATATCTACACTAGGTATTTGATCAAAATTAATTGAACATGCTATATCAGTTATAATTGGAATATTTATTGAAGATATATTAGGAATCTCTAAAGATGAAATTTTTTCTAAAGCATCAGTTAATGTTTTTTTTGCTTTAATAATTGTTTCATAAGCTTCGTCAAATGTACCATTTAGTTTCCCAAATTGATCATTAACTTTAATATAAGAAGAATTAACATCATACATAATTTCTTTTTGTAAATTATAAGCATCACATGTATTAGTTCCAATTCCAGTACCACTAATACATCTTGTAAATATACCAGGTTCTTCACATGTTAAACATAATATTGGTATTTTTACTATAAAAGAATAAAAGAGGAATCCTATTATTAAAATAAAAAAAAAAATTTTTATTACAGATTTTATATCCATTATATTGTTTTATAAAAATAAAAATATTATACTTAATATTGGACTAACAAATATGCTAAAAAATATAAAATAAATTACATAATTAGTATAATTTGTTACCTCACTTATTTTATCAGGGGGTATATTTGATAAAATACTTAAAGATATTATTGTTTTTAATGTATCAAAAAATGTATTTGTTTTTATCAAAGTTTGTAAAAATGATAAAACTTTATTTATTTTTTTTGTTGAATTATTTATAGCATCTATACTAGTATTTATTCCTTCAACACTTATTTGTACTACATCATCAAATACTCTAGTTGAATTTAAAATACCTGCATTTATATCCATACTTGATATATTTAATTTATTAATATTTTTTTTTACTGAAGAGTTTAAAGTTGGTATAATATTATTATTTATTAATTGTGAAGATTGATTACATATATCAACTGTTATATCATTTACATTTGGTATATTAAATGTTGGTATATTAATACTTGTCATTATAGTTAGATTATATTTTATAAATTTAGATAATAAAAATATTATTAGTTTATATTTTTAATACTACCACTTATTTTATATAAAATAACATATCTAAAATAGATAGACTTGTTGATAGATATTTTGAAATAAAATTTGGATAAAATATATTGTTAGTATTAGAAACATTTTCTATATATAGACCATTATAATATACATAATTTTTTTCTTCATTTATATAATATCTTTTTTTTACATATCTACATTCATAATAATAGCCTTCATCATGGTAAGGATATTCTTCATGAATTAAATCATCCAAATTAATTTTAATAATTTTTTTACAATTTATGTAATTCATATAATCAATAGTAATTTTATTATCAATTTTATAGTAATTATTTAGAACATAATATTTATCATTATAAGTTGTATAAGTAATTAGTACTAATGTATGTATGGCTTTATTAGATTTTTTATAAAAATCTGTTCTAATTGTAGTACCAACAAATATATCATTATTTTTTTTTTTTTGCATTAAATATTTAATAATATTTGCAGAAACTTCAATAGAAAATTCGTATGTGTATATTTTCTTGTCGCGATTATAAATATTTGCATTAAAATATTTTATCCATTCTTTTACTTGATTTATAGAATTCATTGTATATAAATAATTATAAAATATTTATAATTATTTATAACTCATCATCACTAGAAGACATATAATTAAAATTTTCATCAATTAAAGGGGGTTCTTCACTATCAGTTTCTATTTCACATTGTTTATTATCTAATGGCTGTATCAATTTCCAAGTTTCTAAAATTATATCTTTAAAATTATAGCTCATATCATTGATACAATTAAAAAAAGCTTTTTTATTTTTAGCTTCGTGAAATTTATTTTGATTATTTAAAATATCTTTTATTTTTTGTTGATGTTCTAGTGGTATATTATCACGAAATGATTCGTCAAATTCAATCATCAATGAAATATTATTAATAAATCTTAATGAACTATCTAATACTTCATTAATAAAATCAACTTTATTAATTTTTTCAGGTTTTTGTGTTTTATGATTAATTCTAGTAAAATGTTTTCCTTCAAGTGTTGTTGTACAGAAAGAATGATTTTCAGGAAATTTTTTATTAAAATTAACTTTTTTAATGCAAGTGATTGGCATATTATTACCATCTTTTGTAATTGATAATATATCTTTTAAACTTAAACCGTCTAATGTTTCTTTACCAACTTGATTTATAATTATTTGATTATTATTTATAATTCCATTATTTATATTTTGTATATTATTTATAATTTGACTTTTTAATAATTCATTTTCATTTTTAATATTTGTTATTTCTAAAATAATTTTATTTTTACAAATCTTTTCATGTTTAGATTTATTACTCCTGTCATTAAATTGTTTATTGCAAAATTTACATTGTGGTAGCTTATACAGTTTTTTATCAAGTACCTCAAAAGTACCACAAACTACCTCATTATTTTGAACAAAACTACCTCTTTCCACCACATGTTCATTATGAAATTTTTTGTTGTGATTACATAAGCTACTTGAACTAGCATAATTCTTATTACAATAATTACATCTAAAAATGAGTTTTTGATTCACTTTTTTATCCATAATATATATATTTAGATTTTATTCTTAAATGATTTTTAAAAGTGAAAAAAGTGAATTCACTTTTTTTCACTTTCATTTTTTTTTTTTTTTAAAAAAAATTATAATTTTAAAAAAAATTTTTTAATTATTATCTTTTTGTTTACTATATCTTAATTTTAAGTTCAGATTATAATTTTTCATTTAAGGTATCCAAAAATAAATTTAGATATGTTATATTAGCAACTAAACTTCCACCAGGTCTTGGATTAATTTCAAATATAATTATTTTTCATTATAATATATTTTATCATCAATGTTATAATAAACTGTTGGAGGTGTATTATCAGGGAAAAAAATTTAACATATATTTTCTTATTTAATATTTCAATATTTTCAAGATTATTAATGAAAACATTATTTAAATGATTATTATATAATCTTTAACACAAATTGTAATTAATTTAGAATTTATGTATAAAATTATATTTTTTTGTTAGTAAAAAATGATATTTCCAATCACGAAAAGGAAATGAAGGAATTATTAATTGCATTATATATAATATTATAAATTAAATTTACATAAAGGACAACATTTTTTTATATTTATCCATTGAGTTATACAGTTTTTATGATACTGGTGGTTACAAATAGTTTGAATAACATCTGGTTCTTGATTAAGATTAAGGAAACATATTACACAAATATCATCCTTAATATTTTCTTCAGATACAGAAATAAGAAGGACTGAATTATTCAGTTCTTGATTATCATTTTCACTATTATAATCATCATTGTCACTATTATAATCATCATTGTCACTATTATAATCATCATTGTAATCGTGATCATGATTTGGTTCATAAATAATTAAAGGGGGACAAATTAATTCAAAGAAAGAAGGTATATCATCTTCTAAAATTGGATTATTTTGGATATGTTGATTTAATTGTATAATATATTGAGATAACTGATCTGGTAAAATTCCATCTGGATATTCTTTTAATGATTCTGATAAATTGCGAATTAATGTTACGCATTCTATTTGATTAGGATTATTTGAAAGAAGCATCATAGATAAAGTTCTAGATGGTATATTTAATAATGTTGCAGCGTTTATTAAGTTTTTATCTAAATTTACTGTAGCATCAGCTATTTCACTTAATGTTTCACCAAATGTATCAATTGGTGTACTAGTTGAAATTATTCTTTTATTTCTTCTTGGAAATGACATAAATATTAATACACAAATTTACAATAAAAAAATTTCAATTTTTTGGTTGGTTCAGTTTTCTTCTGAGATAACATCATCAGATACTGGTTCATCAAAGATGTACTCTGCAAAGATACCTGAAACAAGAGCACTTAGCTTGCGCCTAATTGGATAAGAAAACTCACCATCACAGAAATCAAGGATCATCTGATAGGTATTGAGTTGTCTCTCTTCTTCTGCACGCCGCTCTTCTTCCTGGAGTCTGAGCATTTCCTGTGCTCTATTCTCCTCAAAAGCTTTACGTGCTGCTTCTCGTTGTAGCTTCAAATCCTCGAATGAGATCTCTGACGCAGCATTAACTGTATCAAAGATACTATCAAGCATCTTAGCATTAAATCCAGAAACCATGATTATACCATTCTCTGAAGGTTCTGCAGGTAGGGTCTCAGTGTGAACACCATTCACATTCCAAAACCCAGCAAGAGTACCTGGAAGCTTTTGCTTACAATACTCACCAGCAGTGAATCTTCTATCAGTAGTGATTTCATCAAACTGTGTATCAGTAATGAATAGAATCATATCTAGCTTGAAATCTTGATTTCTCATTAGTTGAGAGACTAGATCAATTGTAAGTTTGATGTCTGTATTCGCAACAATTTCATTTTTGTTGAAGAAATCGATATAATTAAATAGTTTTGGATTTCCTCCATTGATCCTCGAAAGATCAAAAACATTTGGTCTATTTGAAAATGCGATACACTTATGACGAAGTGCAGGTGGAAGTAAAGAAGAAAATATTGCAGTCAAACCAATTGCAACATCGCGCGGAGCTACATCACTATTAGAATTCTTTGTATGCATTGACCCAGAAGTATCAATAACAACAAGAACATTTTTCTCTGCTAGTAACTTAAACTTATCCAAAATTGCAAAAAACTGAGCTTCAATCATTGGATCTTCAATCATTGGATTTTTTTCGCCATAATTTTGAGGATTTTTCTTGAGATACTGTTGAACCAATTGGTGAACATACACAGTATCTCCACCATGAACCTTAGGTGCAGTTTCCTCATAGTTCTTGGTTTCATCCTCAATCTGTGTTCTGATTAATGCTTTCGCTTCATCAGAGAGATTACTTGACGCAAGTTGGTTACGAAGTTCGTCCATCTTCAGCTGATGTGCTCGACGCGCTTCCATAACTTGTATGGCATGAAGATTAAAGTTCTCAGCACACTTGATTCTCTTCGGATTATCAGTACGTTGATTCTCTCCTTTCTTACTTCTTAGTGAAGCAACATTTGTCAGTGCACGACTTAGATTCTTTCTGGCAACACCAGGAACCCTTTCAGGGTTAATCTTATCTGCATTATCTGAACAAAGGAAAGATTCAACCATATGAATCTTACTTCGATTACTTCTTAGAAGAATGCGAACTGACTTGAGTAAACGATGCCACCTCCATTGAATAGGAGATCTGTCGGTTACTTCATGATCATGAAAATTCGTATCCTGAGTAATATTTGGAAATAGAAGTTGTCCAATTTTTACTCGAGCATCGCAATCATTCTTTTCCTTAGGAAAATACTTCCAAGCACCAATAGTCTCTTTGGAGAAAACATTTGACTTGATAGTATCTGCCCATTTCTGGTTGATGAATTCAAGAATAAACATCTTTATCTCATTAGAAACAAGATTAAATTCATTCTTTTCTAGACCACAACGAATGTCGTTTAGATCATTCCATCTACCATAATGGGTTGCCCATAGATCAAGCATGACTTCGATTACACGTGTGTCATTGATCAATGGTAGTGCGGTCATAAGAGCAGTCATAGATTCAAAACGACGACCTTGTCCACCGTTTCTAATATCTCGAAGTCTTGCGACCAAAACAAGAAGTCGTGCAAGCTGTTCAGGCTTATCCAAATTCTCATTAATAGCCTTAGTAATAAGGCTTACAATTCTTTCTTTGCCAGTACCAGCCATTAATAGCCAAATACCAACCCATTTACTCACTGAATCAGAGTTTACAGCGAGTGCACCATTTTCAGTCTTAGTAGTAAAATCTGACATAAAAATATATGAATGTATCATATAAAAAAAAAAAATCAATTTTTTTTATACAAAAATTGGTTAAGATAAAAAAATGTAAATATAATCGATAATAAACGATATAATCCATAATAAGTAATAAAAGAAAATATTGATTAAAGTGTAGGTTTAGTGTAGGTTTAGTGTAGGTTTAGTTTATGTTTAGTGTAGGTTTATGATTATAATTTGAAATTTCTTATTATGATACAAGAAACAACGGATGGATACAAGAAAC
>Ga0214917_10000774_pt1 | contig 41489 bp, 52 predicted proteins | sample LL_1208_BB_MetaG_FD_177983 | JGI IMG/M metagenome (GOLD analysis project Ga0214917, IMG submission 177983) | Freshwater microbial communities from Lake Lanier, Atlanta, Georgia, United States - LL_1208_BB | ecosystem: Environmental > Aquatic > Freshwater > Lake | place: USA: Georgia | collected... | reverse complement strand
AAAACTTTTCGTCGTATGGCGAAGGTATATCATAAGCAAAACTTTACTTCTGAAATTGAAGAACACGAAGAATTTGAAACATTGTATGAAACAATTACGAACAGCACTACTATGAAGGAAGTAGCATGAGGTTTAGAATTGAGTTTGATAATGGGCAGAAAAAATTCTTGTATGAGGATACTAATATCCATTTTAAAGAAAATTTGGAATTAGCAGTTGATAATTTTTTAAAAATGGTGAATGCTCCTAGTAGCAATTCTTCTCCTACATCAGTTAGTTATAGTTTTAATACTAACCAATATGGGCATTATAATATAATACCTCCAAATGCAAGTGGCAATAATCCATTTAATAACAATAGTATAATTCAAATTCAAGACTTATTTTCAGACACTGCTACCACATGGGAACCTATTACTGAAGTTCAACCAGGTGATTCCATTACCTTAGAGGATATGATTAAATGAAAAATTTGTATATTTTGGAAGCGAAATGGAACGATAAAAAGGGCCGGGTAAGAAAAAATTTAATTGTTGGAGTGTATGATTCTCTAACTAGATTGGAACAAGAAAAAGATAAAATTTTACAAGAGCACCACACGTTTGCATCTGTAACGTTTGGTGTGAATACTGAAATCCAACCATTCCATGCTTAAAAAATAAGCAAATAATGTATACCCCTTCGGTTGACACGGCTATCATTTTACTATATAATAATGAAATAGTGGAGAAGATGATGAAAACCGGAAAAAGACGTAATCCTATAGCAAAAGACCTTCGTACGCCAAAGTATCGTCCTCGTATCGTAGAGGACAAGACTGCGTATAAGCGCAAAATGAAGAATGATAAACAAGCCAACGTATTTTATTCTTAATAGGTAATAAGATGACTGTATTTGAAATTCTAGAAGCTCTTGCTGCAGATAGTTCACGTCTGGCCAAAGAAGCGATTCTTCAGCAACATGCTGGCAACGATGTACTTAAAAATGCATTTCGTTTAGCATATGATCCGATGATTAGTTTTTATATTCGAAAAATCCCAGTATATCAATCCAAAGTCTATATCCCTGTTCCGACCTTATATTGGGCAATGAATGAACTTGAAAAAGAATTCGCTACTCGTAAAAAGACAGGCAACGCCGCCATTGAACACCTAACCTATATTTTGGAATCGCTAAATGAAAAAGATGCCAGCGTTATTGAGAGGATCATCAAACAAGACCTTCGTTGCGGAGTCGGTGAACCCACTATCAACAAAATCTGGCCGGGTCTTATCAAAACCTACCCAGTCATGTTGGCTTCTGGATTCGAACAGAAGCTTGTCGATAAAATTGGATTCCCGTCCTATGTCCAGCTTAAGTTGGATGGCATGCGCTTCAACGCTATCGTCCGTGGTGGAAAAGTAGAATTTAGAAGTCGCAATGGTAGACAATTAGATATTGCTTCAGATTTATTTGGTAAAGCATTTATTCACTTTGCAGAAGTTTACGGTATTGATTGTGTATTTGATGGTGAGCTTTTAGTTGTTGATAGTGCAGGCAAACCACTTGATCGTAAAACAGGCAATGGTATTCTTACCAAAGCAATTAAAGGTACCCAGTCTCAAAAAGAAGGCGAGATGGTTCGTGCTACTTTATGGGATGTGATTCCTATTAATGGTTTTCTCGAAGGCAAATACAATGTTCCATACAAGACTCGTTTCAGCGAATTAGTTGATAAACATGCTAAGTTTCAAAAAAAGTCTGCTCTTAAGAATCTAATTAACATTGTGGAAACTATTGTAGTAGATAATCAATATACTGCAGATAAGTTATTTAATAAGTTTTTGGATGAAGGGCAAGAAGGTATTATTCTTAAGTCCATGCATGGTATTTGGGAAGACAAACGAAGTAAAGATCAAGTTAAATTTAAAGCAGAACTTGAATGCGATCTAATGATTGTTGGTTGGGAAAAAGGTACTGGTAAGAATAAAAATCGTCTTGGCGCATTAATTTGTGAATCAGCGGATGGTGCGATTCGAGTAAATGTTGGTTCAGGGTATTCCGATGAACAACGAGATATGTTTACGGTTGACTATACTGTAGGAAAGATCGCCACAGTCAAATATAATGCTCGTATTCAGGACAAAGGTGGCAACGTAGAAAGTTTATTCTTGCCGACTTTTATTGAATTACGCGAAGATAAAAATGTTGCTGATGATAGTAAGAGGATTAAATGAAATTACAAAGACCACTTTCTACTCTTGAAACTAATCTCATGGAATTACATACTAGAATTAAAATGCTTAAGGCATTAAGTATTTCTGCTGAGGAAATGTCGAAGGATGAAATAAAAACAGTTTTATACGAATTATCAGATCAATTTGAATTAATTGATAATAGTTTATCTGAGGCTTTTAATGATACATGGAAATTATTAAGGGATCCTAAAAAGGAAGAAGAAAAATCTCATGGAGAGTTTTTACATGAATTCGCAATCGGTGATGTAGAGGATCCATATTTAATAGCAAATCTTCAAATATCTTCTATTGATAAATTAAAAGGCTTAAAGAATTTAACCTATACGTTGTCACAAACAGACTATGGACATTGGAAATGTAGAGTATTCAGAGGAGAAGTAAATGATGAATTGGCCAAATCAGTATAAGGATGATTATTCTGAGATAAGTTATACATATAAAGACATACCTATTCAAGGTAAACTATTAGCTGCTAGATATACTCAACCTGCTTTGGCCACAATAACTAGTGATAATCCAGCTGAAGAAATAAAAGAAAAATTATCAAGATTTATTGCGGATAAACTGATTCAAGATAATTTTATAAAGTTTACAAAATTTGTAGATCCAAAAACATATGAAACTCAATATATGGCTCATGTTTACATTGCGCCTTCAGATCAAGTTCAATTACTTAGAGTAGCTATACAAAAATGAAAGTAAAAATAGGTCCATATAAAAATTGGATCGGTCCATATCAAATTGTCGATGCTTTGTTCTTTTGGCACGAGAAATATCCAAGCGATGAACTAGAAAAACGTTGGGATTATCGCCTACATGATAAGTTATCAGAGTGGTTGGCATCTACTTGGGTAAATGATTTCTGTGAGTGGGTTCAAAGCAAAAGACAACGTAATATCAAAATTCATATTGATAAATGGGACACGTGGGGTATGGATCATACCCTTGCAATGATTATTGTCCCCATGATTAAACAACTTCATGCAACCAAACATGGTGCTCCCCAAGTTGATGATGAGGATGTCCCTGAACATCTTAAATCCACTACTGCTCCCCCTAAAGAAAATGATTATGACGTAGATGAAAATCATTTTAAGCGTTGGGATTGGGTCATGGATGAATTAATCTGGACCTTTGAGCAAATTGCTATGGAAGATAGTACTAAACAATTTTTTACGCATCCAACAGAAAAATTTGATAATTTTAAAGATCATATGGAGGCTATCAAAGTTGATAGAGAAGGTTTGGATGCGCATGAAAAACGCATCGAAAACGGGCTTCGTCTATTTGGTAAATACTATCGAGGATTATGGGACTAAAAGGCATGCGAGATATAAATACAAATATACTCGCAAAAAATGCCGGCCAAAATATTAAAATTTCCTGATATTAATTTTACTAAAGGTTACAAAATTCCTCTGTATACAGATGAGGAAATAGAAATAACTATTCTAGTAGTTAATCATTTTAGTAATTTACATTATAAAGTTTGTCAAGATAACTTGACAAAAACTGATCCTATTATTATAATTAACTCATTAAGAGAAGCTAAGGAAAGTAAATTATTTTCTTTCACAGCCGAAAAACTTATAACTAAAATTTTATCCAATGTTGAAGAAATTCCTTTAAGGGAGTATATGTGAATATTTTTTATCTGCACTCTGATCCCGCAGAGTGTGCTAAACTACATAATGACAAGCATGTTGTAAAAATGATTCTAGAATATGGGCAGCTAATGTCTACTGCCCATAGAGTACTAGACGGCAAAGAATATTATGGTAAGACTGCCAACAATAGAAATATTAAACGTTGGTTATTACCAGATGAACGAGAAAATATGTTATGGAAGGCAAGCCATATTCTCCATCCTTCGGGTATTTGGACTAGAGCATCTAATGAAAATTATAAATGGTTGTACAGGCTTTGGTTTTACCTCCTACAAGAATATACCCATAGATATGGTAAACATCATTCAGCAGAAAGATTGATGACACATTTTTATCCTTATCCGATGAATATTCCTAAAGGTCCTTTTACTGAGCCAACCCCTGCTATGCCTGATCAATATAAAGTGTCTGGAGATAGCATCAGATCATATATAAATTATTACGTAGGTGCCAAGCAGCATTTGGCATCATGGAAAAAACGACCTATACCAAATTTTATGCAGGTGCCTAATGCCATTTTATGATCTAAAGTGTGATGATTGTGGCCACGTATTTAATGTGTATTGTTCTATGACTGAAAGAACAAATCAAGAGTGTCCAGAATGTAAATCTAAAAATAACCAATCTCATTTTCAATCGTCCTCCGCCGCAATAGGAGACTCGGTTCGTCTAGGGGTCAGAACGGTGGACGATGGTTTTAGAGAAGTTCTGTCTAAGATACATAGCAATAACTATCGAAGTAACTTGGCGAACAAATTATCTAGACGATAAATGACTTTTCTTTTTTATCTCCTGGAGGGCAATAGTTAACGCTGTTGCCCTCACTTACTTTTTAAGAGGGCTACATGGCAAAACAAAAACAAAATCAATTACAAACGCTTGAACCTCAAATTACTTTAGTAAATAATAAACTAAAGATAAGATTAGATCAGTTAAAAGTAATTGAGCCATTGACAGAAAATCAAAGGAGATTTTTTGAACATTATAGTAAATCAAATGCTATGCTATTACATGGTGTGGCAGGAACAGGAAAAACATTTATCGCATTATATCACGCATTAGAGGAGGTTCTTGATAAATCCAATCCTTTCGAAAAAGTAGTTATAGTTAGATCAGCAGTACCTAGTAGAGAGATAGGACATTTGCCTGGAGACGAAAAAGAAAAAACAGAAGTATACACTGAGCCCTATATAGATATTTGTTATGATTTATTTGGTCGACACGATGCATATCAAAGATTAAATGAACAAGGAGCAATACAATTTTTGATAACGTCATTTGTCAGAGGTATTACCTTAGACAATTCTATTATTATTGTAGATGAATGTCAAAATATGACAGACATGGAACTTAACTCAATATTCACTAGAATAGGTGAAAGATCAAAAATAATTTTTTGTGGAGATTTTAGGCAAACAGATTTATATAAGAAAACAGATATGTCTGGTCTCAAAAAATTTATGGTTATTGCAGACATGATGCCTTCTTTTAAAATATTTGAGTTTGGTGTAGAAGATATAGTAAGATCTAATTTAGTTAAAGAGTATATTTTAGCCAGATTAAATTATGAGGAACAGTATGGAGGAATATAAATATCTTTAAAGTCCTCGGAGCTTTACATGACTGACATTGTACTTAAAAACCTTAAAGTTATTAGAAATTTAAAAAGAGTGAGTTTTCCACCTCCACCTATACCGGTAACTTATTTAGTGGTTGGTGGTGGCGGCGGCGGGGGAAACCCTTCACCTTCTCCTTTTTCCTTTACTAGTGGCGGTGGTGGTGCTGGCGGGTATCGCATAGGTTCAAACGTTTCTGTAAATGCTGGTAGTTACCCTATCACTGTTGGCGCAGGCGGAGGAAGCGGTACTCAAGGAGGCTCTTCTATATTTTCCGCTTTATCTATTACATCCGCAGGCGGTGGACGGGGTGGTCTAGGCCTTGCGGGGGCAGGAGGTAGTGGAGGCTCTGGAGGTGGAGGCAACCCAGCAGGCGGAGCTGGGGGCGCAGGTAATACACCAGCAACTTCTCCCTCTCAAGGCAATAATGGGGGCACTGCCGGTAGTCCAACCGCCGCAGGTGGTGGCGGTGGTGGTGGAGCAGGGGGTGTAGGTGGTAATGGAGGTACTGATGTTGATGCCTTCGGTGGTTCAGGTGGTTTAGGCTTAGCTAACCCCATTACTGGTGTGTCAGTGGTTTATGCGGGCGGGGGTGGTGGTCGCGGAGTCCCAACGGGCGGCATAGGAGGGCCTGGAACTCCGGGCGTTTCGGGCGGAGACGGGGCAGCAGTTCCAGTATTTCCTGGCACTTCGGGTGTAATTAATACCGGTGGCGGAGGTGGAGGTCTAGGTGGTTCCGGGGGCTCAGGCGTTATTATTTTCACTTTACCTACTCCTAAAACAGCTACATTTTCTGCAGGTGTAACAAGCACTGCTAATACAACTGCCTCACCTGGTTATACGATTTATAGAGTTACAGCAGCAGGACCAACCGATACAGTAACAATTAGTTAAGGTGATTTGATATGGAAATACAAAATATGTTTCCAATACCTTTGGCATTTTTTGATTTAGACAGAAATTTTAAGAAATCAGAATTATCATTTCTGATGAATCAAGAGACTCGACCAAATACTGGAAATACAACAAGTAAAGATTTTTTAATATTACAAAATTCAAAAGTTAAACAATTAAATATTTTTGTACAATCATGTGTAGATAAATATTTTCAAGAAATATATTGTCCTTTACACGATGTAAAACTAAGAATAACTCAATCATGGTTAAACTATACTAAACCTGGAGAGTACCATCACAAACATGAACATCCAAATTCATTAGTATCAGGAGTTTTTTACATAGATGCAAATGAAGAATTAGATAAAATAGTATTTTTTAAAAATAAATATGAACAAATAGATATTCGCCCGAAAAACTGGAATATGTACAATTCAAAAACTTGGTGGTTTTCGGTTAAAACAGGAAAATTAATTTTATTTCCTTCTAGTTTTACACATTGTGTTGAATCTAAACAAGGTGATAATTTAAGAGTTAGTTTATCCTTCAATACTTTTCCTGTAGGGCAAATTGGTGAAAATTTAGATATGACAGGATTATATTTATGACAATGCCTATGAATTTGAAAGATTATTTAAAAATATACACTAATGAATTTGATTTAGATTTTTGTAAAAAAACTGTTAAAAAAATAAAAAAATTCAATTGGACGACTCATACCTTTTATGATTATATAAATGATAAAAATATACAATTTAGTAATGAGTTGTCTATTTCACATGATGAATCTGATGAAAAAAAGATTATACAAGATAAGTTATGGTTCACCATAAAAAAATATATAGAAGAATTCAATTATCCTTGGTATAATTCTTGGTCAGGTTATACTAGTGTTAGATTTAATAAGTATGATACAGACACTGAAATGCATATGCATTGCGACCATATACATAGTATGTTTGATGGCCAAAGAAAAGGCATTCCAACATTAAGTATTGTCGGATGCTTAAACGATAACTACAAAGGCGGAGAGTTTATAATGTGGGAGAATGAAATAATAGATTTTCCCGCAGGTTCTGTAATAGTTTTTCCTAGTAATTTTTTATACCCTCATAGAGTAGCACCAGTAACTAAAGGAACAAGATATTCATTTGTTTCTTGGGTTTGGTAATAATTTAATAGGTAGGATATGGCACACTATGCAGTTTTAGACGAAAATAATATTGTAATTCAAGTTTTTGTAGGTAAAGATGAGAATGAACTTTACCAAGATATGCCTATGGACTGGGAGGAATACTATAAGGCAAAACGTACAAGTTATAATACTTTCGCCAATGAGCATAGGAACGGCGGAACTCCTTTTAGAAAAAATTATGCCGGTATAGGATATACATATGATCCTGTACTAGATGCCTTTATTCCCCCCAAGCCTTTTCCTTCTTGGGTTTTAGATGAAAATACCTGCACTTGGATCGCACCCGTTCCAATGTTAGATGGTGATGGTCAGCCTGTCTATTGGGATGAACCTAGTTTGTCTTGGAAAGTATTTGATATAAATGAGGGAAGTGACCAAACTCTATAATGAACGTTTTTGGTACAAACTTATCAGGCGTAAATATTTTTGCACCAGTATTATCAATACCTTCTGGAAACGTTGACTTAGGATCTACATTTAATTGGACTAGCGAAACCTATTTTGATTCATGGACAAGTCAAACAGCGACTGATTCTGATTTAGCTATTACAGGTGGACCCGGATTATTTGGAGGCGGTTATAATACTAATCAATTAGTTTGGCAATTATTTTATGCACATCAAGCAATTCAATTAACTGTAGCTTCCAATAAATGGGGATTCGTTCCATATCAAGGTGGTTCAAATACAATAAGTTTAAGAGCATCTTCGTCCACAGCTAATGATACTTTAGGTAGTTTTAGCGCAGATTCAGTTATTTCTACAGCAGGCAGTGTTAACTATACTGCGGATGTGTTAAATGAGCGTTCTATAAACACTTTATTTTCGGTATCTGCTAATAGATATTTTTTGTTAGGTATGGTAGGCGGCCCTTTTTATAGAATATTCAAATCGTTAGCATCTAATAGAACTGCACTTGTTGGGGTAAATCCTATAGTTACAGTTTTCAATAAATTTTATTGGGGCAGATGGAATGATGGTCCTACTACAGGTATACCCACTCAATTAGGTGGTTCTGCTACTTTTACAGAAGTTAGTGGATATGTCCCAGTACTTAGTTTTAAATTTACAACGGTGTAAAAATGTACAAATATAAATTATGGGTAAGATTAAATAGTTTACAAACAGCGGAAACTATTATTTGGGCAAACAATGATTATGAGGCCAAAATGCTTGGCGAAGCTCAATATGGTGCAGGCAATATTCTCAACTACACAAGGATAGACTAATGAGTACAACTACTTATATGGCTCCTGGGTATCTGGGAGCTAGCGAAATAAATTCAAAAATGGCTGGTGTTTATAAACACATGGCACTGGCTACTTTGGTAAGTATGCTTACAGCGCTTGCCATAAGCAGTGTTCCTGCGCTAATGGCATTCTTTTTTACTGGTTGGATGAAATGGGTAACTATCTTTTTGCCCTTAGCAGCAGTTATGGGATTTAGTTTTGCCTTGAATTCTAATCCATCCAGAGAATTGGCTCAGTTAATGTTGGTTGGATTTTCTATGATTATGGGACTTAGTTTCGCTACTATATTTGTAGTATATAAACTAGGATCAATTGTTACAGCATTTATGAGTGCTGCAATTTTATTTGGAGTAATGAGTTTTTATGGATACTTTACAAAAAAGAGCTTGGATAGTCTCGGAAAGTTTATGTTTGTTGGTCTTATCGCTATTATTCTTGCCAGTATTGTCAACATTTTCATTGGTAGTAGTGTATTCAGCATGGTTATTAGCAGTCTTGCTATCATTATCTTTTTGGGATTAACTGCTTACGACACCCAAAAGATACGTGAAATGATTATGTTTGGTGATAGTCGTAACGTAGAAGTAATTGGGGCACTTAGTTTATATCTAAATTTTATTAATATCTTTTTAAGTCTTCTTAATCTATTTGGGGAGAAAAGAGAGTAATGTTAACTGTAACAGATAAAGCTTTCAATCAGATTAGACAAGTTCAATTAGAAGAAAACGAAACATCTCCTTTAAGAGTTTTTATTCAGGGCGGAGGTTGTTCGGGATTTCAATATGGTTTTACATTTGATGAAAGACAAGGCGACGATGATTTTGTATTAGAAAAAGACGGGATAAAAGTATTGGTCGATGCTATGTCCATGTCTTATCTGGACGGAGCCGAAATAGATTATAAAAAAGATATAGCATCTGCACAGTTTGTAATCAAAAATCCTAATGCTACAACTACTTGTGGTTGTGGCTCATCCTTCGCTGCATAAAAAAATGGCTTACTCATCTCAAGTACTAGATCACTACGAAAATCCTCGTAATGTTGGCTCTTTTGCTAAAGAAGTGAAAAGAATAGGTACAGGCATGGTTGGCGCACCAGCGTGTGGTGATGTAATGAAACTACAAATACAGGTAGATGAAAATGGAATCATTACGGATGCTAAATTTAAAACATATGGATGTGGTTCAGCGATTGCGTCTAGTTCGCTCGTTACGGAATGGGTCAAGGGTAAGAGTCTCGACGAAGCCGGCACTATTCGCAATACTCAAATTGCAGAAGAACTTGCGTTACCACCCGTTAAAATACACTGCTCCATATTGGCAGAGGATGCGATCAAGGCTGCTATAAAAGATTTTAAGGAGAAAAACAATGTCATTTGATTTCGATTTTACTGAGGAACAACTACAACATCTTATACCTCGTGTCAAAAATTTAAGTGAATGGTATGAATCATTAGTTGATGTGTTGCCTCAGTATGAGATAAATGATATAGCTAGAACAGCTGCATTTATAGCGCAATGTGCTCATGAATCTGGCGGATTCACTATCTTATCGGAGAATTTAAATTATTCTGCTGATGGTTTAAGAAAAGTTTTCCCAAAATATTTCCCATCTGCTGAGATTGCACAACAATACCACAGACAACCTGAAAAAATTGCTAACCGTGTTTATGCAAATAGAATGGGTAATGGGTCTGAAGCATCAGGCGAAGGCTATAGATATAGAGGCAGGGGATTGATTCAACTTACCGGTAAATCTAATTATCAAAGATGTAGTATGGCTATGTTTGAGGATGATACATTATTACAAAATCCTGATGTATTGACCCAACCATATTATGCGCTTCATTCTGCATGCTGGTTCTGGACTGCCAATAAATTAAATGAATTAGCTGATGCTCAAGATTTAAGAATGATGACTAAACGTATCAATGGTGGGTTCATTGGGTTAGAAGATCGTGTTAAACATTATAATCATGCCATTGAGGTATTACAAGGATAAACGTGAAGCAATTTAATCATGTAGGGACGAAGAAGCCCATACCTAAATTAGAAAGAGTAACAAGACCAGATGGCACCAGATATTATGTAACACCGGAGGGTAACAAATATCCTTCGGTAACTACTATTCTTTCATTGCATAATAAAGAAGGACTTATAGAATGGCGAAAAAAGGTTGGTGAAGCCGAAGCCAACAGAATATCTAAAGCAGCAGCAGGAAGAGGTACTCGATTACATAATATTGTTGAAAAGTATATTAATAATGAAGATTGCGACATACAAAATCCATTTGATCTAAAAAACTTTCTATCAATTCAACCAATATTAGAAAATATAGACAATGTACATTGTCAAGAACAACAAATGTATTCTAATCATTTACGTTTATCTGGTACAGTTGATTGTATAGGTGAGTATAAAGGTAAATTAGCAGTAATAGATTTTAAAACTTCATCAAGAAGAAAAGAAAAAGATCATATTCATTCATACTTTATGCAATGCGCTGCTTATTCAATAATGTATGAAGAAATGACAGGTGTTCCAATTAATAGATTAGTGATAATTATATCTGTCGAAAATGATTACCCTCAAGTATTTTTTGAAAAGAGGGATAATTGGGTAAAGTATTTGTTGTTGTATAGAAACGAATACGAAAGGTTAACTAGTGCTTGACAGGCTAGTATATTTCAATTATAATTTAATTTTAAGGAGTAGTAAATGAAGACCGTAGGTGATAAAATTCATCCGTTAAATATCGTTGGTGTAAGAGCACCGGGCTTTACACCAGAATGCTGGTTATACAGTAAATCAGCTACAGGATATTGGTCGCATTGCATCTGTAATGACATCAGCATCAAGGGTTTTGAATAGCTAGTATTATGAATAATACTCCATACCATAATTTCTCATCTAGTAATAAACTAAGATTCGATTTTCCTGATTTCGAAGACATTCGATGTTCATACAGTGAAGCCTTACAAGATATTTTTATTTTAACATGTACAAATGGTAAGAAAAATGGTACATTTTTAGAAATAGGTTGCAGGCAACCAACTCATTTTAATAATACTTACTTATTATCAAAACTTTTTAATTGGTATGGAATAAGTATTGAATTGGATGATTTTAGAGCAGAATGGGCAGATATTAGACCTACTGATATGTTTTTATGTTCAGATGCTTTAACTTTAGATTATAGTGAATTACTTAAAAATAGATTTGGTGAATTAACTAATATAGATTACCTTCAACTGGATATTGATCCTGCAAGTAATACATTGAAATGTTTAGAAAAAATGCCCCTGGATACTTACAAGTTTGGAATTATTACTTTTGAGCATGATTTGTATAGCGGACCTAAAAGTGTAGAGGTAAAGAATAAATCAATTCAAATACTTGAACATTATGGTTATGAATTAATAATTAATAATACTTTAGTTCACCAAAGTCATCCTTATGAAGATTGGTGGATACATAAAGATGTTATTAATCCTGAGATAGCGCGAAAAATAAAAAATTTAGAATCCTCCAATCCTATAGACTTTTTATTTAAAGAAAAAGTTAATATTGCACAATTACACATAGATGGCAATAGAACAGGTATGTATCCTAGAGATATATGTAAAATAATATACCAATAAATATTGATATAGTTGTATGAAGCAAGCAGAAAAGTGCTGCGGACGGCGGGGCAGTACCGCCCAGGTCCACCTAATGGTCTCTCTCCGTAGAATACCGTAAGGTCGGCTGAGAGATTATTTGGTGGGCCTGAACAAGTTTCGACGGGGCAAATAGTAAGTAAGTGGACAACTCGATAGGCGAAGGACGTAATCCTAGCAAAAGCAAATAGACGCAGCAAATGATAGTGCGTTTGAGGTTCGTTTAGCCGCATAGGTTCAACTTAGACTCAGAGATGGTCCCAACCTGCTCGGTAACAGAAGTGGTTGGATAGTACCAAGTCCATTTTCCATTTTCTAATGGTTTTCGTTTCCTGCCCTTTATTGTATTGGATTGTTTCACAGCACCTTTTTTACACACAAACACAAGGAGAAGTAAAATGGCTAATATGACACCTTTTGAAATTCGTTTAGAATTATTAAGATTGTCCAAAGACATGCTTGGCGAAGATTATTTTGCTCGGCGTGCAGTATCCGAAAACAACTGGCAGACAGCTTGCGAAAATGCAAGACAACGTGGTGAACCTCTACCACAACAACCAGATCTCCCAGCATATCCGTCTGAAGCAGAAGTAATTGCCAAAGCAGCAACGCTTAATGGATTTGTATCTCAGATTCAAGCGGTAGAAAAACCAACCAAGAAGTAATCTGAACGGGGAGGTTACCTCCCCTACGTAGGAGTTCTCATGGATAAAATAGTTAAAATTTTTCTAACTTGTCTTGCTGCTGTGGTTGTTGGCAACTTGTTTATGAAATTTATTGACTACAAGCTAGAAACTTTAAAAACAAATAAAGTACAAACCAAATATACTACAATGGCAGAACGTGAGCGCCAACTTGAATGTTTGGCTAGAAACATTTACTTTGAAGCTGCTAAAGAATCATTTGAGGGTAAAGTGGCTGTAGCTCAAGTTACTATTAACAGATCGGAGTCTGGTATTTTTCCAAGTGATATATGTAAAGTAGTTTATCAAAAGAATGTTTTCATGGAAAAAGTAGTATGCCAATTTAGTTGGTATTGTGAACCTCAAGCTAGAAAGAAACTTTTATCTCAAGAGGCATACACAGAATGTTATGCTGTAGCAAAGAAAGTATTACTAGAAGGTTTTCGTTTAGACATTTTAAATGATGCTATGTACTATCATGCTAATTATGTAAATCCAAAATGGCGTAAAGAAAAGATAGCAGTTATCGGAAACCATATTTTTTACAAGTAATAAAATGAATCCAATTAAAACTAACAAAATCCATATTCCAAAATTTGATTTACATAAAGTAATTGATTACTGTAAGAATAACTTAACACAAGCCACAGCAGAAACTATTACATGGGTTGGTATTCTTATGGTGCATGCTGCAACTATTCCACCTCTCATCGCGCTAATGGCAGGTTTATCTGATAAAACTCCGCCAATAGAATTAGTATTGTTTATTTGGGGAGGTTTAGCTTTATACTTTGTTAGAGCAGCTATTTTGAAAGATATGTTAATGGTAATTACCATTGGATTTGGATTTATCGTACATGCTGTTATGCTCTCATTAATTTTATTCAAATAGTATTGACAAGAAAAATAATTTACATTATAATAGGAAATAAGATGGATCCCATAACAGATAGTTTAATTATAACCAAAAAATTTAGATCACCTAATGAATTTTCTTTGTATATTGAAAAGAAAGTTCAAGATACAAAAATAGGTTATATGGAAGCAGTTATTTCGTATTGTGAGGAAATTGATATAGACATTGAAAACATTGCAGGATTAGTGAATAAATCACTAAAGGAAAAGATACAGTTAGAGGCAGAAGAGCAAAATTTCTTAAAGAAAAGAGGAAAGCTTCCTTTATGATAATGGACGCATTTGAAGTTTATAAATTTTATTTAGCATTAAAATTACATTTTACTACGGATAAATATGATGTAATCAAACAAAAGGGAAAGGTAAAGGCAACAAGAAATGCTTTTCTTAAGAGAAAAGATTTATATGGTATAAGTAAAATAGCAAAAAAATATACTGATGAAGAGGTAGTAAATTTTTTAGTTTCTAATTTTGTTTCCGGAGATAGGTGGGGAGGCGTTTTCGATTCTGAAGCTAATGAAAGATATTTAGAATGGAAAAAAAGATTAGAAGCATTACAATATAACTTTGAAAATGATTTGGATAAATTGACTCAAGAAATCGAAGATAATAATATAGAAATTAAGGATATATTTACTTCCTCAAAAGGTCAGCATCCATATATAATAAAAGCATACCTAAGAAAAACTATTAATATAGAAACATTGGTTATTCTTGATAAATCTTTAAATTTTAAAGATACACTAAACAAAGAAATAAATGATGATATTTTATGGCCAGATATTTCAAGATTGATCGAAAAGTATAAACCTTTTCTCAAAATAGATACGGAAAAATATGGAAGAATTTTTAGAACAAGATTTGGACATCTATGCCCAAAAGATAATTAATATGGAAAAGAATGTGGCCTCTCTAGAGGACCAAATAGATAAATTAACTGAGTCTTTAAAAGAAACTCAAAAATTTATAGTTAAACTAGCATATAACCAACAAGAAATAACTAAAAGAATTTCGCAGTGGCCGTATCTAGTAGTTTCACATCGAGAAGATGATAATACAGCTTAGGAGCTAAAATTTAAGAATGAGCAAGACAAAACGTGATGAGTTTGACCGAGAAATTAAACTTAAAAAGATTGAAAAAGGCAAACATCGTATTGACAAGCACAGAAATTTATTATATAATATGGCATCATCTAAAATTACTGATGATGCGTTTGATGATTTTTATGATTATGCTTTTAGTAACTCTAAAATTAAAAAACGCTAATACAACGCTATACAGTCGCAATAAGGAGAAATAAATGGCTTTCACATCTTTAGCAGAACTTCGTAAATCTCGTGGTGGGTTTGATGCTTTAATGAAAGAGGTTGAAAAAATCTCTAATCCCACTCAAAATCGATCAGAGGATAATCGTTTTTGGCAACCTGAAGTAGACAAATCGGGTAATGGATATGCGGTAATTAGATTTTTACCTGCTCCCAAAAATGAAGATTTGCCGTTTGTACAAATCTGGAATCATGGTTTTCAAGGTCCAGGCGGAAAATGGTATATTGAAAACTCTTTGACCACTATCGGCAAAAACGATCCTGTGTCTGACTATAATACTGAACTTTGGAATTCTGGAGTTGAAGCAAATAAAGAGATTGCTCGTAAACAGAAACGCCGCTTAACATACATCTCAAATATTCTAGTTGTTAAGGATCCTGCTCATCCTGAAAATGAAGGTAAGGTATTTCTTTTCAAATATGGCAAGAAAATTTGGGAAAAAATTAAAGATAAAGCTGAACCTCAATTTGAGGATGAGAAACCTATCAACGTGTTTGACTTCTGGGATGGAGCTAATTTTCGTTTAAAAATTAGAAACGTTGAGGGGTACAGAAATTATGACAAATCCGAATTTGAAAGTACTACTCCTGTATCTAATGATGATGATAAAATTGATGCATTGTGGAGTATGCAACATTCTTTGATGGATTTCTTGGATCCGAAGAATTTTAAGTCATATGAAGATCTTAAAGCTAAATTAAATATGGTGCTTGCTACAGGTGTAGCATCAGGCAGCAAAAAAGCAGAAAATGTGGACTTGGATGATCCAACGTCCGAAGGAGAAGAAGTACGTCCTCCTAAGACTCAAGTTGTTACTAAATCTAATGCCCCAGCTAAGGACTTGGATTTCGATGATGATGAGGAGTCAATTTCGTACTTCGCTAAACTAGCAAACGACGACTAGTCCTAGCTGGATTCGACTCCCGTCACTTAAAATATAGTGGCCTTGGATCGACTGAAGGATGACAAATTGTCAATTTTAACTAAGGAAACAAAATGAAAACTTTAATCGCACTTTTAGCAGCACTTGGTTTTACTTTTGCGTATGCAGCTGACGCTAAGAAGGAAGAAGCCAAAAAAGCTGAACCTCCCAAAGCTGAAGCTAAGAAGGAAGAGCCTAAGAAGGATGAGACTAAAAAAGATGAAGCCAAGAAAGACGGCGACAAGCCAAAGGTTAAACCAGTTGGTAAAGATGGTAAACCAGCGGCAGAACCAGCCAAGAAGTAATTGTGTTCACAAAAAAGGGGCTCTAGCCCCTTTTTTACGCTATACCATATGATGCTCTAGTTTTAATATACTGTTCTAATGACGAAGGTAACCCGCCTCTAGGGGTTGCTGAAGGTGCTTGAATAGGTGATTGATTATCAGATGTTTGAGTAATATTGTTTACTACCATATTACCTATTCCGTTACTTGATCTTTTTAGTTCTTCATTTTGTTGTGATGCCGATGATAAATTATTTTCCTGTAAATTAGCAGGAGTAATATCGGGACCAGCACCAGTTATCTCTTTTATTTTTTTAGAAATATCTTTAGAATCTAGTAGTCCGAAAGATAGGCCAGAAATAGCACTTCCTGCCGCTGAAGATAATTTTTCTCCAAGTGTAGCTTCTCTGTTTTGTATATCTAAATTTTCAGTCGCATTCATATAACCAGCAGTTGCGTCCATTGCACCCAATGCAGCAGTTACCGGTAATGCAAGCTTGCCTACAGTTCTTAAACCTGTCATAGCAACTTTTCCTGCACCTTTAATAAAATTCTTAAATTTGGAAACTTTACTAGCAGCAGTAGCTGCTCCTGAAGCACCCACTGCCCCTGCTGCGCCGCCCATATTAATATTAGTTTCAGAAACTTCTTTTGGTTCAACATCTATAATATCATCAGTCTTTTTAGTAACTTCCATAGGTAAAGAAGGTTTAGAAACTACCGATTGATTAGGACCTGCCAGTAAAGGTAATGCAGGTGGTTCTTTCTTAGTCTGGACAATATCTTTTATATTTCTTTGCATTTGACCACCAGTGTAACCTGGTATATTTTTTTGAGTAAAATCTGGCCCTAATCTAGTAATTTTTACTTCTTGTTTTTTATTGTTTTCTAATCTTCTAGAATTATAAATACCTTTTATATTTCCTTGCATTTGACCACCAGTGTAACCTGGTATATTTTTTTGAGTAAAATCTGGTCTTAATCTAGTAATTTTTACTTCTTGTTTTTTATTGCTTTCTAATCTTCTAGAATTATATGGCAATTCTAGAAGATTTTCTTTACCTATATCTATAATTTCTGGTCTGTTTAATCTTGTTCTTGTTGTAGTAGGTCTATCTCTTTTCTCCAAAATTTTTCTTATTTTGATTACTTCTGTCAGTAATTTAATTGATATCCCTTTATCCACTACATCTGAATTAGTTAAATCTGATAGTTTTAATTTTCTTTCTGTAATAGTTTTTTCTGTTCTATCGGAATCACCATTTGTTTCCACCATTAATTTATTTTTATTGGTGAAAAAATTAAAAATGTCCTTCAATCCCTCACCAAAATCTTTGATAAAATTAATAGGATTCAAACCTGCAGTAGTACCTATTTTTTCGTTTTCTAAATCAAATTCATTTTTAGTAATTTGATTCTTGGCAAGTTTGATCTTAAGATCTTCTCTTGCTCTTGCCTGTTCACCAGACTGAAATAGATATGAACGATTTTTTTGATCTTTACTAGCAAAAGAAGTAAATACATCTCTAAAATTTAAAGGTTGATTACCTATTGTTTGTCTTAATAATCTTCTATCCTGTGGATTAGTGACATATACTATTTCACCTTTATTAGTCATAGCGGGCGAAGATTGTCCCGGTTTATTATTTTTTACTAAAGGGGAATTGGTTAAAGCTTTAAAGATTTTTTCTAGATTAGCATTAACGTTGGTTATTCCTTTTTCAAGATCATTAAGTTCTTTCTTAAGTAAAGTAGATGACGAAATACTACTTTGTTTTATTTCGTTTATAATTTTTTTAGTGACAGGATCTACATTATCTTTTTTCAAGGATTCTCTTAATTTTTCTAATGCCATTTGGTATCCATTAGCTTTTAGTTTTACTTAATTTTATTTTTTCATTTTCCTCATTGACATATTGAGTCAATAAGGTTACATATATTTCTCTTTCCCAGGGTAGCATATTTTCTATTTCTGATAAAGAATACTTATGATGATGCATCAATGCAAAATTTAATTTGAAATAGTTAACAAGACTTTCCTGCGAAAGAGCTAGACGAAAAAATTTTGTAGACCCTCCAATATTACTTTATTTGGATGCCCACACTTATCGCAATTTTTCTCTATTATCTGTTTTAGTTTCGGCATAGTCAAAAAGAAATCTTCAAGCTTTTCAAATTGATCTTTAGACATACTATTTACGAAATCGCTTAATTCTTCGTAAGTTTGTTCAGATGCTTCATATACATCATCTTTAGTATAAATTGTTTTTATACTTTTTACTACTAATTCAAATGTATCTACTTCTGTACCAGATTGAAATAATTTAAGTACGTCCTCGAATTTCGGATATTTTAAGATTATACTTATTTCATCATTTAATTTAATTTTATTACTATGGTTTTCGTTCTTATCTACTTTAGCATGTAATAGATTTACAGTTATATCATTCTTCTCATTGCAATTTTCACAAGTTAAAACTAAATCCATAGTTTCACCTATAGATTTGGCTCTTAAAATCATAAACAAATATTCAATATCAAAATTGGCCAATTCATTTATTTTTAATTTTTTAAATGTACACGCATCAACTAAATCAGTAATTACTCTTGCTATTTCTACTTCATCTGCTGCTGTTAATGTAAGTAAAATTTTATGTTCTTTTACTAAGAAAGGCCTAAATGTAATTTTTTGTCCTGTTGATGGTAATTCTGTAGTATAAGTCGGCGTCTCAAGTTTTGGCAAAGGCATATAGTCTCCTATGATGCAACATATGGTTGCTCAGTATTAGGCTCAAGAATAGTAGTTGGATTGGAAGCAGTTGATACGTTGTTATCTAATTTAGAAGATTGTTCTCTATTTCTAACTATATCCTCTCTAACAAAAGGATTAGGTGCAATTGTTCTAACATCTGATTTCGCTCCTATAGGTTTAGATGTCCATCTTCTATAGGTAAAGGTTATAGCTAATCTATGAAAATTACCATTTGATGAATTATTAAGTTCCATAATATTCATAGATCTTGGAAAAACATCAATCAAGGTTACGTTGTATGTAATTTCTTCTTTTTCGTCTAGTTGTTTTAATTCAATTCTTCCTAAATAATTATTTTGATATTTTACGAGATATGTTTCGGGTTCAATAACTAAATCTATCCAATCCTCGAAAAATCTTTTTACTACCATATCTTTGTCCACAAGAAAATTTATAATTAAACCATCCCCACCCATTTCGTAGGATTTAGGCCTATAGTATCTCGGCCCAAATATTTTTTGAGATTGTATCTCCATATTAATTGGAGGAAGATTAGTAGCATCAGCTAATAGGGATGCTATTTCAGCTTGATATTTTTCTAAACTTAAAGGTGGTAATATGATAACTTCAAAACGATTGGTTCTGGATAAACCTTTTCCTAAAACCTGAGTTTTAAAGTTTTCTAAATTAAAATTTGATTCAGCTAGTGCCATTAGTATTTTGCTTTACTATCTCTCCATACTTGTGATTTATCTGCACCGACAAATCTCTCTATGGGTAGTTGGGATGCAGTCAACCAATCTTGATATGGTATGTTTAAGAATCTGCTTTCTATATGTTGAGTCAAATAATGTTTAACACATGCTTGTGCTGCAGAAAATTTAGATGACGCTACTAAAATTCTCCATGATAAATTTAATTTGGTATCATCACTTTCATTACTAGAAATTAAATCTGTTAGTGCCCCTAAAAGTTTAAATCTAGCCAAATAGGGTAGATAATGAATATTAATACCGAAAAATCCCCCTTTTACTTTTCTAAATGGAAATACTAAAGGGAATTTATCGTAGTATGGTAGAACATTTTTAAACTTGGGGTCATACGCAAATAAATACATTTTACCTGGTATAATTGTACTTGTTAACGAGCTACCTTTCAATAAGCTTTCTGGTCTTGTACTACCAAGTCTTTTTATTTGATCTTGATACCAAGTATAAGACTTTGCAGAATCGCCTGCATTATTTCTTATGTTATCAAAAATATTAGCCATTTTATTATTTATTTGTTTTACTGATACCTAAATCTTTTTCAGTCAATATTAAAAATTTCCAATTTCTATCCTCACAGAATTCAAACGCTGCTTTCCATTTTGCTTCATTTACACCATACTGAAATACCTCATCTATAAATTTTTTGGTTTTATTTTTAGGAATTGCAGGAGGTTTGGTGAATTTTTCGGGTTTTATTTCTATAAGGTATCTTTGAACAACGTTGTTTTTATCCTTTACTCTAATATAAAAATCTACAAAATACCTATGAATTTTTCTATCCAAAGGCGATATATAGGGTATTACGACAGTTTCTGACCCCCATTCTAGAACTGATGGATTAGTATCGCACCATTTCATAAATCTCAATTCCCACAGAGACCTATAAACAATATTGAAAATATCCCCATTGTATTTTTTAGAATTTGTAGGTCTAAATTTGCCTTTATAAGTATTGGTATACATATTGATATAAATAAATAATAACCTTATTTATAGACAAAGATGACACAGCCGAGAATTATACCAGAATTACCAGTAGATACATCCTCAGATATAACTACTCAAATTAATAGACTTGACGTGTCTGGGGTAGGTACTTTACTTTCTGAAGATAGGCATAGTCTTGATATTAGATATTTTCCTGATAATTTAGGTGATAGAGATTTACAACATTACGTTTTATTTCAAATAAATGTGAGAGGCAAGTCTAAAGTTCAATATGGTTATGATACGTTAGAAGGTGAGATTATAAGAAACAACAGAGCACAATTAAATCCTGACGAATCTGGAAGAGCATTTGATTTATCTGTTGGTTTGATTGCTGGTGGTGCATTAGCTGCGTTTGGTGCTAAAAAAATTTACAGTACAATTTCTAGTGTAGGTGGGAGGTCTGGATCAGCTGGAGCTAGAGCAGCTGGCTCAGTGATAGGCGGAGCTGCTGCATTAGGCACTGTTTTAGCTACTGCAGAAGCAGGTAGAGCGGTTTCTAATCAAATTAGGACAGGCAGTTCTATTACTCAACCTGATAAGATGTATAGGCTTCGAAAGGCATTAGCTTTACATCTTGAAGAAAAACCAACAGTTAGATATTCTGCAGAGTATTCAAATAAGGATTTAGGGGCGCTAGCAGGATTTCTTGGTAAATTTTCTAGTGCAACTGGTGCTATCTCAGGGATAGCAAATAGTTCTGAAGTTATGCCCGCTGTGGCTATGGCGGTAGCAAAAATACCTCAAATAGCAGGTATCAATACAGTGGATCTATTAAGATCCTCTGCCAAAGTCACAACTAATCCTTTTAGAGAAGTCCTTTTTGAATCTGTTGCTTTTAGAACATTTAACTTTAAATATAGATTTTTACCTAAAAGTGATAAAGAAACTGAAGATGTATATAGTATTATCAATACATTTAAAGAGCATATGCTTCCATCGGTTTCGCCTGAAAGATTATTTTTTATATATCCTTCAGAATTTCAAATTGGATACTATTTCCAGGATAGAGAAAATGTTTTTTTCCACAGATTCGCTCCTTGTGCATTAGTTGATATGCAAGTTGAATACGGAAGCGGCGAAGGGTTTTCTAGTTTTACTGATGGCGCGCCTACAGAAATAAACATGGTACTTAGTTTCAAAGAACTAGAAGTAATAACAAGAGAAAAAAGTAAAGCAGGTTTCTAATGTATTTTCAAAAATTCCCTTACATGATTTATACGTTAGATGATTATGTTACTGGTCAACTAACTAAAGATATTTTTAGAAGAGTAGTAGCCTTAGATGAGTTAAAAAGTAATTACTCTGCCTTTGATCTTTATGATATTAAAGAGGGGGAAACACCAGAAATATTAGCAGATAAAATCTATGGCAACTCTACACTTCATTGGGTAATTCTTTTAACTAATGATATAATAGATCCTAGATTTGATTGGCCTTTAAATTATTATAATCTTTTTGAATATTGTAAGAGCAAGTATCATTCTATAGAATCTAAAGAAATATTTTTATCTGGTAATACGGTTGCATCTGAATCCACAGATGTTATTTCTTTTATAAAAACGCTTTCTGTAAATAATGAAATAGTAATTTCGGGGTCAGTAAATACAGGCAATAACGGTACATATCAGGTAAGTAGTATCGCAAGTAGCAAAACTAGTTTTACTGTTACTAATAATGGAGCTTCTGTTACATTCACAAATGAAGCCAAAAATAGTTACATTAGATTATTTTCAGATCATTTAGGCCAAATTCATCATTATGAAGATTCCAAAGGTAATATTGTTTATTCTTCGGGGACAGGTGTAACTTCGGTGTCTAACTTTGAATATGAAGAACAATTGAATGAAAGTAAACGAAGAATTAAAATTTTGAAACGAAATTTCATTTCGTCTATTGAACAAGAATTAGAACAAGTATTAAGACCTTAATATGGAAGATTCTAAAGGTATTGAAAGAGCCGGTTCGGTTTATATAGAAAAAATACAAATTTTAAGTTCTAAAGGTATATTATTAGACTTAGATGATTATTTGATAGAAATAAATTTGTATGAAGATATTTTTACACCTATGATGAGAGGCAGTATTACTCTATCTGATAGTAGAAATTTAATTGAATATCTGCCTATTATATGCCAAGAATTTTTAATAATGAAAATTTCTACACCGACGTTTGAACAAAAAATAGAAAAAACTTTTAGAATATATGGAATAAAAGATAGGATTTTAGCTAGAGATAAAAATACGCAAGTATATACTTTAAATTTTATTTCCGCAGAAGCTTTGTTTGATGTTAATCTTCCTATATTTAAAAAATTCGAAGGTGTAGTATCAGATGTTGTTGGTGAGATATTCTCTAATTATGTTTCGTTGAATAGGACAATTAATTCTGCTAATAATACTACAGATGAAATTAAATCCAGCGAACTAAGAGTTTTAGTTGAAACTTCTAATAGTGTTAAATTTGTGAGTCCTGGATGGACTCCATTCAAAATTATAAATTGGTTAGCATCTAAATCTATTCCAAAAGAAGGTACTGCTTGTAATTTTTTATTTTTTGAAACGAATAAAGCATTTTATTATACTACCATAGAATATCTATTTGATACTGCTAGAAAGAACAACTTGTACTTGGGTACCTACAGTATGTCAATTTCTAATATAAGAGATAACAAAAAAGCAGGATCAGATATAGAAAGAGAATTTTTTATTGTGAATGGGCTTAGACAGATAGAAGGTATAGACAATTTTCAAAATTACATGAATGGGTATTTGTCTAATAGATTAATAGCATTAGATATCAACAATAAAAAATATGAGATTGTGGATTACGACCATACTCAAAAGTATTTTGAGTATGAGCATGCTGATCCTGCACCTGTGCCTTTTTTTAGCACAACTCAAGATGAGGAAATAGTTAATCCCGCTATTAGTATATCATATTATCCAGTACAACCTAAATTATTTAACGACTTTAAAGATAATATAAGTGAAAAAGTAAAAGATGTTTATGGAAATAGAAAATCTAATCTTATGGATTTAACACAATTTAAATTGGACATAACTATAAGTGGTAGGACTGACGCAGAAGTAGGATCATTACTATATTTAAGTTATCCTGGTCTACAACCGGTAGATGAGTCCACTACCGAAAAACAATACGAAGATAAATTATTTTCTGGTTATTATATTATAACTGCTATTAATCACAAGATAACAAAACATGAACATAATATGATTTGTGAGGTAATAAAAGATGGTATTGCCTCGTCTGTTGAAAAAGGACGTGAAGGATGAAAATTTTTAATAAAGATGGATTCAATTGGTGGATAGGTGTTGTAGAAGATAGAATGGATCCGGAAAAACAAGGCAGATGCCGAGTAAGAATTTTCGGATACCATACAGAAGATAAGGAAGTACTACCTACTGAAGATTTGCCCTGGGCTATTCCAATACAACCGATAACTTCAGCAGGAATATCTGGTATAGGAACTACACCTTTAGGGCCTGTCACTGGTACATGGGTACTAGGATTTTTCCTTGACGGGGAGGATATGCAACAGCCAGCAATGTTGGGTACTATTGCAACATCTGTATCATCTACAGTTTATAAAAGTGCTGAGGACAAAGAATCATTAGTTAATAAGAATGATGGATTTTTAAGAGATTCAAACGGGGAAATAGTGACGGATTCTTCAGGGACTCCAATAAAGGCGGCAGTTCCTGCAGTAGAGGGTTGGGTATTGGGACAGACATCTGAAAAATTTGAATCTGGGGGAAGAGGACCAGGAATTATAAATGATTATAACGGAGCAAGTTCTGAAGATTATGGTGGTGCATCTTATGGATCCTATCAATTAGCATCTTATTTACCTTCAATATTGCCCAATGGTAAAGCAAGACCTAAAAGTAAAAATTCTCCGGTTTTAAACTATATTAGTAATTCAAAGTTTTCAGATAGATTTCAAGATTTAGAACCAGCAACTCCAGCGTTTGATTCTAAATGGAAAGAGATTGCTTCTAATGAAGCTAGTGCATTTAAAAAAGATCAGCATGATTATATCCAAAAAGTTTACTATGATGTTATGGTTGCTAATTTGATAAGAAACGAATTAGATTTGAGAAATTTTGGCCCTGCTGTACAAGATCTTATTTGGTCAACTTCTGTACAACTAGGTCCTAATAGAACGGATGTTTTTACAGTTCCCCTTAAAGATAAAGCTGAACTTACAGATAAAGATATAGTAGAATTGGTATCAAATTACAAAATAAAGAATGTAGACAATCTCTTTAAGTCAAGTTCTCAAGAAATCAGAAATAGTGTAAGAAATAGGTACGAAGAAGAAAAGAATAGTTTATTAGGTTTGATAACTGCATGAATCCATTAGAAATAACCCTTACCAACGCATTAGTAAATGCTATAAGTAGTTCTCTACAAACTTATAATGTAAATCTTGTTCAAAATAATGGATTATCCACATCCATTAGTAATATAGCAACAGAAATTGCAAAGGAAATAATTTTATCTACATCCTTGCAAAGTAATAGTGCTATTAACTCTATTCCTTTGAATACTGTAGGACCATATAATCCTTTAGATTTGGTATCGCAAAATAGAAATGCTAGCTATGTAAGCGGAATTATTTCTCCAGCTATATCTACTACTATAGATAGCCAAATAAATGCATTAGTGTCAAGTAAAATTAGTAGTCTTATTTCGTTTAATACTTCTTCACAATTTCAAAATATAGCAGGTTTAGGAAATTTAAAATCACAGATTTTACTTAGTTTGCAACCTGTTTTATCTAACAGTATTTCTCAGGCAATCAGTTCATTTAGTTCAGGTCTTTTTAATAAAAATGTAGTAACTATACCTTTAGTCGGTAATATAGGTAGTTTATTTAATACCGCCGATCCTACTATTGCCCTGCAAAATTATACTTTATCATATAATAATAATCAAGTTACTAGTCTTTTAGGCTCACTTCAAAATTATAATGTCTTAAATCAAGATAATAAAGACAAACTACAAGTTTTACAAACTGGTTTTGTTGATCCTACTGCTACATATCCGACAAATGATTACAATGGATCAGATACAAATAAGTTAGCTAGGGGCGAAGTTCAAGGTACTATTGTACAGACTAAAAATAAAAATAGAATGATAGGAGCCAAACTTCCCAATGGAATGTCTTGGTCTCAACCCGAATCTCCCTACAAAGGAGAATACCCTTATAATAAAGTGACGAATACTGAGAGAGGACATATCATTGAAATAGATGATACTCCGGGCGCAGAAAGATTACATATCTATCATAGATCAGGTACTTTTATAGAAATAGATGCCAATGGATCAGTTATTAAAAGGGCTATGGGATCCAATTATGAAATAGTAGATAAAAACGGCTATATTTCTATTGCAGGAAAAGCTGACATTTCTATTAACGGTGAATGTAATATTTTTGTAGGCAATGATGCTAATATTGAGGTAGAAGGTGACACTAATTTAACTTGCCATAATGATATAACAGCTACTGCAGGCGGCACTTTTAATATGTCTGCTGTAGAAAGTTTCAATATTAGAAGCGCTAACGTTTTTATAGAAGCGGATAACCAATTACATTTAAAGGCAAATGCGACACTAAGAATAAATAGTGTAGGTGATTTGCATGCAAATGCTATTGGAAATATGTTCATAACAGCTGAAGATATGTATCAAAAATATTTAGGTGCGTACTACAGCGAGATAACTTCGGATATGCACACCAAAGTAACAGGAGACACTTACCTTTCATCCAACAAATACTACGGTAAACATAATGATGAATTATTTGTACAATCTGAAGGCGCACAGAATTATAAATCTGCAGATAATCTTCGATTTACTGGTAATAGAATAGATTTAAATGGTACTGGGTCTAATGTGGCTGCCGATTCTGAAGAAGCTACCACATCTCAAACTGCGTTATCTGCTAATAGTGCATCAATTGGATTGATGCTCGGAAGAAAAGATATAAATTACATAGATATTCCAGACCCTGGATTCTTGACGTTGAGGGATCAGTATGCATTGACTGCTGAAGAACCAGGATCTACAGAATCTGAAATTAAAAAAGCCAAAGATGAGGCAATTAAAGCAGGCATTATTCCTAAGGAAAAATTTGAGGAAGTTGTTATATCCAACGATTCAGATAGCTCATCTTCAAATAATTCCACCTTTATTTCACCTAATGCAGAGTTGAAAAAATTATTAGATGCTCCAGATAATTTTTCGCTTTCACCTAATTTTACTCTTGCAATGTTATCTACTAAAACAGCAGTATCGAAAGCCAAGGTTGTATCTCAAAGAGGTTTAACATTTGGTGAAATACTTTTTAATTTGCAGGGTGTTGCTTTAAATATATGTGAACCAGTTTTAAAATTGTATCCAAATATGTTTATTACTTCAGGTTTTAGATTATCAACAGGATCATCTAGTACTTCACAACATCCTTTGGGTATGGCAGTAGATATTCAATTTAAAAATGTATCCAAAAAGGAATATTTTGAAATAGCAAAGGCTCTAGCAAAAGTATTAAATTATGATCAACTTTTACTAGAATATTCGTCATCCACCAATAATCCTTGGATTCATATTTCAGTTAATTCTAATAAACGCAGAAATCAGGTAGCTACTTTTAATAATCATGCCTTATATAGTAATGGTTTAGCTCAGTTAGCCTAATAAATAATAATTAATTAGGAAAATTAATGAGTAATGGGGTATGCAGATCAACTATTGATAAACTAAATAATGTCGTCGTTATAAGTAGCACTAATAATAGTACAGTATTTTGTGAAGATAATAAAATTAATGTTAGGGGAGATTTAACTCCGCATCCTGGTAGCGGTTCTCATTCGGCTTCTGCTTTTACTGTTGTCAGTGCATATTCATCTTCTGTTTTTATTAATGATAAATCTGTAGTTAGAATAGGAGATTTTTCATCGTGTGGTACTCATGCTGTTGTAGCAGGGGCAACAAGTACAGTATTTTGCGATTAATAAATATCTAAATGGCAACAATAAATAGAAAAGTTAGGCAATTTACAGATTTAAATCTGCTCTTCACTAGGCATCCCGATACTGCAGACGTGACTAAAAAGAACAACGAAGAAGCCATAAAAGCTTCTTTGCGTAATCTAATATTGACTAAGAATTACGAAAGACCATTTCATTCAGAAATAGGATGTCAAGTACATTATTTAATGTTTGAGAATTGGAATCCAATCTCCAAAAGAATAATGCGGCAAACTATTTTGGATACTATTAAAAAATTTGAACCAAGAGTTGAAATACTTCGATTAGAAATAGCATCTAAAGAAGATTTGAATGCTTTTGAAATTACAGTTGAATTTTTAATAATTAATACACCAGATCCTGTTACATTTAAAACACTTATAAGTAGAGTAAGGTAATGGCGAATCTCAGAATAGCAGAATTAGACTTCGATGCTATCAAGACTAATCTTAAAAATTATCTTAAATCTCAATCAGAATTTACGGATTATGATTTCGAAGGTTCAAGTATTTCTATTCTGTTAGATATACTTGCATATAATACTCACTACAATGCTTACTTGGCAAATATGCTTGCCAACGAAATGTTTCTAGATTCTGCAGTAAAAAGAGAATCTGCTGTATCTATAGCTAAACATCTAGGATATATAACAAGATCAGTAAAGGGAGCTAGCGCAGTAGTAGATATAACTGTAAATAGTCCTTCAGGATCACCAAGCTCTTTGACACTTCCTAAATTTACTTCTTTTTCTACAATAATTGATGGATCGTCTTATTCTTTTTTAAATACTGAAGCTAAAACTATTAATCCTGAAAATGGGGTTTACACTTTTAATGATGTTTCCATAACAGAGGGTATTGCTTATAGTTTTAGATTTACTGTTGTAGATCCAGGACCAACAGAAAAATATGAAATACCTAATGCTAACCTAGACACGAATACTTTATCTGTCACTGTACAAACATCTGCTTCAGATTTTACTGTAGAAACATATACTAAAGTAGACAACATAACTGATCTAGATGGGTATTCCAAGGTATTTTATCTTGAAGAAAATACAAAAGAAAAATATGAAATTTATTTTGGTGATGGTATTCTAGGCAAAAAATTAAATGCTGGTAATATTGTTATAATCAACTACTTGGTATCAAGTGGAACTATAGGAAATGTTTCTAGTGAAATAGATCAATCATTTTCATATAGCGGCACAATTAATGGTGGTACTGTAACTGTTACAACAGTTAGTAATTCTACAGGTGGTGCTAATAAAGAATCCATAACTGAAATTAAATTTAATGCGCCTAAAGCTTATTCTTCTTTGGATAGAGCAGTAACTTTAAACGATTATGAGACTTTAATAAGACAATATTATCCATATGCTGAATCTATTTCGGTATGGGGAGGAGAGGATAATATTCCTCCTAAATATGGTAAAGTTATTATTTCACTTAAACCCTATTCCGGCTTCACAATAAGTGATAGTGTAAAAGAAGATATTAAAAATAATTTACTAAAAAATAAACAAGTTGTAGGTATTACGCCAGAATTTGTTGATCCTAATTATATACATGTTGGTTTGGAAGTTTATGTAAAATACAATTCTAAATTAACTACATTCTCAAGTTCAAATTTAACACTATTAATTCAACAGACGATTGAAGATTATTTTAGATTGAATCTTCAAAAGTTTGACAATGATTTTTATCATGGTAAAATTTTAAATGATATATTGGATATAGACACAGCTATTTTGAGTTGCAATTTAGTGCCGAAACTTCAATTGAGAATTACTCCGACATTAGGGCAGGAAAATTCATATATTTTAAATTACAAATTAAAATTTAGTAATAGAATTTTACCAAATAGTTTAACATCAACTGTTTTCTATATTACTAATAATGCTATTTCGACGAAATGTTATTTAAAAGATGTTGCTATTAATTCAACTGACTACGATGGTGTAGGTGTTATTTCTTTATATAATTATGATACCGATTTAAAATTATTAGAAAATATAGGCAGTATAAATTATGCTACAGGCGATCTAAGTATAGATTCCATTACGCCTGAAGGATATTACGCAGGACAAAGTGATCTTAGAATTACAGCTAAAATACAACCAGGATTTTATGATATTCTTTCCAACAAAGAACAAGTTCTTCTCTTAGATAATTCAACACAAGATACTAATAATAACAGATTTAAAGGTCTTGATATTTCTCTTTCAATAAAGAATGATTAATAGAATAACAGAAAGAGTATCCTCTCTAGTTTTCTCTCAGTTGCCTGAATTTGTCAGAGGCGACTATGCCTTGTTTGTGACATTTTTAGAAAAATATTATAAATTTTTAGAGCAAGATAGTAATGCTCAAGAATTAATACAAAATGCGAGAAAATATAGAGACATAGATCAAACTATTGATAATTTAATTAATACGTTTTTATTAAACTATGGACCTGAATTACCTTTATCCATAGTTGCTAATAAGAAAATTGTCATAAAATATCTAAGGGATTTTTTCAAATCTAAAGGTAACATAGGATCTTTTGAATATCTATTTAGAATTTTATATAATGCGAATGTATCGGTATCTTATCCTTTTGAAAAAGTACTAAAAGCATCAAATTCATCATGGATAGAAAATCTTGTGATGAAAGTAGTAAGTACAGGTGGAAATACTTTTGATTTGAAAAGTACTACTATACGAGGACAAACTTCTGGTGCTACAGCTATAGTTGAAAATGTAGTACAATATTACGAAAATAACTTGGATGTGTATGAACTAACACTACAAAGAGGATCAGTTATTGGGACATTTTTATCAAATGAAATAGTAGTTGGCGTAAAAATTGTATCAAAAACTAATATCCCTGATCAAAATTTAACTAAAACATTTTCTGGTAATAATAGAAGTTTTGTTTCTTTACTGTATACTACCTATTTCGAAAGAACCCCTGCCACAATAGAATTAGACTATTGGACAGATTTAATTGATAAAAGAGCGTTAACTAAAAGACAAGTTGAATATGATACTTTTGTTGTGGGAGAAACTGTTTCTCCTCAGGCAAGAATTTTAAATATTGTAACAGGAATAAGTATCATAAATGGCGGTTTCGGATACAAGGTTGGGGATACTGTTGTAGTGGAAGATAAAGGATATTATGCTAAAGGGATCGTTACCAAAGTTAAAGATACAGGTGATTTGAATAGACTAGGAGCCATTCGAGAAATAAAATTGTCTAGGTTTGAAGCAAAAGCTAATGGTTTTGTAGTTCCTGATATTATTCAATCTAATTCATTTCCTATCCCGTCAAAATTTTTTATACCGCCAGTTGATCGAAGTAAATCTTTGAATGTGAAATCTGCTCCTTATAATGCAACAGGTGACGGCACTACTATTGATGAAACTGCCATTCAAACTGCTCTTACTAATGCAGGAACACTTGCAACTACATTAGGTAGAGCAAATGTTTATATTCCTACAGGTACTTATATAATTTCTAATTACTTAAATGTTCCTTCCAACGTTTCAATAATAGGCGATGGAATATCATCTATAGTTAAAAAACAGAGTAGTCCTGCGAGACTTACTAATTTAGTTTTTAGAAATGTTTTGAATTCTAATGTATATTTTTATAATTTAAAAGTGGAAGGAAATAAAGAATATGCTAATACCACAAGTAGTTTAGATGAAAATTATGGTATAGTAACTTACTTATCAAATAATATTATTTTAGATAGAGTACATGTTTCTAATGTTTATGGAATAGGTATAGGATTTTCTAATTCCCAGAACAATTTAGCGAAAAATTGTAAAGTGGAATTTAGTGGTAATCTTCAATCTGGATTTTGGAACGGCAGTGACACTTCTGGAAACATAGGCAATCATTATTATTTAAATTGTGAGAGCAGTTATAATGATGGTGATGGATTGACATTTGCCACTAGTAATGTATATATTTACGGTGGAAGATTTTATAACAATGGATTAATATTGTATCCCAATTGGCCGTCAGGCGCATTGGGCAGTGTAGGAATTTTTGGAAATTATTCCGCAAATATTCAAAACGTTTTTATACAGGATGTTCAATGTTTTAATAATTCTGAATCTGGTACAGATTTCAGGGGTAACAATATATTTGTATCCAAAGGCGTATTTTATAATAATGGATTAACTGGTATCAAAATAGAACCCTTTTCAAATAATATTACTATTGCCAATTGTATAGTATACAATAATGGTGCTAATACTAGCATAAGTATTAATCCTCAGTATTGGAGCAAATCTGGCATAGCGTTTGACGGCACATCTAATCTTTTAATTATAGATAATTATATCGGTGACACCAGGCAAGGAAATGCTAAAACTCAAAAATATGGTATAGAGTTTATGAATGCAGGTACAGATTTTTCTCCGATACATAAAAATATACCAACTTCTAATGTAGTTTACATAGACAGAAATTATATAGAAGGAAATAAAGAAGCTGTAAGTAATTTAGATCCTGCTGTTTATACTTATGCTAATCTAAATTTTCTTACATACAAAGTATCTACTTCGCCTTTTGCTGATATCTATACACCGGTAGTAAAAATCCGAGGAAATTATTATACTGATACGAGTAATGTGGTATATGCTAAGTTACAATTTAATCATGGATTGGTACCGGGGGATAATGTTACTATAAAATTTTCTGGTAATTCTCAAAGTTATTTGAATGGAACTAACCAAACTTATACGATACTCACTGTTAAAAAGAAAAATGAATTTACTGTGCAAGCAGCGGGCCCTAGTACTACTAGTATAGTTATTACTTCTGATACTACTACGATTACATCTGATAACACTTATTATACTTCTGATCTGACATTTAATGATGCAGTAATTACAAGCGGTTACCTATATGTAACTTACACTGGACCAGCGAATTTGATAGTGTCAACAGGTGTTATTGGATCGTATGTAGGAAATTGGCGTGATGGACAAAGTATTGTTTCAGATATGGCAGTTTTTCAAGGTAGAGATCGAGGACTTTCTGATAGCGACCCTGTAAAATTTCAACCGTTCTCGTATGCTTTAAAGACAGATCTAGACATGGATTTGTGGTTCGATGTTAATAAATCTCTTGTGCATCCGGTAGGAAAAGGTGTTTTTTCTGAATATACTATAGAATCAATTGCTGATAATTTAGTAGATTTCGGAGGATCAGTAACTGTTAATGGTACAGAGTCAACTATAACCTAATAAATATTTTTATTTACACATGGCAGCATTTATAACCAATAAAAACAAAGTATTCGTAGCAGAATCATTTATTAATGAATTTGATGTTATTACTTCTAAAAACGTTCCTCAGGATATTAATATTGCTGGCACATTCGTAGGTGTTGATACAGATTTTATGACGGAACTTTATGAATACTATTTTGGTAGAGCACCTGATGCCCCAGGATTGGCTTATTGGTTGTCTGTACTATCAAGTGGTGCTGCCTCGAGGCGTCAAATAGAAATAGAAACTTTTTTACAAGGTGAAGGTAATGTAATAAATTCTCTTTACTTCACCTCGGGTAGGCCAAATAAATGGACTAGTGAATATATTCCTGATCTTAATATAGCAAGCGTTTTTTCCAGTGCGTCTAATACAGAATTTGTTTCTAATCTATTTTTGAATTATTACTTGAGAGATGCAGATTCTGGAGAACTACAATATTGGGCAAGTGCAATAGACAATGGAACTTTAACTAGAAGAAATGTCGAATTAAATTATTTTGTTCCTGGAGAGGATAGAAACGTTGATATAGTTAATTTGGGAACTAAAGAATATCTTTACTGGGATGAAATTATTTCTCTTAAAAGAGTAAATACCAATGATATCAAGTTAGTGGTACCGAAACATAGTTGGTCCTCAGGCACAACTTATTTGCAATATGATGATACTATTCCCAAGCTAATGGGTAACGCTTTTTATGTACTTAATTCTGAATATAATGTTTATAAATGTATATCAAATAGCACTGTTTCATCAACAATAGAACCTTTGGGTACTAGCGCAACTACATTTAAAACTGCTGATGGTTATAAATGGAAATACATGTACACTATAGATGCGGGAGATCAAGCTAAATTTATTACTAATGCATATATGCCTGTAGATTTTGAATCTACCGTAGTGAATTCTGCTCAAGACGGCGCTATAGAAAATATAGTTGTTATAAACAGCGGTAGTAATTATATTAATACTGCAGATGTAGTTGTTACCATAACTGGCGATGGAGATGGTACTGCTAGAGCTAATGCTAATGTTGTTAGTAACTCTATAGTAGGATTTAATATTATTACCCCTGGAAATAATTATAGAATAGCAAATGTTACTATTGTTGGTCTAAACGCAGGTAGCGGAGCGAAAGGTAGGGCGGTAATTGGTCCATATGGTGGTCATGGATATGATCCTAAAAATGAATTGGGTGCTTATTATGCAATGGTATATACTAATCTTGCTTATAGTGAAACCAATTTTCCAATAAGATCTTACAGAAGAATTGGGTTGTTAAAAAATCCTATTATTAGAAATACTGATTCTGTTGCTACTGTAGCAACAATTAATGGTAACTATTCTATTAATTTACTAAGTAATTCTAATACATTTTTTGTTGCAGATGAATACATAACAGGAAATATATCTGGAGCGAATGCTTTTGTTGTTTCTGTATCAAGTGATAATAAATATATTAGATACATACAATCCAAAGATTCAACAAATAATTTTACATCTTTTTTACCTGGCGAAAGAATTAGAGGTTCTCATTCAAGCGCCATAGGTGTAGTATCAACAATTAATTCGCCAGATGTTTATCATGACAGTGGGCAATTTTTATTTGTAGATAATAGGGCTGTCATTAATAAAGACCCCGCACAAACTGAAACATTCAACATTGTATTTAAATTCTAAGAAGAAATAAATGTCTGTAATTACAAAATTATCTCCATATTACGATGATTATGATCCTGAGGATGGCTTTCATCGTATTCTATTTAAACCTGGTCAAGCAGTTCAAGCTAGGGAATTGACTCAATTACAAACTATACTACAAAATCAAATTTCTTCACTTGGTGATTACATTGTAGATGACGGTATAGTTATACAAGGTGCTTCGATAACAGAAAATCCTAATGCTAGATCCATAAGATTAGCTAATACAGCAACTGTATCTAATTACTTAAATCTATACGTAGGTGGAGCAAATTCTAACGTAGTAGGTAAAGTAGTATCAGTTTTTGAAGCTAACTCTCCTAATGATGGTGATCCTCCTACAATTATAATTAATTGGATAGGAACAGGGGACCAAGGTAGATCTAAAAACGGAATTACTAAATCTAATGAAACTCTGAGATTTCATAATACAGTAAACGCTGCCATAAATTCTTATTTCATTTCTGGAGTATATCAAACTAATACATTATCTAACACAATAGTTAGTGTTTCAGCATCTGTAGATCAATTTTCAAAAGTTCTTACTTTACCAACACCTACTTCCACTATTAAGGCAGGTGATTATGTTAATCATCCTAGCTTGTTAATTAATGATTATGATACAGGATTGTATGTAGCAAAGGTAGTATCTACTACTGAATTAGAACTTAATAAACCCGCTAGTGCTACGGTCTCTGGTACTATAGAATTTATTAGAGAATCTACCCAAATACCTTTATACGTTAATGCTACCTCAGGTATAGTCTATAAAAACGGATTTTTTGTACAAACTCCTTCTGCTAATATTGTTGCAGACAAGTACAACTTAAGTTCATACAAAGGTATAGGTATAGATTTAGAATTTCAAAATTTGGATTATGTAGATAATCCAGAGTTATTAGATCCTGCCGTAGGTTCAACGAATTATTTTGCACCTGGTGCTGATAGATTAAAAGCAAATGTAACATACGTAGCAGTTGATTTAGATACTAATAATAATCCAGATAGAGGATTATATGATAATTTTATTCCAGTTAAAAACTATTTAGGCGAATATTCTCAGTATGTTAATAGAGTATCTGTACAAAGTGGTATTAGTAAAGAATTAGCAGAAAGAACTTATCTTGAGTCTGGAAATTATGCAGTAAATCCACTAGGGTTTCAAACAGAATTTTCCGTTGCTTCTTCGAATGTGACATATGTGACAAAAGGCGGAACATATTTTATTGGTGGTAATTTAGTTAAAGTTTCGCCCCAAAAGTTTTTAATAGGTAAAGCAAGAGATACTAAAGTTACAACTGCAAGTTCAATAGCTACCAAATTTGGTAAGTATACATTAGTGGAAAATTTTGCAAATAGTATTATTAATCCAGGGAATGTGGACATTTATGCAAATGTTGAAATACATGGCAGTTACGACCAAAAGAATAGAATAGGTACTGCTACTATTAAATCTATAGATTTTGATGAAGAAAAATCTATAGGCAACAGTAAAGTTTACAAATTATATTTCCATAGAGTTAATATGGAAACTAATACTTTCGCGAATGCAAGATCTTTTGCTGCAAATATAAGTGGTAATTTTGTATTCAGAGCAAATGTAAATAATCAATCATTTGCTAGAGTTACTGACGGCACACAACTTTTTAATACTGAAAGAAAAAATTCATTTTTCGGGCTGCTGAATTCTAGGGTAGCAGGAGTTCATCCTAATTCTCTTGAATACTATTATAGAAAAACAAGTAAAAATCAATCGTTTGCCTCAGGCAGTGCGACAATTTCCTTATCTAGTAATGAGTTTTTCGTTGGATCAACAGGAGCAGGAAATTTAACAGGTGATACATTAAATACAAATTATACAATGACAGTGGTAAGTGGTGCTACAGGTACTACCTTAAAAGGTCAATATAATTTAACTCCTGCAGTAGCTTCTTTAAGTACATCGCAGCAACTTCTTATTAATACAGGGGATGCAGGATTTAATGGTGTAGCTGATGTTCTTTATACAGTTAGAGTTCGAGGTCAATACGGAGACGTTTCATATAGAACTAAAACTTTAACTAGTAAGATAAATCTTTTAGATTTTTTAAGAACAGGCAATGTAGGTAATGCATATGTTTCTTTGACAAAAAGTGATGTATTTAATTTGGTATACGCCAATACTTTACCTGCATCAAATACATTTGTAGGAATGTGGGCTGCAGCTACAGATTATAAAAAAGGTAATGTAGTTGGTCATAATAATGTGATCTATTACTGCAACGTTACTCAAACAGGGACAGGTGATGCTGCTTTCAACTCTGCTAATTTTTCTCCTCTAGGAGCCGATCCATTATCCAATTTTGAACTAGATAATGGACAAAGAGATAGTTATTACGACCACGGCAGAGTTGCAAATTTAACTAGTTACAGCGCAAGTTTTAGTAATGTGGCTGTCATTTTTAATTACTTTACTCACACGGGCACGGGGCCTATCGTAGCAAATACTTATACAAACGCAGGTATAGAATATAGTAATATTCCTATCTATAAAAATGAAGATGGTGGATATATACCTCTAACAGATGTGATTGATTTTAGACCTAGAAGAGTCGATGATAAAACGGATTTTGTACTAGATCCAGCTATCATTCCTGCGAATTATTCAGAATATCCTTTAAGTGCTGATGTATCTTTTTATGTACCAAGAACTGATTCCATTACATTGAATAAATATGGCAAAATTATAGTACACCCTGGAAAACCTGGAATTACAGCACCCGCTCCTATTTTAAATCTGGATGATTCAGAGGAAATAATTTTAGGTGTTGCTTCTATTGCCCCATATACTACTAACAAAAATGAAATAAGAATAAATCTTATTCCTAGACGTAGATATACTATGAAGGATATAGCAGCATTAGAAAGAAGAATCAATGATTTAACTATATTAGTATCTAAGGTTGTTAATGCTGGTAATAAAGTAACATATATTACTGATGATGCGCCTGATAGAACACCTTTTACTGTCAAGAGTTATTTTACAGAAGATTTTTTTACTAATTCTGTACCCTCTAGATTTATAGATACCACGCTAACAACTGCAACCTACGATGTGAATTCTGGCTCTTTAGGTCCAGGATTGAAAGCGGATACTCAAACTTATACATTAGATACTACTTCTAGTATTACTAATTCTTCTAATATTATTACTATGAATTATACAACGGATTCCATAATTAGAAATCTAGAAGCTTCACCTGATGGCCCACTGACTATTAATCCTTCTGAAATTAAATCATTCCAAGGTAGATTAATTATCACACCTCAAGCATCTCCTTTAATTAATCAAACATTAACAAATGGCTTGGATTCTTCGATTGCTCAAACTCAACTACCCACATATTCAAGTATTTCATTTAATAACTTGAATCAAACACTTACAGGATCTACTGCAGATATATCTACAGTAATCAATACTAATCTATCTTCAGACGCGGAAACATTAAAAAATGCTTTACAAGTTGAGGTAAAAACTGCGTATGGTACTCCTGCAGATGGAATAAATTTCTCAAGGTTAAGAGTATCTAGAATTAAAGATATAGAAGAATAGAAAGGATAATAGATGAGTGACGGTTCAGATTCAGATCCAGGTGGTCCAAACGAATTTTTTGATTCAACTGCTATAGTTGAATCAGTAGTTATAGATTTTGAATTAACAAATCTTCCACCTAAGCAAAAATTTTATTCTTTTATTAATGGCAAACCCATTAGTAGTTATACTAAACCTACGGGTGGAAATTTTGGTGTTGCTATCGAGACTGATAGTTTTGGAGATGCTACGGGGCAAATCGTTATCCCTAGTGATACAGTATTAAATTTTCCCACTGGTTCGTTAGAATTGCAATTTGGTGATAGTAACACTAATTTTGCATATAGTAAATCCTTTGCAACCGCCACTTTTAGAGTGAGTGATAATCTTGGTGTACTAAGAGGGGAACAATTTCTTTCAGTGTCAGCGGATGCTACAAGAACTGATACTTTAAGTTTGGGTAGATCTATAATTGGTTCCCAAATACCAGTTGACCCGTTATTTCAAACCTTTTATGTCGATGCTGCGGCATATCCATTTGGTATATTTGTTACATCATTGGATTTATATTTCTATACCAAAAGTAATACTTTTCCAGTTTCTATTGAATTAAGATCAGTACAAAATGGTAGACCTAGTACTGGTTCGGCTATTTCTGGTTCTTATGTACGAAAGCTACCTAATTCAGTGTTGGTTCCAACTACACCTAGTTTAGGAATTGATTCTACTAAAAATACCACTTTCACTTTCAAACATCCTATATATTTGAAACAAGGGCAGGAGTATGCTATTTGTATAATGACTGATACTTCGGAATATTCTTTATTCTCCGGCACATTCGGTACAACAAAATATGGTGATACAAATAAAGTAACTAGAATTTCAGGTGTAGGTAATTTATTTCCTTACAATAATATAGGCACACCAAATAAAAATACTGATATATGTTTTGTATTAAATAGAGCAAAATTTGATACTGGTTCTGTAAATTTTGAACTTTCTTCTAAAACAGAATCAATTACTCAGTATTTTGACGTATTAAAATTAAGAGCTCCTCGTTTTGAAATTGCTGATAAAAACGCTATTTCTTTTCAAGTTAAAACCAAAGAGGGGGCAAGTTTTGTTAATTATAGAGATCTTCAAACCGATTATGAAATATTTTTCAATGCTCAAAAGACTGCATCCGCGGCCGGAGATATAAAACTTAAAACATTTTTCACTAATCAAAGTCCTGATGTTAGCCCAGTAATTGACTTAGAATCGTTAAATACTTTAGTATATAAAAGAGTTTTAGGGTCTACATCATCAACTGCCTTATCTACATATTATTCTAAAACTATTACTGTAGACGATCAACAAGAATTTACAGGATTAAGTTTAGAAACACTAATTAATAAACCAGCGGGTACAAGTATTAAAGTATATTGTAAATTATTGGGTGTAGGAGATTCAAATATTGATTTAAATTCATGGATAGAATTACCAAGAAAAATTGATCCTAATTTAGTTGAAACTACAGATAAATTTAGTTATGTACAAGATTTTTATCAAAAATTATCGGGATTGTCCTATACTAGTTTAGGTATCACATATACAAGTTTTAAAGCATTTAAAATTAAAATAGAGTTTTTCTCATCAAGTACCACAGTAGCACCGTACATAAGTAAATATATAGCAAGGACGGTATAAATATTTTGAATAAAATAACTTTCAGGTTTAGATAAATGCAATCTAGTAATACGAACGCTATTTTTGTAGGTTCAGCTGCTAATGACGGTACAGGTGATCCATTAAGATCAGCTTTTCAAAAAATTAATGGAAATTTCAGTAATTTATATTTCACTGGGCAATTTTTAGCTAATACTACTGATTCTGCATCTAGACCAGGATATACTTGGTCAGGGAATGTGGGCACAGGATTCTATTTATTTAATGCAAATACAGTAGGTCTTTCAGGTGATTTAAGATTACTCGGCAATAGCGTATTAGCAGATAATGTTAGAGCAAATGCAATAGTTGTATTGAATAAATCAACAGGTGCGACTATCAACTTTACTGATGATTTAAATGATACATCTGACACAAGTATTTCATATAATAATAGCTCAGACCAACTTGAATTTTCAGTAAATGGAAACGTATTATTAGGACTACAAAGAACAGCTACTGCTAATAATATATCATTATCTGCCTCGAATACTTTTGTATCAGGAAACTTAAGAACATCATCAAATGTCTTTATTAAAGGGATTGGTGCGGGAGGCCCGACCTTATATTTGACAGAAAATGGCTTGATAGCTATTTATGGAAATTCACAAGGCGGCACTGTTCCTAATTCTGCAAATATTTTGACCATTGGAGTATTTAATCCAACCGGCGATAGTAATAAACAAACAGGAACATTAGAACTTAATTTTGGTAATGTAACTACACAAGCTAATATTTTACTAAAAGCTAATAGTGAAATAAATCTTAATGTTACAGGTATTCACCGTTTATTTGCGTCTGGTGATCAATTATATTTCAAAAATTCGACAGCAACCTATAATATTACTGAAGGCGGAGGTGGCGGAGGAAGTTATGTAGATTTATCTACTAATCAAAATATCAGTGGAATTAAAACATTTACAGATAATGTTATAGTTGCAGGTAATGTATTAGGATTAGATAGTATACGAGTTAGAAACGATTTTATAGGTGAGGCAATTTATGCCAATGCTGGGGTAATACT
>Ga0214917_10000771_pt1 | contig 41660 bp, 35 predicted proteins | sample LL_1208_BB_MetaG_FD_177983 | JGI IMG/M metagenome (GOLD analysis project Ga0214917, IMG submission 177983) | Freshwater microbial communities from Lake Lanier, Atlanta, Georgia, United States - LL_1208_BB | ecosystem: Environmental > Aquatic > Freshwater > Lake | place: USA: Georgia | collected... | reverse complement strand
ACTTCTATTCACGTCTTCTTGATAGCGAAAAAGGATTTGGTGGTTTTTGGTCATTTCAGAATAAGTCGTGGGGTCGATGACAAACCGCCCCTCTCCGTGAGCAATGGGGAGTTTCAAGAAACTCCCTTTTGGCAAAGAACCGGTCCAAGGACTGGGTTCTTCGACTTCCAAAATGACTTCTTTGCAAATGAATCCAAGTTTGCTGTTCCTGACCAAAGCTCCTGGAAGAAGCCCTGATTCGCATAGAATTTGAAAACCGTTGCAAATCCCCAGAACTTTTCCTCCCCGAGCCGCAAAGTCTTTAACTGAAGACATGATTGGAGAAATGGCAGCCATGGCTCCCGTTCGCAAATAGTCTCCATAAGAAAATCCACCCGGCAAAACTACCAAGTCGTATTCGGACAAACTCGAAAGGTCCTTGTGCCAAAGCGGGGAAACTGCCACGCTTTCCAATTGAGAAAGCGAATACCGGCAATCTTCGTCACAGTTGGAACCGGGGAAAGTGATGACTCCCACTCTCATGGCTCAATTGACTCCACTCGATAAGATTCAATCACCGGGTTTACCAAAAGTTTTTCGCACATCTTGGTGATTTCGCTGCGAGCTTCTTCTTCACGTTTCGTTTCCAAAAAAACATCCACCACTTTTCCCATGCGCACATCTTTTACTGAATTAAAGCCAAGGCGTTTTAAAGAAGCTGCCACTGTGTTGCCTTGGGGATCAAAAACGGAATCTTTGTAAAAAATATGGATCCTTGCTTTCATGATTCCCCCAAAAAATACCGTGTTAATCGCTCTGAAACTTCCTGATAAGCTTCATCCACTCGACCCAAATCATTTCGAAACCGGTCCTTATCCATGGACTCTCCGTTTTCCTTGTCCCAAAGTCTGCAGCCATCCAGCGTGACTTCGTCCGCCAACAGCAAATCTCCTTTGGGAGTCCTTCCAAACTCCAATTTGAAATCCACCAATTCAAGGCCGATGGAATCAAAAACAGGTTTCAAAAGCTGGTTCACTTTCAAAGCACAGGCCCGGATTTGCGATAGCTCGGAAAGGGTGGCCCATTTGAAATACTGAATATGTTCTTCAGTGATAAGAGGATCCCCCAAGCTGTCATTCTTTAGAAAAGTCTCCACAAGAGGGGGAGAAAAGGGTCTTCCCTTTTCCAATCCCAGGCGCTTGCAAATGCTGCCTGCCGCCCGGTTTCGCACAACGATTTCAACGGGAATGATGGCAAGTTTTTTGACCAGCATTTCCCGATCTGAGAGTTTTTTAACAAAGTGGGATGCTATTTGATTTTTGGCGAGAAATTCAAAAATTTGAGAACTTGTCTGATTATTGATTCGCCCTTTGTTGCGAATGGTGCCCTTTTTTTGCGCATTAAAAGCGGTGGCGTCATCTTTAAAAAATTGAATGACTAATTCAGATTGATTCGTTTCAAAGATCGTTTTGGATTTACCATCGTAAAGCGGGGATTTTTGTTCAATCTTCATTCCCTAGAACTTTCCCGTACAAGTAGTCCAAATGTTTCAAAGCGACTTTGGAATCAAAGAGCGCTTCGAGTTCTACTTGTGGGAGCACTTTAGCGACTTTAGGATCAGCTTTCAATAGATCATGAAATGAAACTTTATCATCCAGTGCACGTAACGCATTGCTCTGAACAATGGCATAGGCATCGTCCCTCGAAAGTCCCTTTTCGATGAGTTTGAGCAAAACTGCTTGTGAATAAGTTACGCCAGAAAGCAAGTTGAGGTTTTCCAACATTTTTGTCGGGAAAACCTCCAAGTTGGACAGAAGGCTGTTGAGCCTCCAAAGGAGGTAATCGGCCAAAATATTGGCATCCGGAGCTATCACTCTTTCCACAGCCGAATGGCTGATATCTCGCTCGTGCCACAAAGCACAATTTTCCATGGCTGGAATCACCATGCTTCTCAGAAGCCGGCCCAGGCCGGTTAAGTTTTCTGCACTGATAGGGTTTCGCTTATGAGGCATTGCAGAGGAACCGCGCTGTCCCGAGCTGAACCCTTCTCGTACTTCTCCGACTTCCGTTCTTTGCAAGTGCCTCAATTCAACAGCAATTGCTTCCACCGACGAACCCAACAAAGCCAAGGCAGAGAAGTAACTTGCGAATCGATCTCGAGCAATGACTTGGGTGGAGAGGGAATCCGGCTTCAAGTTGAGTCGATCACAAACGAATTTTTCCACTTCAGGAGGAACGTGGGCATAATTTCCCACGGCACCGGAAAGCTTTCCGACCCGGACTTCGTCCTGGGCTGATTTGATCCGGGCATAGGATCGCTTCAGAATGTCATGCCACAAAAGCCATTTCATCCCCATCGTCATGGGCTCTGCATGAATGCCGTGGGTCCTGCCCATCATCAGAGTGTTTCTATCTTGAAGCGCTCTTTTCCGGGTGGTCTCCAAACAGTCTTTCAATCCTGACAGGATCAAATCCGCGGACTTGGTCAATCGATAAGCAAATGCAGTATCAACTACATCGCTCGAAGTTAGTCCCATGTGAACGTACCGGCCCGATTCTCCGATAGTGCGTTGAACCTCTGAAACAAACGCAGCTACATCATGCTTGGTCTTTTTTTCAGTTTCTTTGATGCGATCGATTTCATAGCCAGCACGCTCCCGGATAGTCTTCATATCCTCAGCTGGGATTTTTCCGAGTTTCGCCCAGCCCTCGCAGGCCAGTACTTCAATGTCCAACCAAGTTCTGAACTGGCTTTCTTCAGACCAAAGATGGGACATCTCCGGTCGACTGTACCTCTCGATCACTTAGCCTCCTCGATACTTTCATCTGTTATTGAAAACAGAGCTTCCAAGAGAGTCTTTCGAGCAAAACTATCCGCCAAACTCAAAGAGATCCCGAAGTCTGCGGCTGTATAATACCTGAAGTAACCCTCACTGTTGAAGTACCAAAGTCCCTGAACTTCCGGAATATTTCGCACAAACGCGGCTGTTTTCTTGCCCCCTGCAGTAACGTCATAGATTTTTGAGGGTGCTTCATAACCTTCCGGTATTTTTTCCTGATTGAACCGAATGATCGTTTCTTCGATTCCATTTTGGCTCTTTTTCTCAAACTCATTTTTAATGAAATAGTTAAAAGCGGAAATGATTCCAGCAAACGACGGCCCCTTCACGCTCAGAGAAATGAGAAAAGGCGATTTTTCCACGGGTCCGGGGCTCAACACTTTTCCTGTTTTTTCATCCACCCGGTCAAACAGAAGAATGGCAGGGATTCCATTGTTTTGCTTGGTATAACGGCCATTATCCAACATTCGGGCTGTTGCTTTATCATAAACAGCGCGAAGCTGGCTTTGAGTCAGCCCCAGAGCCGGCAAATAACAAGAACCATCGGCAATATACCAACGTTGAGTTCCCGAAGGAGCGTACACGGTCCGGTGTTCAATGGGACGTGTGGCGCACTCACCACACTCCTCCAGTTTACCCAGAACGGAATCTCGAAGCCGATTCACTGTCTTTTCTTGTTTGTCCAAAGAATCCGCCGGCGCTCCGGACTTGATCTGACTCAAAAGAGTGTTTCTTTCTTCCCGGTGTTTTTTTCTTAAATCCTGCAACTCGGCAAAACACTTGTCGTTGGCGACTCGACCCTGAAAAAATTCCGTTACCGCTTTTCCCCCGGTCAACCCGGTGTCGATTTGGGGTTGTGGGATCGCAGGCCGTTCATTGGCAAAAGCATTGATAGCCAAAGTCAATGCAAGCAGTGCTTGTTTTTTCATTTTTTTTCTCCTTTGGAAAACATCAGTTGTGCTGAATCCAGAAAAGCAGTGAGTTCTCCGGATTGATCCATCTTCAAAACAGTCAAAGCCACTTCGCGCATCCTCTCATTTTGGATTTGGGCAAGAAGCCTCATCCCATCTTCAATCACTTTCTTTTGGGATAACACTCTTAATTCGCCGATCGCTTCCAGCAAGGGGCCGCCGGTGTTTTTTCCCTTCAGTAAACCTCTGAACTCAAGAAAGCCGCCTCTGTTGAAAAATCCAAGAGCCCAGTCCAGTTCCGAAGTTTCGAGACCCCACTCCATTTGGACTGCTTTGCGAAGGACTCTTGAAAGAATCTCGGGTTGGACTTTTTGGGCCAAGCTCGAAAAATAATCAAAAACCAAATCAGCCCCTTTTTCGCCGGAAGGGCTTTGCTCAAAAAGTGCATTCATTTTTGTCCGGATCATCTCAGCTTGCGCTTTGTCGAGTTCCCCAAGGGCTCGGAAGCTTCTAGCTACCCAATCCCCGTTGAGAGCCAGGGAAATGAATCCTGGATAGACTGGATCTCCTTCTTCCGATTCCGAGAAAAGACCCAATTCCGACAGAGGGCCCAACACCGTTCCCATTTTTGAAATTTCATCAGAGCCCAAGCGCCTCAAAAAAGAATGGTAGAACCCAAAAATGCCGGGTTGAGGGGAATTGTCATCCAGAACATAAATGCTTTGAATGTGAACTAACACTTCATTCACCCACTCGGCTACTTCCGGATCCGACTGGAAAAGACTCACTAAAAGAGCCCTATCCTCCATTTCCAATTGTCCAATCTTCAAATCCTCAAAAAGGATCTTCTTAATGAACTTCCACTGCTGGGGTGTCAGCTGGGCTAGAAAGCCCTGAACTTGGGAAAGAACATTGAATTCGCCACCTTCAATCTGTGCGTTACTGACAATGTCAATGAGAGTCACCAAAATCGGAGTGACATCCGCAAGGGGTTTTACAGAATGAGCCAAGGCCAAAGCTTCAGAAAATCCCTGAGCCAGCGTCGGCGGGTTTCCCTCGAAACTCAAAGAGTAAACTTGTTTTCCGCTGTCTTGTTCTTGAACCAATTTCTCCAGTCGGGACAGAGTCGAGACCAAACCCAAAGCTTCAAAATCTTTTCTTGTGGATTCATCGATTTCTTTTTTGGAGTCTTCCTTAATCAAACTAAAACGAAACTCCTTGAAAGGAACCGGGCTCTCCCAAATCTCTGGGGAAAGGGTTTGGCTCGACCCACGAGCAAACTCTTCAAGGAATCGGGTCAAAAAAAGCGCATTCAATTGGAGTGGAAGTCGATAAGATCCAGCATCTGATTGGGGCTCAAAGCGTTTTGGATCAGCGATTTTTTGAAGCCCCGAATACAAAATGGAGTAAAGCCGGACAAACTCCGGAGTTGGAGGCAGATTGCGTTCTTTTCTGGGAAGAGAGAGCCAGAAAGATCGATCCAATTGAGTGCCGTCTTCCGGATTTTGAAGGGACCGGATCACTATTTTTGAAAGGGAGCGGATGAAAATGGGATCCCATTTCATTGACAGTGCATGGACGATGTCTGGATTGGAACGGAGTCCCTCTTTGAGAACACCCAATATTTTTTCCGCAGGGGTATCCAAAGTTTTTGCAAGATGAAGGGCTTGATTCAAACTTCCCGTTTTCCTGGAGAGATCAAGAGCAATCGATTCAAAGCTTTTGGCTCCCGATTCCTGCAACCAGCTCCGGGCAGAATCAATCAAGGGAATCAACCACCGAGCTTCACCCATAGACTGAAAAACGGGGAGAAGTTTGGCGCGTGTTTCATCGTTTTTTAAAAGTTGTGCCAGCTCTGCAATCAACTGATCCAAGTCAACTTTGGACTTGAATTCGATGGAGCTTTTTTGATTCAAAGATCGTTTGAGCGGATTGAGAACCCTTTCAACGAAGGAGGGATCCCACCATTGAGCCAATCGCGGAAGAATATTCCAAAGAGATTCGTCATCGACAAACAATCCTAGTTCGGGTCCCAGTTCTTCGATGTTTTTTTTCCAATGAGAGAAACCTCGGGATTCCACCCGTTTTTTAAGAAGCCGAATCAGGCCCTTTGAAGAAAGAGCATCGTCATAAACCCAATCGCCCAGAAACTTCCCCCACGCATTGAGTTCGGCATCTGAGAAACTGCCAATCAATTGGCTCAAAGAATTGAACTCGCCTTTTGAGTTGAGGGTTTTAAAAAGAGCTCTCAAATCTTTTGCATTGAGCTCTCGTCCTAGAAGTAACTGCTCAGGGGTGCTGGGTTTGAAACCAGGAAGGACGGGCTTTTGAAGAGGCTTTCCACAGCCCACGAGCCCCATTAAAAAAAGAGCTCTGACCCCCCAAATTTGAATCGATTTGAACCGCAACACGCGGGCAATTTACCCTTTTTGATGCATTGAGTCAATAGCGGCCACTCCGAGACTAAGTGATTGTTTTGTTTGGTTTTTATTTCCAGATTTTTCGGATGATTTGAACGGCTTTCTGGGAGCCTGCTAAAAAAGCGGCGCGCTTGCGTGAAAAATCCAAAGGGTTTCCCTTGAGTTCCACTTCGAAAACCCCGTCGGCTTGCCCCGCTTCTTCGCGAATGTTTTTTCTTAGAGAGGCTAGAAAGATTTTTCGGATAGTGGGTTTTTCGGGGTTCTCTTTCTGGGAGCTGTCTTTGAAGAAATTGAGATAATCGGAGTACATATTTACAACAAAAATTGGAGAGGCCCCTCTCTTCCTGGCCTCCGAAACCCCAAAGCTTTGCAAATCAAAAACGCCGGGAAAAGAGCCGTTTTGTTCCGGAAAACCCCTATACAGTCCTGGCAGTGGCAAGGTCTTTAAGAGCGGTGTGGACCAATCGCCAGAATCAAAGACACCCTGTTTTTCATTTTCGGTATTTCCCGCAACAATGACGATGGGTATTTGAGAGTCTTGAAGCTCTTTTTTCTTTAAAAAACTTTCCACCAATTTTGAGAGGCTGCCCAAGTCAGTCCCCTTTTTTATTCGGCAAGCTTTCTCAAAATCTTCGCTCTGAAGCCTCATAGCGAACCATTCCAGATCATGGACTGACTTAAAGGACCCATAGGCCAGCGCAAACATTGCCGGCCAACCACTGGCCACAATCAAATCCACTTTAACTCCCTCGGTCTTGAGCCTTTTCAAAAGCCCCACTGTCGCAAAGCTTGCGATTCCAGCTCCCCCCAGAACCAAAGTGATTCCATTTTTTTTAGTGAGGGCTGTTTCGCTTGGGGTTGTTTTTCCGCCGGGAGTGATTGGAAACTCCATCTGCGTGTCTGTCTGCTCCAACTCTTCGAATGTTTTAAAGTCTGGCTTGGAGCGCTTAATGGCACACGCGGAAACAAAGAAAGCAATCAGAAGAAGTGAAACGAAAAAGTTCTTTTTAGCGCTCATAAAAAAACAAGTACTCTAGGTTACCACTTTTTTTACCCGGAAGCGGAGAAGTTTCGGGACCGCCCTTTTTTATAAAGCCCTGGGAGGCCATCCAAGATTCAAACTCTTGGAGGCTCTTCTGTACCGCTTGCTCGTTCTTCACTTTTCCTTTTTTTCCCAAGTTTTCCGGCCCCACTTCAAATTGTGGCTTAAAGAGGAGAAGCCATTCTTTCAAGCTTGGAAATTCCTGGGACAGCGGTTCAATAACTTTTTGAATGGAAATAAATGAGACGTCAACGACGGCCAACTGAACTTTTTCGCTCCAATCACCCAGCATGCCCTTCTTCATGTGCCTTGCATTGGTTTTTTCCAAGTTAGTAACTTGTGTGTGATTGCGAAGTTCAGCATCGAGCTGGCCATACCCCACATCAACGGCAATCACGTGGTAGGCTCCATTTTTTAAAAGACAATGGGTAAACCCGCCAGTGGAAGCCCCCACATCTAGGCAAACTTTTCCTTGGGCCGCCACTTGGAACTGCTCAATGGCAAATTGGAGTTTGTGCCCGGCCCGGCTCTTAAAAAGGAGAGAGCGGGAATGGAGCTGGATCTCCAGTTCCACCGGATAAAGCATTCCGGGTTTTTCAAGCCTCTCACCTTGGGAATTGAAGACTTCCCCCGCCAAAATACAAGCTTGTGCTTTTTCCCTGCTCTCGCAAAGCCCGCGTTCGATAAGTAAAACGTCGAGTCGTTTTTTTGCCATTTTTAGTTCAACACCAGAGGAGCTTCTGCAGCGGGCTGAGAACGCCCTGGACGATTGGAACTCTCGAGTTCCTTCATTCTGTTGAGGATTTTTTCGGAAATACTCGCGGCATCCAGTCCAACCGATTTCTTTTGAATCGCAGGACTTGCATGATCAATGAAAAGATCAGGAAGTCCCAAACAAAGAACCGACTGCCTGAGATCTTTCTTCTGCATCAGTTCCAAGACAGCGCTTCCAAATCCCCCGCAGAGTGTGTTTTCTTCAACCGTCACAACCAATTTGGAGCGAGCAATCCAATCGATCAAAAGTTTCTCATCCAACGGCTTCACGAAACGAGCGTTGATACTGGCAGTGGAGATACCCTCTTGGCGGATCCGTTCTTGAGCTTCCAACACGGTTTGTACAGCAGTCCCAATTCCAATGAACAGCACATCGACGACTTCTCTATCCGCTTTTAAAAGTTCGCCTTTCCCAATGGGCAGTGTCTTCAGTTTTTTGTCCATGGAAACGCCCGCAACTTCCCCTCGAGGATAACGGAAAGCAATGGGGCCTTTTTGATACTCAACGGCTGTCTTCACCATGTGCTGGAGCTCGTTTTCGTCTTTTGGCGCCATGATCACAAAATTGGGAATAGCTCGAAGATAAGTCAGATCAAAAGCTCCTTGATGGGTGACACCATCGGCTCCAACCAAACCCGCTCGATCCATTGCAAAAATCACAGGCAGGTTTTGAATCCCAACATCGTGGATGCATTGATCGTAAGCTCTTTGGAGAAAAGTGGAATAAATGGCAGTAACCGGTCTGAACCCTTCAGTTGCCAAACCCGCGGCAAAAACCACTGCGTGCCCTTCTGCAATGCCGACATCGTAAGTTCTTTTGGGAAATTCCTTCTGAAACTTGCTGATGCCAGTACCACTGGGCATGGCTGCTGTAATGGCCACCACTCTGGGATCTTCTTTGGCCACTTGAATGAGAGCATCCGCAAAGACATCCTGGTAATTGGGTTTCTTCGGACCGGAAGGTTGAATCCCCTCTTTGATCGAGAAAGGGGTTACCCCGTGATACTTGAGAGAATTCTCTTCAGCGAGCTTGTACCCTTTCCCTTTTTTGGTCAGAACATGAACCAAATAAGGCCCTCCTTGAGCTCCTGATTTTTTTACGAAAGAAAGTGCCTCTACCACGGCCTGAACATCGTGACCATCAATGGGTCCCATGTAACGAAAGCCAAAACACTCGAAGAGAATTCCGGGAGTGAAAAAATTCTTCATGCTCTTTCGAGCTCGAGAAGCAAATTTGGATAAATCGACTCCGTGGTTGGCCATCGAATCGACTGCCGCTTTGATTTCGTTTCGCAAGCGGTTGTACCCGGGATGAACAAGTGCATGGTTCACAAATCGATTCAGAGCCCCCACATTGGAATCGATAGCCATGTCATTATCGTTGAGAACCACCACCAAGTTTTTAGCAGGAATATGGCCCGCATTGTTCAGGGCTTCAAAAGCAAGTCCCCCTGTCATCGAGCCGTCACCAATGATGGCTATAGCCATATTTTCAGATCCGCCCAGCCTTAAACCTTCTGCAATTCCAAGAGCCGCCGAAATCGAAGTACTCGCATGGCCGGCTCCGAAGTGATCATACTCACTCTCAGCCCGGCTGGTGAAGCCACTCAGTCCGCCATGCTGGCGAATCGTATGAAATCGGCTTTTTCTTCCTGTGAGGATCTTATGGGGATAGGCCTGATGGCCCACATCCCAGACAAGTTTGTCTTTGGGAGTTTCAAACACATAGTGAAGGGCCACCGAGAGTTCTACGGTTCCCAGATTGGAGGAAAAATGGCCTCCCTTTTGGGAAATGACGTCCAAGATCAGCTGTCGGACTTCGTCACAGACTTTGCCCAAGTCTGCTTCTTTCACACGACGCAAATCTTGCGGCGTATCGATTTGGTCCAAAAGGTTTGCCACTAGTGTTTCCTTTGACGAATGAACCCAGCAATATCCCTAAGAGATTGCGATTTGTCACCCCAAGGTTCGACGGATTCGACAGCTGTTTGGATCAACTGGTCCAAAAGCTCATGCATTTCGGCTCGGTTCATGAGTTCGCTATAAGCTGGCCGGGCTTTTTTCCTGGGTCCCCGGGCATAGCGGCCGCTGGATTGGGCATCCAAAATATCGTCTGAAATCTGAAAAGCGAGCCCCAGAGCACTGCCATAACGTTTTAATAATAAAGACTTTTTTTCGTCCAACCCACTCAATCGCGCCGGTAGCAGAACTGAAGCAACGATCATGGCCCCTGTTTTATGGATATGGATAAACTCCACTTCGGGCAAATTAAATTGAGGCTGTTCCAAAGTAATATCAATAAACTGCCCCCCCACTAGTCCCCTAACTCCAGCCGCAGAAACTAAAAGCTCAAGAGCCGATAAAACATGGTTCGGGCTAAATTTTCGTGGCTCTTGAAGACGGGCCAACTGGCCAAAAGCTTCAGTTAAAAGGGCATCGCCTGCCAAAATAGCTACGGCTTCCCCAAACTTTTTGTGGCTTGAGGGCTTCCCACGCCGAGTATCGTCGTCATCGAGAGCGGGCAAATCATCATGGATTAAAGAATAAGTGTGGATGTACTCGATAGCCAAAGCAGCCGGGAGAACCTCTTCCGGATTGATTCCTAAACACTGGGCCGTCGCAAAAGTGAGCATGGGCCGGAAGCGCTTGCCGCCTTCAGAAAGGCTGTACTCCATGGCATCAATCAGGGGACTAAACCTTTGAGATGCTGTTTTTCGATAGGAATTTAAACTTTGTTCGATTCCCGACTCAACCAGAGCCAACCAGGAAGAAAAATAAGCATTTAAATTCATTGAGAAAAATCGAAAGGTTTGGTTTTCAGCTCCCCTTCAGGAGTCTGCATCAATAATTCCACTTTTCGCTCCACTTCTTCGAGCTGTTTTAAGCATTCCCGAGAAAGAGCGACCCCTTTTTCAAAAGCTTTTAGCTGGGCTTCGAGCGGGGTATCCCCTGCTTCGAGCTGGCCCACGATTTTTTCAAGCTCTTTTAAAGAAGTTTCAAATGTATTGGTTTCCTTTGAATTGCTCATAGGCTTCAAAGAATAGGGGAGCTGGCCTTGGACTGTCAATCCGAGCGCTCTTTAAATTGACATTACCAGCAGATAGCTCGAAACAAATAAAGCACCATGAAATCTTTGCTTTTTCCAACCTGTTTTTTGGCTTTGCTTCTCTTGGAGGGCTGTTGGGGCCGCAAAAGTGGGAATGCCCCTGCTTTTGTTGAAACGGAGATCCGCTTGGGGGAGTTTGGAGCAATGACTGGTTCCGAAAGTGTTTTCGGAACAGATACCCACAAGGGGATTTGGCTCGCCATTGAAGAAGCCAACCGCAGGGGTGGGATCCGAAACAAAAAGATCAAATTGATCTCCTACGACACTGAAGGGCAGGCTGAAAAAGCCATCTCTTCTGTTACTCAACTGATCACGAACGATAAAGTTCACGTCGTTTTAGGAGAAGTTGCCAGTGATCTTTCTTTAGCCGCCGCTCCCATTGCACAGTCGTACCAAATACCGATGATTAGCCCGGCCAGCACCCACCCCAAGCTCACTGGTTTGGGAAATTATATTTTCAGAGGCTGTTTCACTGAACCTTTTCAAGGGTCGGTCATGGCAAAATTTGCAATCAACCACCTCAACCTAAAAAAAGCGGCCATTTTGAGAGATCAAGAAAGCGAATACAGCCACGCTCTTGCAAATTTCTTTTCCGATGACTTCAAAAAAATGGGCGGCCAAATACTGGCGGATTTAAATTACTCGTCTCGAAGTAAAAATTATCGGGAACAGCTGATGAAAATCAAAGCCACAAAAGCGGATATCATTTTTATCCCTGGCTATTATCAGGAAGTGAAGAGGATCATTTCTCTTATCCGGGAAATTGGAATCAGAGCCGTCCTTTTGGGAGGAGATGGCTGGGATGGACTCAAGCTCGACACCCACGATCAGGGATCCCTTTTCCCCGCTTACTTCAGCAATCATTTTTCAGCGGATGAAAAAAATCCTGTGGTCCAGGGTTTTGCTGAGCGTTTTCAAGCGCAGTTTGGTCATCGCCCCAGTGGATTGTCTGCTCTGGGATATGATGCTGCATCAATTGCAATCGATGCCGTTCAACGATCTTCTGATCTTAATCCCAGAAACATACGGGAGGCGATCGCCAGCACTAGGAACTTTCAAGGGGTCACCGGAGTCATCTCGATCAACTCCCAAAGAAATGCCGTAAAACCCGCCGTGATTTTGAAACTGGAACCCTCAGGTAATTTTTCTTACATCGCGAGCATCAATCCCTGACACTTTAGGGAGCCGGCTCAAAAGTCACTCGCTCAAGACGGTAGGTTTTGTTTTTGTGGTCCAAGCGATTGACAGCTTTCACGCGAATGCCATCCACAACAGACTCCCAGGTTTCTCCGGGGGCCACCAAGCCATTTGCACGGTAAGCTTCTTCATAAGCTCTTTGGAGAAAATCGATGACCTTTCGGGGATCTTCCGAATCCACCACCACCCAAGTTTTTCCCTCGTTTCCTTTGTAATCAAAAGTAAGCTTTTTAAAACCGGGGGCAACTTCCTGCTCACTCCGAATATCCCCTTTTCCTTCCAAGCTTCTTCTGAACTCAGAACCCAAGAGCGATCCTCCGTAGGGGGTCGTTTGAGCTTGGTCTCCAAGAAGCGTTACTGAAACTTGGGGGAGTTTGGGACGGTAGGGATCCTCTCCCATTGGGTTATTTTGACCTTTTTCTTTGGACTCCCTGAAACGCTTCAGATCCGCCATCAATTCATTGGCGTTCCACCCGCGGCGTTTAAACTCTCCCACATCTTCAGGCATTTCCTTCAGCTCTTTTGCCAACCAATATTTTCGACTTTCATAATACTCAGGATCCACTTCTTTCATCCCTGCCAAGGCTTTTTTCCAAGCCATGAACTCCAAAGATTTCCACTGATCCAAAACACGTTCAGCAGTGGACTCATCTTTCAAAAGCCTGGGGAGGTTTTCCTCTCCGATCCAGTCCTTGAAAGTTTTATTGTTCTCAGCCATCACTCTTAATTCCAATCGAGCAGTCTTCTTGGTCTGTTCGGCGGTTTTCGAATATTCGACTCCTGCAAAATCCAAAAGAAGGCGATTCAAAAGAGGCCCCCCTCTTTGATCCCGGGACTCAAAAATAAAATGGCCGTAACCTTCAACGACATCTATGTCCACTTGGGGGATCTTTTCTTGAGTCCATTTGATGGCATCGGAGAAAGTGTGTTCCGGGGCGACACCCAACTTTTTCATAAGCCCCGCATTTCCGAGCTGGTTGGGGTAAGGTTGAACAGGTTTGACTCGATTGACTCCTGAAGGAAGTTTTTCTCCAGCTTCGGGAGCTGGCCACCATTCATCTTTTTCCCCGACCACCAGTTTCACTCTCAAGTCGGGTGGAAAACCCCTGACATGCCAATCGCTTTGCTGTGCCATTTTACCGGCCCAATCCCCTCCTGCAGGGTTGTCTTCAACTTTTTGATCCCCACCGATATATTCCATCCCAGGGGTGGTTACTTTTTCATACATCCACTCGTGGGATGGGCTTTTGCCCCAAGCACCTGAGATTAAGAAGAGCCCTCCCCCATTGAGGTCTTTCGGGTGCTCCGAAGCAAACTGAAGAGCGATTTCCGGACCAAAACTATGGCCAACCAAATAAATAGGTTTTCCTGATTTTTTTACTTCAGCGACCACTTGTCTCAGCCATTTTATGAACTCCGCACGATCAGTGAGACGGGCTTCACCTTTATTCGAAGCATGAAAAGGAAGATCGATTGCGACGCCGGAAATTCCCTGTTGAGCCAACCAATTCATATTGTGAATGAAGTTTCGGCCGCTGGATTTTGCAGTTCCAGACCCATGAAAGAAGAGTGCCACGGCTTTTGCATTGGGATCCACAAGAGAAGATCGGCCTTGGGAATCAGGTTCAGAAGCCGTGTGATAGAAAGTTGTTTTTAGTTTGGGGTCCCATTTTTTTATAAGAAGGCCTTCTGAAACCGTCGCATCCCGTCCTTTTAAAAGAGCCACTGGGTCTTTTGCCAATCTTTCAGCAACGACCGAAAACCCGGTCCGCTCAAGAACCTTGGCGCATTCCTGCGGATTTGAGGCTAAACTCGGAAGACCAAAACTTAGGAGAAAAATGGAAAGTAAGAATCGCATAAGTAAGATGTTCTTACTTATCGGAAAACACCCCTCAGAGCTTCAGTCGCTCTGTAAGATGTCATTTTGCAGATTTCATCACAATTCAAGAGCCTAAACCATGGACCAAGACCCGCTCTTCATCCCGAAAGAGTACAACGATTTTTCCATTGGTTTTTACTTCTTCAACGATACCCAACCCAAATTTGGAATGGCTGATAACATCACCCAATTTGAACAACTCTTGCGTTTTGTACGCTCTCATTGGCGCTTGTTTCTTGGTGGCCATCTTTTGTTCCCAGTATTCTGAGTTTTTTACAAATGTGCGGGTGGCTCTGGGCTCTCGGGGTACTTTGGAAACGGTTCTTTCTCCTGAGCGGTAGTTGTGCTCGCTCTTGCAAGTCTTGCAAATGACTCGGGCGGGCTTGGTTCCCACCATGGCCATAATGACGTGAGCAAGCTCCCTTTTGCATTTTCCACAATGGGCTAAGATATCGCCCCCTACTTTTTTCGGCCCGTACAAATTCATGGTCTCTTCTCCCAAAGCAATGTTATCCTTATCTTAACCCTTTTGACTATGGCTCTTAGCAAAAAAATTGTCATCGCGGTTCCCCTAATCGCCACCATCAGCATCGTGGTTTTTTTCTCGCGGATTTCCCAAGACATTCAAATTGAGAGCCCCCTCGAAAAAGAAGAAAAGCTTGTCCCGAAACTCGATTTTCATCTCCCCAACGGGCAACGGGTCAGCTTGCATGATTTTCAGGGAAGATCTGTCTTGATGAATTTCTGGGCCACTTGGTGCGAGCCCTGCTTGGAAGAAATGCCGAGCTTGAAAGCTCTGGAGAAGAACTACCGCAGCCATGGACTGACCGTTCTTGCAATCAATATCGAGGAAACTCCGGAATCAGATTTGCGGGATAAACTGACCGGTCTTGAACTTCCCAGCAATCTGATTTTCAACGTGAAACGATCGCAAATTTCCCATTACAAATTGGAGGGGATCCCCTACACGATCTTCATCAACCGGGAAGGGCGTCCCGTTAAAAATTTTGAAGGGCCCCGGGACTGGGCTTCTCCTGAAATGTTCAAGCTCATCGACCAGCTCCTAGCCCGTTGACGAAAAAAGTAAAAGCTGGTGAGATCAAACGATGTCTGCTTCAAAAAACTGCAGTCTCTCCTACCGTTTGGGTATCTTGGCAGTCTTCATGGTTGCTTACAGTGTCCTCTATGTGATTCCAAACTTCTTTTTGAGCACTCCCCCCCAACAACTTCCTGTGCTCTGGATCGATGAGGCCATTCCCCTCATTCCTTGGACTTTTCTTATCTATACTTCGGATTACTTTGTTTTCGCGATTGCACTTTTTCTTCTTTCAAACAAACAGCAATTTGATTCCTTTACTCGGATGATGTTCGGGGTTCTTTTTGTTTGCGGAATGTTTTTTTACACTTTCCCAACGACTTACCCCCGGCCTGATTACCCCACCGACACCCACACGTTAATTGGCGCCGTCATGCAGTTTATTGCTTTGGCTGACTCCCCTCGAAATTGTTTTCCCAGCATGCATGTAGGTCTGACAGCCATTGCCACTTGGTCCCTCAGGCATTTCGGGATGAGGACCGTTTTACTTTTTGGTTTTTGGTCGCTGGCCATTTTCATCTCCACTTTGACCACCAAACAGCATTATTTTCTCGATATTTTAGGGGGACTTAGCGTGATGTCCTTTGTGGCTTGGCTGGAGACCCGCTTCTTTACCCGACCGATTGTCGAACGCCAGCAGCTGTGATAGTGCTGAGCGTTAATGAACGCTTTTACTCTCCAAAATTTAATCCGCTGCGAGTTGGAGACTGACCAATTCACTCAGGATGTCACCGGAAAGCTTCTTGAGGAGAAGGCATTAGATACTGTCCAAGCTGTTGTATTTTCAAAAGAAAAAGGGGTCTTCTCGGGGGTTTCCACCCTTGAAGCCTTTCAGAAACTCTTTGAAAAAGAAGTCCAATTCCGCTGGGAAATCGCCGAAGGTCAACCCCTTGCTTCGGGGCAGGAAATTGTTGAATTAACGGGCTCCCGAAGAGCCTTGCTTGCCCTTGAGAGAACTCTACTCAATTTTTTGGGCCATGCCTGTGGGGTAGCTACGCTGACTCGATCCTATGTTGAAGCGGTTAAACCAAACCGGGTTCAAATTTTAGCGACGAGAAAAACACTTCCAGGGCTCAGGCCTCTTCAGTTGACGGCTGTTGAAGCGGGAGGGGGGAAAATTCATCGACGCTCTTTGGCCGATGGAATCCTGATCAAAGAAAATCACTGCGCTCTTCAAGATGAAGTGACGTTATTAGAAAGAGCCCACAGAACCCGCTCCCCTCTTCATGGAATAGAAATTGAAGTCCAGAATTTTGATTCTCTAAACAAAGTCCTTTCTGCCAAGCACGGTCCCGACGTTATCATGCTCGATAATTTTTCCGCCAAAGAAGTTCAAGAAGCGGTTTCTCTCATTCGAAACAAATTGCCCGATTGTCGAATCGAAGCTTCCGGGGGAGTGGATCTGCAGTCGGCTGGAGCTTTGGCCGAGACCGGTGTTGACTACATTAGTGTTGGAAAACTGACCCATTCGGTCTCTGTTTTAAACCTTTCATTAGATTTTAGATTATGATTCTCATCATTGGCTCTGGAATCGCCGGATTGTCTGCCGCCATCTCACTGGCTCACCGTGGAATCAAGTCTTTGGTAATTACTGCAGCCTCTGAACTGCCCGAAACCAACACGGCTTGGGCTCAAGGCGGTATTATTTATCAAGGGGATGATCCTAAAAGCGATACTCAAGCTTTGGAAAATGACATCATCAAAGCGGGATCCAACGTCAATTACCTTCCCGCAGTGAAACAACTCATCTCAGAAGGTCCCAAACTGGTTGAAGATATTTTGCTAAAAAAAGCCAAAGTGCCTTTTGATCGGGATGAAACTCTTTCTCAGTATCACCTCACTCGAGAGGGTGGCCATTCAGCCACTCGGATCATCCACCGAGCCGATGAATCAGGAAGAGCTATTGAACATGCTTTGTTGGGATATGCTAAAACTCTTTCCGAAATTGAGTTCCTCACTGGCGCAACAGCCGTCAACTTGTTGATGACTTCTTTTCACGCAAGCGATCGAAGTGTTCGCCATGGAGAAGCCCGCTGTTTTGGAGCTTTTGTTTTCAATCAAAAGACTCGGTCGGTAGAGCCGGTATTTTCGCCTCATACAGTTTTAGCAACTGGGGGTATCGGGCAACTCTTTCTCCATAGCACCAATGGGAAATTTTCCCGGGGGGATGGGATCGCTCTCGCTTATCGGGCGGGTTGTCGCCTTGAGAATCTGGAATATGTTCAATTTCACCCGACCACATTTTTTCAAGCAACAGGCCCTCGTTTTCTGATTTCGGAAAGTTTGCGCGGTGAAGGCGCCACTTTGGTGAACCAAAAGGGAGAACGTTTCCTGACCTTGCGTTTACCCGGCTTGGCAAATCCCGAGCTGGCACCCAGGGATAAAGTGGCACAGGCAATCCACGAGGAAATGCTGGCAACCGGAGCTCCCTGTGTCTTTTTGGATATCAGCCACAAACCTGCGGATTGGATTAAAGACCGTTTTCCCTTCATTTATAAAAACTGCATCCGGTTTGGAATCGATATGACCAAAGAGCCCATCCCAGTGGTCCCCGGCGCTCATTACCATTGCGGCGGAATTTGGACCGATTTAGCGGGACGGACTTCCATCTCAAACCTGTGGGCAGCAGGCGAAGTCGCCTGTACTGGTCTGCACGGAGCCAACCGGCTTGCGAGCACTTCCTTGCTGGAAGGGCTTGTTTGGGGCTCCAAAGCGGGAGAAGCCATTTCTGAATCCCTTAAGACAGAAGGTTCTCCTGTTTTTCCTGACATCGAACCTTGGAAAAGTGAAACGGCCGGTATTGATTCGTCTTTTCTGACCCAGGACTGGCTTACTTTAAAGCACACGATGTGGAACTATGTGGGGCTCATCAAGACTGATTTGAGATTGGAAAGGGCCCAAGGGATTTTGGCGGAACTCTCCCGGGGAATCGACAGGTTTTACCGGCATGCAGCTCTGAGTGATGAGCTGATTGGTCTCAGACATGCTTCTTTAGTGGCGAGGCTCGTTGTGGAAGCAAGCCTCAGAAACCGGCGGTCTCTGGGCTGTTATTTGCGCGATGAAAACGGAATTTGATAAGGAATGAATCATGGACTTGAACCGAATTTCTGAGTTGGAAAAACTGCCTGAAGAGGAACTCGCAGAACGAATCCGGTCGATTAGAAAAGAACAGGGTAAGCAAGTTTGCCTTCTAGCTCATTTGTACCAACGCAAAAAAATCACTGAGCTCGCCGATTTTGTCGGAGACTCCTATGGATTGTCCAAATCCGCAGCTTCTTTCGAAGGGGGAAAATACATCGTATTTGCAGGGGTTCGGTTCATGGCAGAAAGCGCGAGGATTCTCGCCCGGCCTGAACAAGAAGTTTTGCACCCGGATCCAGAAGCGGGATGCCCCATGGCCGACATGGCTTCCCTTCCTCAAGTGAACGCTGCATGGGACTTTCTTAAGTCCGGTCCCTCCACGACTCCCATCACTTACATGAACAGCACAGCTGACATTAAAGCTTTTTGCGGCGAGCGGGAGGGGACTATCTGCACTTCCAGCAATGCCATGAAAACATTTGAATGGGCTTTCAAAAAATCAGACCGCATTTTCTTTCTTCCCGATGAACACTTGGGGCGAAACACTGCTTTGAAATTCGGGATAGACCCCTCTGAAATTGCTGTTTGGGATCCTGAAGAAGCGGATGGGGGAAACCCAGAGGATTATATCGACGCCAAAGTGATTCTGTGGCGTGGCTACTGCCCCGTCCACATGAAATTCACGGTAAGAGATATTGAACATGTCAGAAAATTTTATCCAAAATCCAAAGTCTTGGTCCACCCGGAATGCACAGCGGATGTCGTCGCAAAATCGGATTTTGTCGGAAGCACCGAAGCTATCCGGCAGTTTGTTGCAAAAGAAACAAAGGCCGGCGATCAAATTTTCATTGGAACTGAGATCAACTTGATTCAAAATCTGGCTGCACAATACCCCGATAGAATGGTCACGAAACTCCACCGGTCGCTCTGCTTGACCATGTACCAAATCACCCTGGGACGGCTTTTATATACTTTGGAGAATTTGGACACTTTCGAAAGAGTTGAGGTTCCTGATTCCATTCAACATTTTGCTAGAGTGGCTCTCGATAGAATGCTGAGCTTACAAGGCTGATTTGTCACCGAGCGTCTTCACCCAAAGCCCCCCTCTTAATAACCGTTAAAGCGTCAGCTTCCCCTTCCTAAGGCATCCTTTTGTTTCGGTCGATACGTCTTTATATGTCATCCCAAGGAGGGGCTAGTCATGAAACTCATTGCTTTGTCTTTTCTTTTTGCAAACTTGGTTTTTGCACAATTACCAGCTCGATTTGATCTCAGAAATGTGGATGGTAAGTCCTTTATCTCTCGAGTGAAAAACCAGAATGGTGGAACTTGCTGGACCCACGCCACTATGGCAGCTCTAGAAAGTAATTTGCTTTTAACCGGCGAGTGGACAGAGAACGAAGGTTCCGCAGAAGCTGACTTGGCCGAATACCACTTGGATTGGTGGAATGGTTTTAATCGCTTCCATAACCCCGACTTTTCTGGAGGAGGCCTCACGGTTCACGAAGGGGGTGATTACCGGGTCGCCAGCGCTTTTCTTTCAAGAGGCGGTGCCGTTCGGAACCAAGATGGACAGAGCTATTCCGAAGCTCCCAAACAGTACTCGGACACTTACCATACTTTTTATGCCCGGGACATTGAGTGGTTTGATGCTGGCTCCAAATTGGAAAATATAGAGGCCATCAAAACAGCTTTGATGGACCACGGAGCCATGGGAACAGCTCTTCATTGGTCGAACGCGTATTACAGCTCTTCTTCCAACAGCTTTTACCAACCTGCTTCGAGCTCAGCAGATGCCAACCATGCAGTAGCGATTGTAGGTTGGGATGACAACAAAAAGACTTCAGCTTCAAAGCCAGGGGCATGGCTCATCAAAAACAGTTGGGGAACTGGCTGGGGAGATGACGGGTATTTCTGGATTTCCTTTTATGACAAAGTCGCCGGGCACCATGATCAAATGGGCGCTGTCTCTTTCCAAAACGTGGAAAGACTCAAATACCGCCGGCTTTACTCTCACGACGTTCATGGTTGGAGAGATACAAAAGCAGACGTGCTTGAAGCCATGAATTCGTTCACTGCTGGAGGGTTTAGTGGAGAAAGAGAAACGTTGGGTGCTGTCAGTTTCTTCACGACTGAGGACGGGACTGAATATGCGGTGGACGTCTATGGAGATTTTGAACAGGGCGAATTGAAGACCCTTTTAAGCAAAAGCGTTGGAGTTCAGGAAAGAAAAGGTTTTCATACAGTCGATTTGGACCTCCCCGTCAGCTTGGAACCAGGACAGAAATTTTATGTGGTTGTTAAGCTTTCAAAGGGAGGCCACGCTTTCGACAAGACTTCAAACGTCCCTGTTTTATTGGGAAGCCAAGAAAGAGTCACTGTGGTGTCCAAAGCTGAAAAAGGCCAAAGCTTCTATCGCAAAGAGGGGGCCTGGGTGGATCTGACTATTTTCAACGACTCAGCCAATTTCTGTATCAAGGCGCTGACTCATTAAACTCGCCGAAGCAGTACGGCAGAGATTCATAACTCGTTTGACTTAAGTGGCACACTCGAAACAACTTTCCTTCTTCGAGTGTGCCCAATTCGTTTTCCAAACCCAAAGCAGCAGCAGCATTATAAGTAATGCCTGCAATGGCTTCAGGAACCGTCATTTTCATTTGGCTGCAAGCAATTGTTGTCATCAAGGGAAGATTTCGGCTGGGACAAGTGCCTGGATTAAAATCAGTCGAGAGCGCAATTCGGGCCCCTTCATCGAGGAGCTTTCTGGCCGGAGCATAGGCAGCTCCCGTGAAAAGAGAAGCCCCTGGACAGAGAACCCCAACCGTTTTTGATTTTGCCAAGGCTTGGATGTTCTTTTCCGAAACCTGCTCCAAATGATCAATGCTGGTAGCCCCGAGTTCAACTCCCAAACCCACTCCTCCCAAATCCGTAAATTGATCCGCGTGAAGTTTCAGTTTGAATCCAAAGGAAAGAGCCGCCTCGAGCATTTTTTTGGTTTGGGCAAAATTAAAAAAACCGTCTTCAATAAACACATCAAAAAAACTCGCAAGCTTCAATCGGGACACTTCCGGGATCCACTCTTTGCAAATAGCCTCCACATAATCATCCGATCTGCCTTTGAATTCAGGAGGTGTCATGTGTGCGGGCAAAAAAGTCGGAACCAAATTGATGCTCGAAGAATGTTGCAAGGCCCGGACTGCTTCCAACATCCGGCATTCACTTTCCAAAGTTAATCCATACCCACTTTTAACTTCAATGGTCCCGACTCCAAAACGCTGGAAGCGCTCGAGCTCCATTTGGGCATTGGCTACCATGTTCGGAAGCGGAGTTTCCCGGGTGGATCTGAGAGTCGTTAGGATCCCCCCGCCCTCTTGTGCAATTTGTTGGTAAGTCTTTCCTTGGGCCCTCAAGGCATAGTCATGGGTTCTGTCGCCCGAATGGATCAAGTGCGTGTGGCATTCAACGAGTTCCGGCATCCAAAGCTCACCGGTCCCTGCATAAGCATTCACGATTTCCCCATACTCGAGCGGCATTTTTTTTGAAGGGCCTATCCACTCAATGAGGTTGGTTTCGGTATCCACAACGATGTTGGCATCTTCGATAATTCCCAAATCGGCTTCAGTGGTGTGTCTTCCCTCTTTTTTGGCTACGCCATCCAAGGTCAGAACTTGATCAATATTGTGGTAGAGGACTAAGTGTTCGGTTCGCATAATCACTGCATTGGAATTTTAACGTGACGTTCTTTGGCAACTTGTTTTGCTTTTTCGTATCCAGCATCCACATGTCTAATAACTCCCATTCCCGGATCCGAAGTCAAAACTCTCCGAAGACGCCTGTCAGCTTCTTCAGTTCCATCGGCCACGACTACCATGCCGGAGTGAATGGAATAACCAATTCCCACTCCCCCGCCATGATGGACGGAAACCCAAGTTGCCCCATTTACTGAATTGATCAGCGCATTAAGTACAGGCCAGTCCGCTACAGCATCGCTTCCATCTTTCATGGCCTCTGTTTCCCGGTTCGGTGAAGCCACACTCCCGCAATCCAAATGGTCCCGGCCGATCACCAAAGGCGCTTTCACTTTTTTCTCACGAACCAGTTGATTGAATACCAATCCAGCTTTTTCACGCTCCTGATAACCCAGCCAACAGATTCTGGCCGGCAATCCCTGAAACTGGATTTTCTCTTTCGCGAGAGTCAACCAACGCTTGAGATCCTTCTTGTGTGGGAACAGCTCCATGAGAACCCGATCCGTGACGTAGATATCCTGGGGATCTCCACTGAGGGCCACCCATCTAAAGGGTCCCAAGCCTTCACAAAATAGGGGCCTGATATATTCGGGAACAAATCCCGGTATCTTGAAAGCATTGGAAACTCCGCGGGCTTGGGCAACTGCCCGGATATTGTTTCCATAATCAAAAGTGGGGATTCCCATTTTTTGAAACTCCAAAAGCCCTTCCACATGTGCAGCAATGGATATTTCCGAACGGCGTATATATTCCTTTGGATCTTTATTCCTGAGCTCCACCGCTTCAGCCATGGTCAATCCCAAAGGGTAATACCCCATCAAAGGATCGTGGGCTGAAGTTTGATCGGTTACCAAATCCGGCAAAAACTTGCCCTTTGCAATCTTGGGAATCAGTTCAGCCGCATTTCCCACCAACCCAATCGAGATCGCTTTCTTTTGTTTGAGGGCCGTCTGAATATCCTCAAGAGCTTTGGAGAGATCTGTTTCCATTCGATCCAAATAACCTGTCTCCATCCGACGCTTGATTCGAGTCACGTCAAAATCGATTCCCAAGAAACAGGCTCCATTCATTGTGGCTGCCAAAGGTTGGGCACCCCCCATCCCGCCAAGCCCCGCAGACAAAACCCAACGGCCTGTGAGATCGCCGCCGAAATGTTTATTGGCTGCAGCAGCGAAAGTTTCATAAGTGCCCTGAACAATGCCTTGGGTCCCGATATAAATCCAACTTCCCGCAGTCATTTGACCAAACATCATCAAACCTTGCGACTCGAGCTCTCTAAATTTTTCCCAATTGGCCCAATGAGGAACCAAGAGTGAATTTGCCAGAAGAACTCTTGGGGCATCTGGATGGCTCTTGAAAATGCCTACCGGTTTTCCCGATTGAATGAGCAAGGTTTCATCATTTTCCAATTCTTGAAGTGATCGGACAATCGCATCAAAACATTCCCAATTTCGAGCTGCTTTCCCTGAGCCTCCATAAACAATCAAATCATCCGGGCGCTCCGCTACATCCGGGTCCAAGTTATTCATTAACATTCGAAGAGCTGCTTCCTGCTGCCAGCCTTTGGTGTGAAGCTCAGTGCCGCGAAATGCCCTGATATTGTGATGGGGAATTTTTATTGCCACAGTCCCTCTTTTTCTGCTTTTTGATAAAGATCTCCGCCATCCAAGAGCCGGTAAGCCCGCTCGATATCGGCATGAAAGTATCGGTCGGCCTCCACTTGGGAAATTTCTTTGCGCAATTCCCTGTGTAAAAAGCCCGGACCCCGGCCAGGTTTTAACGGCTTTCTTAAATCCAGTGCCTGACAAGCAGCCAAAGCTTCAATAGCTAAAACATAAGTCGTGTTCTGAAGAGAGGTTTTCGCTTTACGGGCCGCCAAAGGGCCCATGCTGACATGGTCCTCTTTTTCATTTGAAGTGGGAATGGAATCCGTGGACGCCGGATGACTCAAGAGCTTGTTCTCTGAAACCAGCGCTGCCGCGGCAACGTGAGGGATCATAAACCCGCTATTGACCCCTTCGTCTTTCACCAAAAATGCCGGCAAAGAGCTAAAATTCGGATCAATCAATTTCGCTGTCCGTCTTTCAGAGAGGCTCGCCAATTCAGACAAAGCCATAGACAGAATGTCCAAAGCAAATGAAACGGGCTGGCCATGAAAATTTCCTTGGGAAATCAACTCGCCAGTTTTTGAATTCACCAACGGGTTGTCAGTCGCAGCATTCAACTCCACAGTTAACGTCTCTCTAACAAATCTCAAAAGCTCTCTTATCGCTCCATGAACTTGGGGAACACAACGGAATGAGTAGGGATCCTGAACCCGATCGCAGTTTTCATGGGATTGGGCTATTTCACTGCCCTCCATAAAACGCCGAACCAGCTCTGCAGTCCTCTTTTGCCCCGAGTAAGGGCGAGTCTCCTGGACCCAAGCAGCAAAAGCTTTTTCAGTTCCTAAAACACCGTCCAAACTCGCTGAAGCGATAAGGTCCGCAAAGTTCACAAGATCTTCCGCTTTTTTCAAACTCAATGCTCCCAGAGCAGTCATCTGCTGAGTGCCATTGATTAAAGACAAACCCTCTTTAGGAGCCAATTCCACGGGTTTGAGACCTGCTTTTGCGAGTGCTTCTTTACCGGAGATTCTTTTCCCTTCGAAGAAAGCTTCACCCTCCCCAAGGACCACTGCGGCCAAATGTGCCAGAGGGGCAAGATCCCCACTGGCTCCGACGGAGCCTTTCGTGGGAATCAACGGGTGGATCTTGTGGTTAAGCATTTCCACCAGAAATTCAACCAGCTCCAAGCGAACTCCGCTATAACCTTTTGCAAGAACATTGGTTCTTAACAACAAAATCGCGCGGCTTTCGCTCTCAGTGTGTGGCTCCCCAAGTCCCGAAGCATGGCTTCGAATCAAATTCACTTGCAGCTCTTTGAGTTTTTCGTCAGGGACACTTACTTTGCTCAAGTAACCAAATCCCGTGTTGATGCTGTAAACACGTTCTCCTTTTTTTATCGCTTGCTCCACGACGTTTCTGGAAGCGCGAATGGTTTGCTTGGCTTGATCCGTTAATGAAACGGGCTCGAGTCCCAAAACGACACGGTGAAAAGTATCCAGAGTCAGGCTGTTTCCATCCAAATGAATCATTGCTCAAGGCCTTTCCGCTGCTGTCCTTAATTTGGATATTTGAGAAGCGTAATCTTTGGAAGAAAAGAGGCCGGTTCCTACGACAGCTATATCCACTCCTGCTTGGGCAACTTCTCCCATATTTTCCAGTTTAATCCCGCCATCCATTTGAATTTTTACAGAAGTTCCCATCAGGTTTTTCTTCAGTTCCCTGACTCTTTCGAGCATGGGAGGAATGAATTTCTGACCTCCAAACCCAGGATTCACACTCATGACGAGGATGAAATCACAATGTTTAACCACGCTCTCCAAACTGAAAAGGGAAGTTCCTGGATTGATGGCAACCCCTGCTTTCATTCCAAGCTCCCGTATCCGAGTCAAAGTTCTTTGTATGTGAGGACAAGCCTCCACATGGACTGAGATCCAACTGCAACCTACTCGAGCAAACTCATCCAAATACTTGTCTGCATCGGAAATCATCAAGTGCGCGTCAAAGGGCAACTTGGTATGTTTGCGCACGCTCTCAAGGACGGTAGGGCCAAAAGTAATGTTGGGCACAAAATGGCCATCCATGATGTCAAAATGGAGAACGTCGGCTCCCGCTTTCTCAAGGGCTTGAACTTCGTCTTTGAGACAAGAAAGATCACTAGCCAGCAAGGAAGGGGCGATTTGAATCGGGTTTTTGGGGCTCATGGGCACCCATCATCGGCTAGACAGGGATTTCAGTCAACGGAAGGCCAGCGGTACCCTTGAAGAAATTCCACCAAATTCAGGCGTTTTCGGCCCTCTTGTTGGACTTCTAGAAGGGACAGGGCGTTTCCATCCCCGCATTGAACCCGCAAGAAGCTTTTTCTATCGGTTTGGAGGGAACCTGGGGCTTGGCCGGACAGCCCCGGCACCACAGTCGCTTTAAAAATTTTCAGTTTTTCCCCTTGGAAATCCATTTGGGCAACGGGCCAAGGCTGGAGAGCGCGAATCACATTGCTTATCTGCTCGGCAGGCTGGTTCCAATCAATATTAGATTCGGCTTTTTCAATTTTTTTTGCGTAAGTCGCCAAACTTTCTTCTTGGGGGGTGAAAGCCATCTGTCCGGCTTCGATTTTTTGAAGAGTTTCCAAAATCATGTCTCCTCCCAAATCCCCAAGCCGCAAGAGGAGGTCGCCCGAGGTTTCATCAGGCAGGATCGGGATTTTTTTTTGAAGAAAGATATCCCCGGCATCCAGTTTTCTCACAATCCGTTGGAGGGTCACCCCTGTTTCTTTTTCGCCTTCCATGATGGCTCGTTGAACAGGCGCCGCTCCTCGATATTTTGGAAGTAAAGAAGCGTGTAGATTGAGACAACCGTATTTTGGCATCTTCAGGACGCTTTCTTTTAAAATCTGTCCAAAAGCGACCACAATGATTAAATCGGCGTGAAAAGTTTTCAGAACATCGACTGTGCTTTGCGCGTTCACATCCAGAGTCTCCAAAACGTTGAGATCCTGGGTTCTGGCATATTGTTCAACATCCGAAGGGACAACTTTGTAACCGCGTCCTTTGGGCTTCGCCATTTGGGTCACGACGAGAGCAGGTGGCAATTCATGTTCACACAATTTTTCAAGAATCCGGGCAGCTATCTGGGGCGTTCCCATGTAAATGTATTTGACCATGGATTAAAGAGTAACCGCTTTCTGGAGTTTCTTTTTCAAAAGCCGTCTTTTCAGAGGAGATAATTTATCGACAAATAAAACACCATCCAAGTGATCGTTTTCATGTTGGATGGCAACTGCAAGAAGGCCTTCGGCAGTCATTTCAAGTTTCTTCCCATTTCTGTCTTGATAAGAAACAGTGATTTTCTCTTTGCGTTTTACTTCTTCTGTCACTCCCGGAACACTCAAACACCCTTCTTCAAAAGCAATACTTCCTTCCCCATCTTTGAGTACCGGGTTGATAAACTCGTGCAGCTTGGCTTTTCTTTTTTCACCGGGTCCCAAATCAATGACGAAAAGCCGAAGGCTCTCACCTACTTGAGGGGCAGCAAGGCCTATCCCATCAGCGGCGTACATGGTTTCGGCCATCTCATCCAAAAGGCCATGCAATTTAGTCCCAAATTCACGCACGGGCTCTGCAATGCGTTTTAGTCTGGGGTCTGGAAATTTAAGTATTTCAAGCATGGTTATTTCCTGACAAATCTAAATCCTGATAGCCCAAGAAATAGCATATTAGGCAGCCACGCCGCAACCACCGGAGGAAGCCCCCCTCCCTTTCCAATCGACAGACTCATTTTCGATAGAATCAAGTAGATAAAAACCAAAAGAAAGCTCAGCGCCACGCCTTTGGCTGGAGATTGGTTCTTTGAGGGGCTTAATGAAAAAGCGAGCCCCAAAAGAACAAAAATCAGAGGAGAAAACACGTGGGCTACTCTTTCATGATAGGAAACCCGTTGAAGAGTCATATCGACTCCATATCGGTGACTCCTTTCAATGAATTTTCTTAAGTCCCTGAGCCGCATGGTTGTCTCTTCCACTTCAACCGTTTGATAATCCCCCGGTTTTTCCCGAATCACTTCCCGCATTTCAGTGAAAGCCGTGTTTTTCGGAAAAGGGTCCTCAAGCGGGTACTCCACCAACATTCCATCCCTTAATACCCAATCTCCTTCCTCAAAACGGGCCCCTTTTGCCTGGATTTTTTTAAGGATCTGAAAATCCGGTCCCAAAAAATACAGGTTCAGGTCCTGAAGAGTGTTGGTTTTGGAATTGAAAGTACCCACATGGTAAATCAAATCGTTCGACCGATACCAGAAGCCATAACGGCTTCCATCTCCTTGAATTTGAGTCATTTGGGGGCTGCTCTTGCCGAGCTCAGCTTGAGTTCTCTTTTTCTCAAAGAGGGGCAGAAGAGGATCAAAAATCAGAAAAGCAAAAGTGCTCAGTGTCGCGATGGCTGCGACAAAAGTGGAAACAATCCGGACGGGACTGATCCCGCCAGTATAGAGCGCCAAAATCTCATTGGAGCGCGACATGGTGGACAAGACCAAAAGAGTGGCCATCAAAGCTGCCACTGGAACAAACTGCTGGACTGCTTTTGGAATTTTATAAAGATAAATTTCCATGGCTTGGCTGAAGGGAACTCCTGCACTCCAAAATTTGGAAAGAAAATCGACTCCAACTGCCAACGCAGAAATGCCAATGAGTACCAGAAGAAAGTAGATCACCAGCTCGCGAATCAAGTATTTGTCGAGTGTATCCATGAAAAATTAGAGCTGGGACTCCAACCAACTCTTCAGTTTGGAGACCGTTTGGGGAATTCCCGACGGGTTATTCCCGCCCGCTTGAGCAAAATCCGATCTTCCACCGCCTTTTCCCCCAATTTCTGGAGCCAAAAGTTGGACAATTTTTCCGGCATCCAGCTTCCCAATCAAATCCTTTGTCAGGCCAACGCACAGGGATACTTTTCCGTCCCCTGTTCCCAAAAGAAGCACCAAAGTCTTCTCTTTTCCTTGGTCCCTGAATTTATCCACTAAAGCGCGTAAAATCTTGGGATCACTCTCATCCACTTGTTCGGAAATCAGTTTCACACCTTTAATCTCAACAGGGGCAGCTGATTCAGATCTTCCCGATGTTCCACCTTGAACCAGTTTGATCTTAAGTTGTTCCGTCTCTTTTTGGAGGTTTTTTATTTGGGAAAGCACCGAATCGAGCTTTTCGACTGCTGATCCATCCTTCATTCCGAGCTTGCCCTCCACTTCCGAAAACAATGATTCCCGGGAAGTGAGGTATTCAAAAGCTTTCACGGAAGTAACCGCTTCGATTCTCCGTATCCCACTCGCCACTGAACTTTCACTCAAAATTTTGAAATACCCGATTTCCGAAATTTCAGACAAGTGGGTTCCACCGCAAAGCTCAACGCTAAAAGCAGATCCCTCTTCTCCCACCCGGACCACTCGAACATGGGAACCATACTTCTCATCAAAAAAAGCAAGAGCCCCCTTTTTGATGGCTTCGTCATAGGGCATTTCTGCAACGGAAACTTTGCTGTTTTTCAATACTTGTTCATTCACCAAACTCTCAATTCGCTTCAATTCAGCCTGCTGAAGTGCTTTGGGGTAAGTGAAATCAAAACGCAATCGGTCGGGATCCACCAAGGAGCCAGCCTGCTTGACTCTTTCTCCCAACTCTTTTCTCAGAGCTGCGTGCAAAAGGTGGGTGGCCGTGTGATTCCGCATGGTTAATCGGCGCAGCAGAGAATCTACTTCGAGCCGGACTGTTTCGCCCGATTTCATCAACCCCTCTTCGATTTTTAGTTGGAGAACCGGGTGTTTTCCGACTTTAAATGTGGATTGAACCCGGGCTTTCATTCCCCCGGAAGAAACGGTGCCCTTATCGCCGACTTGGCCGCCCGATTCAGCGTAAAAAGGGCTCTGGCTGAAAACAGCATAGCCGTCCCCTTTCAATTCCTTGGTCTCAATCCCTCGAGCATCGCAAAGACAAAGGACTTGCCCTTCGGAGCTTAGAGTTTGATACCCAAGGAACTTTGTTGGTTCGCTGATCTTTTCAACTGACTTGAAGAGGTTTTCCAAAAGAACTTTGTCGGTCCCTTTTTCCCTGCCACTCTGGACCCTTTGTTTTTCCATGAGCTCATCAAAGCTCTTTTTGTCCAAAGTCAACTGATGCTCTTTGCAAATGACCTCAACCAAGTCGACGGGAAATCCATAAGAATCATAGAGAAGAAAAACTGTTTCTCCCGGAAGCACCCGGTTTTTTTTAATTGATTCGGATTTGAGAGCCTCTTCCAGAATTCCCAAACCTCGATGGAGAGTTTCATGAAACCGTTCTTCCTCTTCGCGGACCATGGTTTCTATCAATTTCTTGTTTTTTTCTATTTCCGGATAAAAATGGCCAAGCATATCTGTGACTGAGGAAACACAGCCAAAAATGAACGGTCTTTCTTGTCCCAACTTTTTTCCATACCGAATCGCTCTGCGAAGAATCCGCCGCAAGACATAGCCACGCCCTTCATTGCTGGGAATGACTCCATCACCAATAAGAAAAACACTGGAACGTAAATGATCCGCAATCACCCTCATGGCTACATCCGTGTCAGGATTAGAGCCGTAGAGGATTCCAACGCGCCCGGCGATTTTTTGGATGATAGGCTGAAAAAGATCCGTTTCGTAGTTGGTGTATGCCCCTTGCATCACTGCAGAGAGTCTTTCAAGGCCGGCTCCGGTATCCACGCTGGGCTTTGGAAGGGCTTCCAACTTTCCTGAAGAGTCTCGATTGTATTGCATGAAAACGAGATTCCATATTTCGAGAAATCTCTTTCCTGCTTCGTCTTTTCCAGGGGATGGAGCTGTTCCATACTTTTCACCCCAGTCGTAATGAATTTCGGTACAGGGACCGCAAGGGCCGGTATCACCCATTGCCCAAAAATTATCTTTTTCTCCCAATCTTTCGATCCAGTCGGGACGCACGCCTTGCTGCTTCCAAAGCTCAAGAGCTTCATCGTCATCCTCAAAAACTGTAATCCGAAGTCGTTCCTTTGGGATTTTTAGTTCTTCGGTTAGAAATTTCCAAGCAAAGGCAATAGCTTCCTTTTTGAAGTAATCTCCAAAAGAGAAGTTACCCATCATTTCAAAAAAAGTGTGGTGGCGGGGAGTAAAACCCACGTTTTCCAAATCGTTGTGCTTGCCCCCAGCCCGGACACATTTTTGGGCAGTGGTTGCACGCGTGTACCCTGGCTTGGAAATCCCCAAGAAAACATCTTTGAACTGGACCATCCCAGCATTGGTAAAAAGCAAAGTTGGGTCGGCAGCAGGAATGAGGCTTGAGCTTTTGACTCGCTCGTGACCGCAGGTCTCAAAGTACTTGAGAAACTTCTCTCGAATTTCGCTTGATTTCATGACGGTAGTTTAGCCCTAACCCGCCGAGTCGGCAATGTTTTGAGCGACGATTTCCATCACATCCATGACTTGGACGCTCTCGGCAAGGCCTTTCTCATTCACACCGCTGCTCATCATGACTCGGCAGAAGGGACATGAAGTGCCTATCACGTCGGGCTTCTTCTCAAGGGCTTGGTTGGTGCGCTCAATGTTCACCCGCTGATCTTTTTGTTCCTCCATCCACATTCTTCCGCCCCCTGCCCCACAACACATCGCGCTTTTTTTGTTTAAATCCATTTCGGCAGGCTTTTGGCCGGTGGCTTCCTGAATCAATTGTCTAGGCTGTTCAACGACATCATTGAAACGGGCGTTGTAACAAGAATCGTGGTAAACGATTTTTTTCCCGGAGTCCTTTTTGAGTTTTATTTTTCCATCGGAGACCAAATCATTCACAAAATCAGAAGCATTGTGAACTTCCCAGTTGCCTCCCATTTCCGGGTAATCATTTTTCAAAGTATTGAAGCAATGCGGGCAGTTTGTAATGACCTTCTTCACTCCGTAGCTGTTTATTTTCTGGGTCAAGGTTTCTGCCATGGACTGGAATAAATACTCATTCCCCAAACGCCTTGCTGTCTCGCCATTGCAGGTCTCTTCACTGCCCAAGACTGCGTAGCTCACTTCGGCTTCTTTCAAAATCTTGGTAAGAGCTTGGGCAGATTTTTTGTGGTTATTATCAAAACAACCTCCACAGCCCACATAATAGAGATAGTCTGCTTTTTGATTTTCCGATATCACCGGAACCTCGAGGCTTTCGGCCCAGGCGAAGCGCTCTGCCGAGCTGATTCCCCAAGGGTTGGAGTTTCTTTCAAGCCCTTGAAAAGCTCGATTGAGTTCGCCCGGAAAACGGGAAGCTTCTTGCACCAAGTGCTGTCTGATATCGATGATTTTGTCCACGTACTCGATATTAACGGGACAAGCTTCTTCACAAGCGCGGCAAGTAACGCAAGACCAGATGACATCATCAATGACGGGCTTTCCTTCTCCCACGACGGCATCAAATTCTGTCTGGCCAGACAGGATCTTGGATTGATTCTCATACAAAGAGTCCCTTAAATTGAGCAGGAATTGTCTCGGAGCAAGCGACTTTCCAGTCGCAGCTGCCGGGCAAACGGAAGAGCAGCGTCCACACTCAGTGCAAGTGTACATGTCCAAAACCTGCTTCCAAGAAAATTGATTGATTTGAGATCTGCCAAAGATGGCTCCATCTGCTGAGTAGTCTTTTTTGGGAAGACGGCCTTTCGGCTCTATTTTTCCGAAAAACACATTGGCCATCCCGGTGATGATGTGAAAGTGCTTCGAGCGAGGAAGCAAATTCATAAACACCACAATGATTCCATTATGGATCCACCAACCCATTGTGGAGAGGAAAGAGGCACGAGAGACATTCTCGACCCCAATCCAATGAACAAAAAGCTGAGTGAAGGGCGACCATGCGATTTCTGCTTGAGTCTCCGGCAGGCTCCAATTGACGATAGCCCGGCCCGCATCGTAGACAAAACTGGAAAGCATGATCCCGCCGATGAAACAGAGGATCAGGTAGGCTTCCCAGTGAGACTGGGAGTTTAGTTTCTGTTCCGCTGGCAAGATTCCATAGAGTCTTTTGGGTTTTGTGATTCCCCATCGGACCAGAAAAATCACCACACTAATCAAAACCAGAATTTGAAAGACATCTTTTGTAAACGCATAGAACTTACCCAGTTGGTCTGCATGAAGCCCGGGCAAAATAAAATCGGGAGCCCAACCCCGTATGAACATGGTGATGACTTGCAGGCCCAAAGTAATGAATCCCCAAAAGATAAAAATATGGAGGATCCCCGCGGGTTGGTCGCCTTTAAGAAATTTGAACTGACCAAAACCGTAAATGAGGGTGTTCTTGATCCGAAGCCCCCAAGTCTTCTGGCTATAATCCCGACCGTCATCCCGCCGAGCCTTCAAGAGAAGCTTAAGCCGCCCACCGATTTGGTATCCAAAAAAACCCACACCGGCCAGAAAGGCCAAAGTCCAAAGGATTGCCATCATATTTCACCTCGATAATGTAATGGTAACACGGGGTTAGGTTGTCGGAAAGAGAGCCTCGTTCCGGCTTTCCCAAGCTGCCACTTTGGATTCGACAGCCTGAACCTTGTCATGAGAAAGCTCAATCAGGCTCATCCCCTCGTCAGTTTTCTGCGATGCAAGGATTTCTCCCCAAGGGCCCACCGCCAAAGAATGCCCGTATTGGGGAAGCCCCTCTCCGGACATTAAAGTTTGGTCGGGTGCTATCAAGTAAGATTGGTTCTCGATCGCTCTTGCCCTCAAAAGAACTTCCCAATGGGCTTCTCCCGTGGGCACGGTAAAAGCAGCGGGCAAAATAAAAACTCGCGCCCCTTGTTTGCGAAGACTTCTGAAGAGTTCCGGAAATCTCAGGTCGAAACAGATGGCAAATCCCAAAGTCCAACCCATGAAATTGCAGACAACGGTTTTTTTCCCCGCTTCGCAAAACCGACCTTCATCGTAAGTGTGGTGTGGGAGGTTTGCTTTAAAACGAAAGATCTTCTGGTATTTTCCCATGAGGCGTCCATCCGGTCCAATAAACAGGAGCGTGTTAAAAAATCTGTTCTGCTCTCCCGGTACCGGTTCCCGTAATGTCCCCGGAATCAATGCGATTTGATGCTCTTGGGCCCAAGATTGAAACAATTGGCAAAGCTCCGCGTATTTCGGTATCACTTTCAATGTTCCTTCTTGTTTCGAAGTAAAGTAAGCCATTTCGGGAAAAACGGCCAAATGCGAACCTTGCTCCTTTGCTTTGACAACAAACTGTTTCATCTTCTCAAGGTTTTTTTCCAGAGTGTCACTGGACTGGATTTGGATCATGGCTATTTTCATCTAACCTCCATTCTATCAAATTTCTTTCTTTGACCCTAGCCACACCTCTCGATTAACTTTAGAACCCCATGAGAAATTTCGTCCTTTGTTTGATTTTGGCAACCCTGATCTCCTGTTCGTCTTCTCCTTACCCTCACATCAACTTCTCTGAGTGGGATCGTTCCCCCCAATGCTGCCAAGCGGTGGGTACCAAACTTGCTCTTGCATCCGGCGGTACTTTCTCTTCGAAAGCGGGAATGGAGATTAAAAAACAGGGCGGGAACATCGTCGACGTGGCAGTTGCAACTGCATTCAGCTTGGCCGTGGAGAGACCTCACTCCTTGGGGCTGGGAGGCGGAGGGTTTCTGCTTCTGTCGCTAGCAGGGTCCAAGCCCGAACAAGTTTTTGTGGACTTTAGAGAAACAGCACCTCAGAGAGCCCACAAAAAGATGTTTGTCGATGCTTCTGGAAAAGCCATGCCCGAGCTGAGCCGTTTTGGAATCTTATCGGTGGCAACTCCCGGATTTGTGCCCGGTCTTTATTTGATTCACCAGCGTTGGGGCAAACTCCCTTGGAAAACTGTCTTAAAGCCCGCAATTGATTTGGCACGAAAGGGTTTTCCAATTTACCCGTCTCTCGCAAAGTCCATCCATGAAGAAAAAGGATTTCTTTTTAAACAGGAATATTTAAGAAATCTTTTTTCACCAAAAGGGCAAATTCTTGGGAAGGGAGACACCCTCATTCAACTGGATTTGGCGGACACTTTGGAGCGTCTTTCTCTAAATCCTCAAACTGAATTTACTACCGGAACAACTGCCAACCGGATTGTGGACTTCATGAAAAGCCAAGGAGGGCTTCTAACAGTTTCTGATTTATCATCCTATCGACCGAAGCTTAGAAAGCCCCTTAAATTCTTTTGGAAGAAAAAAGAGCTCCTGCTCCCACCGCCTCCCAGTGCTAGCGGTGTCCTGTCCGTCGAAATGTTACAAATGCTGGATGCCGGAACGCCGGTTTCAAACGAAAAAAAACAAAAGATTCATTTATTGGCTGAAATCATGAAAAGAGCCTACGCCGATCGATCTCAAGTGATCGGAGATCCGGATTTCAACCATTTGAATCTTTCCCCATTGCTTGAGAAATCTTATGGTCTATCCCGGCGACAGACCATTGATCCCAACCGAGCGACTCCCGTTACGGAAGTAACTCCCATTGATCCCTCCACACTCAGAGATCGCCACACCACTCATTTGAGTGTTCTTGATGAGGCGGGAAATGGTGCATCCATGACTTTGACCATCAATGATCATTTCGGAAGTCGATTGGCCGTGCCTGGAACTGGATTTTTTCTTAATGATGAAATGGATGATTTCAGTATCCAACCGGGTGTGCCAAACCTTTTTGGGCTGGTTGGCTCCACGGCAAATTCGATTGAACCTTTCAAGAGACCGGCTTCCAGCATGAGTCCGACTTTAGCACTGGAAAATGGTAAAGCGATTTTAGCCATAGGGGCTGCTGGTGGATCTCGAATCACAACCCATGTCTTTCAAGTCTTCACAAGTATTTTGGAGGATCCGGAAAAGGGGCTCCAAGCCGCTCTTTTTGAACCCAGAATTCACCACCAATGGAAGCCCGATGAACTTAATCTAGAGCTTGGCTTTGATTCCAATCTGATTGAATCTCTAAAAAAGATGGGACATACGATCAAGAAATCCGATAAAACTGCTATTGTTCAAGCGGTTTTTCGCAGACCAGCTGGAGAATTCGAAGCTGTTTTCGACCCAAGAGATGAAGGAGGAGCAGAAGCCCAATGAAACTGAGATTGTTTTTTGTAGCTGATCCCACTGAAAAACTCCGACCGGAATCAGATTCCTCTCTAGCCATGTTGAGAGAAGCCTCCAAAAGAGGCCACCACGCTTATTGGCTGACCAGCGACGAAGTAGAGTATGTGAATGGAAAAGTCATGCTTCGGGCCAGATCCTTTGTGAATTTTCGAAGTGATGGGCTTCCAGTTCTTGGAGAGATTGAAGTGTTACCAGCTGAGAAGTTTCATGCGGGCTTTATCAGAAAAGATCCTCCTTTCAACGAAGACTATGTGAGGCTCTGTTGGATTTTAGCTTTAGTTGAAAACCAAGTATTTTTTGTGAACAAACCCTCTTTACTCGTCCGCTATCATGAAAAGCTTTTACCATTGGAAGGTTTCTCCCAGGGCTTTCTAAAAAAGACAGATTTGATCCCCACCCATTTGGGAAGTGGGCCAAGCGCTGCCGCTTTTGTTCAAAATTTAAAGACCCCGTTGATTATTTCAAAACCCTTTTTAGGCCACGGAGGGAGAAACATCATACAAACCTCACGGGAAGGTTTTATTTCGGAAGGACTCAAAAAGCCGGAACAATGGGAGGGAGTCGTCGTGCAGCCTTTTCTGGAGGAAGTGCTCCAAGAAGACCGGCGTGTCTTGATCATTGACGGAAAAATCAAAGGCCAATTCGTTCGAATCCCTCCAAAGGGGGGATTTATTGCAAATTTGGCCCAAGGAGGCACTGCTGAAAAACGGCCTCTTTCAAGAGCGCAAAAATCGGCTGCTGAGAGGGTGGGAAAATTTATGAAAAAAGTCGGGATTGTTCTGGCGGGTGTGGACTTGATAGGTTCCAAAGTTTCTGAAATCAACATTACTTCACCCACCGGGTTTTTATCTTATCAAAAATTGGCGGGAGACAACTTGGCAGTCGATGTGTTGGAAACTATCGAACGTAATGTTCTTCGACGTAAGAGATGATGTCATCACTCTCATACATTTGAACTTTTCTCTCCGGGTCCACCAGAAACGGGACTTGAGTTTTTCCACCCAAGCGCTTGAGTTCTTCCTTGATTTCTGAAGTGGCCGATCCCAAGATGACAGGCTTTAAGACATAGGGAATCCCCCTCTGTTCCATAAAAACCCTCACTTTGACACAAAAAGGGCACCGCTCAGCCAAATAGATTTCGATCATACTTCCCCCTTTAGAAGTTCCAATACGTTCCCTCTCCCTTTTGTCGAAAAACTCTCGAGAATTTTCTCTGCCGGGCAAAGCCCGGCCCGGACATTTTCAACAAGAGGGGCCAGATAAACTTCTTCGTTTTTTCCTCTTTTTTTCAGGCTCTTCACACTCGCGTGAACCAGCTCCTCAGCCACTTCTCTCACTTTCAATCCTTTAAATTCGGTTTTTAAAGCCCGTTGACTTGTTTCAACCCATAATTGCTCTCGATCCGCGGCGCTCAACGTACCCAGCAAATTGAAAGCCAGTTTTCGGGCTTCAGAATCATACAGAATACCAACCCAAAAAGCAGCTGAAGCAAGTCGATACTCTGGCAACTGCCCATCGATCGAACGCACTTCCACATACCCCGGCTTCAACCTTCCTTCGGTAAAGAGCTGTTGAACCGCCCAGCGCATGTTGGTCGGATTGATGGAGACTCCCGACAATTCACCCTGGTGAATCTTCTCCAGAGAACAGCCCTGAGCGTTCACATAAGTCCCCTTTTCATTTTCCACGAACATCAGGGGCATTTTCCACAGATAGGCAGCGTACTGATCAAAATTAAATCCCATCCTGAAAGCTTCTTTTAAAAGCCCCGTTCTACCGGGGTCCGTGTTTCTCCAGACTTCGGCACGGGTGGAAAGAAAGCCAGTGGGTTTCCCCTCCAAAAAAGGAGAATTGGCAAACAACGCAGTCGAAACAGGAGCGACCAATAGCGACACCCGGAGCATTTCAATCGCTTCAGCTTCACTTGTATAATCGAGATTAATCTGAACAGAACTGGTTCGCCTCATCATGGTTGTCCCGTAGCACCCGGTTTTACCCAAAACCTCAGTCATGATGTGGTAGCGGGGGGATGGGATAAGATCTATCTGATCCAATCGGTTGAGCGGATTCACTGCCAGTCCCAAAAATTTAAGCCCTTTCCAAGACTGGATCACTTGATCCACTTGCCGATCATAATCCTCCAAATGGCGGGCCACTTCCAAAAGAGTTTCTTGCGGTGAGACTGCACACTCCACTTGGCTTCCCGGTTCCAGTGAAATTTTTCCATGAGGGCACTCGAGACCGATGGTTTCTCCTGAGGGACTGGTGACTTTTTTCCAGCCATAAGCTTCGTGGAGTTTTTTGAGAAGCTCTTGGGCCCCCGGCTTTTTGGATTTTGCATCCGTTTGATAACAAAAAGCCGAACCATCTTCCCAGATGGCAATTCGCTCCACTTCAAGTCCTACCCGTCGTTCAGTCTTGTTTCGCACTTCTGACTGAAAAAGAGCGCTCAGCCACTGCCACGGTTTTTGTAGTTGGTTGGTCAACGTTTTTCCTTGGTACTCTTAGGAATAAAGTAGATAACTCTTTCTGAGTTTTCTGAAATCTTCCAGCTCCTCTTCAGATCTTTCCAAAAATCCGTTAATCTTCCCCGATTCCACTGCAAGCCGCAAAGAATCTGTTCCGGCAATCACATCGATGGGAAGTTTGTCCTCAACGTATTCGTAAGGCGGCTTTTTCCATTCACACTGTTCCGGATACAACTTCCAAAATGCAGCCAAAAGATGAACCCCCATTTCAAAAGCATTCAGTTTGTTTAAATGGCTCATGTGGATTTGAACACCCCCACAAACTTTATCCTGATGCTTTTGATAGGTTGGCTGAAAATAAATGGGCCTGAAATAAAAGCCTTTTAATTTCTTGGAATTCATTTCGTCGGCCAATTTATCAGCATCCACAAAGGGAGCTCCTATCCATTCAAAGGGTTTGGTCGTGCCTCGACCCTCAGAAATATTAGTCCCTTCAAAATGAACCGTTCCTGGAAAGGTCAAAGCAGATTCCCAGATTGGAACGTTGGGAGAAGGGGGAATCCAATCCCGGTCCCAGTCGCAAGCTAAGTGTCTCCTCTTCCAGCCTTTCAAGGGAATGATTTCCAAATCGCAATCAATCCCAAAAGCTTCGTTAAAAAGAAGAGCCAGTTCGCCCATGGTCATCCCATGTCGTGTACAAAGAGGAAGCTGTCCCACAAAGGAGCGATAGTTCATGTCCAGAACATTGCCTTCAGTGTTGATGCCGCCAATGGGATTGGGTCTATCCAAAACCACCACTTTTTTGCTGAGCTTCTTGGCCTCCCTCATGCAATTTTCCATCGTGTACATGAAAGTATAGATGCGGGTTCCAATGTCTTGGAGGTCGATCAGTAAGATATCGAAAGTCTCCATCATTTCAGCAGTGGGAACTCTTGTGTGAGAATAAAGGCTGAAAACGGGAACTTTCAGGACCGGATCCATGAAGTCCGATGATTCTTTCATGTTATCCTGTTTTTCGCCTCGAATCCCATGTTGAGGCCCCAAAAAAGCACCCAACTGGATCCCTTTTTTTTCCACCAGAAGATCGCGAACATGCAGGAGGTGCTTGTCTACCGATGCTTGATTGCAGAGCACTCCCACTCTACCCGACCGGTATGTTTTCCACTTTTCTTTAAGAAACTCATCCAACCCTGTACGCACAAGTAAACCCCTTTTTCTGAATGGCTATTTTCGAGTAATGTCTCGGATACCTCGTGCGATTTGGTCCACCCAACCCGTCATTTTTCCATATTTGACTTGCGGGTCGTTTAAAAGGATGGCAAACGCGAGAAGCTCGCCATCTTTGGAAGGCACATAGCCGGCAAGGCTGGCCACACCATCCAAAGATCCTGTTTTTCCTCTGAGGACATTCATTCCGGCAGAAGTAGGCAATCGGTTTCTCAGAGTGCCGTCTTCTCCTGAAACTCCCAAACTGGAGAGAAATTCGGGATAGATCCCAAAATCACGGTGAGCTGATACCAAGACTCTCAAAATCTGCCGTGGGGTCACTTGAGTGGAACGAGTGAGGCCGCTGCCATCGGCGATGGTGTAAGCATTTTTTGAAATGCCAATGTCTTCCAAAACGTCTTGTACGGTTGCCAATCCCTTCTGAAGCGTTCCGGGAGGTCCCCACATTTCAGCCCCTATTTTTTTCATAAGCTGATCGGCCACAAAATTATTACTGAATTTGTTCAGTCCCCAAACAATCTGCCAAAGGGGCTGGGAATCAAATTCAAGAACCACTTTTGCATTGTTGGGTACTATTCCCTCTTCAACATTGCCATCCACTCTGATCCCTCTTTGCTCCAAAAACGTTTTCAACATGTGTCCCGCGTAGAGGGCCGGGTTGACGATGTTTCTAAAAAACCTCATTTCCTTTCCATCCAAAGGAATTGAACCCCGGAGCAGAACCGTATCGCCAATGTCACCTTTCACATAGTCAGTTCGGGTTACTTGAACGGTGTTATCCGTATCTGCATTCCCGGTGGTCGCTTGATTTACCACATCGATGTAGGAGTTCTCCGGATCGGTATAAACTTTTGGAGGCAGCCCCGGAGCGTCCCCTGGATTTACAAATACTGTGGTCGTATTGAAATTGAAGGAAACGGCTCCTATTGGTGCGTTGTAAGCTTGGTCTTTCAAATATTTCGGACGACTCTCCGGATTTTTTTCAGAGTCAAAATAAGAAGAATCAATCACGATCTTTCCTAAAATCTGTTTGATTCCTTTTCGACGAAATTCATTCACCAACATCCACAGCCGCTCCGAAACCAAACTGGGATCTCCACTTCCTTTGACATAAAGGTCTCCCGAAAGTTTTCCATCCCGCACCAAGCCGCTTTGGAGAAGAGTCGTTTTAAAAACAAAATTTGGTTTGAGCTTTTTTAGCGCTGAGTAACTTGTAAAAATCTTACTGACCGAGGCGGGTATCAGTAAAGTATCTGCGCCTTTTTCGAAAAAAATTTCCCCGGTTCCAACGGACCCGACAATCATCCCTACTTTTAAATCGGGAAATTTTTTGGGCGGAATCACTTGGTCTACCACTCGCGTCAGGCGTCCACGAATAGCAGACATATCAGCTTGAGCTTGGGGATCGCTTAAAGCCGCCGGGCTCGTTGCCAGCAAGGCAATTAACAAAGGAGATAAAGGATTTCTCATGGCCTTTAAGTGTACCAGAGCGGAAATTTGTCATCACGTCTTGTTCTAAAAATAGCCAATTTTTTTTAAATTTATGCAAAGCTGCGCCTTTACCAATTGGTATCGGCGTTGCATCCTTGTATTTTTGGAAGATAGGGCCTAAGTTCCAAATCCAGAACGGCCTTCCTGGATTTGGAACCCCTATCTTCTGTATCTGAAGGGACTCTTGAACTTGGATACTTTACGACCAGCCCGTATTCTGATTGTCGACGATGAACCAGAAAATCTAAAAGCGCTTGAGCGCACTCTTCACGGTAAATTTGAATGTGTCACAGCCCCTAACTGCCAAGCCGCCCTGAAAGCCATTGAGGGCACTCCCTTTTCAGCAGTCATTTCTGACCAACGCATGCCCGATATGAAGGGGACGGAGCTTTTGGCTCAAATAGCCAAGAAACAACCCTTGGCCAGTCGAGTCATTCTCACCGCGCATACGGAGGTTTCCGAAATTTTAGAAGCTATCAATCGAGCTGAAATTTTTCGTTACATTACAAAACCTTGGGAAAATCAGGAACTTCTGACTACAATCCAACAAGCTGTGGACCATCATAACCTGCTGAGTCAAAACCGAAATTTGATTCAGGAACTGGAAGCTATCAACAAGAACCTTGAGGCTCTGGTAGAGAAAAGAACTTTGGAACTGAAATTGGCCAATGAACGGCTTT
>Ga0214917_10000770_pt1 | contig 41681 bp, 34 predicted proteins | sample LL_1208_BB_MetaG_FD_177983 | JGI IMG/M metagenome (GOLD analysis project Ga0214917, IMG submission 177983) | Freshwater microbial communities from Lake Lanier, Atlanta, Georgia, United States - LL_1208_BB | ecosystem: Environmental > Aquatic > Freshwater > Lake | place: USA: Georgia | collected... | reverse complement strand
GCGTAGCAGTTGGAAAAAGCACTGGTCTTGAAATTGTAGCTGGCATAGCCACTCGCTTGATAGAAGCATCCAGCACACGTAAAAAAGGTTTTCCGTCTTTATAAGCAAATTCAAATTTTCCGGTGAGGTCATCTTTCAAAGAGTAGCCATAGGCTTCCAATAATTTATTTTTCTCTTTATCCCAGTTTCGAATGCTATCAAAATAATTGGCGCCATGCGTGTTCAACAGCTGTAACAGCACAATCACTTTGGGTAAACAAAGTGGATGACGCGTATCCTCATAATCACAACTTGTGTCAAAATTTCGTTCTTCATTTTTTCTAATGATCACCTCATACTCTGTGCCTTCTAGATTTACGCGTGCTCGTACCGTTTCATTTTCGGCATATTCAATCGCTGCTTTTTTTGTACGCAAATAGGTTTCAGCCTGCACAAGTGTTTGTTGGGCACAAAGCAGTCGAATGTTTTTTAGATCAATTGTTTTCATCTTGACCACCGTATGCCGCTGGTCATATTGTACCTGACCCGCCTGTAATTGGCCGCGATCCAACATTTCTTGCAATTGAAGAAGTGCGGCTGTTTCATGTCGACAGATGTCTCCTAAATTATAGGGGCAAGCGCATCGCAAAGAAGTAGCATTCGGATCTCTGAAATGGTGAATTTGAACTTTATAAAAAGTATTGTAACTATCGTCGCGAACGCGGAATGTAGCGGTACCGAATAACTCATCGTACTCTACCAATTCGGCAAAACCAATAGCATGTATTTTTTTTCCACGACGAATCACTTCATCAGTGCCATGCGTATATATATATTTAACTAAGTGAGGTAGTGCCAAGGTGTACTTTCAGTTTTCATCTCGCAAAAGGAGAATCTACAAATCTAAAGGAATGTAAATCGAATTTCCCGCTGTGAAAAAATAAAAGTAAAGATGCCGAGCAATTGATAAAAGCTGTTAGAAAAAATCCTATCTTGAGGGATTTATTTTTTTATGACCAACTTCCCATCCTGATAAAGTGGTAATACATTGGCTACATCTGGCGTCAAGCAAAATTCAATATCTTTAATTAACCCAAATCGCTTAACGAGTCGATGATAATGGGTTAGTTGCGGTGCAAATTCTAATAAACTATTGGCATGCTTTTCATAAAGCGTCACAGCCATTAATGAGCTATCACAATGAATTGTAAAATGTTCACGCACTCGATTAATCACAGCGCCTGCAAAGAGTGTATCCTCCAGATTAAAACGATCTTTCCATCCGGCACAACCCAATACAACATCTTTACCCTCACTGATTAAAAACTCACAAACTGCAGATAGATTCGGAAAGCTACCCGAAATAATTTTAGATGCATTTCTATCTAACGCCATTTGTAATAAGCGTGTACCATTGGTGGTGGTGAGAACCAAATTCCTATTCTCAATAAATTCACGTGTATATTCCAAGGGAGAATTGCCATGTTGTAATCCTTCTGCAATCATTCCATCTCTTTCTCCTGCCGCAATCCCGTCAATATTCTTACCCATTTCTATTGCCTTGGGTACCGAATCAACAGGAATAACTGCGCGAGCGCCATTGTATAAAGCGGCCGCAATGGTAGAGGTAGCTCGAAAAACATCAATAATTACTACAACACTATTGCTTAAGTCGTAAAGATGAAGAAGAGCCGGTGAAAGAGAAGTATAGAGGGTGGGTTTAGTAGACATGTGATTAGGAAAGCGCAAATTTAGAACAAATTCTACAAAGAATGGAGGCAAATGCGCCTCCTTAGCGGATCAACAGCTTTTTCCAGCGTTCTGTTTCTGCAAAATTTTTGATTGTATTGATCTTTTGGTGCAAATACGATTCCATGTATTGATTAAAATAAACAGCATTAAATAATTTCCCGAGTTGACCATATGGAAACTCATAGGTCAACAAGTCAATCATTAGCATGCCATTATCAATCGATTTAAAATGATGTTCATGTCTAAATGAAACAAGATCACCTTGCAACTGCACTTCTACATACATTTCCGGTTTTATCATTTCAACCACTTTGATTCTTTGCAGTCGTTCTTTAAATAAATGATAGGATTTCCAGGTAATGGTTTCACTTTTCTCTAATAAACCAAAACGAGTTCCGGCTACGGCGTCAATCTTATTAGGCGTATATGCTTCTTTGTGAACACTCACATGCCTACTCAAATCAAACACAACCGAAGCAGGTGCTGCAATAAATGTTGTAAGATGAATAGTGGGCATAATTAATTAAACGGTACTTGAACAACTTTTGCTTTCAGCTGCTTGTCACGAACCTGAATATAAATGATCGAATCCACAGTGGCTAATTCGGTTGCAACATATCCCATCCCAATTGCTTTTCCTAAGCTAGGAGATTGTGTGCCCGATGTAACCACACCAATCATAGCGCCTTCTTCGTTTTTAATTTCATATCCATGACGCGGAATTCCCTTGTCAATCATTTCCAATCCAACTAATTTTCTCTTTACGCCTTCTGCCTTTTGCTGTGCGAGTGCGGTTGAATTTGTAAATGCCTTAGTAAACTTTGTAATCCATCCCAATCCGGCTTCCAGCGGTGATGTGGTATCATCAATGTCATTTCCATAGAGACAAAAACCCATTTCCAATCGCAACGTATCGCGAGCACCTAGTCCAATTGGTTTTAATCCCTGTGGTGTACCTAAATCAAAAATCGCATTCCAAATTTTTGATGCATTATCATTTACGTCTTCAAAATAAATCTCGACTCCGCCCGCACCCGTATAACCCGTCGCACTGATCAACACGTTTTCTACTCCTGCAAATGTTCCTTTCACAAAAGTGTAATAAGCCAGATTTAAAAGATCCATTTCTGTCAATGGTTGAAGAATGCGTGTTGCCTGCGGACCCTGTACAGCAAGTAAACCAGTTTTATCAGAGATGTTATGCATCTCCACTCCTTTTGTATTATGCTGTTGAATCCAGTTCCAATCTTTTTCAATATTAGACGCATTCACCACCAGCATGTAAACATTATTATCTTCTACGCAATACACCAGTAAATCATCAACAATTCCACCCTTATCATTTGGAATACAACTGTACTGCACCTTTCCTTTCACCAACTTTGAGGCATCATTACTGGTAACGCGCTGAATCAAATCCAATGCATCGGGTCCTTTCAATATAAACTCACCCATATGACTTACATCAAAAACGCCCGCTGTTTTACGTACGGTTAGATGTTCGTCGTTAATGCCCGAATAAGAGATGGGCATATTATAACCAGCAAAGGGAGCCATTTTAGCTCCCAATGCAATATGTTGCTGATAAAAGGGTGTGTTCTTAACCGACATTTCTATTTTTTAAGAACACAAATGTACGCGGTTCGGTGGCTATCCCAAAAGAAGACGGAGAGGAGATGGGCCCCAACCCTGCAACTTTTTGTGTGCAGGAAAGTGAGCGGGAGTAAGTGAGGCCTTCTCCCGGATAGCAGAAGGAGCGGGTGGCGGTTCCGGCGCTTCTTTGGTTTCTTCAATGATAACATCTTCGAAAAAAACTGAGCTGCCATCTTCCGCCTTCAATTGACCATCTGCCCCCATCGTGTACTCAATGTTTGAGCGATAGCGAATATTGGTATCCGTCCATTCAATATCGAACTTATTGTTGTGTTTACGGTGGACCAAAAGCTCTACGTTACTCAACTTTTCTCTTATCGATTCATCAAAGGAGATGCGGCCACCCACGGGTACTTTAATGATAACCCTAATGCGCTGAGCCCTGTATTTTGAAGACGCAGGAATAGAATAACCGCTCCCAAGGTTCAGTTGTAAATACGATACATTTTTAACGTTATGCTCCAGCGTATCGCCGTTATTATTTTTACTAATAACCGACTTATTAGCAATAACCGCATCTCCGGAAAGATGATAGTCGATAGCAGAGGCACGCTTTGCAGCCTCTTCCTCTGTACGGCCATTTGCATAACGAACCAGTTGAACCTGATACGTACTGTCGTTGCTCGGTTCTATTTTAATAATCACATTGGAAAGTTTGAGTGTATCCTTTGTCAAATCCCAACCTTTTTCCTCACCATGAATCCAACTAAAACTTTCGCTATACTCCAGCTCCGGTTCCGTTACTTTGACTACCATTTTTTGAACGGGTGTCGCCGGAAGAGAAACAGGATCTGTAATTTTTTCTTGATAGCTAAAGTCTTTTGTAATACTGGAACCAAATAATGTAGCCGACACCCATCCTAATGCCCACAACGTTCCAAAAGTCCAAGCCAGATATGCATGTCCTGCTTTTGTATTAATCAATCGGCGAATCATCCACACAATAAAGCCTACAACCGGGACCAACAAGAATAGTCCAACGGTTGCCCATGCTAAACCTTGTTGATAATCCGAGCTCCAGATATAGTGTTGTAACGGCCATGATACTACACCGGCAAATAATATTGCAACCAGCGCAAGCAATATCACAAAAGCCAAGCCGCCAAAAAATAAAAAGAAGAAAATTTTAAATAACAGCGCAATGATTTTACCAATAGAACGGAAAATGTTTTTGCTAGGCTGTTTCGCTTCTTTTGCTAACTCTTCTGCTTTTTCAGAAAGTTGTTTTGCGGTTAACTCCACATCCTTACCCCATGCTTCCATTTTTTCTTTAATAACAGAAGACCCTTCACTCACATGTTGACGAATGCGTTCGAGATTGATTGGCTCACCACGCATTTCCATTTTTTGATACGTTGTTTCTGCCTTGGGCAGAATAATCCATAATACAATATAAAGTAGAATAGAAAAACCTACCAGCGATCCAAAACTCAAATTGAATACCATTTCTGCCAAGGCAGAGTCATCAAAGACGTTTAAAATAGAAAAAAGAATTTGCAACAATAAAGGAGCTAAAAAAATGAGACGGATATTTTTTGGCGATACTGTTAAGTATGCCGCAATTCCACTTGCCACACCGCCCAACACACGATCATCCGGATTACGATAAAATCGACGGCCCTTGTACGATTCAACTTCTTTTGCAGGAAATAAAATCCATAAAATAATATAGACCAGCGAAACGATTCCAAAACTTGAAAAACTAAGTAAAACAAATAATACACGAATGATCACTGGGTCGATTCCTACATAGTTTGCAATTCCACTTGCCACACCGCCCAACACACGATTATTGGCATCACGGAAAAAGTCCCTCTTCGACTCCGATGCAACTGTATTTTTTGATTGACCCATTGATGATCCAGCCGATGAGTTTTCATCCACTAACTCTTCTCCGGCAATTTCTTCTGGTTTTCCCATCGCTGCAATCACTTCTTGTAAATGTGTGTCTGTGATGCAGGGTTCTCCTTTTTGTAAAAAAGAATAAAACTGCTCGGCGATTCGGGCCTCAATATCATTGATGATCTCTTCGCGGCTTTCTTCTTTTGAAAAATAATTTCGCAAACTCGAAACATATTGTTGCAACTGCTCATAAGCAGGCTCCTCAATTTGAAGAACGCGTCCGCTCAGATTTATCGTAATAATTCTTTTCATAGTGCTGCTGATTAATATTAGAGGTTAGTTGGTTTTGGTGTGATTATTTTGGTAACAGCGGATGAGAGTTCCTGCCAGGTTCGTCCCAGTTCTTCATAAAAAACAAGACCCTTTTCAGTAAGGGAGAAGTATTTGCGTGGCGGACCGGCAGGACTTTCTACCCAACGATACGTGAGCATTTCTGCGTTTTTAAGACGGGTCAGTAGCGGGTAGAGAGTCCCCTCTAAAATCTGAAGTCCGGAATCACGCATTTCATCCACGATATCACCAGGGTAGGACTCACCCCTTTTAATAATGGACAATATGCAGAACTCCAGGATTCCCTTTCGCATCTGACTTTGTGTGTTGTCGATATTCATAATTATTAAGTGTCTGCGAATGCAAAGATAAGGATATTATTTGGTACTATGCAAAACATAGTACTATTATTTTTATTAATTTTTATAAAATAGACGTTTTCATCATTTTTTTGCCGAATTTTGCCCCTTATGACTCGATTTTTATCAATTTTTATTGGTTTTTTAGCCATTATAGTCCTTTCTGCCTGTTCTGACCGTTATAAACCCTTTCGTTCCAACTATACTTTTAAAAGCGTGAACGGAGCCCCGGATTATACAAACCTGGACTACTGGGCGGCTCACCCGGGCAAAATTGACCCCTCAGACAGCGTACCTGCCCCCTTGCGAAAAGATCCTAGAGATACTGTTGCCGATGTATTTTTTGTCCATCCGACCACCTTCACCAAAAAAGAAGACTTTTCCCAATCCAATGCGGCGATTGATGATGATTATATTAATGCCAAAACAGATTACTCTACTATCCTTTTACAGGCCAGCACTTTTAATCAATACGGACGCGTATTTGCACCCCGGTATAGACAAGCGCATATTGGAAATTTTTACAGTGCTGATAGCGTTGCGGCCAGTCGCGCTTTAGCACTCGCGTACCAAGATGTGCGAAATGCCTTTATTTATTATTTAGAACACCACAACCAAGGTCGTCCTATTGTATTGGCGTCACATAGCCAAGGTGCATTGCACACAATATGGTTGTTAAAAGAATTTTTTGAAAACAAGCCTTTGCAAAAACAACTGGTAGTTGCCTATGTGGTTGGTTGGCCGCTGCAACAAATAACATTAACCCAAATCCCCATTTGCAAAACACCAGAACAAACAGGATGTGTGTGTAGCTGGAGAACATTTAAGCAAGGATATCTAGCACCCTGGGTGCAAAAAGAAAATTCTCGTGGTGATGCTATTGTGGTCACTAATCCAATCAGCTGGAATACAGACACTACTTTTATTTCTCGAAAAAATAACAAGGGTGCCGTACTTACTCGGTTCAATCGAATATTTCCAAAACCAGCAGACGCACAAATAAATTCGGGTGTTTTATTCACCAAGAAACCGCAGTTCCCCTGGAGTTTTTTATATAAGACAAACAATTACCATATAGGAGATATCAACCTCTATTACATAAATATTCGAGAAAATGTAGCTACCCGTATACAGCATTTTCAAAACAATAAGACTCAAAGTCAAGCCTCACACTGATAACAATCAGCATTGTGGTGTTGCCGCTGGTTTATTTTTAGTGCAAACCTGGCAACATGAAAACTATAATTGTTCCTACCGATTTTTCTCCTACAGCAACGAATGCAATGCATTATGCCATTCAGATGGCAAAACAGATTAAAGCAAATCTATTACTGGTACACGTTTATCAGGTACCGGTTAGTTATACGGATGCACCTATTGTATTAGTATCGGTAGATGAATTAAGAAAAGCGGCAGAAGCAAGAATGCAAACCTTGAAAGAAGAAGTAGAACACCTTGTCCATAAAGAACAAAAAGTTTACACAGAAACCATTTTGGGAAATGTGGTAGATGAGTTGGAAAACGTTTGTAAAAAAATAAAACCCTTTGCAGTAGTGATGGGTACAAAAGGTGCCACGGGTTTAGAACGCGTATTATTTGGCAGTAACACATTAATGGCTATTCGACATCTTAACTGGCCCGTGATTTGTGTTCCGCCAGGGAAAAAATATGGCGCAGGAATCAAAAAAATTGGATTTGCTTGTGACTACGAAAAAGTGGTTGCTTCAACTCCCACTCCGTTTATTAAAGACCTTGTGAAAACCTTTGGTGCCGAATTACATGTCTTAAATATTAATCAGGACGGCAAAGAGCGCAGTGAAGAAATACCGGAGCAGTCTATTTTATTACAAACCTTGCTGGGAGACCTGAAACCTGAATTTCATTTTATACAACATAAAGACATTGAAGATGGCATCAATGATTTTGCTATTCGGAATGAACTGGACCTGGTTATCACCATTCCCAAAAAACATAGTTTGGTGGAACGTATTTTCAGAGAAACCTCTTCCAAGCAATTGATCTATCATGGCAATGTCCCCATTGCCTGTGTGCACGAGTAATTAAAACTCTGCGCTACCTGGTGTACGAGGAAATGCAATTACATCGCGAATGTTATTCATGCCGGTAACAAACTGAACCATTCGTTCAAAACCCAAACCAAAGCCAGCATGTGGTACAGAACCAAATCGTCGCGTATCTAAATACCACCAGAGATCTTCTTCGGGTATATGCATTTCTTGCATGCGCGCGGTCAACCGATCTAAACGCTCTTCACGTTGAGAACCACCCACAATTTCTCCAATGCCCGGAGCAAGAATATCCATGGCTGCTACCGTTTTTCCATCTTCATTTTGACGCATGTAAAAAGCCTTGATGGCGGCAGGATAATTAGAGAGGATAACTGGTTTTTTAAAATGCTTTTCTACCAAATAGCGCTCGTGTTCGCTTTGTAAATCCATTCCCCAACCAGTGATCTCGTACTGAAATTTCTTTTTCTTGTTGTAATTACTCTCGCGCAAAATATCGATAGCCTCTGTATAGGTGATGCGCTCAAATTGATTGTCCACTACAAAACGAAGTTTTTCCAGCAAACTCATTTCGCTCCGCTTGTCTTGAGGTAATTGTTTTTCTTCTTCTGCTAATCGCTGATCTAAAAACTGAAGATCTTCGGCATTGTTGTCCATCGCATAACGAATAATGTATTTGATGAACTCCTCTGCCAAATTCATATTGTCTTCCAAATCATAAAACGCCATCTCTGGTTCTATCATCCAAAATTCGGCAAGGTGTCGCGCAGTGTTACTATTTTCTGCTCTGAATGTAGGACCGAATGTATAGATCTCGCCAAACGCAGTGGCACCTAACTCACCTTCTAGTTGTCCACTCACGGTCAAATTGGTAGAGCGACCAAAAAAGTCTTTTTTATAATCAATCTCTCCAGATTCTGTGCGCGGTGCAGAACCATCGAGTGGGAGCGTCGTTACACGAAACATTTCTCCAGCGCCTTCGGCATCACTGGCAGTAACAATAGGCGTGTGTAGATAAATAAAACCTTTCTCATTAAAAAACTGGTGAACCGCATAGGCTAACGCATGTCGAACACGAAACACGGCACCAAATGTGTTGGTTCGAAAACGCAGGTGTGCTTTTTCGCGCAAAAACTCCAGTGAGTGTTTTTTGGGCTGTAAAGGATATTTTTCAGCATCAGAATCGCCTAATATATCAATGGTGTGCGCTTTTAAGTCCATTTTTTGTCCCTTTCCTAATGAAGGCTCAACCACACCGCTTATACGCAGTGAAGCAGAAGTGGTAATTCGCTTTAATAGTTCTTCGGGAAACTTTCCCAACTCTACCACTACCTGTAAATTATTATTGGTGCTGCCATCGTTCAATGCGATAAACTGGTTATTACGAAATGTTCTAACCCATCCCATTACGGTTACCTGCTGTCCGGCAGGATCTTGGGCTAGTAGTTGTTTGATTTTGATTCGTTGATTGAACATGCACCTTTGCTTTGGCTAGCAAAGGTAAGCCCGGAAGGAAGTGCGGGTACTAGTTATAGGTCGAAAAAATTTTTATCAAATCTGAAATTTCCTGTAGGTTTGTAGTAACAAAAGGCCGTTTCGGCCACCTTTTCCAAGATTCATATTAATTGTTAATCATCTTATTCGAACGAATCGTTCGTTCAGTTTCCCCGGAAAAATCTCAATACTAAAAAAACAAGAATGGCAGTTTCTAACGAAGACAACAAACCGAAAAGAAGAGGCAGACCCCGTAAAGAAGAAAAAACAGAAGAACAAGTGCCGGCCCAACCAGCCGCTCCTGTTAAAAACGTAGAGCAAGCGCCCCCTGCTACCCCCAACAAAACAGAATTACTCGCACAGACTATTCTGGAGAACACGCCAGAGCCTGGTGCAACCGAGGTGCCGCAGCAACGTTTTCAACCCCAGAAAAGAGAGCCCATTTTTACAGTTGAGTTTGATGGCATGATTATGGGTGAGGGTGTACTAGAGATGATGCCCGATGGATATGGTTTTTTGCGTTCATCCGATTATAATTATTTATCATCTCCCGATGACGTATATGTATCTCCTTCACAGATCAAAGCTTTTGGATTAAAAAGTGGTGATACGGTGTATGGGCCTGTTCGTCCTCCAAAAGAAGGAGAAAAATATTTTGCGCTACTCAAGGTAGATCTACTCAATGGAAAAAGCCCCGATGAGGTAAGAGATCGCGTTCCTTTTGATTATCTGACGCCCTTGTTTCCATTTGAAAAACTAAATCTCTTTACCACGCCTTCCGATTATTCAACTCGTATCATGGACCTGTTCACGCCAATTGGTAAAGGACAGCGTGGATTAATTGTTGCGCAGCCAAAAACAGGTAAAACGATGTTACTTAAAGCAGTTGCTAATGCAATTGCAGCCAATCACCCAGAATGTTATTTGATGGTTGTGTTGGTCGATGAAAGACCAGAAGAGGTAACAGATATGGAAAGAAGCGTTCGTGCCGAAGTGATTGCCTCCACCTTTGATGAGCCTGCAGAGAAGCACGTAAAAGTTTCTACCATGGCTCTCAATAAAGCAAAACGTTTAGTTGAGTGTGGACACGACGTGGTGATTCTTTTGGATTCTATCACACGTTTAGCGCGTGCGCATAATACAGTTGCACCTGCATCAGGAAAAGTGTTATCGGGTGGTGTAGAAGCGAATGCCATGCAAAAACCAAAACAATTTTTTGGTGCGGCCCGTAAAATTGAAAATGGGGGATCGCTTACCATTATTGCAACAGCGCTGGTAGACACAGGTAGTAAAATGGATGAGGTGATCTTTGAAGAATTCAAAGGAACCGGAAACATGGAGTTACAGTTAGATCGTAAGTTGTCTAACAAACGTATTTATCCAGCCATCGACCTAACTTCTTCTTCTACACGCCGCGACGATCTATTATTAGATCCGGCTGTTTTACAACGGATGAATCTACTTCGCGTGTTCTTGACCGATATGAATACAGAAGAAGCCATGCGTGAATTACAAAATCGAATGAAGGGGACAAAGAGCAATGAAGAATTTTTGGCCTCGATGAATAAATAACTAACAGGGGACTACGGTCCCCTTTTTTGTATGCCAGCCGAACGAATTGATATCACCCGATTTTTAGCACTGGCCTCTTCATATCCCATATTGGATGTAAGAAGTCCGGGTGAATTTACACATGCACATATTCCGGGCGCACATTCCTTTCCTTTATTTACCGATGAAGAAAGAAAAATTGTAGGCACAACCTATAAACAAAAGAGTAGGGAAGAAGCAATCAAAATCGGATTGGATTTTTTTGGACCCACGCTGAAGCGGCGAATTGTAGAGGCAGAAGAAATAACCGCTGGTGGAAAAACAGTGCTAGTACATTGTTGGCGAGGTGGAATGCGCAGTGCTGCGATTTCGTGGTTGCTGGATCTTTATGGTTATAAGGTGTACACACTTGCGGGTGGATATAAAGCGTATCGAAATTGGGTGTTGGAGCAGTTCAAAAAAACGTATCCTATTATTTTAGTGGGCGGCTATACCGGCTCTGGAAAAACAGAGTTGTTGCAGGCCATGAACGAAGCAGGCGAAGCAGTAATTGATCTGGAACAACTAGCCTCTCACAAAGGATCTGCATTTGGAAACATTGGACAGCCCGCACAACCCGGTCAAGAACAATTTGAAAATAATTTAGCCGCCGCACTAACGATTGCTTCAACTTCCGAAAATAAGCACAAGCCTCTCTGGCTCGAAGATGAATCACAACGAATTGGAAGTATCAATTTGCCGAATGATCTATGGAGCACCATGCGACGATCTCCTGTTTATTTTTTAGACATTCCCTTTGAAGAGCGCCTGGGTCACATTGTAGAAGAGTATAGCAAGTTGGATAAAATCGCACTACTTGATGCGATCAGTCGTATCACCAAAAAGTTAGGGCACCTGCAAGCAAGTCAAGCAATCGATTTTATAAAAGAAGATAATTATCAAGAAGGTTTTGAAATATTGCTTCGCTATTATGATAAGTTGTATGCCAAGTCACTTCAAAATCGAGAACAGCTAGATCATTTACTTACACAAATTTCCGCCGCCAAAACGGGTGCCGCCAATTTGAAATTAATTTTATCCGTCAATACACAAACTCATGTCCGCTGAAGAAATAAAACTCACGTCCTTTTCACACGGTGCAGGTTGCGGTTGTAAAATCGCACCAAAAGTTTTAGAAGAGATTCTACACAGCAATCTTTCGCTTCCAGATAATAAAAATTTATTAGTAGGAAATCATAGCAATGATGATGCGGCCGTCTATGATTTAGGAAATGGAATGGCGCTCATTTCTACAACCGACTTTTTTACGCCCATCGTTAATGATCCTCATTTATTTGGAAGAGTCGCCGCAGCCAATGCCATAAGCGATGTGTATGCAATGGGAGGAAAGCCCCTGCTCGCTATTGCGATTTTGGGTTGGCCAGTCGAAAAATTATCTGCCACCATTGCGCAACAAGTAATAGAAGGTGGAAGAACAATTTGTGCAGAAGCCAGAATTCCGTTGGCAGGTGGACATAGTATTGACTCGCCGGAACCAATTTTTGGTTTAGCAGTAAGCGGCATCGTTCCCATTTCTCAACTAAAGAAAAATAATACCGCGCAAGAGGGTGATGCGTTATTATTGACCAAACCATTGGGAGTTGGCATTTTGTCTACGGCCGAAAAAAGAGGGTTACTTCAACCCGAACATCGTACAGTTTTAGAAAAGCAACTAACCACACTCAACTCGATTGGTGAAAAACTAGGAGCTATAGCTGGCGTGCATTCAATGACAGATGTAACTGGTTTTGGATTGATGGGACACACGTTAGAAATGGCAACAGGAAGTGGACTAAGTGCACAAATCAACTATGGAAAAGTTCCATTAATGGAGGGAGCACGTGATTACATTACGCAACGCATTACTCCTGATGCTACACCAAGAAACTGGAATAGCTACAGCAGCAAGGTCAAATTTGAAAAAGGTGTGAACGTGATGGAGGCTTTTACAGTATTGCCAGATCCGCAAACCAATGGAGGTTTACTAATCAGTGTAAGCGAAGCGGCCTTGCAAGAAGTTCAAGCACTTTTTAGTGCAAATGGTCTTGCATCTTGTTGTGAGCCTATAGGAAAAATGATAGCGGCAGGTGAACACCCATTAACTGTGTTGTAAAACTAAAACACCAGATTTTCTTTGTTCTTGATTTGTTCAATTGGTAATTCTGCAACCAACTGAACCGGAGGTATACTTCGAATAACTTGAATCGTTTGCTGAATCGATGCATCACTCACCTCATCTTCTTTCATCAACCACAAAAAATCAAGGTGTTTGAATTCGGGCAATAAGAATTCGCCATCAAATTTGTTAGAGTAGATGTAGTGCTCTAAAGAACCCGTTGGTTCACGATACTCATACACCGAGAATAAGTATTGTCTTTTTTTATAAATACGCTTAATCTCTAACTCATTGATACGAAAATCCAAACCGATTGAATTATTCAGGTGCCAACAAAACTGATACCCGCGAATAGGGGCTACAATACCCAGCAAACGAGTGCCTTCAAAAAAAGCCTCCGTTATAAGAGAGTTATCAAGAACTAATTTATTGACGCGGTCTGCCATACATTAACAAACCTAAGTTACAACGGAACCGAATTAAAATTGAATTTCAACCTTGAATTGCTCTGTTCCTCGTTGGTAAACAACAGTGGCCCTGTCTCCTTTTTTAAATTTACCCAGCGTTTGCATGTACGACTCCATGGAGTTTACTTTATAGTCTCCAATTTGTAACACAACGTCCCCCGCCTTCAGTCCTGCCTTTTGGGCAGGCTTACCCTCACTTACTCCATCTGCACGAACACCGTTGCCGCTATAGGTATAATCGGGCATAATTCCCATTGAAACACTAAAGCGAGCGGTTGTAGTGGTTTGTGCTTCGCGTGTTTTTAAAAAGGCCAAACGACCCTGTGCATTCGCTCCTTCAATTACATTTTTAGCATGTTGCAAAATAGTGACCATGCCTTTATAGTTGATTCGGTCTGCATCGTCAGACGGCTTGTGATAATCAGTGTGTAGTCCGGTAAAATAAAATAGAACAGGAATGTCTTTTCTGTAAAAAGATGTGTGATCACTGGGACCAGAACCACTAGAATCAATTTTGATCTGCAAATTTCCTGCGCTACGCAAATTGTTCTGTGCATTCACTAAAGAAGCCCAGGCAGGAGAAGTGCCGTATCCACCAATTGTAATTGTTTTAGCGCTGTCACTCAATCTTCCTACCATATCCATATTGATCATGTAGTTAATACTCTTCAAATCAATGGTTGGGTGATCTGTAAAATATTTGGAGCCATATAAACCCAACTCTTCTCCAGAAAAAGCAATGAATAAATAGTTAGTAGCGGCGCCTTTTGTTTTTTTGAGCGTGCGTGCTAGTTCAATCAGTGTAGCGGTTCCACTTGCATTATCATCAGCACCATTGTGAATAGCGGGTTCCTTTTTTTCAAAACGAGAGTTCCCATCTTCACCATATCCCAAATGATCAAAATGGGCTCCTAATACTACGGTTGTGGCGGCTTTGTTGTCTATGTAACCTACCACATTGTATCCATTGCGTAGCTTCTCTCCAATTTGTATAGTTGCATTAAAACTCAATTCTCCCTCCTCATCTTCAGCACTAACTCCATCGAGTGGTTTTTTTGTAAGATAGATGACCGGAATTTCTAAAACAGGTGAGCGGTCTTTTCCGTTAAAACTAAGTTTATCATCTTGCTTGCCCGAATTATACCATAATACTGCGGTTGCACCTTTTGTTTTTGCGTTTTTACTGAATTCATAAATGTAACCGGGCAAATCAAAATGAGGATTGCTGCTGTTGTCCTCTAGCACAAGGGCAATATCAATTAGCCATGGAGAGCCTATCTCCTGTAGTCCAGAAGTAGCTGTTCCTGCAATGGTTCCATTAGCGCTGTAAGGAAAAGCAAAATATTCTGTGCCAAGCGTTAACACCTTGCTGGCCGTTGCGCCCTGAGAAAAAGTTTTAGTGACAGAAAAAACAGTTCCGGGTTTCATTTCTTTTCCTTCGCTTACCGAAAAGGGCTGGTAATATTTTTCTGTTCCTTTTGCCTCCAGTCCAATGGCTTGAAACTGGTTCGCGATATATTCCATAGCCAATTTTTCACCAGCTGTGCCCGTACGTCTTCCCTCCAGCTTATCGTCTGCCAGATAGCTAACGTGTGTGCGAAGCGCCGCTTCAATTTTTTTTAACTCTGCTTTTTTTTGAGAAAAAACAAAAAGAGGTGACAGCAGTAAGAACAAAATGGGGAAGGAAAGCCTTGGTTTCATCTTAAAATTGATTATGGAAATGCAAAGTTATCCGGTATTGGACGCAAATCAAGAGGTACTTCTGATTTCGTAAATGGTTTTGCCTGGGTCTGTCTACTTTTGCAGTCATTCATCATTTTGAACCCGCAAAGCAACCATATTGTTCTGGTCGGCAACCCCAACAGCGGAAAAAGCTCATTATTTAATTGTTTGACCGGTTTGCGCCAGCAGGTGGGCAATTTTCCGGGAGTCACGGTTGATAAAAAAACTGGTTTGGCCAAGGTGGGTGCTCACGAGGTTACGTTTGTAGACCTGCCCGGTACCTATAGCCTATACCCCAAAAGACTGGACGAGTGGGTCACCTATAAAATTTTAATGGGTGAAGACGAAGAGGTAAAGCCCTCGGCCATCATTGTAGTTGCAGATGCAAGCAATCTGAAAAGGAACCTTCTTTTTTGCACGCAACTTATCGACTTGAAACAACCCGTTGTGGTTGCACTCACCATGATGGACCTGGCCAGGCAAAAAGGAATCAAAATAGATCTGGATGAACTAAAAAGAGAGCTTGGTGTTCCGGTAGTAGCCGTAGATCCAAGAAAAAGAAAAGGTATTACAGAATTAGAACGAGCGGTGGAGCTAACATTGAACGGGGCCTACAAAGTTCCTGTTCGTGATTTTATAGATAATCGTTCTTTAGCTGCAATTCCCATTGAAAAAATCAAAGAGGAAATGGAGGGTATGTGCGATTACAAAGCCATTCATTTGCTTACCCATCACGAATCTTTTGGTTTTTCACCAGTAATTCAATCACGCATTGAGTCAGTCAAAAAACAATACAATTTCAATCCCACTAAAATTCAGGCTGAAGAAATTTTACAGCGATATGCACGCATTCGGCAGATTATGCAACAAGCGGTTTCTGAACCGGACCCATTGCAAAAAACTTTATTCACCGAAAAACTAGACTCGATTCTTTTACATCGACGTTGGGGTTATTTGATTTTACTCACGGTTTTGTTTTTGCTGTTTCAAAGCGTTTTTTTACTGGCACAATATCCGATGGCTTGGGTAGAACTTGGATTCGGTCAATTAAGCGGATGGCTATCGGTTGTATTGCCCGCCACTCTTTTTTCTGATCTATTAATTAACGGAGTGGTAGCTGGGCTAGGCGGGATTCTGGTTTTTGTTCCACAGATAATGATCTTATTTGGAATCATCACCCTACTGGAAGATTCCGGTTATATGGCACGCATTAGTTTTTTATCGGATAAACTCATGCGTAGTGTGGGATTGAATGGAAAAAGTGTGATGCCCATGATCAGTGGATTTGCTTGTGCGGTTCCTGCCATCATGAGTGCAAGAAATATTGAAAATAGAAAAGAAAGACTACTTACTATTTTGATTACTCCGCTCATGAGTTGTTCGGCAAGACTTCCAGTATATACAACCATCACAGCGCTTATTATCCCCAATCATTATTTATTTGGATTCTTAAGCGTGCAAGGTTTGGTGCTATTAGGAATGTATGTGGCAGGCGTAATTGTTGCAATGCTGGTTTCTTATATAGCCAATCTTTTTATTAAAATAAAAGAAAAGAGTTTTTTCATTTTAGAATTGCCTACTTATCGTTCTCCGCGCTGGTCAAATTTGTTGCCCACCATGTTGGGGAAAGCAAAAATATTTATACTGGATGCGGGTAAAGTGATCATGATAATCTCACTCATTCTGTGGGGCCTTAGCTCTTATGGTCCGGGTTCAACCTTGAAAAAAATTGAAACCGAATACAAAACATCGCTACAGATGCCCAACGCCGATTCACTTCATCTCACTAAAGAATACCACGCAGCTAAACTTGAAAACTCATTTGCCGGTGTAATAGGAAAACAGCTGGAACCCGCCATTGCTCCGTTGGGTTTTGATTGGAGAATTGGTATTGCGCTAGTCACTTCGTTTGCTGCGCGCGAAGTATTTGTAGGAACAATGGCAACCCTGTTTAGTGTGGGTGAAGAAAATGAAGACGGCTCTTTACTAAATGAAAAATTGAAAGCCGCAACACGAAACGACGGAACACCGTTGTTCACGCTGGCAACAGGTTTATCGCTAATGATATTTTATGTTTTTGCGATGCAGTGCATGAGCACGCTAGCGGTAGTTCGCAGAGAAACTAAAAGCTGGAAATGGCCGCTCATCCAGTTAGTTTATATGACTGGACTTGCTTGGCTATTGAGTTGGACCGTGTTTTATTTTTTCAAATAATCAAAAACCAGACTGCAAAGCGCTTTCACACCTGCAGGCATTCCGCTGTTGTCAACGTAAAAATCGGGAGTATGATGTGGTGCTGCCTCTGCTGAAGATTTTCCCTTTGGTAGTCCACCCAGAAAAAAGAAAAATGCAGGCGCCTTGGTTCCATAATAAGAAAAATCCTCTGCGCCAGTCACCCATTCTGTTTCAATTACGTTCGAAGATCCCAACGCTGTTTCTAGTGCCGCTACCGCTTTTTTAGTGAGTGCAGGATTATTATACGTAACCAGTGTTTTTGTTTCGATTGAAACTTCTGCCTCTGCACCATTAGCAGCCGCAATCATAGTGGCAGTGCGCTTGATTCGTTCGTGTACATCCTGTTGCATTTTACTATCCAGCGTGCGGATAGTCCCCGCCATTTCACAGGTTTCGGGAATAATGTTTTCGCGCACACCTCCATTCATTTTTCCAACCGTGATTACCACGGGGGCTTTAGTTAATTCAGATTGACGACTCACAATATTTTGTAAACCCTCGACTATTTGTGAAGCAACTTGGATGGGGTCTACTCCTTTCCAAGGTTGTGATCCGTGGCTACCCTTTCCTTTCACTTTAATTGTAAACCAATCTGCAGCTGCCATCAAAGAGCCCGACTTGTAAGAAACTTTGTCTACTTCGAGGGCTGCTTGTATATGCAAACCAAATACTGCATCCACCTTGGGGTTTTCCATTACACCTTCTTTTACCATCAATGCAGCGCCACCTTCCTCACCAGCAGGAGCTCCCTCTTCGGCTGGTTGAAAAATAAACTTCACACTGCCGGCCAACTGATCACGCATTCCCGCCAACACCTCGGCAACCGTCATTAATATAGCAACATGTGTATCGTGACCACACGCATGCATCACGCCCACCTCAGATCCCACATAGTTGGTTCTTTCTTTAGAGGCAAAAGGAATGTTTACGCGTTCGGTGAGAGGAAGCGCATCCATGTCGGCACGAAGTGCAATACAAGGACCCGGTTTGCCGCCTTTTAATAATCCAACCACCCCTGTTTTTGCTACTCCTTCTTTAACCTCAATACCTAGTGAGCGCAGATGGTCTGCAACCAGTTTTGCTGTTTTAAACTCTCTGTTCCCGAGTTCGGGGTGTTTATGCAGCTGCTCCCTCCAAGAAATTGTTTTTGTTTGAAGGGCCTCTGCCTTTTTATAAGCGATCGACAGGGGATCTGTATTTCCTTTTGTTTGTGCATTGCCTACCAGGCATAAAATGAAAGCGCCGAGCGTAAGGGTTGCCTTTTTCACGATAATAGATTTACTGGGTAAGTTACAATACAATGATTAATTTTTATTTTTAAATATCATGCTGATTCGTCATCTGCCCTTTTTGCGCACCGTTCTCTCACATAGCCTCACGGCTTTTGGTGGGCCGCAGGCACATTTGGGTATGATGTTCAAGAATTTTGTTCAAAAAACGCCCTATGTGACAGAAAAAGAGCTGATGGAATATAACACGTTTTGTCAGCTATTGCCGGGTGCGTCTTCTACACAAACACTAACACTGATTGGCTACAAACGCGGCGGAGTTCCTCTTGCGATACTAACTCTTTTGATCTGGATAACGCCGGCAAGCATATTAATGGGCGGACTTTCTTTTCTTTTGCCTTACCTGGAAAGCGGGAATGCTCGCGTTGAATTGTTTCAATTTATTCCTGCGATGGCTGCAGGGTTTTTGATTTTTGCGATTCTGCGGATTTTTCCAATGGCCATTAAAAACACCATCACCTGGGTGATCTTATTAGTATGTATGATCGCAACAGGATTATTATTTGGTCGGCCCTGGTTGATTCCACTATTGTTAGTTACAAGTGGGATAGCAACCAATTTTAGTAAAAAGAGAATTCCGCAAACAGAGGAAAAACCAAAACAGATTCGTTGGTGGAATATCTGGCTTTTTGGTTTTATTTTTTTAACAGCAGGTATCCTCAGCGAAACCGCAAGAAAAAATGAGTGGCCAGAGCGCAAGCCCATTAATCTTTTTGAGAATACATATCGAATGGGAAGTTTGGTTTTTGGTGGCGGGCAAATGTTGTTACCAATGATGTATGAACAATGGAGTGTTCGTCCTGCTACGGTAAAAGAAAAAAATCCAAACGTTGTACAAATCAATCAACACGATTTTTATATGGGCATGGGAATGGTGCAAGCTGTGCCAGGTCCTGTTTTTTCATTTGCCTCCTTTGCGGGTGGAATGGCTATGGAAAAAGAAGGAAAGGGTTTGCAGTTACTCGGTTGCATCATTGGAACAATTGCAATTTTTTTACCAAGCGCGTTGCTCGTTTTATTCTTTTTTCCTATTTGGCATAACATAAAAAAATATGCTGTTGTGTATCGTTCATTAGAAGGAATCAACGCGGCTGTGGTTGGTATTTTGATTGCGTCAACCTTTTATATTTCGAGAGATATTTCATTGCTAGAAAACACAGCCGCTGGTTGGACCAACTTACTTGTAATCGCAACCACTGTTTTATTGTTGCGTTTTACAAAAATTATTTCGCCGCTTATTGTATTGGGTTGTTTGCTGCTTGGTTATTTTTTATAATAACCACCCTTTTCAATTTCTTCTCTTACTGCATCGGGTACCATATAGCGTATGGATTTTGATTCAGCAACACAGTTTCTTATATAGGTTGCAGATAAACTCAGCAGTGGTGCGTTAATCAATTGTATGCGCGCGCCTAATTTGTTGTCAATTGAAAAACCTTGTCTAGGATAAATAAAAATGTTACAACGCTCTACCAACTGCGTTGCATTTTTCCAATTAGGTAAATTTTGAAAACTATCCGCGCCCATCAAAATTGAAAATTCGTGTTGCGGATATTTTTCGGTTAAATAGGTAATAGTATCAATCGTGAAAGAGGGACGGGGTAAACTAAATTCAATATCCGACACCTTAATTCGTTCATCATTTTCGGTAGCAAGCTTTACCAGGTGCAACCGATGATACTCGTTTAAAAGCGTGTTCTCTTTTTTGTGTGGATTTTGAGGAGAAACCACAAACCAAAGCCTTTCGACATGCGTCTCATTTAATAGGTAATTAGCAACTATTAAATGTCCGTTGTGAATCGGATTAAAGGAACCAAAATATAACGCTATCTTCACCTAAGTAATTGATTATCAATTGTTTGTTTCCACTAAAATAGTATCTGCTTCGTTCATTCGCAAGCTTAAGTGGTAGCCTGAAACTAAAATAGACATCGGATCTCCCAGGGGGGCCACCTGCTCTACATAGATTGTTTCGCCTGGTACACAACCCATTTCCATTAGCTTTAAAAAGATCTCGTCATTTTCGAACTCTTTGATTACCGCTTCCTGGCCAGGTCTTAATGCAGAAAGTTTTACCACCATAGGTTTAATTAATAATACAAAGCTATTCTTGTTGACTCGTTTTTCTTTACGAATTTTGATAATTATGCGTTCAAAATCAAAAGTTTGCTTTTTCTTTCAAGGACAGCGCTTTTCGCTACCCAACAGAAGCCGCTTAAAGGGTTTTATTGAGAAAACGCTTAGGACTGAAGGCCTGAACCCCGGACAACTTAATTATATCTTTTGCTCTGACCGGGAAATCAGAAAGATTAATAGGACTTATCTAAAACACGATTATGCCACAGACATTATCACTTTCGACTTGTCTTGGCAAAAAGAAGTGACTGCGGATATATATATAAGTATCGACCGGGTCCGGGAAAACGCTAAGGATTTGGGAGTATCAATAAAAAACGAGCTTCACCGGGTTATTTTTCATGGTGCCCTCCACTTATGCGGCTATAATGACAAAAAGCCAGCAGAAATCAAAATAATGAGAGCGAAAGAAGAGGAGTTATTGTCCACGTATGGCGTTTAGCCCCAATAGTTCCACGTGGAACATATTTAGTCGGGGGGTATGATTTTAAAGCGATTATCTTTGCGCCGTGTTTCAAGAATATGATGTAATTGTTGTGGGCGCCGGACACGCGGGGTGCGAAGCAGCGGCCGCCGCCGCCAATTTGGGTTCAAAAACCCTATTGGTGACAATGAATATGCAAACCATAGCCCAAATGAGCTGTAATCCAGCTATGGGTGGAATTGCAAAGGGGCAGATTGTGCGTGAAATTGACGCCATGGGCGGGTATTCGGGGATTGTAACAGATCTATCTACCATCCAGTTCCGCATGCTCAATAGAAGTAAGGGTCCGGCCATGTGGAGCCCTCGAGCACAGAACGATCGAATGCTTTTCCACTTAAAATGGAGAGAATTGCTGGAAAACACCCCCAACCTTGATTTTTACCAGGATACCGTTGGTGAATTATTAATTAAGGATGGGGTTTGTTATGGAGTAAAAACGGGGCTGGGACACGAAATAAAAGGAAAGGCTGTTGTTTTAACTAATGGTACCTTTTTAAACGGCATTGTTCATATAGGGGAAAAGAATTTTGGGGGTGGCAGAATGGCCGAAAAAGCAGCCACCGGACTTACAGAACAGCTTGTAAATCAAGGGTTTGAAAGCGATAGGTTAAAAACTGGAACGCCTCCACGCATTGACGGCAGAAGCCTTGATTATTCAAAAATGGAGGAGCAGCCGGGCGATCCCGAAGTATTAGGCTTTTCATATTTAGACATCGAAAGACCAAAAACGCAACGAAGTTGCTGGATTACCTACACCAACGACGCGGTTCACGATATTTTAAAGACCGGTTTTGATAGAAGTCCAATGTTTGCGGGGCGTATTGATGGGGTGGGGCCCCGCTATTGTCCCAGTATTGAAGACAAAATCAATCGTTTTAGTGAAAGAGATCGACACCAGCTTTTTGTAGAGCCAGAGGGTTGGAATACAGTAGAAATTTACTTAAACGGCTTTTCAACGTCCTTGCCAGAGGAAACACAATACGAAGCCCTTCGTAAAATTCCTGGTTTCGAAAACGCTAGAATGTTTAGACCTGGTTACGCGATCGAATATGATTACTTTCCGCCCACACAGCTTGCTTATAGTCTTGAAACCAGATTATTGAAGAATTTGTTCTTTGCGGGTCAAATAAATGGAACGACCGGATACGAAGAGGCGGCCTGCCAGGGATTAATGGCAGGAATCAACGCACACCAAAGTGCTTCAAATAAAGAGCCGTTGATTTTAAAAAGAAGCGAAGCATATATCGGAGTGTTGATCGATGACCTGGTGAGCAAGGGAACCAAAGAACCCTATCGCATGTTTACCTCGCGTGCCGAATTCAGAACATTATTACGACAAGACAACGCAGATCTTCGATTAACAGAATTAAGCTATAAGCTGGGGTTGGCGTCGGAGGAAAGAATGGAACGTGTTCGTCAAAAACAAAACAATATTGCAGCGATCAAAAAAATAGTTGCGGAAACATTTATTGAACCTTCAGAAATCAATACGTGGTTTGAACAAATAAATACAGCAACCATCAGCGAAAAACAAAAAGCACAAAAAATTTTACTTCGTCCTTCGGTAGAAATTGAAGATATGATGGCGGTGTTGCCAAAATTAAAAACACAGCTTTCAAATTTTGACAAGGAAAGTATTACACAAGCTGGAATACAAATAAAGTACGAGGTGTATATAGAGAAAGAAAGGGAGCTCGTGCAAAGAATGTCTCAACTAGAAGAATTAGAAATTCCGGAAAGTTTTGATTACAAAAAGATTTCGTCGCTAGGTAATGAGGCAAGAGAAAAACTTACAAAAGCAAAACCCCGAACACTGGGACAAGCAAGTCGCATTTCTGGAATCAATCCTAGTGATGTACAAATACTAATGGTCTATATGGGTCGTTAAGACTTTTAATTCTTTTTTTCTCTCGCGGTGAGCGTATTATTGGGGGTTCCAACAACTTTTTCTCTGCATTTTTTTGCTCCGCAGTTGCAAGTAAACGGCTCCATTGATTCGTCTAAAAATTCTGCATAATCAAGTGTAAGCTCTTCGTTTTCATTTACTGGCTTTGTGGTGACTACGTTCAGTCCATCAAATTTTGTGTTGGCTTCACAGCTATGATTCTGGGGAGCCCACTCCGATGGATCAAGATCCCATAATATAAAAACCTCTTCGCTAATGGGATAAGCATATCTGCGAAACGTCAACTTATCTTCTTCGCTCCAACGAAGATCCACTTCTCGTTTTGTAATGATTCGCTGTGATCGACCTTCGCCAATAAAAACAACCTCTCCCTCGGACATTGCTCTTTTTGCATACACACCATATCCGGCAATCGAATTTCCTTTTACATAATACGGCTTCTGCTTTTTGGCGTGTCGGGCAATTCCTTCGTTTATTATATGCTCAAGAAAACCTGCCTGGCCCACTCCGTCAAACTGCAAAATATAATCAGCCGAACCCTCGTATCCACTAGAATAAAACACCGAGCAAGTAAAATTGATTTCTAAAAAATAAATAGCCCCTTTATTGTCTACCCTAAAATCGAGACGGCCGTAACCAACACCTCCTGCTGTTTTGAAAATTTTTTCACTTGCAGCCCGAAGCTTTGCTTCTAGTGCTTTATCGCTGCATGGAATATTAGAAGAGGGGTGTAGCTCAGATGTTTTTAAAGAGTAGGTCTTAAAAAACTTCCCCTCCGGAAAAATATACTCTACAGGAAGAAATGTTTTGGTTGAGCCATCGTCACTCGCAGCAACCAGTACCGTAAACTCTCTTCCGTCGATATACTTTTCAATCAGCGCCTCCCCGTATTGTTTTATTATTAACTCGCACTTTTGGGTTAGCTCTGGCATGGTGTACACCAACGAGTCTTCTGCGATCCCAAGACTATCGCCCGCGTGTGAGGGTTTTACAAAAAGAGGAAAGTCTAATTCGTTCGGTAGTTTTTCAAGCGCGCTTATTTCTTTTATAGTAAGAAAGGCGGGCGTTTCCACGCCTTCGCAATAAGCAACATACTTCATCAACTCTTTAGGAGGATCATAGACCCTGGAGTTTGGTCCAGTAAAAGGAAGATTAAGTGTTTCCAACGAATAAATCACATCTATACCCGGAACCTCCCAGTCGGCGTATCCTTCACACAGGTTTACAAAGATGTCATATCCACAACGAGAAAGTTCCTTTAACTGCTTATACGTTGTGAGTTTATTTAAAAACACGTGATCCACCTGCTGTCCTGGTAACAAGACAGACAAATTCCTGGGAGGATCGTAGTTTTTATAATCTACACCCGTGGTTGAGTAGTCGGGTTGAAGAACACAAACTTTCACAATACGGCTTTTGTTTTCTTTTTTATAGGAGACGATTTGGGTGATCCCCTTCTTAGCGCATCTATTAAAATTGCATACACAACCTCTGTAAAGGAAATACCGGATGCTTTTAGAATGGCTCCAATCGATGTATAATTTTCATCTTCGCTGAGTCCACACTGTGCATTAGCCTCTAGTACATAAAGTTTTCCGGTTTGTGCATCTTGGCGGATATCAATTCTAGTGTATCCTCTTCCTTTAACGGCCGCGTAGGCGCGCTTACTCAGCAAAGAAAGTCTTCGGTGTAACGAGGTAGGGGCTGGTGCGTATTCATAAAAGTTTTCGCTTGCGGGCATAGGGCTTTCATCTTCATAGATTTCCCAGAGCCTATCAAAGGATAAAAACTTTTCTGTTTCTGGTAAAGACGGATGAAATTTTCGCTCTACCGGAATATAAACTTTACAATTTTGAGGGTCATCATAAGAGCCCGTAATAAACGTGGTGAACTCGGGACCACTAATAAACTGTTCTACAAATATTCCATCGGCCCCCAGGTTCCACCCGCGATAACCGGATTGAATTTCCCGAAGACGTGCTTTTAATTCCTCTTCGTTGTTAACTACATTTTTTACAGAAACCCCCATGCTTCCTCCCGAAACGGCGGGTTTTAAAAGAAGTGGCGTGCCCACGCGTTGACAAATTCCCTTGATAGAACCGGGCTTTCCGCTAATTACCCGCCAGGGCGCATTGGGAACACCGTGTTTATCAAACGCCTTTTTCATGGGAATCTTAGACGTGGTGATAGTAAAAAAATAACGGTCAGCTCCAGTATAAATCAGTTTTTGTTTTTCTAGCTCATCAATCACAGACACACCAGGCGCTCCATTTATTTCGTCGCCATCGCAAAGATTTAAAACCAATGCTTCTTTTTCTTTTTGTGATTTCGCAATGCGGGAGACCGTGTTTTTTATTTGTGTCATTGAAACATAGACCCATTCCCATTCAATGCGCATTTCTGCAAACACACGCGTATACTCTTCGATACTTTGAGAAAAATCGTAATAGTAGGATAGGTTGGGGTCCTCTGTTTCTAGTTTTGGCGCCAATATCCAAACCTTATAGGGGCTGATTTTTTCAAATTGTCTAGTCATTGCTGCTGGGACCTTCTTTTAGAAATGTAGGGGGTTAGTTTGTACCGATTTGCTTCTTGGTCGGCAAGGTGTGCTGCTCCTTTAATTTCCCCAAGACAATTTTCGCTTTTACAAAAACACGCAAAGGGTTGTTGCATGTTCCATTCGGTGGATGGATAAAAAAAAGTAAGCTCTTGTCCGCTTTCAATTTTTTTTAAAGCGCGCAAACACATGTTCTCCGTATCAAAAAAGCAATTGGGGTCACAACTATGATTAATGAATTGCAGATATGGGGGATCTAATAAAATATGTTTGCCGTGGTCTACCTGTAGAGTAAGATAATTGGGTGTGGACAGAATTTCTACCGCACCAAATTGGGCAAGGATTTCGTCTTGCTCAAAAGAGCGCATAGTAATTAAATGCTTTTGCCCGCTCTGTTCATTTTCGCGCACCTCTCCAATTGGGTTGGTGTCAACCAGGCGCATTTCGGTGTTTTGTAGTTCGGTCAAGGGTTAGCTATAGGAGTGTAATATAGAGTGCTATTAAAAGAAAACACCGCCCTTTTGGGCGGTGTGTATAAATCAGGTGTAATCAATGAAAACCCGGAATGTGTTTATGCGGGTCTCTTATAGACCGGAACTGTGCTACAGGGCTCTCCGAACATAAGTGATCGAACCACGGGGCGTAATAATTTTGTTATCTCCAGGTATGCGAAATCGCCAATGGAAGGGTCTCCACACCCCTTAATGATAACACGCTGGTCCTTGTATTCGTTGGTGTTGATCTGGTTAAGACCTGCTATAAATAATTGCTTTTTTACCTCCTCTTCGGTGCCGATGCCAAACCCGAAACATACGGGTTGTAAGTAAGAGGAAAGGAGCATATAGGCCCAGCTTGGTATTATTGCATCTGCAGAGCAGACAATAGCAACTATTTTATCTCTGTATTTTTCCCAATCTGTTTTTTTGAGCGCCTCTCTAAATTCCTTTTCCTTAACAATCATGCCCATAAAGAGGTATTCCTTGAGGTCGAGAACAACCGCATCTCCTTTTGGGCACCACCGCTCCAGATCTATTGTGATGAGTCCGCTTTCGGCAACCTTATTTACAAACTCAGCCATATTGTTTCGATCAATATCTCACCTGCCGCTTATCCTTGATGGTGGCAGCGGTTCGCAAGATTGAAATGGGATTATTGGGACTATATTGATTAGAAGACGCTTGTTTTGCTTGGAGATATCGGTTGTTGCGCTGCGTTGCTACGTCTCCATCCATTACCGGTGTAGAAGAAACACTGTTTACACGAACAACAAAAATTCCGCTTAGTCCTTCAATTACAGCCGGAACAACTTTTCCATTATTTGCTGGGTTGAAAGCGGCTCCTGTAACTCTTGGCTCATAACCAAACGAACCGCTTAAAGATCCGTTTGCCCTAACACTATCTGCTGTTTCAATTGTTTTACCACCCAGCGCCGTTGCTGCAGCCTCAAGCGTGGTTGTGTTTCCTACTTTTTTAACAAGCAGGGCCGCTTTTTTCTTGTTACGCAAAATCGGGTCTACAGAAAGTCTTGCCGACTCTACAGAGGCGGTTCCCTCTTCGTTAACCTCAGTAACAACCGCAACGACATAATTATTATCTACTCGCTCTGGCTTTAACACATCGCCCTTACTCGCTTCATAGATTGCACGTACAAAACTTCTAGAAGCTCCTACGCCTCTTACCTCGTAAGAAACAGGGGTAATATCTGTTGCGGTATTCTTAATAATTCCTTGTGCTTTAAGTTTTTTATCATACGCATCATTAAAAGACTTGAGGTCTTTGCTGTCACCAGCAAACTCGTTTGCTTTATTGAGCGCAAGATTGTCTGTTTCTTGGCTTGCTACAATTTCTTTGGGTAAATAGGCAATTTTATAGCCCGATCCCGAACCCCTCTGAGATAAGATTTCTATATAGTGAAACCCGAAGTCGGTTTTTACTATTCCCTTGGCGCCCGTAGATTTTAAGAAAATGAAATCATTAAAAGGGGCCACCATTTGACCAGAAGGAACATTTTCATACTTTCCTCCATTGTTCTTACTTCCTGGGTCATCAGAAAACTTAGCGGTAAGCGAGTCAAAATTTGATCCACCCGCAATCGCTTTTTGAATACTATCACAAAGCTTATAAGCAGTAGCGGAATCTCTATTCTGTGTACTAATTAATATGTGACGAACCGATACGGTGTCCGGCATTTTTGCCGTTCCAATCATTCTAGCTAACACATATTTATCGGCATCAAGGTAGGGCCCGTACACAGAGCCGGATGATAATCTGAATAAAGAATCTTTTGCAGGTTGTTGAATTGCTTTTCCATTTATATACCCATTATAAAATGGAGCGCCCTCTCCAGCTAAATATTGTTCGAGATTATCTGTAGTAGAAAATCTTTCTTTTTGTGTTAAAAGCTCTTGGTAAACTACAGCGCTGTCTACTGAAGAAGGAGAAGCGCTAAAAACAACATACTGAATAGCTCTACTCTCTTGTTGTTTAAATTGGCTTTTATGTTCATTAATATAGGTCTTGATTTCATCATCACTAACCATAACAGCGCTGTCGGGAATAGCCGTATATAATTCTCTTACAATAGAAAGATTAGCAAGCTGGCTATTTTCTGCGCTTTGTTTTTCAATAAACCATTTTGGGAAATTAATACTGTTGGAAAACAAAGCAAGATACTTGTCCGCCATTCTTATATTAGCTAACGCATCTATATATGTTGAGATACTTGCCTTTTGTTCGGGTGTTCCGCTTTTTAGCGCTTGGTCGATATTTTGTTTTGCTAAAACGGGATTATAAAGACCTGTTTTAGGATCACGAAACTGCGTTTGCAAATCTTGTGGAGCAGAGGACCCATATAATAAATCACTCAACTCCTTTTTACCAACTTCAATACCAAGCTTATCAAGCTCACTATTTAATAAACGCTGCCCCACTTCTTGGTTCCATGCTTGTTCAAGCGCTTGTTGACTAAGTGCAGCACCTTGAGGATAACCCTGTGCTTTTAGATTTTCTTCTGCTTGAAGAACTTTTTTATTAAACTCTTCAAAGGAAATGGAGGATCCATTAACCGACCCAACAGAAGTAGCGGTATTTCCGCTCATTCTACTTTTTCCAGTAAAGTAGTCTGTTAAAATAAATCCCAATAACGCTAGTGCCACTAATACTACAGTAAGCTTAGCATACTTCTCTCTGATATCCTGAATAATTGACATAAAACGAGACTTTAAAAGGATGGCAAAAATAGGGGAAAAACTGTGGAAAAACTACGGGGGGTGTTGGTTTAAGAAGAACTGAAAAGCGCAATCCCTTTTTCATGAAAGTGTCGTTTTTTTCACACAAATTGGTGTGGATTAGTGCTAAAATCTGTGAATAATTATCTGTGGAACGTTGAAATCCACTGAAAAAGAACGTTAATAAAATAGCGACACCCATCTCCCGTCTATTTGGTTGTAGGGAATTCAATAGATATCAACAGTAAACTAACACCAAAAAAATTAGTATTAAAACATGTTTTCGGTATATATCCACAAATCCACCATCCTAATAATAATAGACTTTATATAAAAAATATGTATTTATTAATATTACAATAGTGAATTATCGATTGGTTTTTTGTTTTTGATTTTACCAATTCTTCGCTCCAATTTTACGGTTCATATGATTTCAGAAGAAGAAAAAATAAAATTAAAAGAAAGGGGTTTTTTAGAAAAAGCAATTGATCCAAGTATTGATTTTTTTGAAGAAATAAAAAAAATAAAAAAGAAAAAAAACGCAATTCTTTTAGCCCACTATTATCAAGATGAAGATATCCAGGATATAGCAGATTATATCGGTGATAGTTTGGGTTTAGCGAGAGAAGCAGAAAAAACAAATGCGAATATTATTGTTTTTGCGGGGGTTCATTTCATGGCGGAAACTGCAAAAATTTTAAATCCTTCTCGGAAAGTATTAATTCCAGATTTAAAAGCGGGTTGTTCTTTAAGTGACAGCTGTCCTCCAAAACTATTTAAGAAATTTAAAGAAGATCACCCGGACCACATTGTAATCAGTTATATAAACTGCAGCGCAGAAATAAAAGCGTTGAGTGATGTTATTTGTACAAGCTCAAATGCAAAAAGTATTGTAGAAAGTTTTCCAATAGATCAACCAATTATTTTTGCGCCCGATAAAAACCTAGGTGCTTATATAAATAAAATTTCTAAACGAAACATGCTTCTTTGGAATGGGGCGTGTATGGTGCATGAAATATTTAGTTTAGAAAAAATCACAAAACTAAAAATAAGGCACCCCAAAGCAAAACTAATTGCCCACCCAGAATGCGAGGAAGCTATTTTAAGAATAGCTGATATGATAGGATCTACTACACAATTATTGGAGTATACCCAAAAAGACAAAACAACTGAATTTATAGTAGCAACAGAGTCTGGTATTTTACACCAGATGATAAAATTATCTCCAGAAAAAACATTCATTCCTGCACCACCAGAAAATAATTGTGCTTGTAATGATTGCCCGCACATGAAACTCAACACGCTAGAAAAAATCTATACTTGCTTATTATACGAGCAACCAGAAATTATACTAGAGGAATCACTTCGGCTTGCTGCAAAAAAGCCAATTGATAAAATGTTGGAAATAAGTAAAGCGGCAGGGATATGAAACAGCGTATAAATAAAGAACAATATTTGCGTTATTTACCCCTTGCTAGTTTGTTTACAACAAAAAGAACAAGAGAGATATTATCTGTAAATCCTACTATTGATAACGAAAGAAAAGATGCTGAAAATTCGGTCATCACTATTTATAATTATAATTCAGATCAGGTAGAAGAAAAAAAAGAAGCGGATTTTCAGGAAATTAATAACTGGAAAAACAAAACAGGAATAACCTGGATTAATATTGATGGACTAAAGAAAAGTGATATCGAGGCTGTTTGTGCTTCTTTTTCTGTACACTATCTCATTACCGAAGATATTTTAAGTATCGGCCAAAGACCAAAAGCAGACGAAACAGAAGGGGTGCTGTATTGCTTATTGAACATGCTTTATTACAATGATGCAAAACACCAGGTTGAGGCAGAACAAATCAGCATAGTTTTAGGAAATAATTTTCTGATTAGTTTTCAGGAAGACGCTATTCGTGATGTGTTTAATCCAATTCGAACAAGATTAAAATCTTCTAGAAGTCAAATCAGACAGCGGCCCGCCGATTACTTACTATACAGCATGATTGACCTAATTGTAGACAACTATTTTGTAGTAATGGAAAAGTTGGGAGAGGAGATTGAATTACTAGAGGAAGAAGTGACACGCCGAAGTAATAAAAGAAGTTTAGCGAAGATTAACCAGCTTAGAAAAGAACTCATTGTATTGAAAAGAAATATTGGTCCGGTTAGAGATCTGGTTAGTTCAATAATAAGAAGCGAAAGCGAGTTGCTTGATGATAAAACGGTTAAATATTTTAAAGACGTACATGACCACATTTCCCAGGCATATGATTTGAGTGACAACTACCGAGATGTAATAATGACTATTCAAGACCTCTACCTGAGCAATGTGAATTTAAAAATGAACGAGGCAATGAAGATAATGGCAGTCGTAACAAGTCTTTTGGCTCCAGCCACCGTTATCGGGGGAATTTTCGGAATGAATTTTAAAATAATCCCTCTTGCAGAAAACCAAAACGGATTTTTTATAACCATTGCAATAATGATTATTATCCCGCTTTTAATGATTTCGTGGTTCAGACGAAAAGGATTGTTGTAAGTCTAGAACAAGGAAAGTTGGTCTTGATCCTCTCTTGAAATAGCCCAATTAAAAAAAGTGTCTGCGGGTTTTCCATCGGGTCGTGGCGAAGAGGACCGAAGTGAATAAACGGTATGGTGAGATAAAAGAGCGCTATCTAATTCATAGTTTAAAAAATCTTTTATATCAGCACTTGTAAGATTTTGATTAATCCACGACGCAGCTAATTTGTATGGAAGCAAGAGGGGCATCCGGTGTTTATTAGGACCGGCATTATGAATTTCTTTAAACAATTCATTAGCGGCTCTTGTGATGAGCGCAAAAGAGCGTGTTTTGGGATTATAGAGCGAAGGAATTAATAAGGGGTCTCCGTTGTTGAAACTAATGTAGTGTGGAATTTTTTTTGAGCTATAAGAAACCCGTTGGTGTTCATAAATGCCCGACGCAACCAACAAACAGCGGTGTGTAATATAAGGACTCCACATAGAGCTATTGTCTACTATCTTTTCGGCGCGTGCATTAAAGAGTTGATTGAAATATTTTTTTTGTTGTTCAGGGTTGTTGAGCATAAAATCTGCAACAAATCCCCAGCTTAGTTTATCCGCTAAGGCACCACCATCCGAAGATAAAACAACAACACAAGCGGGTTTTGCGTGGGCTTGTTTGTGTGGAATAGAAACATCGTTGTTAGCCAGTGAACGATCAATCTTTATTCCGGGAATCAGTTTAGGAAGCCCATCGGGCCCCAACATCGATTTATATCCGATATCCACACACATATTCTAGCAAATAAAATGGCTTATTAAAATCATAAAGCAAATGTCGTTAATCATATAAATGCCACCACCAATGCCTGTATGTTTGTGTCATGACGCTTCGGAAATAGGTCGGTCAGAAAAAAATCAGATATATCGGTTTAAAAGACCGTAAACTGATTGACCGGTTGCCAGTCAAAAAAGGCTGAGCCTGACCAAGACGATGACCCAGGCGAACAGAATGCTACAGAATAACCGTTGTAAAAGACACTACACTGTGGTTATTTGCGAGCGAGGCAGGATTTAACCATCTAGCCTCGCTTTTTTATTAGCTTCAACAGCTCTAGAAAAAGCAATAAGCCCGTGCCCGCCCAAACAAGAGGAAGAAATTGTTGTATTCCCGGGTTTTCAAAATGAAAAAGGGAGCGAAGAGGGGGAAAAAAAATAGCCAGCGCTAAAAACAAAAGAGCAACACCTATTATAATAAGTGCAGCGGGGTTTCTCTTTTTTAATACAATCCAAAACGGACTTGATTGAGATAAAAAAGAAAAGATTAATAAAAGGTTACCCAAGAAGAGGGAAGAAAATGCAACAGTCCGCGCCGAATCCGGGGATTGAAAGTTGTTGACTTCGTGCACAAATACACCAATAACCATTAATAAAACCCCTGCACCACCAACACAACTAGTCCAAAAATTTTTCCAAATAAAAAAGCGTTGTTTAAATAAGCGAGGGGGGCGGCGCATCACATTTTTTTCTTCAGCCGCAGACTCAAAGGCAATAGAACAAATGGGATCTATCACCAACTCTAAAAAAACAATATGTATCGGTAACAAAAACAATGGAAATGATTTCCACAAACCCGGAATTAAAACAAGACCAATTATTGGGATGTGAATTGCAACGATGTAAGACATTGCCTTTTGAAGATTATCATAAATTCTACGACCCGAGCGAATGGCTGCCACTATTGATGTAAAGTTATCATCAAGTAAAACAAGGCCTGCCGCCTCTCTCGCAACATCGGTTCCCCTTAACCCCATTGCAATTCCGATATCCGCTTTTTTTAATGCAGGCGCATCGTTTACACCATCCCCCGTCATGGCAACTACTTCGTTTACTTGCTGCAACGATTCAACCAGTAGCAATTTTTGTTGTGGCCGAATACGCGCAAACACCGAACAAGAAATTAACGCCTCGGAACGGCCCTCGGGGGAAAGCCTTTCCAGCGCGTCTCCGGTAATAACACGGGAGGGGTTATTAAGCCCAATTTGTTTTGCAATAGACATTGCAGTTTCCGGATGATCGCCCGTGATCATAATAATTTTTATTCCTGCCGTCACACATTCTTGAATGGCACGAGGAACCTCTGGACGAATAGGATCTTCAAATGCGATTAGACCCAAGAAGTGAAACAAAAAAGAGTCTTGTGCTGCAGGTAATTGCCCAGCAACCGCAGCTGCTTTTGCCACTCCCAATACGCGATAGCCCTGAGAGGCTAATTGATTAGTAATAGCAAGGTGGTTTTTGATTTCTTCGGTTGACAGGCGACACAGTTTTAAGATTGCTTCCGGAGCACCCTTGGCTGCCACAAAGTGATTGTTTCCATTTGTGTTTTTCCATACCTGGGTCATCACCAACAATCCCTCCGAGAGAGGATATTCTTTAATTAGATCTACAAACCCAGTAGTATCTGCACCCCAATCTTGTTGCATTGTCCCAATGGCCAACTCCATGGGATCTGTGGGTTTAACAGCGCTAGCACCCCAGGCGGTCAACACCAGTTCATCAAACGAGGTGAATTTTTTTATAAAATCAGCGCGATACAATAAGTCGCTACCATTATAGAGCGCAGCAACCTGCATTCTGTTTTGTGTTAACGTTCCTGTTTTATCCGTACACAAAACTGTTGCGGCGCCCAGCGACTCAATAGTTGCGGCGTACCGGGTTAACACATTGTTTTTTGTTAAACGCCAAGAACCGATTGCTAAAAAAACCGAGAGTACAACAGGAAACTCTTCGGGCAAAATGGCCATTGAAGACGAAAGCCCCGTTAGCACCGATTCAATTAATTGTCCAGATCTTAAATAAAACAGCACAACAACGAGAAGGCAAATAAAGATTGATGCGATAAAAAACAAACGAATAACCCCTCGCATCTCCTGCTGAAGACGCGTGTCTCTGCTTTCAACCAACGCTAAAGAAGCACCAATCTGTCCCAGCTGTGTTCGCGGTCCAGTTTTGTCTACCCGAGCAACCCCCCTGCCAGCTAGTACAAGCGTACCTAAAAACACGTGCGGACCTTTATCAACAGATTTATTTATTGAAAATGACTCACCTGTTAAAAGTGATTCATCAACAAACAAGGCGGCAGACTCAATCAGCGTTGCATCAGCGGCCACGCGGTCTCCTTCTTTTAAAACAAGCAAGTCCCCAGGCACTACCTCGCGAGCAGCAATCCGAATCTCTCGATCGTCTCGAATAACAAACACGCCAGGCGAAGCAATCTTTTTAAGCAATTCTAACGCGCGCGTCGTTTTTTTGTATTGAAAAAAGGTGATCCCAATAATTAAAAAAATTGCAAGTGAGAGAACAATTCCCTCTTTGTAATCGCCCAAAATCATATACAATCCACCACACCCCATTAATAATAAAAACATGGGCTCGCGAATGACAGCTTTAGCAATATCCAGAATGGATTTGTCTTTTGCCGAGGGCAACTCGTTGTACCCCCAGGTTTTTAAAGCAATCTGTGCGTCGCTTTCAGATAGCCCCAGCATGAAAAAAAATTGTAAGGTGAACTATAATCAAAACAATCAAAAAAGGTAACTTTCCTGGTAAATCAAATATATGTATCGCAGGTTCTTACTATCGATGATTATAGTTGGTGCAGTAAACACAGTTGTTGCCCAGGAGTTTAAGCCCAATCTCAGCCAGCCTGTTATGAAATATCAAGCACTGCGCGATACAGACAAAGACCCCAACGCTGCATTGCGCGAAGAAGGATTGAAGGACTGGCAGAAAAAAAAGGACACAATTCTTGCCAAAGCCAAAAAATTGCTAGAAGAAAAAGATTATGCCGCTGTCAACCAGCTTCTTTTTCCATTTGATTATCTAGAACCAGAGGACGCGTTGTTTTATGAATATCTTGGAAAAAGCTATTATTACTCCGGTCTTTATCAACCTGCACTGGATTGTTTCAGAATATCTTTTGAACAAAAAAAGAATAACGACCTCTTGTTTTTTATAGGACACTCTCTTGAAAAAACCGGAAACGAAAAAGAAGCGCTTAAATATTATAAAAAGGGAGCAAAAGAAGGGATAGCCGCTTGTCAGGCAAAGCTTTAAAATAAGTAGCCACTATTGATTGTGGCTACCGTCGCAATAGGGCGGATTCTTGGTTTTTTTGCACTGACACAACCAAACCTCTTTGGTCTCTTCGGCAGTAAAGCGAAGGCTTGCGTAAGGGGTGCCTTCAATTTTTTTATGTTTCCCGTCGCAGAAGGGTTGTTTTTCACTCAACCCACACGTACACCAAGCGTATGTTTTTCCAGCCTCTACTCTTACACAGCAAGGCTCATTTGCGGCTGCGCGAGGAAAACCGGAATTGGGGATCATTTCTTCCATAACTGATATTTACTTTTTATTGATAGGGGCTGAAAGATAATTTCTTTATAGCCGTTGCGTTCATATAACACCCCAAGCGTTTTTTTGTTTACCAACACAAGATCGCTATAAGCGGTGTAATCGCCCTTTGTTTCCGCCTGATTGTTGTCAATTAAAAGCGATTGTTTCCAGGTCGCCCCCTCATCTAAACTGATGCGCACCGTTAAACTGTCTCTCTTTGATTGAGAGGCCGCATTTGAAAACGCTAGGACGGCCCTATTTTTTTTCCAACCTAAATTCAAAACACTTCCCTGGCAAACAGGATCGATCAATGCAGCATCAAAAAAAGTAGTATCCCACGATACCCCTCCGTTTTTACTTATTGAAATCAGTCTTTCTTTTTTATCTCCACGCTGGTTTCTACTATTTAAAAGCACTCGATTGTTTGACAACTCTGCCGCAATGGATTCATTACCACCCGGGACAGAAACAGACTGGCTAAGCAGAAATGTTTTTCCGTGATCATCCGAATAAAACGCATGTGCTCTATAATCTTCAAATCGATTTTTTGGGGCTCCCTCAGAATGATTGGCCGCTACAATAAGACGTCCCGCGTAAATCCCTCTTGTTAATTGCAGCGCATGTCCCGGCGTGTTCGCATACGAGCGCCAATCTTCCTGTGTTCCGTGCCGGTGTACCTGAAAAGAAATATCTACAGGAGCCGACCATGTTTTTCCATTATCTGAAGAGGTGATATACCAAACCATGCGCCGACCCTTTCCCTTTCTTACTTCACCTTCGTGATTATTACCTGTATTGTAAAACAAAAAAATGCGACCACCTGGATAATTGGGGTCTAACCAATCAACTACCGGTGCTGGATTTCCGGCTTGTAATGAGTCGACGTCAATGACAATTTGTAAGGAAGACCACGTTGCACCCCCATCCAAACTTCGTTTCATAACAATATCAATATTTCCAAAATCACCGGCACTGTTGACGCGTCCTTCGCAAAACGCAAGCAAATCACCGCTAGGGGCTTTAATAATAGCGGGAATCCGATAAGTAGCATACCCCCCGTCTCCGGACTTAAACACGAGCGATTGAGCGTGAGAATTAGAAGCCGATAAAAAGAGCAGTAATAAATTAACGAGACAAAAGAGGGGCATTCGTTTCATAAACAGAAATTTAAAATACTTTTATGGATCTACGAAACACCCTCTATGAAAAAAATTTCCCTTTTTGTGTTTTCTTTATTGACATCTACTCTTTTTGCACAGCAAATTACGGAGGCAGTTGTGTTACCGAATGGTTGGAAGCTTACACCGGCAGGAAAATCAATTCCTCTTGGGGACCTACCCCTAAATATGGTTTCTAACCACGCGGGCACATTGCTAGCAGTTACAAATAATGGGCAAAGTACACAAACGATACAACTGATTAATGTCAAAACACAAACAACCGTAGACGAAGTCGTTATTCCAAAGTCTTGGTATGGACTAGCATTTACAAAAGACGATAAATCGCTCTATGTGTCTGGTGGGCACGACAATAGAATACTCAAGTATGATGTCGTCAATGATAAACTGAAATTGACAGATACGATTTCATTGGGAAAACCGTGGCCCAATCGGATTGGTCCTGCGGGCATTGCACTAGATGCAAGACGCAATGTGATGTATGTTGTTACCAGAGAAGATAAAAAACTATATCTGATTGATTTATCAACCAAAGAGGTGATCGGAAAATATGGAATGGAAGGAGAGGCATATGATTGTAAAATAAGTGTTGATGGAAAGGAATTATATGTATCCGGTTGGGGCACCAATCAAATTTTAGTATTCAACATTGAAGCCAAAAGGTGGACTCATTTTATAGGGGTGGGCGACAATCCTAACGAAATGTTGATCAGTCCACGCGGAGATCGATTATTTGTGTGTAATGCAAACGATAATTCGGTTTCGGTAATTGATCTGACAACAAAAAGGGTGGTTGAAACATTGGATGCGGCCCTTTACCCCAACTCTCCCAGCGGATCTACTTCTAATAGTATTGCCATTAATGCAAAAGCAAATCAGCTTTTCATTGCAAATGCAGATAATAATTGTGTTGCCGTATTTGATATCCATGAAAAAAATCACAGTACGCCAGAGGGATTTATTCCAGTAGGATGGTATCCCACCACTGTGCGCATCATCAATAATAAATTGTGGGTGGCCAACGGAAAGGGAATGAGCTCAAAACCTAATCCATTTGGTCCTTCACCCCTACGTAAAAGAGAAGAGGTGATTCACCATGGATTTAAAACAAAACCCGGCAACGAGGTTGAATATATTGCTGGATTATTCAAGGGTAGTTTATCCATTATTGATATGCCAACTACCCCGCAATTGAATAATTATAGTAAGGCTGTTTACGCAAACAGTCCCTATTCGCCCGACCAGCTGAACCAGGCATCCATTCCGCTCACGGGTCATCCTATACCCAGAGACGGATCCACGCGATCTCCTATCAAATATGTTTTTTATGTAATTAAAGAGAACAGAACCTATGATCAGGTATTAGCAGATTTGCCTGGAGGAAACGGAGACACCTCTCTTTTGTTATTTGGGCGCAACGTAACGCCTAATCAACATTTTTTTGCCGAACAATTTGTGTTGCTGGATAATTTTTATGTGAATGCCGAAGTAAGCGCTGACGGACACAACTGGACAATGGGCGCTTATGCCAATGATTATTTAGAAAAAACCTGGCCCAGCAGTTACGGTGGTCGTGGAGGTACCTATGGAGGAGAAGGCGAAAGAGAAATTGCAAACAATAAGGGTGGATTTTTTTGGGATAACTGTATGCGACAAGGCGTTAGCTTTCGCTCCTATGGTGAATTTGTGAGTGGAGACAAGCCAACTGTAAAATCATTGCAGAATAATATTTGTACGTATTATCCCGATTATAATTTATCTATTCGTGATACCACACGCGTTCGTTTATGGGCGAGAGATTTTGATTCATTATTAAAGCTCAACAAGGTTCCCCAATTCAATACAGTTCGGTTGGGGAATGATCATACCGAAGGAATGAAATTAGGAAGCCGTTCTCCTTATGCACATGTTGCAGACAATGATTTGGCAGTAGGAATGTTTATTGAAAAATTAGCATCCTCGCCAATTTGGAACGAGACAGCAGTGTTCGTTGTTGAGGACGATGCGCAAAACGGAGCAGATCATGTGGATGCACATCGCAGTACGGCGTATTTAATGGGTGGGTTTGTAAAAAGGGGATACGTGGATCACACGCTTTATACAACAACTTCTATGTTGCGTACTATGGAGTTGATTTTAGGATTACCCCCTATGACACAATATGATGCAGCAGCAACACCCATGTGGCGTTGTTTTGATACCATAGCGCGGCCACTTGATTTCAGGCCATTCGTTCCTGCCGTGGATTTAAATGAAAAAAATGTAGCTATAAACGAATGGCAAAGGCGATCAGAGAAATTTGATTTTGCAAAAGAAGACAGTAACAATGATATCGAATTTAATCGTGTACTTTGGCACGGGTTAAAAGGGGATCGCCCTTTTCCAGGACCCAAGCGATCTGCTTTTATTTTTCCCAAAGAATCTGATCCCGATTAAAAAAGAAAACCATGCCACTCCCGCGTATTTATCATCCCGACACCAATCACGAATTAATCAAGCGGATTGATTTGCTTCATCCGCAGTCGACAAGACTATGGGGAAAAATGACCGTTTCACAAATGCTGAAGCATTGTATGGTGCCTTACAAAGGTTTAATATCCGATAAACCCGTAAAAACCAAAATGAGACTATTGGGTAGACTTTTTTTCAAACCAATGTTGACAAATGAAAAGCCCTTTCGAAAAAATAGTCCCACTAGCGCTCCCTTTTTAGTAAAGGAGGAACCGGAATTTTATGAAATGAAAAAGGAGTTGCTAGAAAAAATGGTAATGGTCCACGAAAAAGGTGAAACTTTTTTTGAAGGAAAGACTCATCCCTTTTTGGGAAAATTAACAGCAGTAGAATGGAGTAATATGCTATATAAACATTTAGATCATCATTTAAGACAATTTGGGGTTTAATAAAACAACGGGTTATGAAAAAAACAACACTATTCATTCTTTCAATGACTACGATTTTAATTTCTTGTCAAAACAAATCCATGGAAAAAACGCCATACGCTTGGCCCACTGCGGTAAACGCGCCGGTTGCAATTGAAAAGCCTCGCACGTTTGTTCAACACGGCGATACAATTATAGATGAATACTATTGGATGAATGATTACTTTAAAAAAGGACCCGATAGCTCGGCAGTTGTTGCGTATTTAAAACAAGAGAATGCCTACTTGGACACCATGATGGCAGGCACACGAACATTCCAAGACAACTTGTTTAAAGAAATGCGAGGAAGAATTCAAGAGAAGGATGAGTCCGAACCCGTTATAGAAAATGGGTATTCTTATTATACAAAAACAGAAGAGGGCAAACAGTATTACAAATATTATAGAAAAGCACTTACACCTGGAGCAAAAGAAGAGTTGTTGTTAGATGTAGACAAAATGGCTGAGGGTAAGGGGTACTTTTCTGTTTCTGGACTAGCGGTGAGTCCTGATAATCAGTGGTTGGCCTACGGTGTGGATGAACTATCCAGAAGACAATACACACTCTATTTTAAAAATTTGAAATCCGGACAGATTCTATCAGAAACTATTACCGGTACGAGCGGTGCTGCAGTTTGGTCTGCCGATAGCAAACATGTTTTCTATGCTTCGAATAATCCGGTAACACTGCTTTCAGAAAAAATAAAAAGACATCAACTCAATACATCCGGTACTTCGGATGTTACGGTATACGAAGAAAAAGATCCGTCTAATTATATTGGAGTAAGTAAAACAAGATCGGGGAAATACATTTTGATTACTTCTGCAGCGACGCTTTCTTCTGAAGTGAGATTTCTTTCTTCTGATACTCCCACAGGAACGTTTTCTGTTTTTCAACCTCGATTAAAAGAGGTGTTATATAGTGTGGATCATTGGGGAGATCAATTTTTAATAGTCACAAACTGGGAAGCAAAGAATTTCCGGTTGATGAGCTGTCCTCTTACTCAAACAACAGCTACTACATGGAAGGAGGTTATCCCTAATCGAATTGATGTATTATTAGAGGGCGTAGATCCCTTTAGCGATTTTTGGGTTATTACCGAACGAAAAGAGGGGCTGATTCAAATGCGGATACGTGATATGAAAAACGGCCAAGAGCACTACTTGGATTTTGGCGAGCCCACCTATGATGCTTATGTAGGACGCAACCCTGAATTTACCAGTAATCTTTTCAGGTATCGTTATTCTTCTATGACAACACCTACCTCTACATTTGATTACGAATGGAAAAACAAAAAGCGATTGCTGGTAAAAGAGCAACCTGTTCTGGGTGGTTTTAAAAGAGAAAACTATGTAACGGAACGACGATTTGCAAATGCTCGTGATGGCGCTCGTGTACCAATTTCCATTGTGTATCGCAAAGGAACTCCATTAGATGGCACCGCTCCATTGCTTTTATATGGCTATGGTTCTTATGGTGCAAGTATGGATGCAAATTTTTCAACCAGTAGACTGAGCTTGCTCG
>Ga0214917_10000769_pt1 | contig 41684 bp, 40 predicted proteins | sample LL_1208_BB_MetaG_FD_177983 | JGI IMG/M metagenome (GOLD analysis project Ga0214917, IMG submission 177983) | Freshwater microbial communities from Lake Lanier, Atlanta, Georgia, United States - LL_1208_BB | ecosystem: Environmental > Aquatic > Freshwater > Lake | place: USA: Georgia | collected... | reverse complement strand
CTTGCCTCTGCCTCTCACCAAGAAGTTTTTTCACGGAAAGCGTTCTGCCGAGGATCTCCAAGAAACTCCGTTGACGTTGGGAATGAGAGCTGGATTGTGCCACCCTACAACGGGATATAGTTTTCCGATGGCTGTAAAAACGGTGGAAGTCCTTTTGAACACCCATCTCGAGGAAGAGTGGTCCCATGAATTGGAGAAGCTGCGCCGGATCATTTTAAGAGACCAGAAATTTTTTATGCTTCTCAATCGAGTGATGTTCTTGGCCACTTCGCCGAACCAGCGGTTTCGTTTTCTTCAGCATTTTTATCGGCTGCCCGAAGACATTATCAGCGGTTTCTATGCCCACCGTTTGACAGTGTGGGATAAGGCCCGTTTCTTTATGAGGACTCCCCCGGTTCCGGTCTTCTCGGCAGTCCACGCTATGAAGCAAGAGGCGCTCCATGGAATTTAATCAAAATCCGTGGTTGCCCTCCAGTGAAGCTCTGGAATCTTGGCTCGAATTGCCCGATAAGAGAGGGATTCAGGATTTAATTAGCCAGAGTTTGTTGGCCCCTCTGCAGGACTTTCTGAACAGACCCAGCAAACATTTTAGAGCTCAGTTGGTGAAGTGCGGGTTTGAGATCATTAAATCAGATCGGCGCAATGAAAAATATGTGGAAGGGGCCATGCAAATCCTTGAGGCCATCCATGCTGCCTCTCTTGTCGTGGATGACATCCAGGATAATAGCGAATGGCGAAGAGGGCAGCCCACTCTCCACAGAACTTATGGATTGGCTGTGGCCTTGAACAGTGCGAATTGGCTCTATTTTTGGCCCTTTGAGATCATTGAAAAATGGGAACTCCCCCCCGAAGCCAAACTCGACCTGACTCGAGCTTGTCATCGAGCTTTGATACGAGCTCATTCTGGCCAGGCTCTGGATGTCGGAACCCCCATTTCGGATTTGCCCCAAGAAAGGGTGCGTAGCGTTTGCTTGGCCTCATTGGAATTAAAAACTGGTGCACTCACTGCACTGGCATTGGAGTTGGGAGCCATTCTAGCGGGAGCTGATTCGCAGCAACTGAGTGAGCTTTCCAGAGTAGGGTCGGACTTTGGAGTTGCCCTTCAGATGTTCGATGATTTGGGCAATATTAAAGAGAAACAACCAGCAGATCCCAAGCGGTTTGAAGATTTAAAAGGCAGGCGGCCTTCTTGGATCTGGGCTTCGGCAGCCCACCAACTTTCTCCCAAACCCTATCAGGAGTTTAAGCGAATTGTGGATACGTTGCCGGACGAAACGCAGTTGAATGCCTACTTTAAAACTGCTTCATGGATTTCGGACGCTAAAGAGGAAGCAAAGGCGTTTTTAGATAAATCTTTGAAGCAACTGAACCCGTCAAAATGGGAAATGCCAGCAGTCGATGAATTACGGGCATTGGGTGAAACTCTAAAGAGGTCTTATGAATAAGAAACCAAACGTTATTGTGATTGGGAGCGGTTTTGGGGGGCTTGCTTGTGCCATCCGTCTTCAGTCCGCCGGGCTACAAGTCACCCTCTTGGAAAAAAGGGACAAACCAGGGGGCCGGGCCTATGTCTATGAGGATAAGGGATTCATATTCGATGCGGGGCCTACAGTTATTACAGCACCTCCTTGTTTAGAGGAACTCTTTGAGGTTTCTGGTCGGAAGCTAAAAGACTATGTGGAGCTGCTTCCAGTGACTCCGCTTTACAAGCTTTTTTGGGAAGATGGATTTGTCTTTGATTATACAAACGACCCTGAAAAGACCCTTGAACAGATCAAGAAAATCAGCCCTGGCGACATTGAAAGCTATCAGAACTTTTTAAATTACACTGAAGAAGTATTTGAGGAAGGGTATACCAAATTAGCCCATGTCCCGTTTCTCGATTGGTGGAGTATGATTCGAGTGGCTCCACAACTCATGCGCTTGGAAGCCTACCGCAGTGTCTATGGGATTGTTTCGAAATACATTCAAGATCCTCATTTGCGCCAAGCTTTCAGTTTTCATTCTCTTTTGGTGGGGGGAAACCCGTTTAGCACTTCCAGTATTTATACTTTGATTCACTTCCTGGAGAGAAAGTGGGGAGTTTATTTTCCAAAAGGGGGAACAGGGGCTTTAATCCGCGGATTGATAAAGTTGTTCGAAGATCTGGGAGGCACCATCCAATGCAATGCCGAAGTTCATGAAATTCTCACCGAGAACAACCGGGTAAAGGGAGTGGTCACAAAAAAAGGGGAAACTTTGTTGAGCGATGGGGTTGTCAGCAATGCGGATGTTTTCCACACTTACCACCACCTGTTGAAAAGAGAACCTAAATTGAATGGGGCTCGAAAGAAACTTGAGCGGAGCCGGTTTAGCATGTCTCTTTTTGTGATTTATTTTGGAACAAACAAAAAGTTTCCTCAATTCGATCACCACAATATCGTTTTTGGTCCGAGGTACAAAGAGCATTTGGCGGATATTTTCAAGCGGGGTCACTTGGCTGAGGATTTTTCGCTCTACGTACACCGACCCACTGTAACGGATCCGGGTATGGCTCCCGAGGGATGCGATACTTTCTATGCACTGTCGCCTGTCCCTCACTTGGAAAAGTCCGATGTGGATTGGAATGTTGAAGGGCCCAAGTATGGAAAAGCGATTCTGGATTATTTGGAAGAACGTTACTTGCCAGGCTTGTCGGAATCAGTTGTTACCCAGAGAATTTTCACTCCTCTTGATTTTGAATCTGAACTGAATGCTCGATGGGGCTCAGCTTTTTCGTTGGAGCCACTTCTGCAGCAAAGCGCTTTCTTTAGAACCCATAATCGAGATGACCAATTTGAAAACCTGTATTTCGTGGGAGCCGGGACACACCCGGGAGCCGGAATCCCAGGTGTGGTGGGTTCAGCAAAAGCAACCGCGGGCCTGGTACTTGAAGACTTTCAGACCAGAGGCCAAACGGTTTCCGCTTCAAAAGAAAGTTCTTTGTCCAAACAGTGCCAAACCATCATCAAAAAGGGATCCAAGAGTTTTTCTTTAGCAAGCCGTCTTTTTGACGAGAAGACGCGCGATGCTGCTTGTTTTCTCTACGGCTGGTGTAGATATGTGGATGATGCCATCGATGAAGTGGAAGATGTTTCTCGTCAGAAACAAGTGCTTGAAGAACTGAGAGAAGAAACTTTGAAGGCCTTCAATGGGCAGCCGTCTGAGAATATCGTTTTCCAAGCGCTTTCACGAGTGGCTCGCGAGTATCATATTCCCAGTTTTTATGCTGTGGAACTCCTGGAAGGGATGCGCATGGACGTTGAGAACCAGCGCTATTTTGAATTGAAAGACTTGAGCCTTTATTGCTATCGAGTCGCTGGCTGTGTGGGGCTTATGATGAGCCATGTGATGGGTGTTTCCACAGAAGAAGCTCTGGAGAATGCTTCCGACTTGGGAATTGCGATGCAATTGACGAATATTTCACGGGACATCATGACGGATGCCCGGATGGGAAGAGTCTATTTGCCGCTCCGCTGGTTAAGAGAAGTTGGGATGGGAGAAAAGGATATTTTAAATCCAGCTTTTCGGGTGTCCTTGGCTTACTTAGTGAGAAGGCTACTTCGAGAAGCGGAACAACGTTACGAATCAGGAGTCCGGGGACTCCGGTACTTACCGCTGAGATCGGCTCTTGCAGTAGCGATGGCTATTTGCGTCTACCGAAAAATTGGCCACAAAGTAGAGGAGAGAAGAGAAAAAGCATGGGATTCCAGAACGATAGTCAGTTCTTTTGAGAAAATGCTTTGTATTTTTCAAGCCCTTGGTTACGTGGCCCGTACTTTGAGATACCGGCTTTTAAAGCCATGGAAAAAAGTGGATAATTTACAACTCTGGAGACACCAGTGGAACACACCCGAACTTTCTTAGAAGATACGGTCCATTATGCTGGCCGAATGAAGCTTTTCCAAGTTGAGGACTGGAAAGTTTACGTTGCATGGGTGGGGCTGATGTTGGGGCTTTTGGGCTCTGTCACGGGGTTTCTGATTTTGGGCTTTAGCGGAGGGGTTCAGTACCCTCCCTATGTTTGGAATGTTCCGATTGGTATCTTTATCTTCGTTGGGGCTATTGCGTTCGATACGATTGGGCATCGAACTGTTTACAAGCAGGCTTTGAAAAATGGTGAGGATTTGGTGCATCACATTACTATTTTTGCCGGGATTACGAGTGTATTTTTGCTGTGTTTGGCTTTCTCCCATCGGGAGTTTCTCAGAATCCCCGCTTTGGTTATGACGGTTTTGTCTGTTTTTTATAGCGTCATTGACGAGGCCATGCACTGGTTTCGTTACACTTCGGGAAAATCAGATCGAATTGAAATGTGGAGCCATTTTTTTATTTTTGTGGGGCATTTAATCATGGTCATCAGTTGGTGGCATTGGTTTGACCAAGGTTATCCCGGAGTTCCTGAAACGCTTAGCCTTCTGCCTTAAAGCTGTTAACATTAGGTCCATGAAAAATTTCAAAAAGACGGCATTCCTCTCCCTCTCTATTGGGGTCGGCACGCTTTTGGTTTTAGCGGCTGTGGCCCCATTTTTAATTGATGTAGACAAGTTTCGCCCGGACATCGTTCGCTTGGCCAATCAGAACCTGAATGGAAGCTTGGAGCTTGGAAAACTCAAATTAAATCTTTGGGGAAAAATAGCGGTTGGAGTGGAGAAAGCAGCTCTTTCGGACACCAGAGGGAAAACCTTGCTGTCTGTTGCAGATTGTGAGCTGGTGCTTCCCCTCTCAAAATGGATTACTGCGCAGCCCGAGGTCCAGATCCGACTAAAGAATCCGATGATCCAAGTCGAGCGGACCGAAGAGGGTTCTTGGAACCTAATGAAGATCGCAAAGGCCTCTGAAACTGCCGAGTCAGCACAAAAAGAAATCAAAACAGAGCCGAAGGAAGCAGCAGGCGAAGCGTCCTCGGTACCTTCTTGGCTGAGGAGAGCTGGAGTGTCTTTGTGGATTCAGGGGGCGGATCTTTCCATAACCGATCCCAAAACCCAGAGTCACTATGAACTGAAATCGTTGAATGTAAAAACGGGACTGTTGTCGATGCAAACGCTTCCCACTTTTTCTTTGAACGCGCAAGTGGATACTCGGATTGGAAAGACAGGGCAGGTCTTGGGAAGTTTTGAAATTCAATCCAAAGGCCAAGGGAATGGGCTAAAAGTTGAAGGAGACTTCAATAAACTGGGGATTAGCTTTGGTGAAAAAATAAACAAAAAAGCGGGAATCCCGTTAAAACTTCAAGTGCTTCTCGTAAAAGACAACAACTCATTAAGGATTGAAGACGGAGATCTTGTCGTGGATGAAGCGAAAGCCCGGTTCAAAGGGGCTGTTAAAAAACCTGAGGGAGAGGGCCAGCCTCTCCAGGGGAACCTTTCTCTTGCTTTGTCAGGAGTTCAATTCAGAGGTCCCTATTTTAAGCAAGAACTGGCACTGAAGGGAGAAGCTGAAGTAACTTTCGACAGCATCGACAAAGCTGTTTTTGAATTGAAGGGCAAAGGGATTAATCTTGCTCTGAATGCAAAAGTGAATTCTTTTTCAGAGCCCAAAGTGGCGGTTGAAATTCAATCTTCAGAATTGGACTTGGACGAGCTGTTTGATTGGAAAGCAATGAAAGCAGCCGCGAAGAACCCTGCACAGCCAGAGGCCCAACCTGAACACCCCAAAAACGCGTCTGAAAAACAGATTGGCTCTCCCGGCCCGGCAGAAAAAGCGGTGGGAACAGTTGGAATAAAAATTAAAACGCTCAAAGCCTACAATGTGAGTATTGAACCAGTGAACGGAAGTTTTTCGCTGAGGAATCTCAAATTATCGGGAGGCTTTGAAGAAGCGAAAGTTCTGGGAGGGCAACTTGTTTTAAAGGCCCAATTGGATGCTTCGACTCCTGAATTGAATTATGACTTCCAAGCTCAAGTGAAGAATGTCAGTTTAGAAAAAGCAGTCGCTTCCCAAGTAGACTGGTTGAAAAGCACTGTGACTGGCGCAATGAGCGGAGACATGTCAGGGAGGGGATCCGGTGCGGATGCTGTTCAAGCGAAAAAGAATCTAAGAGCGACTGGCAAAATTCAAATCAAGCCCGCGAAATTCTCAACGATTGATATTAATCAAATAGTGGTTCAGAGCGTGAAAGGGCCCCTTTCCAAAGTGGCTGAGAAAATCCCCAGTCTTCGCGGAAAAGAACTTAAAATAGACCCGGTGACTTCCGATTTTCAGCAAGTGTCCGCAAGCTTTTCCATCACCGAGGGGCGATTCCTGTCTCCCGATTTTTACGCGGAAGCGGTGCCAGGAAAGGGAGTAGAACTCAGAGGCGAAACTCGCGTGGGTCTTCTTGATTATGATCTCGGTGCGAATTGGGAAGTGTCGGACCCTTATAATGTTTTGAAAATGAAAGAAGTATCAGTTGAGGAGGGGGGATTTAGAGTGGAATCGATTTTGGTAGAGAAGGGCAAACCTTTCCGAATCCCAGTAAGAGTCCATGGGAACTTGTTTAAACCTGAGTACGACTACGGATCGGTTCCAGAATCGCTCACCAATATTGCGCTTAAGAATATTTCGTTGGCCGCTCAAGATAGAGCCAAATCAGAATTGAAAAAACAAGCTCAAGAAAAAATAAAGGAACTTACCGATAAAGCTCCAGCTCCAGTCCAGCAGATTCTGAAAGGGATTTTTAAATAAAAAAAACTGAAGAGTTTTTGGTTGGGGCGCCAGGATTCGAACCTGGGAATGCTGGAATCAAAATCCAGTGACTTACCGCTTGTCTACGCCCCACCAGGGACAAGCCTGGAAAACACTATTTCTAACGAAATTTCTGCTGTTTGTCTTGGAGATTTCAGGGAATTTCTATTGTGCGGCGAGTCGAATTCCTTCGTGAATGAGCTCCGCAATCGAGGGCGAGCTTTCCTTGGCTTGGGCGAGCAAGCGTTCTCGCAAGTGGTCTCCCAGTGCCCGGCTCCCTTCCGCTTGCAAGAGCGAGGAATTGAGTAATTCCAAAATTTCGACATTTAAAAGCCATTCCTCGGGAACCTGAGAGAGGATTTGGCCGCTCATCCGCTTTAATTCTGTAACGGAAGCTTTGGCTTCGTCTCGCATTTTTCTGAGGCTGTCGTAAAAGACCGAAACTTTGTTTTCCACAGGAGAGTAGGGGGAGCTGCGTCCGGGAGAAGTACTGACTTTGCCCAATTCGTAGTCTCCATAAAGTTCCCGTTCCGCGGGTCCAGCATGGACAGAGCGAACCGTTTCCCCGACGATTTGGTCAAAGTCACCCCACTCGGGCCGGTAAAATACTTCAGAGCCCCGAGTAACTTGGCAGTTTTTCCATTGCAGTAGAAGGAGTTTTCCATTTTCCCGAACCCATTGGAGGAGTTCTCCTTCAACTACGAAGCCCGATACAAATTCGATCCGGCATTTCATTCCTTTTTTAAGGCCTAGTCGGGAAAGCTCGTCCTCAGTGAGCATGCTTGCGGGCTTATGGGGAGCCGCTTTCCATCGGCCTACTGGCGAGCTGAACCCCTCGAGGTGTCTGTCCGTTCCCTGATTAGGTAATTGCTTTTCTTCAAAACCCAGTTGGACCGGGCCTCTGTACTTCAAAAAACACAATTCGTTTCGGTCTTCAATCGCTTGGCAGAGCTCCCCGCTAGTGGAAGCCCCTTGCTCAAAAATACAAGTAGTGATGGTTCCTGATCTCAAAGCTTTTTTAACGGAGTCCACTCCGCCCAAACGGTAGCTCAGAGTTTCTTCAAGCTCCCGCAAAACAGCGGGCAAGTGCTCCAAAGATTCCGCGACAAAAAGCTGGGGTTGAGGCTCCGTAATATCATAGGCTTGATGAACACAATCAATCGATAAACGGATTTTTCTGACTTTCGGATCCAAACAATTCCGACTTTCCGCGACTGATGACAAAAGGCCTGCGCCATAGATTTTGGGGGCTTTTAAATCGCCCACCAAACCATATTCCGCTGTCCACCAATTCATCCTTGCAACCATGTTGAGTTCGCTGATCTCAGAAACTTCTTTAATCCGCTGCTCAAGATTGGCTTGGGCTTCTTTCAATTGCTCCGGGGTGGTGTCCGGGTTTTCCTTGATATCAGACAGAACTCGAACGGCTTCATACAGCGCAATGTCTTCTTTTGTTTGAAGCGCCTTTTTGGCCATCGTTGCATATTGTTTGAAATACTCTCTGTAAAGAGGGTCCGCCAAAATAGGTAAGTGCCCCGCTGCTTCGTGAACAATATCTGGAGCTGGAGTATAGCCCACATGTTCCAACGTTCGCATGTCCATCGCAATGGGCATGATTCCCCGAGCTTGTAAATCCAGAAAAGCAGAAGGGGGAATAAAACCACTGACTCCCACAGCACCCCACCCAAACTCACGCAAGCATTTATCCATGTCACTGATCTTGGGGATTTGCTCCAAACTAACGCCTGTTTTTTTCAAGCCTTCCAAGTAAATGGGGACAGCGTGATCTTTGAAAAAATCCTGGGCTTGACGAAGAATATACCTCCAAGTCGAGTGTTCCCTCGGCGTGTAGCGCCCGTAGTCCTGCGCTTTGCAGTACTTTCTCAAATACTCCGGAATTTTCTCCGAACCTGGCATCGTTCAACACTATACAATGAGCTTTTTCTTTTCACCAGAGCCGAACTGCGCTAAACCCAGCCCATGTTTTCCAAAAAGAATTGGCCGCTGATCGTTTTACCCAATCTCTTGCTTTTGATGAACCAAGCTTTTCCCCGTTCCCAGCAACCTTTGTTTGATGAGGGGTATTTGGGAAAAGAGGAGCAAGTCTGGATCAAATATCAAGGCGAAGGAAAAACTCAGTTTCGGGGTGTTTGGGCCACCCGTTCTGAGCAAAAAAACATCTCTGGGATCCGTCAAGGCAGTTACTTTCTCTTTCAGTCTGAAGCCACCACTTGGAAAGCCCGCTTAAATATGACTGAAAAAAAATGTGGACTCACTCTCGAAATTCACAGAGACAACTCTACAGAAAAAAAACTTTTGAGAGCAAATTACTGCTTGTAGCCAAGGAAAAGAGCGGCTTTTTTAAAAATGGCAACTTTTTTTTCTGAATAATAAAAAGATTTTTGTTTGACCCACTTTGGGTGCTTTGCTACAAATCTTGCTCTTGTTAAACCAGTAGTTAGTCTCTTTTGAGGAGGAATAAAGAATCATGAATAAAGCGCAACTTGTTGAACAACTGGCAACTGAATTGGAAATGACCAAAGCAGATTGCGAAAGAGTGATTGATGGAACTTTGGAAATCATCCGAAAGTCTGTAAAAAAAGGTGATGATGTCACTATGGTTGGTTTCGGTACTTTCACTCGTTCCAAAAGAAAAGCCCGTACAGGTCGAAATCCTCAAACTGGCGCTAGCATCAAGATCCCTGCTTGCACAGTACCTAAGTTTCGTCCAGGAAAAGCTTTTAAGGATTACTTGAACTAAGAATCCTTTTAATTGTTTTTCAAAAGAAGCCCTGCTTGTTTAAGAATTTTCTTAGCAAGCAGGGTTTTTTATTGACGCCAGAGTCACATTCTTGACGTCGGGCATTCAAAAAAAAATCAAAAATCGAGAGTTTCAGCCTACAATGCAAAGCGCCACACCCTTTTTCTTTGGCACAAGAGATGCTTCTTCGTGCCGAATATGGATAAAGGAATCTATACGGCCCTATCTGGCGGTCTGGCAAAATCTCGCGAAGTAGAGTTGATTGCAAACAACTTGGCCAACGCGACAACTCCAGGATTCAAGCGGGATACCGGTACTTTTTATGAGTATTTAACGGAAGTTCGCCGCAATGATTCTGTCGATGGGGTTCAAAGAGAAATTCAAAGCTTGTCTGATCCCAATGCTCGCCCCACCGGTGATAAGAGTTTTGTGGAGTTGGATGGCGTCTATACTGATTTTCGACAAGGCACTCTTCAAAAATCCGGACGTGCTTTGGATATGGCTATCGAGGGAACTGGTTTTTTTGAAGTCCTGACTCCCGCGGGTGTCAGATACACTCGACAAGGAAATTTCAGCATTGATAGCGAAGGCCGATTAGTGACCACCAGTGGTTTTCCGGTTTTAAGCAAAGCAACTCAGGCCCAAGTAGCTGTTTCAGATTTGGAGCTTAAGGGGTCTCCGCCCGTGACCGGGCAAGTCCCTGACCGCCAACCTGATCCCCAAGCCAGAGTGATTCAACTGGGGCAGGGACCCATTCAAATTACTGAAGATGGAAGGATCCTGCAAAATGGTGGGGAAGTCGCGGCTCTCAGTGTGGAAGAGTTCAACGAGCCCCAGTGGCTCGAAAAGATGGGAAACAGCTACTATCGAAATACCCATCCCAACAATCTGAAAAACGAGCCAGCGAAAAGCAAAATTCACCAAGGCTTTATTGAAGGGTCGAATGTGAATCCTGTCAGTGAAATGACCCGATTAATCGAAGCGACCCGGGCCTATGAATCCCATATGCAAGCGGTAAAAACTTACCAAGATATCGACAGCAAAAGCGTGAACGAAATAGCCAAAGATAGATAAAGGAGCGAACTATGATTAGCGCCCTCAACAGTGCAGCTTCCGGAATGGAAGCTCAAATGGCACAAATCGACAGTATCTCGAACAACTTGGCCAATGTGAATACAACCGGTTACAAGAAGAGCCGGGCCGAATTTCAAGATCTGCTTTATGAAACCCTGCAAGAGCCCGGAGCCAATACTTCCTCTCAAACACAAGCTCCAGTGGGTATTCAACGAGGGATGGGTGTAAAAGTCTCTGGAACACAGAGAAACTTTGAAATTGGAAGTCCCGTCTCCACTTCCAGAGATTTGGACATGATGATTCGCGGAGAAGGGTTCTTCATGGTTCAACTTCCGACAGGTGAGACAGGGTACAAACGGGATGGGTCTTTCTATCAATCCTCCACCGGACGGATCGAAACCATTGATGGTTACCCTCTTCAACCTGAAATCAGCATTCCTCAAAATGCAAAGCGCATCGAAATCACCGATGATGGAAATGTTTGGGCAATCATCACGGATACTGAGAGGCAGCAGTTGGGCCAAATTCAGTTGGCATCTTTCTTAAACAATGGCGGGCTTAAAGCCATGGGGAAAAATATCTTTCTGGCCACAGAGGCCAGTGGACCTGCAAATATTTCAATCCCCAACCAAAGCCCCATCGGTGGAATCATGCAACGGTATCTGGAGTCCTCAAATGTAGATGTCGTTCGAGAAATGACAGACATGATCTCCACGCAGAGAGCATTTGAAATGAACTCCAAAGTGATCCAAACAGTCGACCAAATGCTCCAAAACACAACAGGACTCAGATGAAGAATAAAAGCATTTTCGTAATAGCGGCTTTGGTTTCGACTCTTCTCATTGGAGCTCCGGTTCCGGTCGGAGAAAAGACGGTGTCCAAGCTCGGACAAGCCATTGAAAGCCAAGCCCGGAAGGATTGGCCTGAAGCCAGTCGAATTGAAGTCAGCCAGATCAGCACCCGGGGAAAAGCTCCCGAAAAAGCTGTTCTCATGCGTGTTCATCCACGCCCCGCTCTAGGAGCTATCAGCTTTGAGCTCGCTTGGGAGGAAAAAGGGGAAGCCAGACAGGCTTTCGGCACAGCGATTGTGAAAGTAGAGGAGCCGGTTGCCATTGCCTCCAAAAATCTGAATCCAGGCGATTTGCTGGATGAAGAGAGCATTCGCTTCGAGTCCCGGGAAGTATCTCGTTTTACTAAAAATGGCATTTTCACCAACTGGAATGAGTTGGAAGGCAAAGTGGCTCGAACGTTCATTCGCATAGGGAGTCTCGTAAACCCCACCCAAACCGAAACCCCGTCTGAGATCAAAAGAGGTGAGATGGTTGACCTGATGTTCGAAAATCCCCAGCTGAGCATCACGGCAAGAATGAGAGCTTTGGAGAGTGGCAGAACAGGGCAATGGATTCGGGTTGAGAACCAAAATAGCAAGCGGGTTGTACGTGCCAGAGTCATCAGCTCTGGAAGAGTTGCTTTGAAGTGATTCGAGGAGACAGGATGAAAAAAAGATTTTATCTTTTTAACTTGCTCGTCTTGGGGGGGTGTTCGTGGTTCACTCCTTCCAAAAACACAGTTGAAATTGAGCCCCCACCCAAAGTGACTCATTCCCTCCAGCAAAAAGGTAGAAAGATTCACCGGGAACTTGGCTCTCTTTGGAGCGAGGACTCCAGTTGGAATCAAATGTACTCTCCCACCCAAACCCGTGCTCCCGGCGATATTGTCACCATTAAACTGGATAAAAAGTTCATGACCAGGCTGGAACAATCCGTCAAAAGGCCCGTTCCAGAAATGGATCCTTCTGCTGAGAACAAGGATAAAAAGAAAGATAAAAAAGACACAAAAGAGGGAGCCGTTGAAGCCGCTCCGACAGCAGCGTCCGCTTCAGAAAATCCAAATGATATGCGTGGTCCGGCTTCTCAAAAATCCAAAACGAAACCTCCCGAGACAGTGGAAGTGACCATTCTTGAAGCTCTCCCCCGGGGAGTTTATCGAGTGGCGGCCAATCATGGTTTTAAGCCGGCTGATGATTCTCCTTTTGTTTATATTGAGGGTATTTTGAGAGAGAGAGAAATAGCAGCCGATGATACTGCAGGTTCGGATGCGCTTTTGGATCTCAAGTTTGAAACCATCAACCGCGACACCAAAGTCACCACTTACGATGAAGGGGATGAGAGATGAAGAAGTTTTTAATCATTGGTTTTTTAGCTCTCCCTGTATTTGGCGCCCGTTTGAAAGACATAGCGACGCTAAAAGGGGCCAGAGCCAACCAGCTCTTTGGTTATGGAATTGTAGTGGGGCTTGCTGGTTCAGGAGACAAATCAAATGAATTAACGGAAACTTCTTTGGGGCTGGTTTTGAGGGGCTTGGGAGTCGATGTCAAGAATCAGAAAATGGAAACTAAGAATGCAGCTGCCGTGGTGGTGACTGCCACGCTTCCCCCCTATTCCAAGACAGGTACCCGCTTGGATGTACAAGTTTCCAGTGTGGGCAGTGCGAGTTCTTTGGAGGGCGGGACATTGATGATGGCCTCATTGAGAGGCGCTGATGGGAAAGTTTATGCAATGGCCAGCGGAAAAGTGTTGGCAATGAAAAAGCAGGCTGGGGGCGCTGGTGCGGCAGGTGGGGGCGGGGGAAACAACTCTCAAAACCTCGTGACGGGACTCATCCCCGGAGGGGCTTCTTTGGAAAGGGAGATCCCACAAAACTTTTCTTCGATGAAGGAGTTTCGCTATCAATTGCTCAATCCTGACTTCACAACTGCAGTAAGAATGGCGAGAAGAATCAATGAAGAGCTGGGGGGGAAGTATGCAACAGCAGTGGATGCGGGCACTGTGGATGTCCTTCCTCCGTATCATTATGAAGCGAATCCAGTGGAGCTTCTGGCTCAAATTGAAGTGATCGATGTGGAAGCTGATACACGTTCGAAAGTAGTCATCAATCCCAAAACAGGAACGGTTGTTCTGGGAGATCAAGTGCGGATTGCGCCCGTTGCAATCGCTCAGGGAAATCTGAAAATCGAAATTCGCGATGAGAGAGCTCCCGCCAATCAAGCCGAGGGAGTTGCCGCGGGTGAGGGAGGCCCAACAAAGAAAGATCAGAAATTAATTGTCATGAAGAAGGGCGCCAGTATCGCTGACATCGCGTCTTCTCTGAATGAGATGGGAGCGAGTTCCGAAGATTTAATTTCTTTACTTCAGGCCTTGAAAGCTTCAGGAGCTTTGATGGCTGAAATAGAAATGCAATAAAGTTATGAAAATAAATCCCAGCCCAAATCCAAATCCGGAGGCCATTGGTCAGAAGGAATCAAAACCTGCGGAGAACAAGGAATTAAAAAAAGTAGCCAAGCAATTTGAAGCGGTTTTTGTGAATCAAATCATAGGCGCCATGCGCAAGACTGTGACGCCAGGAGGCCTGATTCCAGAAAGCAACGCAGAGCGCGTTTTTAAAAATATGCTAGATAGTGAGAATGCTGAGAGAATTGCAGACAGCGAACAACTGGGCCTTTCCCAGTTGGTCTATGAGCATTTATTGCGCACTTCTCAGGGAAAATGATAGACTATTAATATAACGAGGAGCGGACCATGAAAGTTTCCAATCAAGTTCCCATGCAACCTGGCGTGGTGGATAAATCAAAAGAGTCCAGCCCCTCATCCAAAGCAACCATTGAATCCAATCAAGCTCGCATAGCAGGGGAAAAGGGTGGCGCCACTGTTGAAATCTCCGAGCATGCGCAGCTGATGAAACAAGCCAGCGAAATTGTCAAAAACACTCCTGATATCAGACGAGACAAAGTTGAAATGCTGAAAAAGAGCATCAAAGAGGGAACTTACCAAGTGGAAAGCTCTCTCATTGCGGATCGTTTGGTCGATGAGCATTTAAGAACCGATTTCGGCAAAAATCTTCTGTAGTTTTTTTAAGCCAGTTCTCTAATCATTCGGGGCTGATATGTCTATCCGTTCACAGGAACTTTTGATTTCCTTAATCCAGGAGTGCGTGGAGTTGGCTGAGAAGATTCTGGAAAGTCTTGATAAAGAACGTACCGGCCTGATTTCTTTTGATATTGATAAAATCACCAGAAGTACCATTGAGAAGACCACTCTCGTAAACCAGCTGAAGGAGAAAAGGGAATCTTTGAAGAGGATTGCAGTCGTTCGCTATGGAAAGAATTTGTCTGAAGTGGAAACTGAGTTGTCAGACGAATTGAGAGAGACTTGGCGGGCTTTGGAATCCAAATGGAAAATTTCATGGCTCAAGCTTTCCCGCCAGTGTGAATCAAATCAGAAATTGCTAAAGCATTCATTGCGAAATCTGGATCTTTTATTGGGAAATCTGAAGACCCTGTTCGGAAATCCAATCGTCTATAACCAGTCCGGTAAGCGGCAGGATCTCTCGACGTCAGGGAAGGTCTTGGAAGGAAGATTCTAATGGCAGTCAATGACATTTTAGATGTAGGGCAGAGGGGGCTTCAAGCTCAACGGCAGGCCCTCACGACTACTTCCAGCAATATCGCCAATGCGAATACGCCCGGCTACAGCCGGCAAAAAACCCAATTGGTAAATCAACCTCCGCAAACCATTCACGGGCTCCCCACTGGGACCGGAGTGGAAGTTAAAAAAGTCATTCGAGTCCATGACGATTTTGTTCAAAAGCAATTGGTGGACGAAAGCCAAAGCTTGGGGAATTTGAAAGTAAAATCGGAAACCCTTTCCCGTTTTGAAGCCCTCACAACTCAAGAAGGTTCCAATCTAACAGAATCCCTCAATCGGTTTTTCAACGATTTTCGTGAACTTTCTTCCAATGTGGAAAATCCCTCTCTTAGAAATGTGGTCAAAGGTTCGGCCGAGAGCTTGGTGAGAAGCTTCAAGCAAATGAATAGCTCCCTAGAGCTGGGACGCAGGGAACTTGATTTGCGGGTGGGAGATGTAGTCAACCAAATCAATATCGATGCCCGGGAAATCGCCGATCTGAACAATGCCATTGTGCAGGCGGAATCCCGCGGAGAAGCACCCAATGAATTGATGGACCGCCGGGATATGTTGGTGCGGGACCTGTCGCAAAAAGTTGATCTCCAAGTTACCGAGGATCAGCGAGGCCAAAAAACGATTGTTGCCGGGAATGCTGTTTTGGTTCAGGGCTCTGATCACTTTGAATTGAGTGTCAGGCGTTCAGCTGCTTCAGGAGAAAAAGCTGCAGGTAGCATGAGTGTTTTTGTTAATTCCAGCGGAGCACCCCGGGAAATCACAAAAAGTGTGAAAAACGGAGAGCTGTTTGGGCTGATGCAGGCCCGGGACAAAGTCATTAATCCGGCCCTTCACCATCTGGATAAAATAGCATTTAGTGTTGCTAAAAAAGTGAATGAGGCTCATTCGGAAGGGACAGCCCTTGATGGCGTTTCAAACAGAAAGTTCTTCAAAGAGCTGGGAGACAGTGAGGAACATGCTTCCTTTCATTTTGATCTCAATGACGAGATAAAAGAAAATCATGAACGCATTGCTACCGGCTTGTCCGATTCTGCTCCGGGCGACAATAGAGTAGCGCTCGCCATCTCGGAGATTCAAAATGAAAAGTTTCTTCCAGCAGGTGAATTGGGTGGGACAGTCAGTTTAACAGTGAACGAGTCCGTGAATAATTTGGTTTCGCAAGTGGGGATCAGCACCCAACATGAAACACAAATGTTCGAGCACCAAAAAGCGATTGTTGATCAACTGGAAAACTATCGACAGTCTTTTTCCGGCGTTAATCTGGAAGAAGAAGCTCTGGACATGATCAAATATCAGACCGTTTTCAATGCTTCTGCAAAAGCAATGAAAGTGGGAGAGAGCCTTCTAGAAACTGTACTAAGTCTAAAGGACTAAGCCATGCCTAGCCGAGTTTCCACTTCTCAAATTTTTTCGAATGCTCAGAACCATATTTCGACAGCCCGGGAGAGGGAAGTCACTTCTGCCACAAAAGCTGCGACTCAAAAAGAAATAACCCGGCCCTCTCAATCTCCAGGACAGTGGACAGTCGCTGCAAACTTAAAAGATGATTTATCCATACGAGAAACGATTGCGAAAAATGCCCACTTTGCGAACGGGTTCTTGACTGCTTCAGACAATACGTTGGCGCAACTTCAGGAATTAGTGGGAAGGACCCACGTTCTGGCCATCGAAGCCGGGGGAAGTGCATCGGTCAGTCCCGATCAATATTATCGCGTCCTTCCTGAAGTGGAAGGCCTCTATCAAAATGTGCTTCAAGCCCTTAATACGGAATTTGGCCATCGGCCCGTGTTTGGAGGCTATCAAAGCCAACATAAAGCTTTCGATGCCGAAGGCCGCTTCTTGGGAGACGATGGGAAAATTGAAGTGGAAATCGATAGAAACCTGAAAGTGCCCGTGAACTTGTCTGGCTCCCAGATCGTCTTGGGAGAGGGAGTTCAACGGGGAGTCAATTTAATAGAGACTTACCACACGCTCTTGGGGGGACTCAGAGAAGGCGATATCGAACAAGTTCGATCGAGTCTTGAGGGTTTGACGAGGGTTATCGATCAATTGTCCTTGGGTCGAACTCAAATTGCCGGCAGCATGACTGAGATCCAAAAGGCCTTGGACTCCCACCAGATTCAGCAGGAACAGGGCCAGAAGGTCATTTCAGAGCTCGAGGACGCTGATCCTGTGAAAGTCTTTTCGGATCTCGTGAGAGACCAAACCGTGCTGAGAGCCGCTATTGAAACCAATCGAAAAGTGCTCAATGAAGATCCTGTAGGCACCCTCCTGAAGTAACCGCGCGTCAAAAACTTCACAGTTTGATCCTCAAGTTTTCATGAATTTGTCCCGATCTGATCAGTGATTCAGCTACGCGGATAAATTATGCTCGTATTGACCAGAAAATTAGGGGAAAGCATCGCCATCGATGACGACATCAAAATCGTTGTTGTCCAGATTAAAGGCAAACAAGTTCGCTTGGGCATTGAAGCGCCGCAAAATACCAAAATTCATAGAGAAGAAGTTTATATCGCTATCCAAGACTCCAATAAAGCAGCTGCTGAGAGCTCGATCCCTGTCCTAAAAACCCTTGCTAAGACTTCCCGACCCAGTTAGCATTTTCATGTAACAGGTTTTTCCAATAAAATTCTTTTCTAGGAGCGATGAGCCCATGATGATAGAAACATCACGCTTTGGTAGCATTGCTGTATCTGAAAACGACATCATCACTTTTCCGGAAGGGATGTTGGGGTTTTCCAAAATTGACCAGTACGTTTTGGTGGAAAGAGCTGACGACTCTCTGTTCGTTTGGTTGCAGGCTTTAAAAAAGCCTACGGTTGCATTCCCACTCCTGGAACCACAGATTCTCGAGCGAAATTACCGCGTAGAAATGATGGATGAAGATTTTAAAATGATCCGCTTGAAAGATTTGAAACACGCAAAAGTGTTCTCAATTATTACAATCCCAACGGATCCTTCAAAAATGACTGCAAACCTCAAAGCTCCAGTCGTGATCAACGTAAAAGGTCGCATGGCGAAACAGGTAATTCTACACAACCAAGAATACCCCATTCGCAAAGCGATTTTCTCCGAGTTGCAACAGTACTGCTTGAGTGCTGAGAGAACGATTTTTCCAACAGAGGAAAGTTCGAGCTATCACGCGATTCCGATTTCAGAGCAGGGAATCAATCAGGCAAGAAAAATCAGCGAGAATCTTTAAGAGATACCAGCGATTCTTTTTTGAATCTTTGATACAAGGCCATCACTTTGTTCACATAGAGCTTGGTTTCTTTAAACGGAGGGACCCCTCGGTACTTCTCCACGTTTTTGGGGCCTGCGTTGTAGGCAGCCAAAGCCCACCTTAAGTTTCCTCGATAACGATTGATCAAGCTTCGCAAATAATCACAAGCTCCCATCAAGTTTTCCGAAACATGATACGGTTGTCGGATCCCTTGAGCTTCCGCCGTTTTTGGCATCACTTGCATCAATCCCATGGCACCTTTGCGGGAGGTTGCCCGGGATTCAAAATTGGATTCGACTTGAACAACGGCTTTAATCAGAGAAGGATCAAGAGCCGACCGCATGGCTGCGTCTTGAATGCGCTGGTCCAAATCATGGGGCGCCGGGAATGCAAAACGAAGGAAGCTCAGGAAAGTAAACAAGACCATATTACAAGTAATAAACAAATCCGTAGGTACCGACTATGATGGTTCCGTTGCCAGTATAGAAGCGCAGATCTCCTCTCAGGACGGCTCCCAAGAGAGGAATGTCAAAAAAGATACCCGGACCCACAAAGAAGCTTCCATTTTTAAGAGGAGGTGAGTTGTAGGTTAAATTAGGGGAACCATACCCCGAGTTCTGAGTGATCGAAGCCACTACTGAGGCCACATCCAATCCGATGGATAACTTTACAATTTCCTCTTTAAAGGGAAGAGCGTAACGGGCTCCCAAGCTTCCGATCAAATAAGTGGAAGCAGCCACACCCAACTCAGCTGAAATTCGGGGCTTGATTTGGTAGCCAGCATTTACTCCAAAAGTCACTGTACTGGAGCTGGTATTCTGGCTTCTGAATCGAGACATCCCGATCTGAGCACCCAAATAGAGGGGAGAATCCGTTTGAGAAGCCAGCTCTCTGAAAAGAACCCGTGTTTCGTCTGCAATTTTTTTATCCTGGCGCGAATGCTTCATGTAAGTCGCAACCCGCTCGGAACGGGCGCCGGGAAGTTCTTGGAACCGCTCTTCTTTGTGAAAGCGCAGCACTTCTTTGAATGCAGCTCTGAACTTTGTTTCGATGTGAGCAGAATCCAAAGCAGAGGCTGGTACATCGTCTAAAGTTTTGGAACTGACAATGAATTGAAGAGGGTGATCGTAGTCAAAGAGGAAGACCGAAATGCGCTCAGGCTCAAGCAGTACGAAGGAGAGAGCTCCCACATTCTGATTTCTCATTGCCCGGCTGACTTCGATTGGTGTGAACCCTTGTAGAGGTTCTTCGGAAAGAGAGGGCAGATAAGAGCCGGTTTCCTGATAAAGTCTTTCGAGCGCTTTTTGCAAAGGCGTACCTAAGTTATAAGTAGTCGAGTCTGTCGACGGCAACACTGCCACTTTCAATGGCTGGGTGTCGGCTTTTGCAAAATGTTGCGAGAGAACCAGAACCAAGCCAATTAACAAGTAAAAGCGGGTTTTCATGGATAAGCTCATTTTAACACAAGACCTCTTAAGCTGCTAATCGAGGTGGAACTACTTTCTTTCTGGAGAAGTAGTAGTTCGATGCACGTTTGTTTGCACCGCTTAATCGGATACAGTTTAGTGCGATACCCACAGGAGCTTTGGAGAACACTTTACAAGTCTGGATAGCTTCTTGAATATCCTTGGGTCTTGTTGAGAAGATTCTTGCCACGAGAATGATCAAGTCTCCAAGTCCTGCCCACTGGTGCGCTAAATTCGACGCAAAGAGCGGGGGCGTATCAATGAAGATCATGTCATATTCATTTCGGATTTCTTTTAAAAGCTGTTCCATGGGCTTTAGGAAATGGGGAAGAGCCACTGTTTCCAAACGGCTTCCACGAGGCATGAAATCAATGCCACCATATTCAGTTTTCAAAATCAGATCGCGCCAATTGGACAGGGGAGTCTCGCTTTGAAGGAAACTTCCCAAACCTTTGGTAGCATCTTCTGAGAAGCCAAAGAATTTATTGGGGTGGGCTGTGAGCAAGTCACCGTCAATCAGCAATGTTTTTCTTTCAGGATTCTGAGAAGCGATAGACAAGAAGTGCGTCAAAGTGCTCTTTCCCTCTCTCGCGTGAGGGGAGCTTACAATGACAACAGGGCACTTCAGATCTTTTGTTTCTCTTACAATCCTGTAAATCATGATTTTTAAGTGTTCAAGTCCGTACCCGGGGATATCGTCTTGAACAGTCCGGAATCGTTTCACCAACGGTACTTTTCCGAGAACTGGCAAGTTGAGTTGATGGACTTCAGCTTCAGAGTCAAGCCGTGGGAACATGGCCATCAGAAGAACCGCAGTAACAGCCACAACAAACAAGCTCATTGAGAAAGCACCATATAGGTATTTGGTCAATTGAGGGGAGCTTCGGTGCATGGGCAAAGAGGGCTTTGCCAATTTGAAAATTTCAGCATTACCAGCTGACAATTCAACTTCGGTTTCCTGCTCTTTTTGGTACAGATTGGTCATCAACTTCTTGCGATGAGAAAGCTCCGCCAGCATTCTCTCATAATCCAATTTCATTTGACCAAATCGGCGTTCTTTCCCTTGGAGTTCTTCTATTTGGTCTTCAAGGTTCTTTAGTTGCAGCTTGGTGCTTCGGTAATCGATTTCCAGATTTGCCAATTTCTTGCTTACTTCACTGGCTGGAATCGGGGTCTTCATGAAAGCGGTTAGTTCGGTGTCATTGACTTTGGCAAGTTGCTCGGAAGCTTCCATGAGCTGCAACTTAATGTGTTCAGCTCTTTCTTTTGCATCAGGTGCAGTCGAGGCTTCAACCAATTCGAGTTGGTACTGGAGTTCTTCCACTTTCTTGCTGAGGGCAGCAAGGGTGGCGGTTCTTGCTGTCAGCTCGCCTTTAGTAGCTCGAGGCATTTCCAAGATCAGGGAACGGGTTGCGCGATTGTTTGCAAGTTTTTGCATCAAGGAGTGACGTCGCAACCGTAATTTCTGGAGCCCTTTTTCTTCCACGCTTTGAACAATGTAATTGAAAAACTCTTCATTGTTCTGTTGGAAATCAACAATTTGTTTTTCTCGTTCTTTGATCTGGGAGAGGAAACTTGAAATCTGTCGTGAGAGGAAGTCTCTCTTCATCATCACATCTCTTTGACCGATTTCAGGGTAGTACTGCTCAATCGTGTTCATGTACACCAAGCAGAGATCATGAGCTGCTTGCGCCACATGAGAGGAGCAATGAATGTTGTAAATATCGCTGTTTTTGTCGTATCCCAAATCGACAAAAGCCCGGAAGCGTTCAGATGGAAGAGGGGTGCCCCCTGGAAAATAGGGTCTCAAATGAGGAGGCCTGCCTTCGCTGCTATAGAATTCCGTCAGAGCTATCTGAAAACGTTCCATCATCTCAGCACTGCTGAGAAGGTTCGCAAGATTCTGTTTCCGGGATAAACTATTATTGGAGAGCCCGGGAACAAGAGCGGAGTAAAGGTTTCGTTTGGATGAATCAATCAAAATGCGTGCATGAGAATCAAAAACGGGAGGCGATTTGCTGAAGTTGTGGAGGGCAATGCCATAGATAGCTGCAACTTCCAAGATAAAGAGCCACCAATGCGTACGGAAATACGTCAGCGCTTTATACAGAATCTGAAATTCGTTGACTGAATTTTGAATCATAGGTTGCCAGCTTCTGATTGCTTAACGGTAGAAAGCGAACAAACCATGAAGGAAAAAAGAGAGTTTCACCATTTTTTTTGGAACACCACATTACGGAACAAGGGGTGACACCATGTCCAAGCTTAATCTAAGCGAAGTATTAATTTCTCATTTAAAAGGAAGTGGCCCCGGGGGACAAAACCGCAATAAAAGGATGACAGGGGTAAGGGTGAAACACCTTCCTACGGGGTTGGTTGTTTTAGCGACTGAGCGGAGATCCCAAAAACAAAACTTGGAAGCAGCCCTAAGCCGTTTAGAGGGGAAACTTGAGAGGCTCCACACCCGGCCCATTCCACGGAAAAATACGGCCCCTCCAAAACGGAGTGTAAAGGAGCGTCTGCTGGACAAAAAAGCGCACGGCATCAAAAAGAAGCTTCGCAGCAAGAAAAGTAATGAATGGGATTAAGCTGAGTGCCGATAAAAAGAGCAAAGGATATACTTAAATGATGGAACCGACTTCTTCGCCTCTGACGGGTGCTCTAGGTTACGCTTTGATTGGAGAAATCGTGGGGGTTACTACGCTATCTTGGCTTTGCATTGGGATGTTTCTAAGACGGCTTCGCCAAGAGTCTGTAGAACTGGTTGAAGCGGCTCCCGTAGAAAAGTTGTTCAAAGTGGAAGACAGTCCCGAATACTTGGCATTGATCGAAAAAATAAACCAATTGGAATCTGATAAGAAAAAGATGGACGAAGACAAAGCAGCCAACCCCGACGTGGAACAAATGCGCAAGACCATTGCTTACTTGGAGAACAAGTTGTTGGAGTATGAAATTGTTCAAGAAGAAATCAGCACTTTGGGAGAGCTTAAAGTTGAGAATGAAAAATTAAAGCGCGATTTAAATCAGCTACAAAGGACTCAACAGCCCCAAGCACCCGCAGAAGAATTGATCCAGAAACAGTTCTCGGAGTTTGCTGAACCGGCCGTTGAACCCAAAAAAGAAGCTCTGCCGGAAGATCTTCAGAATCTCTTGTCTGATATCGAATCTCTTTCCAAAGAGAAACAAACCAAAGCTTAGTCTTGGTTTCTTTTCTTTCCTCTTTTTTCCATCGATTTGGCGAGGGCTTTTTCCATGCTTAATACCTGCTCAATGCGGTAAAGCAGCATTTTCTCTTCGATCCCATCAGAAGGGTAGCTCAACCAACCCGTGTAGAAATCCTGAAACTGCTCCAATTCTTTGATGACCCGGATCCGAACCAGAGGCTTTTTGGTCTTTTCCGAGACCAACTTTGCGAAACTAAACTTCAGTGAATACCGAAACCGCTCTGGCTGCTCTAAAGGCCCAGGATAAGTGAGCACCAGTTCGTTGTAAGGCCCATTGACGGTCTCCGTGATGATTCGTCCCGAATCCTTATTCGAAACCCGGAGAGGGTAGTCATTAAGGGATTTTAATGCGGACAGCCATACATCGTCGTAATTCCCCTCGTAGAGCCGAGTTCGAAACGCTTCATCCGACGGCTGTTGGGACGCGCAGCCAACCACCAAAATAAAGAGCCCTACTGCCACCCCTGAGAAAACCACTGAATTTATTAACTTTGAAAATGGCATTTATTGTTTATAATTTTAGTTATCAATAATAAAAATGACCCATAAACGGTCCAAACCCGGAGCGATGCAGCAATTGTTAGCGCAACAAGTAAATAAAGCCCTTTTTTGGGTCCTTTTCCGTCTCTCAGAAGCGCTAAAAAGGCGCTCGAAAAAAGACTGGGAAAAGTTCGCACAACGCTCGATTGATTTAGAACCCTTCCGGGACTATCGGCAGAATCGAAGCGTTTATAAAGCATTTAAACAGACTGGGCTGGAGGGCCTTGCTAGCAAAGGCTCTTGGGGTGACGTGGTGCAACCCGAAAAACCCCGCGTTTCCTTGCCCCGTTGGGCCCAAGAAATACAGCCTTTTCTCCAGAATCAATTGAGTAACCATACGCGTCGAGCTTATGAAGGAGATCTCAAGCAGTTTTTTCTTTTTTTGGAGGGGCGGATCAGCCCCGAGGATTTGAAAGTCCTGAAGCCAGAGCACATCATTTTATTCCGGAAATCACTGGAGGAAGGGCGATTGACAGGGAAAGTGTTGGAGAAAGCGACAGTAAATCGGAAGCTGGCAGTCGTGAAAAGCTTTTTGAGCTGGCTCAAGCTGAACCAACTCATCCCCGAGAACCCCGCAGAGTTGGTCAAGGGGTTTCCCCAGAGTCAGGAGTCCAGTCTGAAGGGGTTTTCAGACGAAGAAGCCCGGAAAATTCTCCTGCTTCCCAGGCTGAATTCAAAAGCAGGGGCGCTTCACTCAGCTGTTCTTCACATGCTCCTCTATATGGGGCTTCGAAAAGCCGAGCTCCTTTCGCTCAGGATGGGGGATTTAAGCGAAGAAAGGGGGATTCCCGTCATCAAAGTTCGAGGAAAAGGGCATCGGGTGAGGGTTTTGCCCTTGGTACCCCTAGTGAAGGCCTGCTTGGAGCATTATTTTCAAGTGTGTCGCAGAGATAGTAGCCAAACTGAAAGTTTTTTATTCACTCCAACCAAAAACCCCAGAAATGGATTTCTAGAGAAGCCTCTGGGACCCAATGCGATTACTTACATTGTGACCCATTATGCGAAAAAAGCAGGGGTGCTTCAGAAAGTATCTCCTCATTCGTGCCGGGCGACGTGTATTTCAAATGCCTTGGATAAAAAAGCCACTCACCGAAGCGTTCAATATTTAGCAGGGTGGTCTACTCCGCTCATGATCCAACGTTACGACAAACGGAGGGAAGAGCTAAAAAACTCAGCTGCTTTTGTCGTGGACTACTTTACTGGGGAAGTAAAAAATACTTCAGCTGATTTTCGAAGTTAGCGCCAGACATCCGAGCACTTTGAGGAGCATAAGTGATGGATACTAGGCAATCCCCTGCTTCAAGTTCCACAGAGGGCTCAAAGTCGTGGCTAACCGTTTCTTGAATCAGTCCGATTCGCCCGTTACTGGTTGTTTTATCAATTTTGTGTATGAGTTTTGAGTTTGCTGGAAGGTAGTTGAGTAAAGTATTTCGAGGCCCCCGATAGATTAACCGGTAACCTTGTTTTTGGGGTGGGAAAGTTCCGCAGCCGTTTCTTGCAACATAATACTCGGTTATCGACCGATTAGTTCCCTTATTGCTGTAGTTCCCATAAATCTGTTTGAGCTGACCTTTAAACCAAATAGGTTGAAGGTAAGCCAGCGCTCGTTCGGGCCTACCAGGGAAAAATTCCCAGCCCGAGGTCAAAAGAATAGGGTCTTTTGGGCTCTGTCCGGCAGCGCTTTCATCAAATTCCAGTTTGAGATCAGCCGACATGGTGAAGGTGGAAGTTCCGGACAGGGGGCCTCCATCGAAAATCAGAACCAAACAGCCGCTGACTGGTATCGGGGACGAAAACTTATAATCTAGAACGGAGGAAGTTGAACCTCTTAAAATGAATTGAGCCAGGTTGTGTTGTATGGGGCCCAGGGCTTGGTTAAACCGATTATCGTAAAAGAGAAAAGGGGACGAATTCTCATGAGGGCAATTAGGAGCTATCATAATTGAATTAAGAGAAAGTGTGTAATCTCCCCTCTGCCGGAGGCTAACTTGTCCAGAGAGCTTTCTCAGGTAATTAACACCGTTGGGTAGAGCGGCCGTTCTAATAAATTTGTAATAACGAATGGCGCTTCTTTGAGCGGAAAAAGTTACCGATTTTTTTACGTTCATTGTTGAGCCTTCAATAAATGAACCGAAAATATGAAAAGCCAATAAAACGAGCAAAAGGGATTTTAAGGAGATTTTGTTTTTATTCATGTGTTGCAGCCAGTGCAAAGCCAGTGCCTCGACTAAACAAGCGATAATTTCTTGGCCGGGTGCCTAACTTTTATGGCTTTTTGTGATTCAACCGAAAAAAAGCTGTGAGAGCAGAGCTTTAGACTGTTCAGTTCATTTACGAGGTCTGTATTCTCTGAGAAGGTCGTGAACTTACGAGTAGTTACCAAAAAGGTACGGCTTTACTTTAGTCAGTTTTTTTATATCCTAGAAAGTAACCCCAAGGAGCGCTGCAAGGCACCTTTTGCCCTAGGCTTGGAATTTATAACGGCGCTCATCTACTAAAAAAAATGAAAGAGGAGAATCACATGCATACCGTGCGCGATTTCGTCGTTGCTGATATGGGACTTGCTGATTGGGGCCATAAGGAAATTAAAATTGCGGAAACGGAAATGCCGGGACTGATGGCGATCCGCGAGGAATTTTCGGCCTCTCAACCATTAAAAGGAGCGCGGATTACGGGCTCACTGCATATGACCATCCAAACTGCAGTCTTGATACAAACATTGACTGCTTTGGGAGCTAAAGTCCGCTGGGCTTCTTGCAATATTTTCTCGACCCAAGATCATGCAGCAGCTGCTGTAGCCGCCAGCGGTGTTCCGGTGTTTGCAGTAAAAGGGGAAACCTTGGAAGAGTATTGGGAGTATACCCACCGGATTTTTGAATGGACCGATGGCGGGTATTCCAACATGATTTTGGATGATGGGGGAGATGCCACTTTGCTTCTTCATTTGGGAGCGCGAGCAGAAAAAGATCAGAGTGTCCTCGGAAAGCCCACTTCAGAAGAAGAAACGGTTTTATTTGCGGCAATTAAAAAGAAACTGGCTACGGATCCCAAATGGTATTCCACTCGTCTTTCTCACGTCAAAGGCGTGACTGAGGAAACCACCACCGGAGTGAACCGGTTGATCCGAATGCATGAAAAAGGGGAATTGAAATTTCCCGCGATCAATGTGAATGACTCAGTAACGAAGTCGAAGTTTGACAACCTCTATGGGTGCCGGGAATCCCTGGTCGACGGAATCAAACGGGCTACAGATGTCATGGTTGCTGGAAAAGTGGCAGTGGTTGCCGGATATGGTGACGTTGGAAAAGGATCCGCACAAGCATTGAGAGCTCTCTCCGCTCAAGTTTGGGTCACTGAAATCGATCCTATCTGTGCGCTTCAAGCCGCGATGGAAGGGTATCGAGTGGTGACGATGGATTACGCTGCTGATAAAGCGGATATTTTTGTGACGGCCACGGGTAATTTCAACGTCATTACCCACGATCACATGGCGAAAATGAAAGACCAAGCCATTGTTTGCAATATCGGTCACTTTGATAATGAAATAGATGTGGCCTCACTGGAAAAATACAAGTGGGAAGAGATCAAGCCCCAAGTCGACCACGTTATTTTCCCCAATGGAAAACGGATCATTCTTTTGGCAAAAGGCCGATTGGTGAATTTGGGCTGTGGGACGGGACATCCGAGTTACGTGATGTCATCTTCTTTCGCAAACCAGACAATTGCACAAATTGAGTTGTTCACTCAAACGGCAAAATACCCGATTGGTGTTTATACTTTGCCAAAACACTTGGACGAGAAAGTGGCTCGACTTCAGTTGAAGAAACTGAATGCAGAACTCACTGTGCTGAGAGAAGACCAAGCAAAATACTTGGGCGTTTCGATCCAAGGGCCTTATAAGCCGAACACTTACCGCTACTAGTTATTCCGGGTAACTTGAGGATTTGTCCTTGATCCAGAGCTCGTAACGGTCCCTGCGAAGAAGAGTGCCTTTGTGTCCTCTGATTACTTCCGGCAGGGGGGAACACTTTTGCGGCCAAACATTTATCGTTGGATAGACCTCGTCGTAGAGGCGAACCACAAGGTCGGTGTCGGCTCTGATCTCACTGGGTTTGGGCGCGTGCCAGAGTAAATCGTGATTGGGAAAGAAGCCAGTCAGCAGATAGCCAGCCGGAAAAAAACAGGAAAAAACGATTCGCCCTCTCTTCAGAGGGAGGGACTTCAAATCCTGCTGGAAGGATTCAATGAAATCCCTTTTGGTTTCCGTGGTTCTGAGGCCTTTGAAGGGGCCGGAACGGACTTCGGCCTTTAGCGGAGCGCCGAAGAGGTTTTCTTGATAGACCCCTTTAAAAGTTGCTATCAGGAAAAAACAACCAAAAAGGACCAAGGGCAGAGCGGGCACCCACCGGTAACCTAGGTTGTTCCGGCTTCCCAAAAGCCGTTTTACCGATTCAGATAAAAACGCCAAGGAAAACGGTAAGAGAGTGAGAAAACTCCCTGAGGTCCCTGCAACCCCTCCCGTGCTTAGAAAGGAACAGGCCAGAAAAGCGCAGAGACAAGGAACCCAGAAATCAAGAAAGTAAGCTTTCAGTTGCCCTCGATCTGCCAGGGAACTGCAGAGAAACGGAGATAAATACACGAGGCTCAGCACATACCCGGAGCTCCCAGTTCCCCCGTGACTGACTCTGGAATTGAAAAATACCAGAGCTGGGAAAATTAAAAGAAGCGCTAATTGAACAGCCACTTGGTTCTTTTTGAAGCAAAAAAGAAAAGAGGCCAGCCAGAGGATCAAGATTCCAGCAAGAGGCCCTTGCGGAAAGAGTTCCATCAAAAGATTTTTTAGTCGAATAAGGCCGAGAGAGTTTCCTTGCTGGCCCACAGCTTCTCTAGTCGTCATCACAGCATGGGCATAGTCCATCAGTGAAAATTGAAAGATAACCATCAGCAGTGTCCACGCCATCAGGATGCCGGACAAAAAAAGAACTCTCTGATTCGGGGTCACCAAAATCAAAAAAAGAGCTGGCAACAGGATTCCGGGATGGGCGAGCGTGCCCATTCCCAAGAGAATTCCTGAAGCAAAAAGAAGCAGTCTGCTTTCTTTTTTCTGGGATAAAAAACGGGTACAAAGCGAACTCCCCAAAAACATGAATCCCAAGGGGGCATAGTGCAGAGAAAACACATTGGCCGGGATAAAAAACAAGGATGCCAAACACGCAAGCTCCAGTATCCAACGCGAGCCCACCGTGAAGACCTTGAGAGTCTGATACAAAAGTAAAAAAAACAAGGTGTGGAAGAGCAGAAACCCCCAGCGCATTTTTAAAACCAGCCCCTCATTATCCGGCGCAAAGGAGCGAACAATCTTCAGCAACGGCAGAGTGAAAAACGCAAACATTTGCCCTACCGAGCTTTCATCTTTGAAAGCTTCCGCTCCCAGATCAAAGTGGTAAGCAGTTGCTAAGTGGAAGCTTTCGTCGCCAAAGTCGACGCCAATCAAAACACGATAGAAAAGAAGTGAGAGAGCCAAGCCCCAAAAAAGGATTCGTATGGAATAAGTCAGGAGTGGTTTTGGAGTCATGCGGGATAAGTCTGGTAGCAGGGGAGGGATTTGAACCCCCGACCAAAGGATTATGATTCCCTTGCTCTACCGACTGAGCTACCCTGCCACACGAAACGCTAAGCCGAAGCCCCTAACCCTATAAAACCCTAGGGGATTTGTCTAGCGGTCCTTTTATAACGAGGCCCTATTAAAATCCCTCAAATAAGCCGAAGAGTAGAACTGGAGCTTGCAAAAGCGGGCCCAACGGGCCTAATTTGAGCCCAATGACAGGAACTCATGAACCGATTTTTCAATACCAAGCGCATCTTTTTGACTTTTCTGGTGGGGACTCTTCTTGGGGCTAATCTGGGTCTGGCGGCCGGGCAGCACCATCGAAGTGTCGGAGAAGTGGAAACCCCGAAGAAAAGAAAAAAAGTATTTGGTTCGGATAGAGAGCCTGCGATCCTCAATTTAAACGATGAAGTGGAAGCTTTGAGTGATTTGAATGCTCAAATCAGCGAAACTTTGGAAACGGGAACTTCGAAACCGCAGGAAGTTTTCTTCAACAAATTTCTCGTGGTGGACGACAAAATTATTCTGTTTGGGGATCAGCTCACAGGGGTTTTAACCTGCTCGGGAAAAAGCGGACCAAGCTTGGTTCTCTCGGATTCTCGACAAATCAACACTAAGACATTCAAACTGCCCCCGGGGTCCCGGTCTTTGGGGTTTAAAGACAGTGAGCTTTGCTCCTCAGCACTCACCGTCTTTAAAACCGATCCCAAAGGGCAAACACGCCTGATTGTAGTGGAGACACTTTCAGAAAAAGTGACTCGACTCGATATCCGTTAAAGACCGTCTATTCTCTTCGGAGATCCGGGCCTCGGTACCGAACGCAATTGGCCGAGAATTGATTTTTCGAACTGGGTGAAGAATCAATCAGATCAAAATAACGAGCGATAGCCGGTACTGTTCCGGCCACATCTTTGGCTGAGCCATTACGGAGTTCCAAAAGAAGCGACCAGCTTCCGTGCTTCCAATAGACAAAATCTTCGTAAGTGCCATTGGCGGGGTAGATGGCATCTCCGGCATTTCCATAAGAGTACCCATTCACTTCAGCCACTTTTCTAAACACTTCACGGTAACGGTTTTCATCCAAAGTTTTGTTGTTGTCCGTGTAGAATCCCCAAGGGTAAGTAAAGTTTCCGATATATCCATGGGCTGTGACAGCTGCTGCAAAAGGGCGAGTCCCCATAAACTCCATCAGAGTCCGAATGCTCTTCAACTTGCCTGTAGCTTTGTCTTGGCAAGGGCCTGGATAATCCCGGTTGGGATCCTGTCCGTGTTCATAACGGCTGTTTCGATCGTAGCCCGAAACATTCAACACTGGAAGAACAGTGAATTCCATCTGGTTTAAATTGGCTTTCCAAAGTTCATCACTTTGGTACCTTTTCAAAAGATCTTTCAAGAACTCCATTGCAAAAAGGGTAGAGCCCCCTTCGTTGCCATGGTGAGTAGCCACTACAAAATGGCCTACTTTCGAAAGGTCCATTGCTTGAGGTGAAGTGCTCACTCTCAGAGCGTAGAGCTCTGTCCCTTCATCGTTTTTTCCAATTGAGAACATTTTGGCAAGAGTGGGGTGGTTAGCCTCCATTGCTTTTAGTTGATCGACTATTTTTGCATACCGGCTTCCGCCATCTTCCATCGGTTCATCCGCAAAGCTAAAAGCTGACAAAGCTATCAAAAAGAATCCCAAAAACCGTTTCATAAGCTCCCCCAAATTGAGTTAGACGCTCAGCGCTACGCTTGCACTGATCATTTATTATTTTAAAAGAAAATCCGGTTTCTCTCCTCTAAAAACTGTGAAGCCCTTAACATTTGTGCCGAAAGAAGGTAGGGTGCGGGGGTCAAAAGGAGAGTTTCGATGCGCTTAATGATTATTGCCTGCTGTCTCTGCGGTTTTGTGTCCCAAAGTTTTGGGGTGACTTTTCATGATCCTGTGAGTCGAATCAGTTTCAGTTATGACGAAAATCTTTGGGAAGTAGCCCCCGTTAAGACAAACGAAAAGGAAACTCTTTTGAACCTTCAGAGAAAAGTAGCGGATAAAGACGGGGACACTGTCTACTATTCAAGGATCAGCATCGTTAAAGAAGATCTCAATCAGATTCAAAAAGTAAAAAACAGCAAGTTTCCCAAGCTTCAAGCTTATCAATCGTACGCTATCGAATTTTTGAAGAGCCAACGGTTTGATATTCTTTCTTCCGAAGCCAAAAAAATCGAAGGGATCCCTTCGGGTTCCTTTGAAATTCTCGCAAACCAGAGAGACTTTGGACTGAGCTACCAGCAGTTGGGATTTCTCAATGGTGATAATGCTTATTTAGTGACGGCTACGGTGAGAACCAAGAAGTTTAGTGAATATAAAACCGAACTGGAGAAAATTTTTCAGTCGGTTCGGATTGCGTCTTAGGTTTTCAAAATCCTCCTGGCTTCTTTGATAAGCTTTCAATGTTTGCTGCAAGTGCTGGGCGGTTGAGTATTTTTCTTCCATCCTTCGTGGCCCGGCTTCTCCCAGCTTTTTTGCCAAATTTGGATCTTCTAAAAGTTCCCGAAGTTTTTCCGCCAAACTCGCTTCGGGGAAAAGAGGCGCCAAGAGCCCATTTTCTCCGGTTGTAACAAGATCATTGATTGCCGGCACATCATAGCCAATCACTGGGACTCCCGAAGCAGAAGCTTCTGCCACTGACATTCCAAAACCTTCCGGGCCTCGGTTCGGCTGGACGAGAGCCGTGGCCTGTTGCAGGGTTCGTTGAAGTTCAAAAGAACCGGTCTTGCCTTTGAAACAGACTCGATCCGCCAGATTGAGTTCCGCCGTCAATTGCTGCAGGGATTCTCTTTCGGGGCCGTCTCCAAAAATCCAACAAGTCCACGAAAGCTCTCGAAGCTGATTAAGACAACGGATAAGGGACCCAACCCCCTTAAGAGGGACCAGCCTGGATGCCACTACCAAGAGATTTTCGGGGGAGTTATTCCAAGTTTGAAGTGACGGGTCTTGCTTCACCACTGGGTTATAAACCGGTAAAACTTGTTTTGAAGAAAAGCCGTCGGCTTTCAAACAGGTTTCAATATAAGGGCTAATGGCGCCAATCACTGGAAATAATTTCAAAGCTCTCTTCTTAAATTGAAACTCAATCAAAGCATGAATACGGCGAAGGGGGGTTTTAAAATGGCCCAAGCAACCGTGTTCTCGATGGTGTTTCAAACAGGACCATCCACTCTTTGAAGAACAGACCCCTCCTTGTCGCGGAAAAAAACGTTGGCTTGAGGGGCAAGTAGGGGCCACGGTGTGGGCCGTCAGAATGCAAGGGTACAAATGAGAAAAGAACCGCATGATCCTAGGATCAAATTGATCCACAAAATGGATCACATCCGGTTGGATTTCTCCGAGGATCTTTTTCAGTTTGGTTTTGATTCTGAAAACCTTCCATGGGGAAGTCAGAAGATTTATTTTGCAGAGGGTGGGCAAAGTAAAAAAAGCATCACAAGGGGGAAGCGGGCCCACCAAAAAGTCTGCCAGAAAAAAAGTCTGGTGCCCCTGAGAACGCAGAAGAGAATTGGTGGTCCGAAGGATCTGCTCTTGCCCGTATGCATCACCTAAAGTAGGGCTTACAAAAAGAATTCTCATGTTAAAATAAGTGTATCACTTCTGTGATCGTGCCTGAGCGCGTTACTCCAAAAAATCCGGATTCTGATGTTAAAAACGAAAGATTCAGTTTTGGTTCTTAGAGTGTCCCGGCTGGGAAGGATCCCTCCTGCTTTGTTTTCGACTGAATTGATTCAAGAATCGGGTCTTCCCACTGTAGTCGTGGAGTTTGGAAACCTCAAAGAGTCGAAAAAAATAGTAAAAGAGACTCTCAAGAAAATAAGAATCGATGCCCCTTGGGCGAGACTCCTTCCTCAGAAGTTGCAATTTCCCGCCATTTTACTTTGGGTGATCCTCCGACTTTCGTCTTTATTTTTAACCCAGGGAAGACCGCGGATTTTAGTGGCGCACGGAATCGCAGAGCAGTTTGTGGCTTGGGTTTTAGCAAAATTATTTTGGATTCCCTTTGTTATTCACGCGCATGAGATTTACAACTCGGACGATGTTAAAGGCCCCACCAGTCAGTTTCTTTTAAGAATGGAAAAAACCATTTTTAGGTCCGCTGCTTTTTCCATTTTTCCGGAGAAGAAACGAGCTCAAATTTATCGGGAGAGATACGAGTTTACAGGGCCTGTGTTTATTGCGGCCAATAGTCCCCGCTTCACCCCAATCCCTAAAGCCAGGGATTTGCGAAAAGCTTACCAATTGAATCCAAACAGCATCATCATGGGTTATTTAGGCGGCATTGGCCCAACCAATCTTTTGGAAATTGCCATCCAAGCGCTCTCTTTCAATCCCTCTGTCGTTTTTCTGGCTTGGGGGTGGGGAGAAAGGGAATACCTGGATCAATTGAATGCGTTAGCCCATTGTTTGGGAGTCTCCGAACGGTTCATCCATTTGGGCCAGTTGATGGACGGAAAGTTGGAGACCTTGGCCGGTTGTGATTTTAGCTACTGTGTTTACCAAACGTCGCTTCTTCGGGCAAAGCATGAAGCAACTGCATCCAATAAATTTTTTGAAGCAATGGCTGCTGGCATTCCAAGCCTGATTTCCTCAAACCCGGATTTTTATCAGTTCAACAAGAAATATCCCGTCGGAGTGTGCGCTTCCAGTCTAACAACGGAAGGGGTCTCGGCCGCAATGAAAACTCTGGTTGAGAACGAAACACTTCGGAAAAATCTCGGAAAAAAGGCACGGCAGGTGTTCGAAACCAAGTTTCATTACGAAAACCAGTTTTTCAAACCGACCCAAGCTTACCAAGACCTCTACCATGGCTACCCGGAAATCTGGTCTTTCAACGAAGTGTATTTACCCCCCGAAGAACTGGCCAGAGCTGCTTAGGTTTACATCCCCCCAAAATCTGCTAAAGCTGTCAGGATAAAGGTTTCAATTCGGGTGTTTCTGTGTTTACTGGCATCGTTCAAGAACTCGGTAAAATTCAATCAATACAGACTGTTAGCTCGGGGCTGGCTTTAACTGTCCAGTGTTCGATGGCCCCTTTCCAATTGGGAGAAAGCATTGCCGTAGATGGCGTTTGCTTAACCGTAACGGAAGCTCGGAACGACAACTTTTCCTGCGAGCTTTCTCCGGAAACCTTAAGGCTCACTTTAGCGCGTCACTATCGAGTGGGTTCCGCTGTGAATTTGGAGCGGGCTTTGAAGCTTGGGGATGCTCTGGGAGGCCATTGGGTGAGCGGCCACGTGGACACCGTTATTTCTTTGAGCAAAAAAGAGGTCCTTAAAGATTTTTGGAATCTTTCCTTTTTGGAAGTCCCTGAGGTCGTCTTAAACCACTTGGTTTACAAGGGCAGCATTTCTCTCAATGGGGTCAGTTTGACTATTAACGCTGTCCACCCCACCGGGTTTGAAGTGATGATTATCCCGCACACTTTGGAACGAACAAATTTGAAGCTTTTAAATGAAGGCGATCAGGTGAACGTTGAAATCGATTGGATGAGCAAGCTCATTGTCCAGACCACGGATCGGATCTTGAAAGGAAAATATGAAAAGCCATTGGCAAAAAATTGAATCTGCCTTGGAGGATCTGCGCCAAGGAAAAATGATTGTCTTGGTCGATGATGAAGATCGAGAGAATGAAGGGGATCTGGTCATGGCTGCTGAAAAAGTAACCGAGCAGGCCATCAATTTCATGGCAAAGCACGGACGAGGGCTCATCTGCCTTGCCATGACCGGGCAAGATCTGGACCGAATGAAAATTCCCATGATGGTCGAAAAGAACGGCACTCGGATGGGGACCGCATTCACAGTTTCCATTGAAGCAGCAAAAGGTGTTACTACGGGTATTTCCGCTGCGGATCGTGCTCGAACGATCGGAGTCGCTATTTCCCCCCACTCTCAACCTGCTGATTTGGTCATGCCTGGCCACGTTTTTCCTCTGCGGGCTAGAGAAGGCGGAGTCTTGGTTAGAGCCGGCCAAACGGAAGGTAGCGTGGATCTTGCCAAGCTGGCGGGTCTTCACCCTAGCGGCGTTATTTGTGAAATCATGAATGATGATGGCTCCATGGCCAGAATGAAAGACTTGGTTCCTTTTGCGGAACTTCATGGACTAAAAATAGTGACGATTGCCGATTTGATTGCTTATCGCATGCAGCAAGAGCTTTTAGTAACAGAAGTAGCTTCTGCGGATTTGCCTTTGCAGCCATTTGGAACATTCCAGATAAAAATTTTTGAAAGCAAAATTGACGGAGCTCAACACGTGGCTCTTGTTCAGGGAGAAATTAGCAACGACAGCCCCACTCTGGTGCGAGCGCACTCCGAATGTTTAACCGGTGATGCATTTGGCTCTGCTCGTTGTGACTGCGGAGCCCAACTCCAAGCAAGCCTCAAGCAAATTGGTCGGGAAGGGGGAGTTCTGCTCTACATGAGGCAAGAGGGAAGAGGGATTGGGCTTGCCAATAAAATCAAAGCTTATGCTCTCCAAGACAAGGAGGGGCTTGATACGGTTGAAGCCAATCACAAATTGGGCTTCAAAGCAGATCAAAGAGATTATGGAATTGGAGCCCAGATACTCAGAAGTTTGGGAGTTCGAAAAATGCGGCTCCTCACCAACAACCCCAAAAAGATTTATGGCTTGGATGGTTTCGGTATTGAAATGGTGGAGAGAGTGTCCATTGAAAGCGAGCCTCATTCCGTAAATCTACATTATTTGCAGACAAAAAAAGAAAAAATGGGGCACTGGCTCAAGCTTTAGGAGTTCATTACTGTGAGAAGATTTAATTTCAAGGACAAGAAAATCACTTTTCCGATTGGGATCGTGGTGAGCCGGTTCAATGAAGAAGTAACTGGTAAGCTCTTAGCAGGCGCCCACCAGCGGCTCCAAGAACTGGGCTTTGATGAAGGCCAAATCACCGTTGTGGACGTCCCCGGTGCCGTTGAAATTCCGATTGCGCTGCAAAGGCTCGCAGAGTCCAAAGAGTTTGATGCTTTGATAGCTCTGGGAGCTGTGATCAGGGGCGAAACCAGCCACTATGATTATGTGTGCAATTTAGTCAGTCTTGGTTGCCAACAAATTGGCCTCTCCTTGAAAATCCCAGTCATATTCGGAGTCCTCACCACCGATAACGAAGAACAGGCCTTGGATCGTTGTGGTGGAAAGCACGGTCACAAAGGCAAAGATGCAGTCGATGCTGCTTGCGAAATGGTAGCTCTCCTACAAACATTGTGAAGATAATTTCACAATTGTTTAGCTGATTGTGAAGATTTGTTCATGTTAGTATCAGACATCTTCGCAATTGGTACGTGTCAAGGAGAGTGTATGCGATTTGCCCTTCCGCTCATTGTCTTGAGCCTGTCCCTAACTGGTTTTTCCGAGCCCAACTTGGACCAACTCAATCAAGTCCAACGCCAAGCCATGAAAGCGCGGCAAGATGCTGCAGGCGGAACTCGAGACCTCATTGCTTTGGACCTCATTCAAGGGAAATTTAAAAATCGTGGCCTGAATGGCCAAGATGGCCCTCTTTGGACGATCCCCTTTTACCCATCACCAGAAGATATCGCTCTTGGAGTGAAGCCAAGGATCCAGACACGAGAAAGCTTGGCTGATGGCAAGAACTCTCTGGTTCCCAGAGTCGTGGTTCGGGGGATTAAACCTGCTGGAAGCTCGGAATGCATGGCCGTCGCAGACTACAGAGTCAGTCCGAATGAACGGTGTTCTGTGATTGGTGGAGTCTTAAGTTGTGTGAGCGGAAAACAATACATCGCAAACCCACCCCCAGAGTGCGTACCGAATGGAATGCGCGGCAGTTCTCAATTTGTAGCGGACAGCAGTGCTTTAGCATCGGTCGAAACTCTTGAAGAGGGGGCCTCCGAAGAAATCGAGCAGGCTGCTTTCATCGGAATTTCTGATATGGGTCTCTTGTCTGGAAACCCGGAAGCTGTGAGTAACTTGATGTCTGATCCGACTGCCACTGCGGGAGAAGAGAGCGTAGCAGCGGTCCCAGTGATTTTCCGGTCTTATATTCCACACCCATCCCAATCGGGCTTGGTAAAAGGTCTAGAGCTTCAAGTAGGGGAGACTCTCGCAATGGTTCCTATTGATCCCCCTGCAAATCCCACGTGTCAATTGTTCCTCCCCGAATCAGTAAAATTAGGGGACGAAATCGACGTGACTATGCAGGCGTCCAGCGTTGTTTCCAGTGCTGCCATTCAAGGGGATCCTGTCCAGGTAACCAATGGACAGAAGGCAGCCAGTGGGCTAAGAGAAATTGCTACGTACAGCTTAAAAGTGGATAAAAAAGATTTAGTCGACGTGGTTCAAATCCCGCAGACGGACAATGCAATAGGGGTTCTCAACGTCAGAGGGTTGGTCTATGGCCCCAATGCTGCAGTTCCCGGGGAGTGCTCAGAGAATGTGCAAGTTGAGTTTTATAAGCCTCAGCCTCCCGCTTGCTTTGTGGAGCTCACCCCTGAGATCCAAGAAGAAGGGGGCAAAGTGGAAATCAGTGTGAAAGCTTATAACACAGTGGATTCAGCCAAATTGGTGACTCCTACAAACCCTCTTGGATTGGATTTCACTTTCACTCCCCCGCCATCTCCTACTCAGGACAGCAGCTACGAAACGGTTTTCATTAAAACAGCTGCTATGGAGGATGTTATTACGGCTTTAGTCAGTGGCCCTGGAGGCCAAGGGAGTTGTAGTAAAACGCTTCACTGGAGTCCGCCAAAACCTCCAGAGTGTGAACTCAGTGCGGCTCCTCCTCAAGTGGAACGCAACCGCACGACAATAGTTACTTTAAGAACAAGCCATCGTGTTGAAAGCGCTCAAATAGTAACACCCAGCGAAACCATAAATGTTAAAACACCCTACACAGACTCTTATTTTGATGTTTTCAACAAAGCTTCTTACACCAAGGTTTCTCAAGTGGAAAATGGGACTAAAAGAGTCCCATCGGGCAGGGGTTATATCACCCAAAAAGTCTATAAAACGGTAACAGAAACCGTTACTTGTTCCTGCGGTGAAAAAGTGGGTCTGGATAGAGCAGGTAACAGCATCTGCGCGAGAGGAGCTGCCAGTGTCGACACTGCCGTTGCTCGATTAGCAGCAGAGAGTATGCTTAAAACCAACTCCAATTTGTGTCTGAGGGAAAGCAAAGCGAAACAGCTTCTCATGACTGCAGAGGGATCGGCAGCTTTTCAGTTTAAGAGACTGTTGGAGAGCGGCGTAATCACTGCAACTGTGAGAAATGAGACCGCTAATCTGGAGGGGACGTGCTCTCTGAATGTGGCGTGTCCTGTGGTGGCACCGCCCAATTGTCAACTGACAGTGGCCCCACGATCTGTAAAGACGGGGGAAACAGCCACTGCAACTCTATCTTGCACTGGAGATCTTACTCACGCAGCGGCTAGCATTGATGGTCAACTGGTCACTTTAATAAACGGCTCTGCTTCCCGCCAAGTTACCAAATATGGTGGATCAATTCAAAACATTGTGGCAAACGTTAAGGCCCCGTCCGACGCCGCTTGTCCATCGAGAGGCAGATATGAAGCGCAATTAGAAGCTCTGCCCCCGTGCCGGTTCATAAATCCAGAACTCAGGGAAAACATATCCGTAGATGTCTCTAGATTTAATTCTTTCTATGATGTTTTTAACAAGACTTCTTACTTAAAGGATAAGCAAGTCGCCGATGGCCAAATTAAAGTGAATAACAAGTGGGAAACAAAGTACAAGACTGTCACAGAAACTATTGCTTGCAGCTGTGGCCAGAAAGTCGGCCTCAATAAACAGGGCCAACAAGTCTGCATGGCGGGTGCGGAGCCAATCCAAACTGCCATTCTGTTGGAACAGGCTGATCCCCTTGTTAACTCTAATCCTTCCCTGTGCCGGGCAGTAAACTATTCGCCTATTGCAAGCACCAATGAAGTCGCATTTCCCAAAGGAACTAAGTGGGATCTCATGTTCCAGTACAAAGTAGTCAGGACCAGTGACTATATTGACAAGGAAAATGATTATCGTGAACTCGCAAGTTACAGCGTTCCGAGCAATGACAATGTGTATGCAGGAGAATTATTGAAATCTACTCAGATGAAATGGACTGGGGAAAGCGCTTGTCAAACCGATTGTCCCGATTTGGAGATTCAAGGAGGCAATAGATTTGCCTATGAGGGTGGTGATCTTTGTCTTTCAAAAGCCACTACACCAGTGGAGCGAATTATCGGAACTGGTAAGAACAAAAAAACCATAATCGATGACGACGGGATTTGCACATCGGAAGCTTTGATCGGCCAAGCTTTCTATCCCTACCCCTACTGGGGGGGAACTTATGTCAAAGCCACTCCTGGAAAATATACGAACATGACCAGACAATTGCTTGGAAAAGCGAAATACCATAATTATGGCAGGTCCTTTGGCGTGGAAAAAATCTGCAAAGAGAACCACCTTTGTGCTGTAGAAGTAACTCCAAGAGCGACTTGGAATGTCTCTGATACGATCTTTTGGGTGGAAATCGGTCCAGTGAACGATGCCAACTGCCAAGTGACCATGATAGATACCGCCATCAGCGTCCGGGATAAAGGGTGCTTTGCCCCCGATACCCGGATCAAAATGGCCAATGGCTCCGAAAAGAAAGTCCAAGATATCAGACATGACGATTATGTTTGGAACCCCCACTACCGCACGGGGATCCGCGTGAAAAAAGTTGCCAAAGGCCCCGAGAAAAAGTCCCTCTATCAAGTAGTCATTGGAAAACAAAGCATCGAAGTCACAGAGGACCACCCCTTTCTAACCGGGCGGGGTTGGCTCCAAGCCGTGGATCTCAAAAAGGGAGACCAGATTTTTGGAGAAGGGAAACCAAAGTTGGTATCAGAAGTAGCCAAATTACCGTTCAAGGATCCAGTAGATGTTTGGAATTTCGAATTGGATACCCAAGATTCGCTTGCCCATGTCGTCATGGCCAATGGGATCCCTACAGGAGATTTGGTGACTCAACTCGAGTTGAAAAAAATCAGAAAAGAATTGCCTTAACCAAATTGCTACACAAGCTGTATAGGTCGGTGTTAAAATTCCCCTATGCAAGACAAGAAAAAAGTAGTGGTTCTGGCAGGAGCGCTCGTCTTACTTTTGTGGTTTCTTTTTAAATGGTTAAGGCCTTCTGAACAACAGATCCCTTCTGCTGCAATTCAAACGGATAATTCTATTCAAATCTTGGAATCCACCAAAACCGTCTCGGAACCAGAATTGAAAAAAAACTTGCAAGTAGTGGATTGGGATCGGACCGAGAGAAAGATTCAATTAAAACGCACTTCAGTTCCCATGTTAAACGGACAGGCCTTTTTACGGATTGAGCTTAAAATAACAGGGTCCTGCTACCCGGGCGATGCCAACGCAATTGAATTGGATTTGAAAAATGCCCCAAATCACAAACTCTTAGTCACTTTGGAGAGCCTCTTGGATGGGGGGCGGGGCGAGTCCTGGGATGTTCCTTCTGACTTTTTGACGAGCGGATCTGCGAGCACAACGCTTAAGTTGCCGGTTCAAGCGGTTCCTGGGCAGTATGGTTTCTACATCTGCACTGCCGGAAGATTTGATAGAAGCTGCAGGGATAAGACAATCACGGATTTGAATATCGTTCTTACGGAACATGCAAGGAATGTGTCTGGAGCAGGCAAAGGAACCCGGACCCTTTTCTTGCAATATTTTTTATTGGATGAAAGAGGGTTGGCCTCTTTTGCTACCGCTCATGTCAAAGACAAGGACTTTGAACAAGTGAAGTTCTATGCAAAAGAAAGAGGCGTTCAATCCAAGGACTTGGACAAGACATTTGATGGACTGAGTAGGAACATGTCTCTTTTAGGTTCGTTGCCCTTTGTTTTTGATGAGAAATCCATCACGATTGAATTGCCTAAATACGATATGGAAGCCTGCGCCCAGAAATCGAAATAATTGTAGATTAGGCTTGTCGCCAACAGGAAACTGACAGCGACACAAAGCGAATACAGTCGAGAGGGTGCTCAAATCGTCTCGCTCGTTCAGGTCCATAAATTGCACCTTTCACTATCTGAAATGGGTAACAGAGGGTTGTATTCTTGGGGTCTTCTAGCGGTTTTGATTGCTTCTGCGCCCGTATGTTTTGCTTCTGAAGAAATTGAAAAAGAAAGCCCCTTATTCGGGAACTTGGCTGCTTTTAACGCCCTTGCCAATGATTTAGTTCAACTTTCACAACACGAGAAAATTCCTTTCTCTTTGAAGCCGATCAGTCAGCCCGCTCGACTGACAAGCAAACCCCAGTTTCCTCTGCAAGCTAAAAAAGAAGGCAAGCAGGACGAAGGGCTTCCGGCTCTCAGCACCGATCCCAGTAAAATAAACCCGGTGGATATTCAAGCTTTTGGACTCATTCCCAATTCGAACGCAGTTGGTAGCACGACGGGAGGTTTGCCTCTTCCTCAAGCGAGGGTTGTCTCACCGGTGGGAGAACAAAGTTCTCGCGAAATGACAGAAGCTCCCCGTTCGACGTTGGAATCAATCAACAACCCTGAAGTGCTCACAGGGCTTACCCCGAGAACAACCCGATTTGGAAAAGACCCTTACGACAAGAACTTGTTCTTGA
>Ga0214917_10000768_pt1 | contig 41694 bp, 39 predicted proteins | sample LL_1208_BB_MetaG_FD_177983 | JGI IMG/M metagenome (GOLD analysis project Ga0214917, IMG submission 177983) | Freshwater microbial communities from Lake Lanier, Atlanta, Georgia, United States - LL_1208_BB | ecosystem: Environmental > Aquatic > Freshwater > Lake | place: USA: Georgia | collected... | reverse complement strand
GGTGGGGCAGCAAAACTTGGCCCAATTGGCAAAGACCACCAAGTAGTTTCTGCACTGCCACCACAAGAGAAATAGTTTTTTGCAAAAGCTGCCAGATTTTCCTTGGGATTTATTGGCACCTTACGGAAACAAAGCCAAAAAATATCCAGATGGTTTCATAGATCTATCTCAAGGCACACCGGTTGATGCAACTCCTCAATTTATTCAAGATGCGCTTAGCAAAGCAAGTAACTCACCAAGTTATCCGTTAACCGCAGGAAGTGAAGAGTTAAGAACTGCAATAAAAGATTTTGCAATTAAAACATTAGGGGTAACTGGTGAATTTGATGTATTACCCACAATTGGCTCTAAAGAGTTAATTGCTCTTCTACCAACTTTTTTACAATCCAAAACAGTTTTATATCCGGCCGTTGCATATCCGACCTACCTAGTAGGTGCACTTATGGCATCAGCCCAACCAACACCGGTAGAAATTGATGCCACAACCTGGCCGGAAGCAGATTTAGCCTGGGTTAACTCACCATCTAACCCAACTGGGCAAGTACAAAATGAAGAGCAGTTACTAGCAGCAATCAACTGGGCTCGAAAAAACAAATCAATTCTGGCAAGTGATGAGTGTTATTTAAGTTTTACAGCTACCGGAAAATCTATTTTGGCACTTTCTGGTGGAGATAATTCTGGACTACTTGCCATCCACTCATTATCAAAGCGATCAAATTTGGCTGGCTACCGAGCAGCGTTCTTAATTGGTGATTCAAAATTAATTGAACAGATTAGGCAGATTAGAAAACATGCTGGGCTAATGGTTTCACTACCAGTTCAACAAGCGATGATTGCGGCGCTTTCCGATAATAAGCATGCCCAAGAGCAAACCCAGCGGTACATAGCACGTGGGTTGAAGCTAAAGAGTGCGTTAGTAAATGCTGGATTTACAATTGAGCATAGTGAAGCTGGTTTGTATATCTGGTGCACAAAAGGTGAGGATGGCTTTAAAACAGTTGATTACTTTGCTGCAATGGGGATATTAGTAACACCAGGTAGCTTTTATGGCAGCAATAACTTTGTTCGAATCGCACTTACTGCCACCGATGAGAATATTGATAAGGCGATAGCAAGAATTAATTCATGAAAACTAGCGCAATTTTATTAGTAGGTGGCATGGGGACTCGATTAATGCCCTTGACATCAAAGACTCCAAAGCCGATGTTGCAAGTGGCAGGTGTGCCATTTACCGAACACCAAATTAGAAAAGCAGCACAAGCTGGGATCTCTGAAATTATCTTAGCAACCTCTTATAAGGCAGAGCTATTTGAGCCGTATTTTGGTGATGGTAGAAAATTTGGCATAAAAATTAAATACGCGGTTGAGGAGAGCGCACTTGGCACAGGCGGGGGCATAAGAAATGCAGCTGCACTCCTAGATGATTGTGATCAGGTGGTAATTTTCAACGGGGATGTGTTAAGTGGTCATGATTTAGCCAGCCAAATTCAATTCCATATAAATAATAAGGCAGATGTATCGCTATATTTGACTAAGGTTGAAGATGCTAGAGCTTATGGTTGTGTTGAATTATTAGCAGATAATCAGGTTAAATCATTTCTAGAGAAGATGGAAAATCCAGTCAGCAATATGATTAACGCCGGCTGCTATATTTTTAATCGCAAAGTTATTGATCAAATTCCAGCGAATCAGGTTGTAAGTATTGAGCGAGATACTTTTCCGAGCTTTCTTAGCTCAGGCGTAAAGGTTTATGGCTACTTAGATAACTCTTATTGGCTAGATATTGGAAACCCGCAGGCACTAGTTAAGGCCTCTGCTGATTTAATAACTGGCGTGATCACATCTGTTGCCACCCCCAAACACAGTGGCGATCACTTAATTGCAGCAGGTGCGCAAGTTTCACCATCTGCAATTATTAATCTCGGCACTGTTATCGAACCTGAAGTAGTAGTTGAGAGTAAGTGCCAGATAAGTGGCTCAATAATTGGTAAGGGTGCAAAAATTGGCGCAAATTGCAAAGTAATTAACTCAATAATCGCTCCAGATACCCAAATTGAGGCTGGGTTGATCGTAATTTCTAATTATTTAGGCTTTTAATTCTCCACATTTGGCTAAATCTGACTTGACTTAATCGAGTTACAAGCGTGTAATTCTCCTAGTAGCGGGCACCCCTGGCCCTTAGGTAGTCGGAGTTATCAACTAAGCCATTAGGAGAGATATGTCAGACCAACGCGCAGAGCTTGCAGCACTTGTGGTTTCATCGGAACAACTTTCATGGCAGGAACGGGCCCTTTGCGCTCAAACTGATCCAGAGGCATTCTTTCCTGAGAAGGGTGGCTCAACTCGTGAGGCAAAACGCGTTTGCCTTTCCTGTGAGGTGCGCTCAGAGTGTCTTGAGTATGCGCTCGCGCATGATGAGCGGTTTGGAATTTGGGGCGGTTTATCAGAACGTGAACGTCGCCGCTTAAAGCGCCGCAGCGCATAAAATAACGGGTGGCTGAAAAGCAGAGCACCGGGGCGCAAGCCCAACTTGAAGATCAATATGTAACAGCAATTGTTGTTACGCATGACGGTGTTACGTGGCTAAGTGAAGTTGTTGCATCATTATCTTCACAAAAACTTCAACCAGATCAAATTATTGCCGTAGACAATGGATCAACTGATGGTTCAGTTAAGTTTTTAACAAATGCTGGTATCGAGGTAATTAAAAAATCTCGTAGCACCGGTTTTGGTGAAGCGGTGGCCACCGCAGTTTCAAAATTACCGCCAGCTGCAACTGATACCAGTGAGCAAGAGTGGCTTTGGATTTTGCATGATGATTGCGCTCCTGATCGATACGCATTAGCTAAATTACTGGATGCAGTAATTAGTCGCCCACAGGTTGGTATCGCAGGTCCCAAAATCTTAGGTTGGTATGACCGCAAACATATTTTAGAAGTTGGCGTAAGTATTACTGAAAATGGTACTCGATGGACAGGGCTTGAAGAGCGCGAACATGATCAAGGTCAGCATGATGAAATTAAGAATGTTTTAGCAGTTAGCTCAGCTGGCATGCTCATCAAACGTTCACTATTTGAAGAGCTAGGTGGATTTGATCCCAGCTTAGAATTATTTAGAGATGACATTGATTTAGGTTGGCGCGCACATATTGCTGGTTACTCAGTGATTTGTGTTGGTGAAGCAATTCTCTACCATGCTGAAGCCTCATCATCTGAACGAAGATCGATTGATGTTAGAGATGCAATTCTGCATAGGCCCTTACTTCTAGATCGTCGTAATGCGGCATTTGTGCTTCTTGCTAATTCAAGTTGGTGGATTTTACCGTGGGTGGCAGTTCAACTCTTAGTCACATCAATTGGTAGATCAGTTATTTACCTATTAGCAAAGCTGCCTGGTTACGCAGCAGATGAAATTGCTGCGATTGGCTTACTTATTTTCAAGCCGGCTGATTTAATAAAATCTAGAAGGTATCGAAGATCTTCCAGAGTTTTAACAGCTCGTGTTATCAAACCATTTATCCCAGCCCGTAGTGCTCAAATTAGATCGATAGTTGAGAAAATTTCATCTGCATTGCTAAATGCATTTAAACCACACCGACAAGAAGAAGAGATAAATCGTGCAAAGAATTACTCCGATATTGGCGTAATCGATGAAAGCTTTGATGAAATTGATTTTAAGCCAGAGAAAAGATTTACTAAATTCAGAGCCTTGGCAAAACAACCATTTTTATTTGGCATCTTAGTAATTCTGACCATTTCTACTTTGTACTCAAGAAATCGTTTTGGCTTACTCTCCGGTGGAGCGCTACCGATATCGACAAGCAGCGCGAAGGACCTAATTACTTCTTACGCAAATTCATGGCATCTAATTGGACTTGGCAGCGGCCATGCAACACCATCTTGGGTGCCTCTCATTGGATTTGCTTCACTTATAACAGCTGGTAATCCTCAACTACTGATTACTATTACGTATTTTCTAATTCCAGTCTTGTTATACATGTTATTTTATAGAACTGCAAGAAAATATACTTTGACTAATTACTCTGCAGTTTTTGCAGCCATCATTTATGCCTTGTCACCGGTGGTGTTAACCGCAATAAATCAGGGGCGTATTGGAACAATTGCAACAGCAATTTTATTACCACCTATTTTTACTTTACTTGAGAAGAACAAGAACCTTGTAAACCTAACTTGGCGTAAAATTTATTCAATAACTTTACTTGCTGGCATAGCCGCAGCATTTTCACCACTATTTCTATCTAGTTGGGTATTTTTCCAAATCTGCGTGTTGGTCCATATGTACATAACTACTACTAACTGGCGAGCTAATAAATGGCAGGAAATTGCCAACAATTTAAATAATGATGAATTTAAAAAGAGATTCGCTCTGCTAGTTACCCCAGTATTGATTAATATCCCAAATTCCTTCAATTTAATTATCCATCCAATTACTTCTTTGCGTGAGCCTGGGCTTTCAGTTCCATCTGGTGGTTGGTCATCAATCATCTTTTTTAATCCAGGGGGATCTAGCTCTCCGGCGATTTACATATTTGCTCCCTTTTTACTTTACCTACTTATAAGTTTAATCTCAATAGATCAACGTAAATCAGCAAAAGTCTCAATGATTGCAGTTGCAATCGCTGCGACATTGAGTTCTTACTTTATTGATGGAAATGGTAGTAGTTCTCAAAGAGTTTGGAGTGCGCCATTAATCATTTTCGCCCAAATACTTGCTTTGTTATCAATTTTTGCAATCGGTGAAAGAATTCTTCCACAACTAAAAAGTTCAAATTTTGGCTTCAAACATATTGCATCAGCAGCTACAGTAGTTGCAACCATTATTTCGATGGTTTTAATAACCACTTGGACTACTACTGTTGGTGCCAATTCCTTAGTTAAAGCAAATCAAGAAGAAGTTATCCCTGCATTTATAACAGATTTAGCAACTACAAATGAAAAGCCCAAAACTCTAGTGATCCGAAAAAGCCCCAACCAATTGCAATACTTCGTTACTCGGGGAGAGGACTTGAAGTTAGGAGATCCTGACATTGCAAGTAGAACCCCAATTCAAGTGCATAATTCAATTGTAGATTTAGTAAATGGCATTGGCGCAAATAGTGGCCGAGTATTAGGTTTCTACGGAATTCAATATGTCTACATGAAAAATCCAGCAGATGCTGGTTTAGTCCGAACGATTGATGGTATTGGTGGCTTTACTAGAAGTTCAGCAACCCGAGATGGTGTCATATGGAAAGTCAATAACTCAGTTGCACGTGTTACTTACCTAAACACCAAGGGCAATTATTTTCCAATAAATCTTAATGATGCATCTAATGCTTATGTGCCTGGTGTTGGCTCAATCATTTTGGCTGAAAAATTTGATAAGCATTGGGAACTTTTGCTAGATGGGAAGTTAATTAAGGCCGAAGAAAATCAATATGGATTACCAGAATTTAAGATTCCAAACCAAGGAAATTTTTCATTGATTCATAATGGTACAAGCCGACGTGCGTGGGTTTCTTTACAGCTGATAGTAATTATTACAGTAATTATCTTGGCTTTGCCCTCTGGACGTAAACGACGAGAGGTTCCACTAGAGGAACTAACATGAGAAAATATTTTTTAGATTTGGGCAAACGTAAATTCAACCAAAAGGTATTACTTTTTCCGACAATACTGATTCTCCTAGCTTTACTCTCATATTATGCGCCTGCCCAAAGTGAACAAGTTAAGGTCACATCAACTTATCCGGCTACTGTCTGCCCAGCAGTCGGAAACAAGGTCCCTTCGGTTGCATCTTTGACCAACTCAAAAATTCAGCGAAGACTTATTAACGGAATCAGTAAAACATTAAACGCAGGAAAAAATACTCTTATTGCGTTAAATAATGATGCACTATTAGTGGAAGGCAATCCAGGCACTGCTTTAACTTTTGTAAACAGTGGTTGGAAATCAGTAGTGCCATGTTCAGTTAGCAATGGTGAACAGTGGTTTGCAGGTGGTTCTGGTGCATTAATAAGTAAATCTTTTCTTTACATTGTAAATAGTGGATTTAGTGATTCAACTGTTGAACTTCAGATTTATACTCCTAATGGATTAATTGAACCTAGGAATGTTGTTATTGCCCAGAATTCTACAAAAAAGATTTCCATCGATACTCTCGTACCAGGAGAGGATAAGATCGTAATCGGAGTAAAAACGTTATCTGGTCGAGTTAGTTCATATCTGCTAGATGAGCGAAAGAAGGGCCTCAAATCTTTAGGAGCAGACTTTGTCGCACCTGTAGCCACCGCAAATAAAAAGGTGACCATAGCTGGCATATCTGGCCTTACAGGAAAACAAATTACAAATAATAATTCTGTGTTCCATACTCTACGTTTGCTCATACCAGACACTATTGACGCAAACATCGATGTAACTATAAATTCAAATGACGGAAATTTTATTCCTGAAGGTTTAGCTCAATTTAATCTTAAGAATCAAAGAGTATTAGATATTCCATTAACTTTCGCACCAGTTAATCAACCGTTTTCGTTAATAATTAATTCAGATCAACCAGTCTTGGCCTCAGTTCTCTCAGAATTTACTTTTGGCAAAAGTAAGGAGATAGCTTGGGCTACCGGTGCTGATGAATTGAGCAAATGGAGCGTTAACCTCAGTGGGTCAAAACCAGTACTGAGTTTTTCTGGTAAGAGGATAAACGTACAAATATCTGCAACAACTATAAATGGTAAGAATATTAATAAAAAAATTACTGGGACTGATTTTCTACTTTGGAAAGCACCGAGCGGATTAAATCGATTAAAGATAACGGCCAATGGGAAAGGGATTACTGGCGGAGTAATTTTCTTCCCAGAGGTTGGGTCAATCGGAAGTAGCTATATTCCGATGAACAACGGCGCTAATTTGGAAACAGCATCCGAGCCAATTTCCGATGCAAGCGTGATCAGTCGTGGCTAAATCCCAACATTTATAGGCAGAGAGCATTAACCTGTTCATATGAAGAAGTTGTCTGGTCGTAGGTGTTCAAGGGCAAGCTGTGTTAGTGCTGCTACGAAAACTCTTACTTATATTTACTCTGACTCAACTGCCGTACTTGGCCCACTCTCAACTTATGCAGAGCCACATAATTATGACCTCTGCGCGATTCATAGTGAACGATTAACTGTTCCAGTTGGCTGGAATGTAATTAAAGAAGAAGTAATTGATTACAACACAGGTCCAACAGATGAGGATTTAATGGCAATAGCAAATGCAGTAAGAGAAGTAGCAAATTCGGATTTAAACAATAAATCTATACAGCCTGAATTGGGTCGCCGCGGTCATTTACGCGTGCTACCTTCAAACTAATTTAAAATTAAAAAACTAAAACGTTAAGAGTCTCATGTTAGAAAAAATCATCAAGGCATATGACATTAGAGGCTTAGTTAAAGATGAAATCACTCCTGATTTTTCATTTTCATTAGGGCTAGCATTTGCTAAATTTTTAGAGTACGAGCGTGAACCGGGAACGATTGTGGTTGGCGAAGATATGCGACCGTCATCACCATTGCTCGCAGATGCTTTTTCTGATGGAGTTATGAGTCAAGGTATGGATGTAATTAGAATCGGCTTAGCATCAACAGATATGCTTTATTTTGCTTCTGGAAAATTAAACCTACCAGGCATCATGTTTACTGCAAGTCATAATCCAGCAAAATACAATGGTATGAAACTATGTAAAAGTGGTGCTCGACCTATTGGCCGAGAGACTGGCTTGGTTAAAATTCGTCAACTGATTGAACAAGGTGTTCCGATTTCAAATCGTCCAATTGGATCTATCCGCAATCAAGACTTATTAAAAGATTATGTGGATTATTTACTCTCACTTTTCCCAGATAAAGCATTTAAGAAGCGAAAATTAAAAGTGGTAATTGATGCCGGTAATGGTATGGCTGGGTTTACGGCACCGGCTGTAATGGAGCGATTAAATATCGAGTTAATACCAATGTACTTTGAGCTAGATGGAAATTTTCCAAATCATGAGGCAAATCCAATTGAAGCTAAAAATCTTAAAGATCTTCAAAAGCGAGTAAGAAAAGAGAAGGCAGATATTGGCTTGGCTTTTGATGGAGATGCAGATCGATGTTTTTTGATTAATGAAAAAAGCGAACTAGTGAACCCTTCTGCGCTAACATCACTAATCGCTGTTCACCAGTTAAAAACAAAGCCGGGCTCAACTATTATCTACAACTTAATTTCATCAAGAGCGGTTTCAGAGGTGATAGCCGAAAATGGGGGTATTGGCGTTCGAAGCCGAGTCGGACATTCATATATAAAAAGCCTTATGGCTGAGACTGGTGCAATATTTGGCGGCGAACACTCAGGCCATTTCTATTTCAGTAATTTTTGGCGTGCAGATTCCGGGATGCTAGCGGCACTTTATGCACTTTCCGGGCTAATGGCTTCAAAAAATACACTCTCAGAGCTGCTTAAACCATTTAATAGATATGTGGCAAGTGGTGAGATTAATAGCAAAGTAAAAAATGTAGAAAAATCAATTGATCTTATTCGCACGAAGTACAGCGATAAATATCTAGTTGATGAGTTAGATGGTTTAACAATCACGGCAGATAGCTGGTGGTTTAACCTTCGGCCATCAAATACCGAGCCTTTGCTTAGACTAAATGTCGAGGCATATACAGAAAAAGAGATGGTAAGTATTAGGGACACCGTACTGTCCTTGATTTAAAGGTGATAAATGGTCGTAACTCAGGGTATCTTTATCCCCTAAAACTTCTCAATAACCATTGATTAGATCTTGATAATAGGAGAGTAAATGAGCACCACGACCGCCATTAAAAATGACATTGCAAATCCTTCACTAGCCAGCGAAGGAAAAAAGCGGATTGAGTGGGCTGCTCGCAATATGCCAGTTTTGGCACAAATCAAAGAACGTTTCGCAAAAGAAAAACCATTTAGTGGAATTCGAATTGCAGCTTGCATGCATGTCACAACCGAAACTGCAAACTTAATGTTGGCATTAAAAGCAGGCGGCGCAGATCTTGCACTTTGTGCATCTAATCCACTTTCAACTCAAGATGACACCGCAGCAGCACTTGTTCACGAGTATGGCATTTCAGTTTTTGCTAGAAACGCAGTTGATCGTGATGGCTACTATTCTCATTTGAATTCAGCTCTTGATATTAAGCCACAATTAGTTTTTGATGATGGTTGCGATTTAGTAAATGTATTGCACACCACTCGCACTGAACTAATTGATGGGGTAATGGCTGGTTGCGAGGAAACAACTACTGGAGTTATTAGATTAAGCCAAATGGCTAAAGATAGTGCATTAAAGTTTCCAATGATTGCAGTTAATGACACCGACACAAAGCATATGTTTGATAATCGTTATGGAACTGGCCAATCAACTTTTGATGCAATTTTCCGTGCAACTAATACTTTAGTTGCTGGAAAAATTGTAGTTGTGGCTGGATTTGGCTACTGCGGAAAAGGCGTAGCAGAGCGAGCAAAAGGTTTAGGTGCAGAGGTTATTATTACTGAAATCGATCCTACAAAGGCTTTAGATGCTCTTATGCAGGGTTTTCGAGTAATGCCAATGACAAAAGCGGCTGCAATTGGTGATATTTTTATTACTGTTACAGGAAATCGAGATGTGTTGCGTGATGAACACTTCAAAATTATGAAAGATGGTGCGATTCTTGCTAACTCTGGTCACTTTGATGTCGAGATTGATGTGGCTTGGCTTGAGAAAAATGCAAAACAAAAGAATTCGAAGATGCGTTATCAAACGGATGAGTATGTAATGGCAGATAACCGCCGTATCTTGCTAATCGCAGAGGGTAGATTGGCAAACTTAGGTGCAGCAGAGGGTCATCCAGCATCTGTTATGGATATGTCTTTTTCTGATCAAGCTTTAACTGCAGAGTGGCTATTAAAAGCCGGCAAAGACCTAACTGCTGGATTGCATAATGTTCCAGTTAGCATCGATAAAGATGTTGCAAGACTCAAACTTGAAAGCATGGGTTCTACATTAGATGTGCTAACACCAGCCCAAGAGCTCTACTTGAACTCCTGGGAACACGGTTCTTAAATGCCACTAGTCATGGTTGTTGATGACGACCAAGACTTAGCAGAGATGCTCAGCATTGTACTTACTGGTGCTGGAATGGAAGTAGATTTAGTAAGCCGTGGTGATCAAGTTATGGATTTATTTAACTCAAATCCGCCTGATCTAATTTTATTAGATGTTATGTTGCCAGGTATTGATGGTGTACAAGTTTGTAAAATAATTAGAGAAACTTCGATGGTGCCAATTGTTATGTTAACTGCTAAGGGCGACACTCAAGATGTAGTGCTTGGCTTAGAGGCTGGTGCTGACGATTACATGGTTAAGCCATTTAAGCCACAAGAATTAGTGGCAAGAATAAACACAAGATTACGTCGTAATACAAAAGTTGGATCACTTTCTATCGGCTCATTAACAATTGATCAAATGGAACACAAGGTGCTAAAAAATGGCCAAGAGATTGCACTTACTCGACTGGAGTTTGATTTATTAGCTGCATTAGCAAAAGAACCTGGCCGAGTGTTCACCAGAGAGGCGTTGTTAAGTGAGGTTTGGGGATATCAGCACGCGGCGGATACCAGGTTAGTTAATGTTCATGTTCAAAGATTGCGCTCTAAAATTGAATCAGATGCAGATAATCCAGAGTATGTACTAACTGTTCGAGGTGTTGGCTATAAGGCGGGAGCGGCTAGAGTTTAGCCATGCTAATTAGCAAGATTAAGATTAAGCAATCACTTAGTCTTAAAGTACTGTCTAGCAGTATTGCATTTTCAATTTTAATTTCTTTGATTATTGGATTTACGGTTCATAATAGAGTTGCTTCAACCATTATTAATGAGAAAATTGCAATCTCTAAAGTTGAAACTTCTAATGCCCTATATTTAGCTCAAGGTCATTTTAATATTGCACGCTTTCAAGATGATGCAGGATTAAAAAAAGTCGTTACAGACTTCATTACTTCAAGTAGGGAAGATGGTTCACTTTCCGGGCGAGAAACTGTCATTTTGCCAATTTCGAAAGATGCTAGAGCTCAGAATATCTATCAAACAGTTCCAACACTGTTGGTTTTAGATTCGATCCCAGATAAATTCCGAGAGCAGGTTAGAACCTCTGATACGGTGCTGGATAAGCGAATAACAATTCGTTACTCAGATAACAATGAATATCCAGGATTTTTAATTGGTGGAAAACTAAATATCCCCCGAACAGGTGAATATGAAATATATTATCTATTTAAATTAGATGCTCAGTATCAGAGTATTTCAGCAATTACTTGGATATTGTTTTTCGCTGGTTTCTTATTGGTAATGCTAATTGCATTAAGTACGCATTTTTTAATTCGCCAGGTGGTTTCTCCAGTTCAGCAAGCAGCAGCAGTCGCAGAAAAGTTTACTAAAGGAGACTTTTCAAGCCGTATGGCGATATCTAGCCAAGACGAGATTGCTACTTTAGGAAAGTCCTTTAATGAAATGGCTGCTTCAATTCAAGAGCAAATTTACAGACTTGAGAATTTATCCTTGCTACAACAAAGGTTTGTATCTGATGTTTCTCATGAGCTTCGGACTCCTCTTACAACTTTAAGAATGGCTGCCGAAGTCATTTACGAGCAAAAAACAAACTTTGATCCGACTATTGCAAGAAGTAGCGAACTGTTAGTAAACCAAATCGATCGATTTGAGCTTTTACTATCTGATCTGCTTGAAGTTAGTAGATTTGATGCCGAGGCGGCATCATTAGGGACAGTCGAGTTTGATCTCGTTAATTTAGTAAGAAAAACTGTTGATTATCTTCATCCAAGTAAAGCATCTTTGTTTAACATTTCAGCCCCGCTAGATCCGATCAAAATCGAGGCCGATCCACGGAGAATCGAAAGAATTCTGCGGAATTTACTGTCGAATGCAATTGATCACGGCGAAGGAAATAAAATTGAGATTAAGATAAAAGAAACCGATAACGAAGTTGCAATCGGTGTTAGGGACTTTGGTATGGGTTTTGACGAGAAAGATGCACCACATTTATTTGATCGTTTTTGGCGAGCTGATCCATCCAGGGCAAGGACAAGCGGTGGAACCGGACTAGGCCTTTCAATATCACTCGAAGATGCAAAGCTGCACCAAGGTCAATTACTTGCATGGGGAAGACCAAATCAAGGTGCTCACTTTGTGTTAACACTCCCTAAGCAGCACGGTAATTTGGTTCAATCATTTCCAATTAGTTTAATTCCAGAAGGTTTTTCATCAACACTGGCAGTGGATTAACTTATTTCAGACTAGTTATTCTGTTATAAAAGTACGTGCTTAAATCTATCCACAGTTTAAAAGAACTAATCTACCCAAATATTTGTTTAAGTTGTGGCAACACTGGTGCAAAAATATGCAGTAAATGCTCTAAGTATTGGCTAGCTAAACCAAATAAGTCGAAAATTGAAAATAATTATTTATTTTTTGTTGCTACATACAATGAATCTACTTCACCGATAATACTTGCAGCAAAAGAGTCAGGTAGCAGGGAAGCAGTTAAATTGATTGCTAGTTCCATCGCTTGCTCAATAAGTTTTGCAATATTAAATCTTGGAATATCTAAACCTATAAATCTAATAACAATTCCCTCACAGTTAAGTGCAATTAGAAAAAGGGGCAGGGATCATATTAAGGACTTAGCACTAGAAGTAATAATTCAGTTAGAACAGCAGAATATTGATGCCGTTTACTTACCAATACTAGAACCAATAAAGAGGATTAAAGATCAGAGTAATTTGAATGGTTTACAGCGCAAAGAAAATATGAGCCATGCCTTTGTAGCGAAAAGTTCACCAATTTCTCAGAGTGCAGTGATTTTGATTGATGATCTGGTGACCACTGGAGCATCAATACAGGAGGGGGTTCGGGCCCTGTCTGAAGCCAAAATCACCATTAACGCCGTGGTGACAGCGTGTGCGGTAGGGCGCAATTCTCTAATACGATAAGCACCTCAGTATTACCAATAATTTATAGATACCGGCGGAGGATCTTTGTGAGTTTATTAGACAAGGTTTTGCGTGCTGGTGAAGGTCGAGCAGTCAAAGAATTAGAAAAAATTGCTAGCCAGGTGAATAAATTTGAAAACGAGATAAGCGTACTGGATGACCTAGCACTTAGAAGTAAAACGGAAAAATTTAAAGAACGAATTTCAGGTGGCGAAAGTCTAGATTCAATTTTACCGGAAGCTTTTGCTGTTGTTCGGGAAGCAGCAAAACGAACCCTCGGCCAGAGACATTACGACGTGCAGATAATGGGTGGAGCCGCACTTCATAAAGGAAATATTGCTGAAATGCGAACAGGTGAAGGTAAAACTTTGGTTTCTACCTTACCGGCATATTTAAACGCGCTAACTGGTAAAGGTGTACACATTGTTACTGTTAATGATTATTTAGCAGAGCGTGATAGTGAATGGATGGGCAGAGTACATCGTTTTCTTGGATTGAAAGTTGGAGTGATTCTTGCCAGCATGTCACCAGCTGAGCGACGCGAAGCTTATGCAGCAGACATCACATATGGTACAAATAATGAGTTTGGCTTTGACTATTTGCGAGATAACATGGCTTGGACACTTACGGATTGTGTGCAACGCGAACATAACTTTGCGATTGTTGACGAAGTTGACTCAATTTTAATTGATGAGGCGAGAACACCATTAATTATTTCTGGACCTGCAGATAAAGCAACCAAGTGGTACGTTGAATTTGCAAATATTGTAGGAAAATTAAACTTAAATGTTCATTACGAAGTTGATGAGAAAAAGCGAACAGTTGGAATTCTTGATGAAGGCGTAACGCGAGTTGAAGAAGCTCTTGGAATTGAGAATTTATATGAATCTGCCAATACTCCAATGATTGGTTATCTAAACAACGCGATTAGAGCAAAAGAATTGTTTAAGCGGGATAAAGATTATGTAGTAATGAATGGTGAATTATTGATTGTTGATGAGCACACTGGTCGTATGCTGGCTGGACGCCGTTATAGCGAGGGCTTACACCAAGCCCTTGAAGCTAAAGAGCGAATTGAGATTCAAGACGAAAATCAGACGCTTGCAACAATTACATTACAGAATTACTTCCGCCTCTATAAAAAGCTGAGCGGAATGACTGGTACTGCAATGACTGAAGCCTCCGAGTTCATGCAAATTTATAAATTGGGAGTTATTCCGATTCCAACCAATAAACTCATGAGTCGTATTGATCAGCCGGATTTGATTTATAAGTCTGAAGCAGGAAAATTCACCGCTGTTGCTGAGGATATTGTTGCAAAGCACAAAAAAGGTCAACCAGTTTTAGTTGGAACAGTAAGCGTTGAAAAATCTGAAGAGTTATCAGGAATATTAAAGCGTCGCGGCATTCCACATGAAGTTTTAAATGCCAAACAACATGAACGCGAAGCTGCAATTATTGCTAGAGCCGGAACAATTGGTGCCGTAACTGTTGCAACAAATATGGCTGGACGTGGAACTGACATTATGCTGGGCGGAAACCCTGAGTTTATGGCTGACTTTGAGTTACAACGTCAAGGTTTAAATCCAGTAGATACACCAGAAGAGTACGAGAAGGCATGGCCAATAGAGATTGCAAAACAAAAAGCAGCTGTAGAGAAAGAGCATGAAACTGTTGTTTCACTTGGTGGACTTTATGTTTTAGGAACTGAACGTCATGAATCTCGTCGCATTGATAATCAGCTTCGCGGTCGCTCAGGTCGCCAAGGAGATCCAGGTGAATCAAGGTTTTATCTATCACTCCAAGATGAACTTATGCGTAGATTTAATTCTGGCTTAGTTGAACGCTTCTTGGGTGCTGCAGGTATGCCAGAGGAAACCCCATTAGAGTCAAAGATTGTAAGCAACGCGATTAAATCAGCTCAAACTCAAGTTGAGTCTTTGAACTTTGAAATGCGAAAGAATGTTTTAAAGTATGACGATGTTATGAATAAGCAGCGTACCGTAGTTTATTCAGAGCGCCGGGAAGTACTTGAAGGTGCTGATATCAAAGAGCTTGTTGAAAAATTCTTAGAAGAAACAATTACTGCATATGTAAATGCGGCAACAGCAATTGGCGTAGCAGAAGATTGGGATTTAAAAACATTATGGACAGCGCTTAAAGCTTTGTTTCCGATCTCATTTAGCTATGAAGACTTATTAAATGAAATTGGTGGAGCTGCAGCACTAGACAATGAATTTTTACTTGACCGCATATTGAGTGATTCCAAAGTTGCTTACCAAAATCGTGAGAACCAATTAACGCCAACTGTTATGCGTGAACTTGAGCGCAAGATTTTACTTTCAGTATTAGATCGTAAATGGCGCGAGCATTTGTATGAAATGGACTATTTGCAAGAGGGAATTGGTTTACGTGCGATGGCTCAACGGGATCCTTTAGTTGAGTACCAACGAGAAGGCTTTGACTTGTTTACCGCCATGATGGATGCGATAAAGGAAGAACTTGTCGGATATTTATTTAATGTTGAAGTTCAAGTTGAGGGCGATCAGGTTGGTGCTAAAGGTTTAACGCCTGCGCCTGCACCAGTTGCTGCTCTTCAATATTCAGCAGCAGATATTGAACCCAGTGCTGCTGGTGGAACTTCCAAGAATGCGCCCTGTCCATGTGGATCTGGCAAAAAATACAAGAGATGCCACGGGCAGTCTTAAAGAAGATCTAGTTCAGTACAAATCCATTTTTTATCAACACCTTCAAATCGTAATATTAGCGACCTAACTCGGTTCTTAATTTTTAAAGTAACTGCCACCTCCATTACTCCTTCGATTGGCTGACTCACATAAATCTTGCTAATTTGACACTCAATATTTAGCGTTTTTCGTTGCTCAATTATTTTATTCATTACGGATCTATGGCAATTCTTAGCAAGCTGCATAACCGATCTTCGACCAGACCAAATTTCAATAACAACAATTATAAAACTTTTACTCCAGGAGTATAAATCTGGTAGTTCATCTAACCTTGAAGGAGTTGGTAAAAATTTTGGATGAAACCATTCTTGACCGAACTCGGGATCAGGCGTAGGCACTAAATACAATTTCGAATTAGTATCTGTAGGTAAAGTGGTTGAGGTTTGAGTAATTGTCATAGAGTCATATTGATTGGTCTTAGTGATGTTTAGATCATCCGAAAGAATGATTTATCTTGTAAAAAAGTGGGGTATAAATCTATTGTGAAGCTAGGAAATTTTGACATAATTAAAAATTCGAGACTAGCAATGGGGCTAGGGCTACTGATTTTTTCACTGCTAGCAGCAACCTTGATTGCAAAAGAAGCAAATCGAACGGTATTGGTTTGGGCTACAAAAAATGATTTAGCACCAGGAGAACTAATTACTGGTAATGACATAATTGCAGTTTCAGCACTTCTACCTGAGTCAGCGAAAAACTATTTGTCTGCCAGTGCTCAAATTATTGGCGGTGTAGTTCTAAGACAAATAAGCACCGGTGACTTGATTCCAGCAACGGCAGTTAGTTCGTCTTCTGATTCATTTAATTCGAGATTAATACCGCTTACAGTTGAACTTACAGATATGCCACTGGGCCTTGGCCGAGGGGATGTAATAGATATTTATGCAATTGCGAAGAGAGATTCAAAAATCACAGAACCGGAGTTATTGGCAGCTAATGTATCTGTGTCACAGGTGCTTGAAAGAACTAACTCTGGAATTGGTAGTGTCCTAGTAATTTTAGATAATTCTCAGATTCTACCAACCTTACAGTTACTTTCAGATAGTAGGATTATTATTGTCCGAAGCATCTAGTTTAAAACTTAATTTAATTACGGCAATTAGCAATAGTGAAAAAGAAGATGCTATTGCCGAACTTCTATTCTCGCAGGGTTGTAACATTATATATAGAGCTCTTAATATAGAATCCCTCGAAAACTTTCTAGATAAAAATCAACAAAAAACCAATATCATATTTTCTCAAGATTTTTTGAGAGAGAAGGATTTGTCATATTTCACAAACAAATTTGTAGAACATAGATTTATCGAGACTAGTTCATTAATTGATGACCGATTGAATTTACTGACTGAGCTGTCTCAAGTTAGTAAGCCACCACTTATTCATAAATTATCTCGGAGAAGTAACCTAACAACAGTAATTGGATCACCGGGCTCTCCTGGAATTTCCACTATTACCAATCATCTTGCGGTGAGAATTGGCGCGAAGGTTATCGCTGGTAATCATCACAATATTCGTCCAAAGGGCAGCTGTGAAGTTATCAACATTGCAGCAACTAATCTAATTGAAAACATCAGCAAAATTTCTGAGAGTAATCTGTTGGTTGATGGCGGAAGTACAACCTCACTAACTTCAACTTTATCTGATCGTCGCTTAAATGCCCGGTGGTTATACGAGAGTGTTAATTCTTCATCCAATATTATTTATGTTATTGATGCATACGAAAATGGTATTTTCCATTTGAGTAGATTTGTTGAAGATTTTTCAAATTTGATTGACCCCCCTAAAATCATATACATTTTGAATAGGTCAAAATTTGACCGCAATGGACGTATGGTTCAAAAAAAGTTTTTAGAAATAGTAAAAAATAACTTAAATGAGCAAATCCCATATGATTCAAAGGTGCAGGTGACAGGTATTAAATCACCTTCGAAGCAGTATTTTTGGCGGAGTACGGCCTTCAGCAAACAGATCGGTAAAATTGGTAACCACCTGACATAGAACTGCCTCTACGATTAACCCATGGCCACCCTTGCTGAGTTAATCTCGGATAACTCAAAACTAAGTGATGATGAAGCAGATCATCTTGCTGAATTAGTTGCCGAATGGCGTTTGCTTGCTGATTTATCATTCGCAGATCTCGTTCTCTGGTTACCAGTCAGAAAAAATGAAAAATCTTGGCCAGAGGGATATGTCGCAATAGCTCAAATCAGACCAACTACTGCTGCTACCGTTTTTAGTAATGATTTAATTGGTTCAAATGTCAATTGGGGTGCAAGACCGAGAATTGATCAAGCATTATCGGGCAGTGAGATTGTTAGAGACACTCAACCAGAATTAGTTGGGGAAATAATGATCAAGGAAGAGACAATTCCTGTAAATTTCAAAGGTAAGACGTTGGCGGTAATTTCTCGGCACCGTAACTCTGATTTAATGAGATTGCCCTCAAAGCTAGAGTTAAATTATCGAGAAATTGCTCATAAAATTTTCCAAATGGTAGCTGAAGGTAATTTTCCAATCCGAAATAGTATTTATAGTTCAGAGTCAGCACCTAGAGTTGGAGATGGCTTAATTCGATTAGATGTTAACGGAATAGTTTTCTTTGCCTCACCAAATGCAAGATCTGCACTAAGCAGAGTTGGATTTCAGAGCGAGTTAGAGCAACAAAACTTAGGTGAGATATTTGCATCACTACACAAAGGCGATAATCAACCTACTGATGAATCATGGCAGACATTACTAAGTGGAAAATTCTTACGCCGGGCAGAGTATGAAAGTCCAGATGGTGTAATTGATTTATTAGTAATTCCACTAACTCAGGGCGAGGACCGAATTGGTGCAATTGTTTTGCTCCACAACGTGACTGAACTTAGAAATAGGGATCGAGCACTAGTCACTAAAGATGCAACTATCAAAGAAATTCATCATCGAGTAAAAAATAACCTTCAAACTGTTTCAGCACTATTACGTTTGCAATCTAGGAGAGTTGAGGATCCAACTGCTAGCGCAGCACTCTCTGAGGCTGTTCGAAGAGTTGCGTCGATTGCACTAGTTCATGAGACGCTATCAAATCAATCAACAGAATCTGTTGAATTCGATCATATCTTTGAACAAATTATTAATAATGCAATTGATTTAAACCCGAGAGATATAAAGTATGCAAAAACTGGAGAATTTGGTTCATTTGACTCAAAAATTGCAACTGCACTTTCATTAGTAATTACTGAATTGATTCATAATGCCCTCGAGCACGGATTGTCTGACTCTGGTGACTTGCTATCTGTCGAAATAGTTAAAGATGGCAATTCTTATAAAGTCACGGTCATCGATAATGGGACGGGATTGCCGGCGGAGTTTAATCTTGAGAAGTCAGCAAACCTAGGGCTTCAAATTGCTAATACCCTTACAAAAAATGAATTAAAGGGAAATATTAAGTTATTTCGAGAAAATGGATTAACTAGAGGTGAGATTACTTTTAATACAAATTAGAAACTATTCTGATTTTCTATTTGGCGGGCACGGTTACGAGCTGCTCTACGTTTCATTGCTCGACGCTCATCCTCAGATAAGCCGCCCCAAACTCCAGCATCTTGGCCACTTTCAAGTGCCCAAGCAAGGCATGGCTCTTTAACTGGACATCTTTCGCAAATCTTTTTTGCCTCTTCAATTTGAGCTAAGGCAGGACCGGTGTTTCCGACTGGAAAGAAAACCTCTGGATCTTCTTCGCGACAAGCGGCTTCATGTCGCCAATCCATAGGGCAGTCAACTCCTTCAGTAGAAATTTTGTAATCAAATTGAATTTACGTGTCTTATTCTCTCCTTAATTTAATTAATAAACAAGGATATTTCACTGAGAACTTTAAATATTTAAAGATTTAGATCACACAGTCACTAATCAAGTGCCCCCGGCAGGATTCGAACCTGCGCACCCGCCTCCGGAGGGCGGTGCTCTATCCCCTGAGCTACGGGGGCTGATTAGCATCTAACAGTCAAAGGTTATCAGTTGACGAGCATTACAAATTAAACTAATTGATTTTCAGATTGCAGAGCGCGTAACAATAGGAGAGAATTAGCAAATGACCCAAGCCGCATATTTCGCAACCGGTTGCTTTTGGGGTGCAGAACGCAGATTCTGGCAGTTGGAGGGTGTAACTCAAACTTCAGTGGGCTATATGGGTGGAAGTAAATCAGATCCAACATATCAAGAAGTTTGCACTGGTAAAACGAATCATGCCGAAATAGTGGAAGTAATTTATGACTCCTCAATTATTTCTTATGAGAAGTTATTGACAGAGTTCTGGGTAATGCATGATCCAACATCCCTTAATCAACAAGGGGGTGATATTGGCACCCAATATCGTTCTGCTATTTATACAACTTCAGCTGAGCAACACAGTCAAGCTTTACAGAGTAGAGATATCTACCAAAAAGAGTTAAGTGATAATGGCATGGATAAAATAGTTACTGAAATTTTGCCTGCAACTGGCATAACCTATTGGCTAGCTGAGGAGTATCATCAAAAATATCTAGTTAAAAATCCAAATGGATACGATTGTCATTCTTCTACTGGAGTTGCATACCCACTAATTTCTTCGAGTGCTAATGAATGAGATAACTCCAATTAATTCAAAAGGGGTTTCCTACCCGATCAAAGTAGATGAAGAAGAGTTAAAAAATAGGGTTGATCCACTTTCGTTTGATGTATTACGCAAGGCCGCTACAGAGGCTCCATTCACTGGGGAGTACACAGATAGCGAAACCGTTGGCGTTTATCGGTGTAAAGCGTGTGCTGCAGAGTTGTTTAGATCTGATACAAAGTTTCACTCTGGCTGCGGTTGGCCATCTTTCTATGCACCAACCAAAGAGGATGCTGTTGAATTAATTGAGGATAGGTCTTTGTTTCCAAGAATAAGAACTGAGGTCAGGTGTGCAGCATGTGGCTCTCATTTGGGTCATGTTTTCAAAGGAGAGGGCTATGAAGTACCAACTGATGAGCGTTGGTGCATTAATTCAGTTGCACTAATACTTGAACCGAAGAAGTAATACTGTTTTTATGAGTTAGGCTTGCACATATGAATCAAGAGCAGGATTGGAAAAGCCTTTCACTAGAGACAAAGGTTGTTGCTGCAGGGCGCCCAACAAAAGAATCAGATGGTGCACTAAATCCACCAATTGCTTTGAACTCAACATTTCATGCTGGTGGTCCGATTGGTTATGGTCGATATGGCAATGAAACATGGAGTGCATTAGAAGAAGCGATCTCACTACTTGAGGGTGGCAAAACTTTAATATTTTCATCGGGTATGGGAGCAATTAGTTCAGTATTTTCGCTATTACCAGAAGGATCGGTAATTGTTGCTGCTCACAATGGCTATCAGGGAACAACGACAATGTTAAAAAAGATGAATGAGGTAGAAAGATTAAAGGTTAGATTTGTTGATTTAGCTGATACCGACGCAGTACTTGCAGCAATTCCTGGAGCGGCAATGGTTTATCTAGAATCTCCAACAAATCCAGCAATTGAAGTTGTTGACTTACCTAAAATTATTTCTGCTAGTAAAGCAAATGGTTGTGGTGTCGCTGTTGATAACACACTAGCAACTCCACTAATCCAAAATCCTCTAGCTTTGGGTGCTGACTTTAGTATTCATTCAGTTACAAAATATCTCTCTGGCCACAGTGACATAATTCTTGGTTCAGTCAGCACAACTGATCAAGCAATTTATGGAAGATTAGAACAGGCTCGAAGATATGGCGGAACCATTGCCGGACCCTTTGAAGTTTGGTTGGCACTACGCGGATTACGGACCTTTGCCCTTCGAATGCAGCGATCACAAGAAAATGCGATGGATTTGGCAACCAGACTTTCAAAAGATTCACGGATTTCAAAAGTTAGATATCCAGGTCTTGCCACAGATCCTTATCATGCCCGCGCTAAATCATTTATGAAGGGCTTCGGGGCAATGATTTCATTTGAAGTTAAAGCCACCGCAGCTCAAATAGATTTAATGTGTGATTCATCAAAATTAATCACTAATGCAACATCATTAGGTGGGGTTGAATCAATCTGGGAGCGTCGTCGCAGATGGGCAACTGAGAGTCAAACTATTCCTGAGAACTTAATTCGCTTTTCCGTTGGTATTGAAAATGTTGAGGATCTATGGGCAGATATAGAGTCTGCTTTTGCTGCTGCAAAAATTAGCTAAATGTCGGTGATTGTGCGTCCGGCAACTATTGCCGACCTGCCAGAAGTCTTCAAATTTATTCATGCCCTTGCTGAGTATGAGAAAGCACCACACGAAGTTGTACTTTCAATTGATGATTTAAAACAATCATTCTTTTGTGAAAATCCCCAAGTACACTGTTTGCTCTCTGAGGAAAGTGGTGTAGTGACTGGCATAGCAATTTGGCATTTAAATTACTCAACTTGGCTAGGTAAACATGGTTTGTACCTAGAAGATTTATTTGTCGATCCTAAGTATCGAGGCGCCGGTCACGGAAAAGCATTATTGGTCAGATTGGCGCAGATTTGTGTTGAACAGGGATACCCAAGATTTCAATGGTGGGTGCTTGATTGGAATGAGCCCGCCATTGATTTCTATAAATCATTTGGCGCTGTTGCCATGGATGAATGGACGGTTTTTAGACTCTCAGGTGATCCACTGAAAAAACTCGCCGGTGAAGGTTTCTAGCAACTTGAGTTTGTAAGTAGTAGTAGATTTATCCCATGATCAAAGCTTTTAAAAGGTTGTTAGCATTTTTTGCTGGAATACTAATTGTATTTGGCGCAGCAAAAACCTTATTTAATTGGCTTGCTCGCTCTGAAAATGATGAGTATGAAGTTTGGAATGATGATGAAGAGCGAGAAGAGGTTTAAATGAGTAGCGAGTATATTCCAGGTACCTGCAACATCGGTAAGGGTGAAATTAGGCAGCGACAGATAGTTGCCTTGTTTGGAGTTTTTCTAACAGTTTCTTCAGCAACCGCACTTCTAGCAACTGATCAATCTAGGACTTCTCGACTTTCAATATTTGTGCCTGCATTGGTTTTTTCAATTGGTTTTGTGCAATCTAGGAGTAAATTTTGTTTAGCTTATGGTTTGGCAGGAACATTCAACTTTGAAAGAATAGGTAAAATTACAAAAGTTCAGTCAGCGGAAGATCGCAAGGCAGATCGAAAAACCGCAATTGCTATTTTGGTGAAATCAGCTGCGCTAGCTGCATTAATTACTGCAGTATTTTTTGTCCTGCCTTTATAAATCTTCGTAGCTAGAAGGTAATTCACCAACATTTAAAAACTTCAAGTATTGTTCAGTAATTTCTTCTGGCTTCCCAGAGGCGAGCATTTGTCCTTTGTGTAACCAAATAGCCCGATCACATAACTCATTTAATGATGAGAGTGCGTGAGATACGATTAAAATTGTTCTAGCCTCATCACAAAGTTGTCGCATCCGATTGAAGGATTTTTCCTTAAATACAGCGTCGCCGGCAGAGAGTGCCTCATCAAGAAGCAAGATGTCTGGTGTCATATTCACGGCTACTGAGAATGCAACTCTGCTATACATACCGTTGCTATAGGTGCGCACTGGCATATCTATAAAACCATCCGGCAGATCTGCAAATGCTGCGATTGCATCTGTTTGGCTCTCAATTTCTGCTCTACTCATACCAGCTGCTAGGCCGCCCAAAATAATGTTGTCGCGACCAGATAACGCCTGATTAAAACCAACTCCAAGTGCAAGCAGAGTTGAGATTCTTCCATTTACTGCAATTCGCCCACTAGTGGGAGGCAAGATTCCCGCAATTGATCTCATCAAAGTTGATTTACCGGCACCATTTGCGCCAACAATTCCAACAACAGAGCCATGTGGAATATCAAGAGTTAAGTTTTTAACCGCTTCAACGGTTCTAGTTCTAACTCGCTCACCACGACTTGCTCGCATTACCGCGTTTTTTAAAGTTTTCTTTGACTCAACATTTATTTTATAACTTATTGATAAATTCTCAATTTTAACTGCCAAATTTTCTGGCATTTGCATAATTGGTTTAGATGCGGACGGCAAAATCGCGCTCCCTTGAAATAAAGAAGTATCCACCTAAGAAAATGGCAGCAAATGCCCAGAATAAACAACCAATCAATTGTGATGAGGTTGGAGTCATTCCGTCGATCCAAATTCTAGAGTTTGCAGAAATTATTGGCCCCAGCGGATTTAAGTAAAGAATTATTCGATGCCAACCAGTGAGCATGTCTGGCTGCCATAAAACTGGAGATGCATATAACCAAATACGCATTATGTATGAAAGCAATTTAGTTGTATCCCGGAAGTAAACATTCATTGTGGCGAATAGAAGGGATAGCCCAAAACTTGTGACTATTAATAAAATTAAAACAAATGGAATCAGTAAATAGTTCCAAGTTAAGCCAGGTAGTTCCGTATCACTCAAAACTAATTTACCAACAATAACAATTGAGATATATACCGGCAAGGTAGGGAGAAATTGTCGCGCTGCGCTGATGGCGCTAGAAAGTGGTAGTAAAGATCGTGGGAAAGCTTGATTTAATATCAAGCGCCCACCAGAAGTAATTGATTGCGCACCTAACAAAATACAGTTTTGTGCAAAATAAAAGGTGAATAAACCAATAAGTATGTGGCACAAAATTGTAAAGGAATTAGTCTGAACTGAATTACCTTGAATTATAGTCACAAGCAAAAAGTAAATAACTGCTAGAAATAATGGATTTAACACAAGCCAAACTTTTCCTAATTTGGATTCTAAGTACTCTGCTTTATCTGAAAACTTTGATAACTCAGTGGCAAACTCCCGCCTCCGCCAAAACTCAGAAATATAAGGCTTAAGTGGTGGCAGTGAAGAGTGATGGGGTTCGAAAACCTGAATCTTGTTTGAGCCCTCAATCATGAGGGCTATTCTGCCACCTTTGATTTAGAACTAACGAATAGACTTGCAATAGTTGTAGTTACCAATGTTCCAACAATCACGATCAGAGAGAATTGGGTAGAAATTTCTGGAATCTCTACACCAAGAATTTTGTGGGTGCCACCACCATGAATGGCTTCGATGATTAGCTTTACGCCAATAAATCCAAGAATGATCGCTAACCCCTGAGTTAAGTAAATTAATTTATTCATTAGTCCGCCTAGCAAGAAGTAGAGTTGACGAAGACCCATTAGCGCAAAAGCGTTAGCTGTAAAAACTATATATGGATCTTTTGTTAACCCAAAAATTGCTGGTATTGAATCTAGCGCAAAAATTAAGTCAGTAAAAGCAATTGCAACTAAAACAATTGTCAACGGAGAGGCACCTTTTTTTCTGAACCAAGCAATTAACTTGCCTTCCTTCCACTCCTTTTCCCCAGTTTCACTTATTAGTTTATAAGCAGTGAAGAGAAGAAAAGCACCAAATATATAAAATACCCAAGAGAACCTTGATATTGCAGCGCTGCCTAGTGCAATGAAAATACCGCGCAGAATTAATGCCATGATAATTCCAACTAACAAAACTAATTGTTGCTTTGTTTTATCAATTTTAAATCGAGCAAGAATCAAAATAAATATAAAGAGATTATCAACCGATAGAGAGTATTCAGTAATCCAGCCAGCAAAGAATTCACCTCTTGCTTGGGTTGTATTCCAAATTCCAAGTGAATATCCGAAGGCAATTGCTGCACTTACATAAAAAATTGTCCAGGCCGCAGCCTCTTTCATAGAGGTTTCTTTATTTCTCCGAATAACCGCTAATGCAAGATCTAATGCTAATACGGCAAGCAGGGCTGCAATTGTAATTTCCCAGACTGTAAGACTCATTAGTTGAAAACCTTTCCTGGATTCAAAATATTATTAGGGTCTAATGTTTGCTTTATAGATTTCATAATATTAACTGCTTCAGCGCCAGTTTCTGCAATCAAAGCCTGAATTTTTCCTGAGCCTATTCCATGTTCACCAGTGCAAGTACCGCCCATCTCGATCATTTTCATTGTGATCTCATGAGTAATGTGTCGTACATCCTCTAACTCTTCTGGCTTAGCTGGATCTGTGACTATAAAGCAGTGAAAGTTTGCATCTGCGACATGACCGAGAATTGAGTAAGGGTAAGGATGTGTAGCAAGTATTTTATCTGCAACAGCTACAGCATCTGAAAGTTTTGATAGCGGCACTGCAGCGTCGGTGCTAACAGCACGCTTTCCCGGATTTGCGGCTATGCCTGCCCAATATGCATTATGGCGTGCTTGCCACAATTTGCGACGTGCGCCTTCATCAGTTGTCCATTCAAACTGTGAACCACCAAACTCTTCGACGATACTTTTAACTGAAGCTGCATCTTCGGCTACTCCAGCTGGTGAGCCATGAAATTCAAAGAATAAGGTTGGAACTTCAGCCAGCTCTAGCCCATCATGAGCGTTTACATTCTTAATGCACTTGGCATCTAAAAATTCACACCTGGCAATTGCGATACCAGAGCGCACTATTGCTGTTGCAGCGGTAACTCCATCTGCCAAAGTTTCAAAACGAACTATTGCAGCAGCCATCTTCTCTGGAATACCAAATACTCGGAGAGTTAATTCAGTTATCACCGCCAAAGTTCCCTCTGAACCAACTAATAATCGGGTTAGGTCATATCCTGCAGATAACTTTCTAGTCTCTCGGCCAGTATTAATAACTGTGCCATCTGCCATTACAGCTGTAAGTGCTAAAACATTATCGCGCATAGATCCGTAACGAACCGTAGTCGTTCCAGCCGCACCAGTTGCTGCCATTCCACCTAATGTGGCATCGGCACCAGGATCAACAGAAAAGAATAAACCAGAGCTAGATAATTTCTCATTTAATGCAACTCTATGAACACCGGGCTGAACTCTCACCACCAGATCATCTGGGCGGATCTCGATTATTTTATTCATCTGCGTTAGATCAAGTGATACTCCGCCAAACAAAGGAAGAACATGTCCTTCCAGGGAAGAGCCAGCACCAAATGCAACAACTGGAATCTTTTCGGCATTGCAATATGCAAGAACTTTAGAAACTTCTTCAGTACTCTGGGGCATAACCACAGCCGATGGCCTGATTGGCGGAATTGCAGATTCATCTCGACCATGTTGATCAAGTACGGTTTCATTTGTTGATACTAAGCCAGTAACTAAACTTTTTAATTGTTCAATTTGTTCTGGCGAAAGATCTACTCGCTTATTTACCATTTATAGATCTTACCTTTTAGAGTATTACTTGTTAAAACTATGACATTTTACGCATGTTTTATGGGGGTTGAAAGTAATTTTGGTTCTGCTAAACTATCTAAGCAACACGACGTTTGACTAGGAGAGTGCACTTCACACATCGGTTCTATTTGAACCCATAGAATGTACAAATCCGCATGAAAACACAAACGCATCACCCTCAAACCTTCCGCGCGGTACCTGCGCATTCAAAACCGCTAGATAGTGCAAGATTAGAAAAACTTTTGCAGCAACAACTAGATTTGTATAAGTCTCGATTACTTAGTTCAGGCCTTGAGTATCAGTTAGCTATTCAAAACATTCCACTTGGCGCACACTCAAGTTTCCAATCATTTGAGCCATTCCCAATCTCCGTCGCTTCCGCTCAAGGAGCCTGGGTGACTGATGTTGATGGCCGCAAAATGCTCGACCTTTCTATGGGTTTTGGCTCGATGTTAGTTGGTCACCTAAATCCAGAGGTAATCTCAGAATTAAAGACAATTTTAGATATTGGGACTTTATATACTGCGCCTTCTCCAATCTCACGCGATGCTGCTGAGCGGCTATGTCGCCGATTTGGAATAGAGCAGATTCGCTTTACTAACTCTGGAACCGAATCAACAATGTATGCAGTCAGAACTGCTCGTGCATATACCGGTAAAGAGGGAGTGGTTAAGGTTGAAGGTGGTTACCACGGAAGTGGTGACGCGGTTATGGTTTCAACCAAACCTTCACTTGATAAGGCAGGACCTGCTGAGGCACCAAACTCAGTAATTGGAAATGCATCTATACCTGGTGAGTCATATGTGGTGCCATTTAATAATCTTCAAGCTTTAGAAAAAGTATTTTCAGAGCATGCAAACACAATCGCATGTTTTATCGTTGAACCAGTATTAGAGAATATCGGAATAGTTTTACCAGATGAAGGTTACTTAGAAGCAGTCAGGGCACTATGTGATCAATATAAAATTGTTCTGATCTTTGATGAAGTTAAAACAGGATTAACTGCTGGCCCACAAGGTGCAGCACAAAGATTAGGCGTAATTCCAGATTTAATTTGTCTTGCTAAATCTATTGGCGGTGGCGTGCCACTGGCAGCATTTGGTGGTAAATCTGAGTTTATGAAACCGGTTACTGATGGCCGTATGCCTCACCTTGGAACATTTAATGGACACATACTGGCAATGGCGGCGGTTAAAGCAGTAGATAAGGTGTGCACCCCAGCAGCATTAGAAAAAGCAGAGTCTTTGAATATGCAAGCACTCACACGTATCAGTGAAATAATTAATGAGTATGAACTTCCTGCTCACACAGTTGGGTTTGGCGTTAAAGGTTGTATTACTTGGTCTGATAAACCAGTTCGAAATTATCGAGACTATAAAGCAACTGACTTTTTAGTAGCAGAAACATCATTCTTGTGGTCACTTAATCATGGAATTATGACTCCACCAGGATTGGATGAGCAATGGTTAATTAGCTTGGCACATGGCCAAGCTGAGGTTGATTTTATGGTTGATGATTTTAAGGAACTTGCAAAAAACCTTCGCGGTTAAGTATTTTGTGGAAAGCCTAAGTTAATTCCACCATGGCTAGGATCTAACCAGCGAGAGGTAACAACTTTTCCTCTGGTAAAGAAGTGAACACCCTCAGTTCCATGGGCATGAGAATCTCCAAATAAAGAGTTCTTCCAGCCACCAAATGAGAAGTAAGCCATTGGTACTGGAATGGGAACATTTATTCCTACCATTCCAACCTCAACTTCATTTTGAAACCTACGCGCTGCTCCACCATCATTTGTAAAGATTGCAGTTCCATTCCCATATTGATGGCTATTAACTAGATTTAAAGCTTCGTCATAGCTGTTAACTCTAATTACACTCAGTACTGGCCCAAATATCTCCTCTAGATAAATACTCATACTTGGCTTTACTTGATCAAACAACGTTGGCCCAAGCCAAAAACCATCCCCAGCAACATCTACATTTCTGCCGTCCACAACAACTTTCGCACCTTCTTTTTCACCAGCACTTATATAGGAAGCAACTTTGTCGCGGTGCACTTTTGTAACAAGCGGTCCCATATCAGCACCCTTTGTGCCATCACCAGTTTTAATTTTTAAAGCACGCTCTTTAATCTTTTCAATTAATTGATCGGCAATTGGTTCAACTGCAACAATTGCAGAAATTGCCATACATCTTTCACCAGCTGAGCCAAAACCGGCATTAATAGCAGCATCAGCAGCAAGCTCTAAATCAGCATCAGGCAAAACAATCATATGGTTTTTAGCACCACCTAATGCCTGCACGCGTTTTCCAGATTTTGTGCCAGTTTCATAAACATATTTAGCAATTGGTGTTGAGCCAACAAAGGAAATGGATTTAATACCTGGGTGATTTAAAAGTGAATCTACTGCAACTTTATCGCCATGGACGACGTTAAATACACCATCTGGCAAACCAGCTTCTTTCAAAAGCTGAGCAATAAACATAATTGCACTTGGATCCTTTTCGGATGGCTTAACAATTACAGTATTTCCACAAGCAAGTGCAATTGGGAAAAACCACATCGGTACCATTGCTGGAAAATTAAATGGTGAAATTATCGCAACTGGCCCAAGCGGCTGGCGAATTGAATATACATCCACGCCGGTTGATACCTCTTCAGAAAATCCACCCTTCAACAAATGGGGAATGCCACAAGCAAACTCAACAACCTCAAGTCCTCTAGTCACTTCACCTAGCGCATCACTTAAAACTTTGCCATGCTCTTGCGTAATTAACGCTGCAATTTTTTCTTTGTTTTGATTAACTAATTCTCTAAATGCAAATAAAACTTGGGTTCGCTTAGTAAGTGAACTATGTCGCCAACTGGCAAAAGCTTCAGTTGCAACGCTTACAGCCTGATCAACGGTGGCCGGTGTTGCAAACTCCACAGTTGCACAAACCTGACCAGTTGCTGGGTTAAATACCTCACCAGTTTTTTCGGACTTTTCGCTTGCAACTGAGCCATTGATCCAATGTGAAATACTTTTCATGTCGCAACAATACTTCAGGTTTATCACCTTCTCTACCCTGCTATGAAATCCTTTGCATAAGTGATTAGATTGGCTACCAATGCAAGGGAGTAGGGAGTGGCGTGAGTACCCCAATTAACGACCCAGATAAAGCAGCAAAAGTATTTGCCGATGACCGTGCAAATGTTTTTCACTCTTGGTCAGCCCAGGCCCAAATATCACCAATGGCTATCGCAGGAGGTAGCGGCTCTTACTTTTGGGACTTCAACGGTAAAAAGTATTTAGATTTTTCTAGCCAATTAGTTTTTACAAATATCGGACATCAGCATCCAAAAGTTATCTCTGCCATAAAAGAGCAAGCTGACGTACTAACTACTATCGCTCCGCAACATGCTAATGAAGCGCGTAATGAAGCTGCAAAAAGAATTCTCGAATTAGGTGGAGATAAATTTAAAAAGGTTTTCTTCACTAATGCAGGTGCGGATGGAGTTGAAAATGCCATCAGAATGGCCAGACTTCACACCAATAAACATAAAGTTCTTTCGACTTATCGTTCCTATCACGGCAATACTGGATCTGCGATTAACGCAACTGGAGATCCAAGAAGATTTCCAAATGAGTTTAGTTTTGGCCATGTGCACTTCTGGGGACCATATCTTTACCGCACCTCATTTTGGGCAAATAATGAGGCAGAAGAGTCACAGCGAACATTAGAACATCTAGAGCAAACAATAATCTTTGAAGGCCCAAAAACTATTGCGGCAATATTGATTGAGTCAGTTCCTGGTACGGCTGGAGTGTTAGTACCACCTGCTGGTTACTTAGATGGAGTTCGCGCACTTTGCGACAAGTATGAGATTTTATGGATTGCCGATGAGGTTATGTGTGGCTTTGGCAGAACTGGCAAGTGGTTTGGATATCAGCACTCTAAATCAACTCCTGATTTAATTGTTTTTGCAAAAGGTGTCACATCAGGTTATCTACCACTAGGTGGAGTTGTCATTTCAGAGCCAATAACTAAAACTTTTGATGAGCGAGTATTTCCAGGCGGTCTTACTTACTCTGGCCATCCACTAGCTTGCGCAACTGCCGTTGCCACAATTGATGTTATGAAGAGTGAAAAGATGGTTGAAAATGCAGCAATGATTGGCGAGAAAATTTTAGGCCCAGGATTACACGAGCTCGCTAAAAAGCATCAAGTAATTGGTGACATCAGAGGTGCGGGAGTGTTTTGGGGAATTGATATGGTGACAGATCGTAAAACTCGGGAACCACTTGCACCTTATGGTGCATCAAGTCCAAAGATGAATGAAATTGTTGCAACATGTAAGAAGAATGGGCTGATGCCATTTAACAACTTTAATCGTATTCACATGGTTCCACCATGCAATATCAGTGAAGCCGATACTAAATTAGGATTAGAGATTCTCTCTAAATCACTCACTGAGGCTGGTTTCTAATCTCTGCATTAAAGCAATAGCAGAATATAGATACTAAATATGGAAAAAATCCTACTTAAAGATGTTAGCGAAGCGGTTGCACGAATAAAGGATTTAATGGATAAAAGTAATAAGCGAATTGTGATTGGCATTGTTGGTAAACCTGGTGCAGGCAAATCAACCTTGACTTCTCAACTAATTAGCAATTTACCAAAAGATAGTGCCGTGTTAATACCTATGGATGGGTACCATTTAAGTAATAAACAGTTAGCTAAACTTGGAATCTCAGATCGTAAGGGTGCCTTTGACACCTTTGATTCAGATGGTTTTGTGAAACTACTCAAAAGCGTAAATAGAGAGAGTGAAAAAGATATTTATTTCCCAGTCTTTTATCGTGAGATTGAGGAATCATATGCAGCAGATGGAGTTGTACCAGCAAATACAAAATTGGTAATAACAGAGGGCAATTATTTACTTCTTGATCGAGGTGGTTGGGAGGCAGTCCGGGAGGAGCTTGATGAGGTTTGGTATATAGAGGTTGATGACAGATTAAGGTTAGATCGATTAACAAAACGTCATCAAAGTTATGGCCGAAACTATGAGGAAGCATTTGCTTGGGCAAGTGGGAGCGATGAGAAAAATGCAGAGTTAGTTGCGAAAACTAGAGATAAAGCGGATGTGATAGTAGAGATTAACTGATAGTAATTTTAGCATCACGTGTTAGTGCTTATTTTTCCACAATTTAGGAATTAGTTTATTTAAATCCAAAAAATTAACTATAGTTTCCAAACATTTTATAAATTTGGAGAAAAATGAAAATAAACAAGCGTGCTGCTAAATTTTTTATAAAACTACAAAATCAATTTAATAAGTTTTTCCTTACCAAAAGTAGAGGCGATGTACCCGGTTGGGTGTTAGTAGTTTTGATGACCACTGCTTTGGTGACTGGGATCTGGTCAATCGCAGCACCAAAGCTGACCACAATCTTGCGCAACTCTTTAGATGCAATGGGCGGTATCAGGTAGTTGCGCAAGCTTTTATTTGCTCAAAATCGGGGATCAGTCGAATCTTTCATCACAATCATTCCGCAAGTGTTTATTTTTTTAATAATGTTTCAACTTATTTTTATGCAGCTTGATGTAATGAAGAGTTCAAACTTATCTCAAGGCGAGTTAGCAAGAATCGCTATCGAAGGCGGCGAAGGTAGCCATAACTATTACCCACTAATCGGTGGTGGCTCCTTGCTGGTTATCAATCAAAAACAATCAAATAAAAAAATTATTGCAGTTGCAGTTAATGAGTCTTCCAATAATTAAGTTTTTAAAAAAGGGGTCAAACGGTTCAGCAATTACCGAGTTTTTGATTTTTACTCTTCCTTTTTTTACTGTGTTATTAATACTAGTGACCCAAATTCATAGTAAATCTATGGCACTATTAGAAAGTAAAAATTTAGCTAGGCAAGCGGTGCGTGCATTTGTGACCAGCCCTACTCCCGAGCTAGCAATGATTCGGGCATATCAGGTTATTGATCTTTATAAATCAAATCTCTCCCAAGATGCGTTGCAATCTAGACCAATTAATTTAACAATAAACTGTCAAGAGTTCGCCTGCTTTTCGCCTGGGAATAAAGTAAGTGCCACGGTAAGTATTGGCCGATTGAGTACCTCAACTGCAAGTGAGTATGTGGATCTATGGCGGTGAGGAAATTACTATTTACCCAAAGCCGAGGCTCACTTATCCCATTATCATTTGGATTTTTTCTAATAGCCATTTGTCTGGCATTTATCTCAATAAACATCTCAACTGCCTATACTCTAAAAAAAGAGCTAACAAATATTGGTGAGACGGCTATAAATAAAGCTGCCCATTCAATTAACCTTTTTGCTTATTATGGTGAGATAAATCGCTATCAATCTAATAAGCGGGTACCGCTTGATTGCCAGGTAGCAAATATTTCTTTTAGTAATTCACTCCGAGCCGTAGATTTATCTGGAAAGAAAATAACAGTTGAGAGATTTAATTGTGATTTGTATGAACTATCTGCTCAGATATCTGTAACTGGGAAAATGCCAATCCAAATACCTTTTTTAACCCTAGATAACTTGGATAATCTGACGATTCGCACCACCATTGGTGCAAGTTCGAGAATACAACCCTAATTAGATTATCCTCTAGCCTATGGCCGCCCGCGAGTATCAAGAGGAGATATCCAAAGTTGATATCACTTTGAAATCAATTGAACAGGTATTAAACCTGCCTAAATTAATCCAAAGTGCGGCAGAGCTTGAGCAGCAGGCAAGTGCGCCAAATCTTTGGGATGACCCGCAAGCAGCACAGGTGATTACAAGTAAGTTATCAAGGGCACAATCAACTATAAATAAAATTAGCTCAATTCGTACCCGCTTAGATGATCTCCCAGTAATGCTTGAACTAGCTAGTAATGAAACAGATAAAGCTGCTGTTTATAAAGATATTGATAAAGAATTAGATGAGCTAATTAAAATTATTAATGATCTTGAGGTTCAAACATTGCTAAGTGGCGAGTATGACGAGCGAGATGCGCTGATGACAATTAGATCAGAGGCTGGTGGAATAGAGGCAGCTGATTGGGCACAGATGTTGATGCGGATGTATTTTAGATTTTGTGAACGCCATAATTACAAAATTGATGTACTAGAAACCTCATATGCTGAAGAGGCTGGCATTAAATCCACTACCTTTCGAATCAGCGCTCCATACGCATATGGGCGGCTTTCAGTTGAGCAGGGAACGCATCGACTAGTTCGAATATCCCCATTTGATTCCCAATCACGTCGCCACACCTCATTTGCAGGTGTTGAGGTTGTGCCAGTGGTGGAACAAAGTGATCACATTGAAATTGAGGAAAAGGATTTAAGAGTTGATGTTTATCGCTCATCAGGTCCTGGTGGACAAGGAGTTAACACCACCGACTCTGCGGTAAGAATTACTCACATACCAACTGGAATTGTGGTTTCCTGCCAAAATGAAAGATCACAAATTCAAAACCGCGCTACTGCAATGGCAGTACTGCAATCTAAGTTATTAGAACGACGCAGATTAGAAGAGCGAGCAAAGATGGATGCATTAAAAGGTGATAACTCAGGGTCTTGGGGTAATCAAATGCGTTCATACGTTTTAGCTCCATACCAAATGGTTAAAGATTTGCGAACAGATTTTGAAGTTGGAAATCCATCTGCAGTACTAGATGGTGATTTAGATGGCTTCATTGAGGCCGGTATTAAATGGCGAAAAGGGCGCGAGTAATCTCACATTAAGCGGAGATTCTCAGCCTTTATTTGTGGAAATTAGCGGTAAATAACCAAAGATATGTGATTACTTATCTAAACTAGCCTCAGATAACTAATTGATCAACTGAAAGGCTTTGCATTGATTCGCTTTGAGAACGTCACCAAGATGTATGCCCGTCAAGAGAAGGCTGCCCTTGATGGTGTAAACCTTGAAATTACAAAAGGTGAGTTTGTTTTCTTGGTTGGATTATCTGGTTCTGGCAAATCTACTTTTTTAAGATTAGTACTACGGGAAGAGCGACCTACTACTGGCGTAATTCATGTTGCGGGCAAAGAGTTAAACACATTGGCAGATCATAAAGTTCCAGAGTTGCGCCGCCAGGTCGGTACGGTATTTCAAGACTTTAGATTACTTCCAAATAAAACAGTTTCGGAAAATGTTGCCTTCACCCTGCACGTGCTTGGCTATTCAAATAAACAGATCAGTCGCGAGGTACCAGAAGTTCTAGAGTTAGTTGGCCTTGAGGAAAAAGGTGATCGCAAACCAAGTGAGTTATCAGGGGGAGAGCAACAACGAGTTGCAATTGCTAGAGCTTATGTTTCACGCCCAACAATTTTGATCGCAGATGAGCCAACTGGAAACTTAGATCCAGCAACCTCAGTCGGCATTATGAAATTACTTGATCGGATTAATCGTGAAGGAACCACCGTGGTAATGGCAACCCATGACTCAGGCATTGTGGATCAGATGCGCAAACGAGTGATTGAGTTAGAGGGCGGACATGTGATTAGAGATCAGGCCCGTGGTGTTTACGGCTATACCGGTTAATCAGCTGATGAAAAAGATAGGGTTACCAAATGCGCGCTAAGTTTGTAATGAGTGAGGTTGGAATTGGCCTGCGCCGAAACCTAACTATGACCTTTGCGGTGATGATTACCGTTGCTATCTCACTCTCCTTACTTGGTATTGGTTTACTGGCTAACTCGCAGGTGCGAGTAATGAAGGATTATTGGTATGACAAGATCGAGGTTTCAATATTTTTATGTGGCTCACTCTCTGAAGGACAATCCTGCGCCAAGGGTGTAATTACCGCTGACCAAAAGATTGGCATCCAACGCGACCTACAAGCTCTACCAGTAGTTGCAAATGTTTATTATGAATCACAAGGTGAAGCTTTCAAACGTTTTCAAGAGCGATTCAAAGGATCAGCAATTGCTCAAAATGTAACCGCAGATCAATTGCCAGAATCATTTAGAGTTAAGTTAAAAGATCCAACTAAGTTTGCTGTAATTGAAAGTGCCTTTGCCGGCCGGCCAGGAGTTGATATTGTGCAGGATCAACAAGCAATTCTTGATAAGTTTTTTAGATTACTTGCGGTGTTAAGGAATGGTGCACTAGCAATTGGCGCCGCATCAGTTTTGACCGCCTCATTATTAATTAGCAACACCTTACGTATTGCGGCCTTTAATCGAAGGCGTGAGACTGGGGTAATGAAGTTAGTTGGTGCTTCAAGTTTTTCAATTCAACTACCATTTTTACTAGAAGGAATCTTTGCTGCAATCTCCGGCTGGATTGTCTCTACCGGATTTCTGGCCGGCTTTAAAGCAGTCGTTGACACCAAAGTAGCTCCGCTTTTAACCTTCACTCAATTTTTCACCTGGAAAGATGTTTGGGTGGCATCTGCTTGGTTACTTTTAACTGGTTTAATTGTTTCTAGCGCCGCATCTTTGATTACACTTCGTAAGTATCTAAAGGTGTAACAACCACCTCATAACAGATTGGGGGTTGCTGATGGTCAAGGAGCTTGGCAAAAAAGTAATTGCCCAAAATAAGAGCGCCCGTCATGATTACTTTATTGAAGAGGTGTATGAGTGCGGCTTAGTTTTAACCGGCACTGAGGTTAAATCACTAAGAGCAGGTAGAGCATCTCTTACTGATGGTTATGCAATGGCAAAAGATGGTGAGATTTGGGTGAGTGGTATTCATATTCCTGAATACAACCAGGGTAGTTGGACCAACCACATGCCAAGACGGGATCGTAAGTTATTACTTCACAAACGAGAGATCGCCCAGATTGCTGGGGTAATTAAACAAGGTGGATTAACTTTGGTTCCACTCTCCCTTTACTTTAAAGATGGCAAAGCAAAGGTTGAAATTGCAGTTGCAAAGGGTAAGAAAGCACATGATAAGCGCAATACTTTGATGGAAAAACAGATGAGCCGTGAAGCAGATCGTGAGTTATCAAGGCGTAAATCAGGTAAAGCTACTGCGGGCGGTAAGCGCAAAAACTCTGATCAAGATTACGATTAGTAGTTGAATTAACAGTATTTATAAATTGCCTGTAAAATAACCCTTTCAAACAACTAAATATTGAAAAGTAATTCGCTTATCTCTTGGGGGTGAACGGTCTCGACTTTAGTCGTTACTTCAAGGCAAGCGGGCCGAGGAAGCCGTGATGATCTCGTTAACCACAAAAACATGGCAAACTATAAGCGCAAGTAAAACTGCCGCTGATTATCAACTAGCTGCCTAAGCTAGCTCTGTTATCCGTTACCCGAAGTTTGTTCTCGCCTTCGGATCTAACGTCGCTAGAGGACTTACCCCTAACCGTGTTACGGAGGTTAATGGGGACATAAATCTGTAACTGAGTCCGCAAACTACTTGTGCATGTGAGAGTTTGGACTGAGAAAGCGTTAATTGCACTACGCCCGTAGAAACTTTGAAGCAGTGCTAGAGGACCCGGGTTCGATTCCCGGCACCTCCACTTATATTTAATTGCTATCTAACTTAGGAATTACTTTAACCACTCGGTATATTGCAATTACTCCAGTTACCACTCCGATCAAGCCTAAGATCATTGCCCCGATCGAGTTAACATTAATGATTAGCATCGCGCCCACCACAATCGCAATTAATGCCAAAAAGAATGAGGTAATTTTAATTACCGCAAGGGGCAATAACCGTTGGGGGATAAAGGTAAGAAGTAAAGATATTGGCCCGCCAACGACCGTAAGGGTCAAAATAAACACCGCAAGCAGGGCTAGTGATTTCATACTTAAAGCATAATCATTTTTAGGTGAGCCATTTGTTTTTAAGCAAAAAATAACCGGGTGAGCATCTGCTCACCCGGTTATTTAATATAACTAGAGATTTAGACTATTTACTTAACAGTCCAAGCCTTTAGAGTTGTCTCTTCTCCACCCTTGATTACCTCAATGGTGACGTCCTTAGCCAATGTATCTCCTGAAAGGGTGCTAATTACTAGATCCTTTCCAAGTACAGAGGAGTTAGCAGGAATCTTAATTCCAGATCCTGAGAAGATAGCGTTTGTTACGCCTTGACGAGTTCCATTTGACTTAGCAATTGCAGCCAAGATTACTTGAACTGCTGCTACGCCGTATAGAGGGTAAGAACCAACTGGCTCTTTACCGTATGCCTTCTTGTATGAAGTTACAAACTTTGCACCTGCACCAGTTGGCGCATTAGCAAGAAGTAGGTCTGTTGAAAGACCTGCGAAGGATAGGTACATACCGTCAGCTTCTTTTAGCTTGTTTAACTCTGGGTAACCAGTGAATCCATCTGGACCCATTAGCTTCACAACAGTGTTATCGCCAAGGACCTTAACTTTTTCCTTAACAAGTAATCCACCGTTGTTATCAAAAATACCAGCTACGTAAACCATATCTGGCTTAAGTGCTTTGATCTTTGTGAACAGCGCTTCGTATGAAGTCTGCTTCTTGTCCCAGCCCTCACCGTAAGTACCAGATGAGAGAATAGTGATTCCCTGCTTCTTAGCCTCAGTGTTGAAAGCTTGAGCAACACCTTGACCGTAGGTCTCTGTGTCATTTAGAACGTAAACGCTCTTGATACCAAGTTCTTTAGCGAACTGAGCTGCTGCTGCACCCTGAACATCGTCAGTTGTACATACACGGCCGTAGTTGCGAACACCCTTTGGGTAGTAGATATCAGGCTCGCCTGGATTCCATACCTTGGTTAGACCAGGGTTTGTGTTGGCGTTAGAAATCATAGTCATTGCGCCACCAGGAGCTTGGTTAAGAATAGGAACAATAATCTTTGCGCAACCTGAGTTGTAAGTTCCCATTACGGCAACTTCAGCCTTGTTAGCTACGTGTGCTTGAGCATTGGCTGCGCACTTAGCGTCATCCCATGAACCCTTTGCAGCTGTTGCGTTGTCATAAGTCTTTAACTTAACTGTGTACTTACCAGCCTTGTACTTGATTTGCTTTAAGTACAACTCGATAGCTTTATTTGTTGAATCGTTTGAATCAAATGCAGATCCCTGTAACGGTAGATCTGTAGAGATTACAAGTGTTTGTGCTGCATTTGCTGCAGGTGAACCTGCCACAATTGCAGTTGCCGCTACCGCTGTTGCAACGATAACGCCAATTACGCGCTTGAATTTAACCATTAAATTGGGCCTTCCTTTGCCTAGATTTAATATTCCCAAATGGGAGGACGAGGATTTTAACATCAGGGCTGATAAGAGCGAAACCCAAGGTTCTGCTTAATGGCTGGCCATCTGGGTTGATTTGAGCCTAAATCAGGCCCGAACACCGCATTACGAAAACGTAATACTCCTAAAACTCCAAAATCGATTAATGCAATCTATTTGCGCCAATTGCGATTATCAGCCAGACCCTTCAGTGTTTCCAGCATCGGCAGCTTTCACATCATTGATTTGATACTTAGAAATAGCTTTCTTAACTTTTCGTTCACTAATAATTTGTTGATCAGCTAATTGTGAAAGTGCAGCAACGGTAATTGATTCAGCATCAACCTTAAAGTGACGACGAAGGGCGCCTCTGGTATCAGATAAACCAAATCCATCTGTGCCAAGTGAGTAGAAAGGTTGTTTCACCCAAGGAGATATTTGATCTTGAACAGATCTCATGAAATCACTTACCGCAATTACCGGTCCCTTTTCTTTCTTTAATTGCTTAGTAATAAATGCACTGATCTTCTTGCCTGGATTTAATAAATTATGGCGATCAACAGCTAAGCCATCCCGGCGCAACTCATTCCATGAGGTAACAGAGTAAATAGTGGCTGCAACTTTGAAATCATCATTTAATAATTTTTGCGCCTTTAGCGCCCAATTAACTGAGACACCAGAGGCCAGGATTGCCACCTTCTTGCGGCGCCATCTAAGTGGTTTCTTAAGCAAGTAAATTCCTTTTAACAAACCATCAACATCAAGTTTTTCTGGCTCGGCCGGTTGTTGGTATGGCTCGTTATAAACAGTTAAGTAGTAGTAAACATTCTCACTATTTTCGCCATACATTCTTCTTAAGCCATCTTTAACAATATGGCCAAGCTCATATCCAAAGGCTGGGTCATAGGAAATTACCGCGGGGTTTGTTGATGCTAGAAGAATTGAATGACCATCTTCATGTTGTAAGCCCTCACCATTTAAGGTGGTTCGCCCAGCAGTTGCACCTAATACAAATCCTCTTACTAATTGATCACTTGCGGCCCAGAATGAGTCACCAGTTCGTTGGAAACCAAACATTGAGTAGAAGATATAAATCGGAATCATCGGTTCATCATGAGTTGCGTAAGAAGATCCAACTGCGGTGAAAGATGCAACTGAGCCCGCCTCATTAATACCTTCATGCAAGATCACACCACTTGTTGACTCTTTGTAAGAGAGCATTAACTCTCGATCAACAGAGGTGTAACTCTGACCCTGTGGTGAGTAAATCTTTAAGGTTGGAAATAGTGAATCCATACCAAAGGTTCTAGCCTCATCGGGAATGATTGGCACAAACCGCTTACCAATATCTGGATCTTTCAGTAAATCTTTTAACAATCTAACAAATGCCATGGTGGTGGCAACCTCTTGGGCGCCAGAGCCGCGCTTTACCGACTCATAACTTTCATCCTTAGGTTGTGGCAATGGTTTTGAAATAGCACGTCGTGATGGCAAGAAACCACCTAACTCAGTTCTGCGTTGCATCATGTATTGATACTCAGGAGAGTTAATTCCTGGATGAAAATATGGAGGCAGCTTGGCATCGATCGCCTCATCTTTAATTGGAATCTCAAGGCGATCTCTAAAATTCTTTAGATCCTCAAGTGTCATCTTCTTCATCTGATGGGTTGAGTTTCTTGCCTCAAAGTGTGAGCCTAAGGTCCAGCCCTTAATTGTCTTAGCCAAAATAACTGTTGGTCTTCCATTATGTTCACTTGCTGCTTTATATGCGGCGTATAACTTCTGGTAATCATGACCACCACGTTTTAGATTCCAAATTTGATCATCACTCCAAGAAGAGACCATTGCGGCAGTTCTAGGATCTCTACCAAAGAAGTTTTCCCTAACAAATGCGCCATTTTCAGATTTGTAAGTTTGGAAATCTCCATCTGGCGTTTTATTCATTAAATCAACTAGTGCACCTTCTCGGTCCTGCGCTAGCAGTGGATCCCACTCTCGGCCCCAAACAACCTTAATAACATTCCAACCAGCACCACCAAAGATTGACTCCAGCTCTTGAATAATCTTGCCATTTCCTCTTACCGGTCCATCTAATCTTTGCAAATTACAGTTAACCACAAAGGTTAAGTTATCTAATCCTTCCCGGGCTGCTAGAGAAATGGCACTTAATGTTTCTGGCTCATCAATCTCACCATCTCCTAAAAATGCCCAAACATTTTGATCAGAGGTATCTTTAAAGCCACGGGCATTTAGGTAACGATTAAATCTTGCTTGATAGATTGCATTAATCGGACCAATACCCATTGAAACAGTTGGAAACTCCCAGAAGTTTGGCATCAATCTAGGGTGAGGATAGGAAGACAAGCCTCCGCCATCATGTGATAACTCTTGGCGGAAACCATCTAATTGTTTCTCAGTAAGACGTCCTTCCATAAATGCTCTGGCATACATACCAGGGGAGGCATGTCCTTGGAAAAATATTTGATCTCCGCCACCTGCGTGCTCTTTGC
>Ga0214917_10000767_pt1 | contig 41756 bp, 36 predicted proteins | sample LL_1208_BB_MetaG_FD_177983 | JGI IMG/M metagenome (GOLD analysis project Ga0214917, IMG submission 177983) | Freshwater microbial communities from Lake Lanier, Atlanta, Georgia, United States - LL_1208_BB | ecosystem: Environmental > Aquatic > Freshwater > Lake | place: USA: Georgia | collected... | reverse complement strand
ATAAAGTTTGATGGGTTTCAACCCTTAAGCCCGCTCAGGGCTGAAACCAACTTTACTCCGGCTTAATAAGATGATGTTGTTATGAAGCCGGAATAAAGTTTGATGGGTTTCAACCCTTAAGCCCGCTCAGGGCTGAAACCAACTTTACTCCGGCTTAATAAGATGATGTTGTTATGAAGCCGGAATAAAGTTTGATGGGTTTCAATCCTTAAGCCCGCTCAGGGCTGAAACCAACTTTACTCCGGCTTAATAAGATGATGTTGTTATGAAGCCGGAATAAAGTTTGATGGGTTTCAACCCTTAAGCCCGCTCAGGGCTGAAACCAACTTTACTCCGGCTTAATAAGATGATGTTGTTATGAAGCCGGAATAAAGTTTGATGGGTTTCAACCCTTAAGCCCGCTTAATGATGATACATGTGCTGATTGCATTGGGATTCAGGGTTGAAACCAACTTTAGGCCGGCTTAAGAAGACGATCTTGTTCTTAAGCCGTGTTAAAGTTTGATGGGGGTTGGTTTCAACCCGGTTGGGATTTGAGGCCTGTCTGAGAAGCCTTCTGGTCGTCCTTTTGCAGGAATTTCCTGCCCTTGTTCAACCTCACAGGATTCGTCCATCCCTTCATGCGCTCCAAAAACCAGTCCAGATACCTCAAGAATAACTCCTTATCGTGATTCATTATATCATTATAAAGCGTCTGAGCCGATATGGTGCCTTCCTGTATTCCCTACCACGAAAGTCGTTGATGGGAACTATCTATCCGATGGGGTGGCGGCTTATGGGATATAGTCTCTCGGTATGTGGGTGATCTTTGTGATTTTGTGGACGGTTATAGAGCTATCCTGTGGACACTCGTCAGAACCGCCAGCGGAGATCCGTTGCAGGGCCCGCATGGAGAAGGTTGAGGGTATGGTCTCGGTCTCGTCTGACAGGAAGATGATATTGGGACTTTTTGGGAATATATACTTATTCTGTTGATGCATCTTTGTGGTATGTTTATCCATATCCGTGGTATCAATGTAAATGTGGTGTCCATCTGGTCCGGTATATCGATAGAATATTTGTGCTTCACTCTGACCCTGTTTTGGATCCATGTACTGCTGCCGTCTTCTTCCATCACACCGAACAATGTATTCGGGTGAGCTGGGTGTAAGGACCAACGTATTGTCGGGCATGACAAACAATATGAGATCCGTCTCCGGCTTCTTCAGATAAGTCCGAACCTGCTGCAGCTGCGTCGTCGTTGGGTTTACGACTCTTCTCGTAAGGAGCTGATGGATATCGGAATGACGAGACCATATCTGCTGCTTGGTCTTTTCATATTTTGACAATGCTGTCTGCAATTGCTTCACATGCTGATTGACCTGACGGACAACCTTCTCGTCCTGTCCATGCTTCTGAATAACCGACCCCATGAACTGCTTTGCCTTGTGGAGTCTCACCGGATCGGTGATCCCCTTCATTATCTCCGTGAACCATGTGAGGTATTTCAGGAATAATTCCTTATCCTCCTTCACGATACGATCAAGTTGTTGAACCGTTAATCGTCCATCCAGAATCTGCTTATGCACCAGCAGTGGCAATCTACCCGTCTTTTGTTTGAAACCCCTGATCGACGGAAATTCCTTCACAGATGACATTTTTTTATTATCTAAAAAAAAAAAAATTTTTGAATATATTGAATATATCGCAAACCCTGTGCGGGTCAACTTTGGATTTCCTCGGTTTTTCTCGGATCTCCTCATCTGAGTCCTTAAACCGGTATTAAACCCACCTTAAGGATTAGATAGATTGTATAAATCCTTAAGTGTCTTCAAAATTGGGTTTGGGTGGGAAGGGTTTAACCCGCGCAACAGGGGTTGAAACCATCCCTTCTTAAGCCGGGCTAAGGTTGCCCTGTGCGGGTCCAACCCAAACTTAAAGATTTACCTAATCCATGGTTATTCAAAGACGCACCACCAGAGTGTGGCCGGTCTTTCGGATGGTTTCGTCAGGGTGAAGGGTGGATTCTTGGGCCATAGATGGAACCGCCCGTCGAACATCCACATCCAAACCCCGAGGATGTAGTACAGCCACATGAAGAAGAGGAGCGGGTAGATGAACATGCCGATCATGAGGGCGATGCTGGAGATGCCCCACAGCCGTATCGGGTGTCCAAAGTGTTTGGTGTCGAGGACGGTCGCCATGAAGTAGTCCTTTGTCGCATCCCTCCGGTACACCGATCGGTAGCCCGCATCGGTTGCGGTCGCGACAATGTCCAGAGCGGGATCGTTGAGGAATAGGGTGGCGCCGTACGTCCTGTCCATCACATGCCAGCCGAACGATCTACAATAACACGGGTTCAGGTGCAGGCCTGAATAAAAGATGCGATGGGGCCTATCATCCTTCCGGAAGTAATCATGCGCCTCCCGCAGGATCTCCGAGACGACCGCCTTCTTCTTGGTGTACGAATCCCACTGGGACCCGGGACCCGTATAGATATGCTCGGAACTGCCCATCATGACAATATGGTCGATCTTGTGCCTGTATTTTTCATTGAAGCATCTGAAATCCCACACCTCGGCAATGACATTCTTCCCGATACAAAAATCCCTCTGTTCACCGGAAAGAGTAAACCCAATCATGTTGTATCCGCGCTTCGCACAGAACCTCTCGAATGAGCCCATCCCGCACCCGAGATCCAAGATGGTGTCACCCGGTTCTGCACCCAACAGCTCCAGAATCTTTTCAAATTTTTGGTCTTCCGCCTCCTGTGGGGTCAGCTTCTGATAATCCTCCTCCGTCTTGTAGTACCCCTCGCTGTAGTTGTGGGATGTTCCGTGGAATAAAGTCGCGACCGCCGATATATCATAAAACACCTCCGTCCTATCACCCGATGGCAGTATATCAAAACCCGCGATGCAGTATCCAACCTCATTCACCGCAAACACAAGGATCGGCAACAACAGATAAGCCGGATTCAGTGTCCAGACGGCCAGCACAACAGCCGCCGTCCACACAACCACCAATACCTGCACCACCCTGTTTCCTAACCTCATTTTAAAAAATAATGGTCCGTATTTTTAGATTATCATAAAAATTCTCCTTCTGATTAAACATGGACGAGGATGCCAAGAAGTATCTGCATCATTCGAGGGAGGCGAAGCGGCACGAGGCGGCCGCAAGGAAGCACCGGGAGCGGCTGATGAGGACGATCGAGAAGCAGGGTGGCAAGCCGTTGGAGCTCGCGGACTGCACGGTGCGTGTGGCAAACATGACGAGGGTTCATATGAGCAGAAAGGACACACCGCCCGATGTGTGGGAGAGATACGCCATCATGACGCCGTTCAAGATGCTCCGTATAAGTCCCAAAAAAAAATGAATTTCCTCATTTAAAATTTTATTCGTATGAGAATTAAGAGATTTGTGATGGGTGGATATCAACAAAAACGATGTGGTATCATTCTTTATCATCCCGTGCATAACAAGTACCTCCTCGTAAGGGGCAAGTATTCGCAGAAGTGGGGCTTCCCCAAGGGCCACATGGAGGACGGAGAGGCCGAGGAGGAGACGGCCATCCGAGAATTCGAGGAGGAGACGGGTCTCCGCGTGGGGAGGCCCTTTGAGAACCGTCTCCGATTCGGTAATAATGTGTATTTTATAAAGACCAGCCGGGAGAATCGCACGCCGGCGGCCCTCGATAGGAACGAGATTGAGGAGATCCGGTGGTTCTCGCTGTCCGAGATCACTAACCTGCCCAAGGACGCCTGCAATTTTGGGCTGTCCATGTGGAAGAAGCACGTCACGGATGACATCCGCCAGAACAGGATGTGGTTCCCGCGCATGAGCATACCGGTGCTCCAGATCTCCTGATCTGCGGGTTCTCGGGATCATACACATGGGTCTCGGATAACGGTTCTCTCCATCGGACATTCTTCAGGCACCCGCTCGTTGTCAGGTGGCACTGAGGCACCGAGCTCTCGTAGGGCTTGGTGATCAGGTTGGCCTCACCGACGGGGAATGCCGGCTCGTCCGATGCACTGTAGGCCTCTCTCGATCGGAACAGTGCCGACACATTCCATGCAATCAGTATGAACGCAATGACCGCAAAAATAATAATCTGCGAGGACATTTTTTTAATCTCACATGACATTTTTCTTTTTTCAGTGGAAGCAGCACCCCGCACAGCACCGACAACGGTCCATGCAGCAATCACACCCATCCCCGTGGCATCGGCATCCCCGGCAGCACATGTAATCCTCCGGTGGATGCAGCGATATGTACAGCCTCGTCTGCTCCCTGGTAAACGCCGGCATGTATCTGCTCCGGATCTCGTCAATCATCTCAATATCCGGATCGATCTTGAGATAATCCTTCACCGTCCTTGGCCTGGACTGCTGCTGGCGGCACTTGGCGTGGAGATCAAACCGCTTCCTCCCGCTAAAGATATAATCGTCCCCCTTGTCGATCAGGCACTCCTTCCCGAGCGGGCACGCATCGTCCTGACCATCCTTATGACCATCCTTCTGACCATCCATCTGACACACACACGATCCAACGTCAGCACCCAAGCACCCCACTCGATCGGGTCGAGACGTGTCCTGTTCATTTTTGTGCGGGTCTTCTTCGCACCCAAAGGAGAAGATTACTGCATTTCATGCTGGAGCCTGAATCATTGATTAAAATTTTTTATCATGGCATACTATTAGAGGACAATGTATCCGCTTTCTATCGTCGTTACACTGAGGCAGCACAGCCTCAACTTCCCGTACACACAGCGGGCATTCACGGTCAACGCCAACACGCAGTTCACCATCTCACAGCTCTACTCGGTGGTCGCGGCCGAGATTGCCATCGCACCCGGCCTGCAGCAGCTCATCGGCGACAAGCCCTGGACCCTGTACTACGGCCGCCGCCGCCTCAACCCCAACAGCAGCGCCCGCATATCATCCATCGCCGGTGGCGATCAGCCCGGGCTCAACTTCCAACGGATAACCCTCCTCTTTTGATCAGGAGTATGACGGGCGGCGTCTGCAGATGGGGCAGACGAGGCTATCGATGGCCATGATGCACGGGGCGCAGAAGAGGTGGGCCCACTTTTCTTCATTGTCGTGGAAGCGGACGAGGACGCCGGGTGAGGTGAGGCATATGGGGCACTCCTCGTGCGATGGGATGGATCGTGTCCGGACGGCATGAGAGGCGCATATCTCGCGGCATACGGACTGGGGGAATGACGGGATGGGGATGATGATCCTCACGACATGGGCGTTCCGTATGATGAGCGTGCCGAGTTCGTGGATGTTGTCGTCGATCATCATGTCGGTCATGTTGGTGTCCATGTTGTGAATGACCTGGACGGGGAAGAGGACGCGACCGGTCGACTCCTGCTGCTGCTCGATCGGCCAGTTTTCAAAAAAAAAGTCAAAGACCGAATAAATGAGATCGATGTTTATCCTGGGATTATTCAGGATGATCCTCGTCCGATTCTGAGCCTGGCATGCCAGCCGTTCATCCTCAATCTCGATGCTAATCTCACGGTTATGATACGATTCTTCTAATCTTATCATCCATAAATCGTTGACCTGCACTATGCACTGCATTCTATATAAATCGGATAATATTATTCTGAAAATTATTTGGTTCAAAAAAAAAATATTCTGGAGTATTTTTTTTAGAAAGTAAAGCATACATGAATACTCTCGATAACCATCTCGATTACCATCTCAAAAAATCGAGTTGGTTGTGCTGGTTGTTCAAGAGCAGACGCGACTTTCTGACTTCTCAATTCAGGAACTATCAGGCCACTTTGAAGCCACAAGACAAGATCACTCTGGTCGGATTCGAACAATACCTCTGGAAGAACACCTTCTTCCCATTCCTGATGCCAGGCCAGAAGCAGGGCATACGCAACTACGTGAATATCCGCAATGTCCAAATATCTGCTCCACACGGTGCCGGCTCCGTCCGTTCATCTGGTCATACCGCACGATCATCTACCGGTAATTCGGCATCCACAGTCGTGCAGCAGCAGCATCGGAAATCAGCCGGTAAGGGGCCTACCGAACAGAGGAGCAGGAGTGGATCATCTCCGGTGAGAGGATTATCAAAGCAACAGCAGGCACAGAAACAAAATCCATCACCCACCGCCGGGCAGAAGCAGGGTGCGGCAAAGACACCCAAAAGACAGGGAGGGGGTGGTCCGGCACTCCAAAAGGACCCAATCAAACATCTGATTTCTAACTTTTTGAAAAAGACAGATACGTTTCTTACATCTTTTGACAGAGACCGGAATAAAATGACGCAGAGTCATAACCAAGAAGTCGTTAAATTAATGATGTGGTTGGAGCGTGCACCGGGTTGGTTGCACCGTGTTGAGGAAGATGACGACATAGATGACATTCGAGACCTCCTCAGAACATATAACCTCAATAATTTATTTGATGAATGCATCAAGCTGGATAAACAAATAAGCGATGCAGATCAGGATCAGGTGTCAAAATATGAATCAATGTATAAACAATACAAGGACAGAATTAAAGCATTGAAGGATACTATGGATAATGAACAACTGATGCAGTTGTTAAGATATAATACTGGCAAAAAATGGTCATTCCCAAACTTTCAGCAACAAGGAGAGGCTGACTCTAACGTTGTCAACGTCCCTGAGGATCTCAAGGTCTACTTCACAAGAGACCCGTCGAGGAAGCATGGGCACCTGAATGAACGATATATTGTGAATAGGAATGACATAAAAGATCAGATTACTGTAGGAGGTCATCCGTATAACATCACGAAAACTCGGGATAAGATAACATTTAGTTCCGAGGATCAGCCAACAATATCGACACACAAATGCATGAGAGATCCCAATGATTATCTGAGTCTGGCGGATTTCTGCAGGTTATTGCGCACTCCGATCCACTTCCCAAGATCGGATGAACCCTTTGTTTGGACCAGACTTACCAATTGTGTCAATGACAGATTCCTGGAAAATGTGCGCTTCATGGTCAATCTAACGAGCACATTCTTATATCACCTTCCTTCTTGTTATAAGCTCAATGCAATGGACGATACAACGAGACGGGATAGGAAGGGGACCATCATCAACAGTTTTGAAGAACTTGTGCAGTGGTTTACAACAACAGACAGAACCAAATATAGGCTTGCTTTCGTTTGTCCGACGATAAGGAAAAGTAGGACTATTCTGCCGTCAGTGGATGAGAAGACTATCGCCGTGTACACGGATAAAGACGGTGTGAAAACGATCTCCCTCCCAATATTTAAGATTAACGTGCTTGATTATAAAGAGCTCATGTATATCAACTGACGGAGGCAAGTCAGACAACCTGCATTAATCGAATTCATCCATACACCCCCAATCAATACACCAGTGCTTCTGGGCGCCCGGTATTGATTTCCCCTGGTCCATTCATTACCCGGCCATTAAATTACAGTATGAATCATCACTCGGGTATTTCTCCTCACCCAGATTTCTTGGACTTCTTCTTATCACCGCCCTGATGCTGCTGTTGTGGAGCATGCTGCTGGCGCTTCACTGGGCGTCTGGCCCCACCACCCCCGACGGCCTGCTGATGCTCGATCTTGACTACAGGCCCGGCGTGCCGTTGTGGAGGATGCTGGCTCTTGACACCACTCCCGGCGGCCTGCTGATGCTGGATCTTGACTACAGGCCCGGCACCACCCCCGGCGTGCCGTTGAGCAGGATGCTGGCTCTTGACACCACCGCCCTGTGCCCCCCTTGCACCACCACCGCCCTGGTGTTGGGTTGGTCGTAAAGTAAATCTCTGCTGATTATTAAAAACACCCGGAAACGGAAACAACAAGGGGTTTCGTATACTTCTTTCCATTCTTCCTCTGAATACTGAAATTGGTGTCCTTCTGGGAGAAACAGGAGGAGCAGGCTTATCCTGCCCCTGCTGTTGTTGTTTCTTCGGCGGTTCCGACATTTTTTTTATTAAAGATAAAAAAAATACCTGTGAAATCATCAAACATTGTCGAACGATCCCTAAGGTTCATTGAGATGAATGATAGGGGTTTCGTTCTCTTATCTGAGACCCCATTCCGGTCTCATTTCATAAAAAGTCAAACCCTGTGCGGGCTTAACCCAACTCGATTTTAAGACACTTAAGGATATTTATACCAAACCCTGTGCGGGTTAAACCTGTCTCCAGTCGACTTTGATGACACTTACGGATATTTATCTAATCCTTAAGGTGGGTTTAAAGACACGGGCACCTCCCTCATGCTTGCTCCTATTATGAACTGTGTCGAAAATCAGCTTAAGGCGCATGGATGGATGAAGATCAAGTTTAGTGATTATGTGGGGGATGATGCAGCAGCAGCAGAAGTTCACGGAGGACGAGCTTGTGGCGTTTTTGGAGAAGAAGATGGCGAGGCTGTCCAAGGGCATCATCATCGGGTTCCCCTTTGTGTTTGAGGATCCGGCGAGGACGTTTCGGATCGAGTTCATCAATGTGATTGGGGAGGAGGACGGTGGAGTGTCTCTGCGCATCTATTATACGGTCATCCGACACGGCAACGATGACTTTATCATCATGCGGGAGTCGTGTGATGGGGTCGCAGGCGTCGCATCCGCCATCCGACGCGCCATCAACGACTTTGTGATCTGCCGCAACTGCCTGCACATCAGGGATCCGGCCACGTCATGCGAAAGGTGCATGCCCTACCGCGTCCACAACCCCCCATACTCCGGGGATGCGTGCGCGATATGCCTCGAGGAGGCATGCTACTTCAGGCTCTCCTGCAGCCACGCCTTCCACAGACTCTGCCTCATCCGCATGAACCCCTTTGACACATTCACCAAGTTCGTCCACACCATCATCAGGGACAAGCTCAGATGCCCCGTCTGCAGAACACCCTTCGACACACCCGACCTCTGCCGCATCTACGATATCCAACCCGATATCTTGTTAAATTAATTTGATCTAAAAAAAAAAAATATTGTGGTAGGTAATAAAGAAGGAACTCATGACAACCAGGATAACGCCAACGGATTTTCTGGTTTCAAACAGGATTGCAAACACGGCACCTACCCCCAACGCCATTTATGATGCGGGCGCATGGGTGTCGGTGATCTACTGGGCGATCTACAACGGAACCACCAAGGTTACGGACTCGACCGAGTCCTCGGCCACGCGCCCCTATGATGTGACGATCAACCCCAACTCCAATGTCGTCAATCAGGATCTGCCCAGTGGGACGGGTGTGCCCTACCCGGTCGCATCCAGCACGACCGTCCTCAAGGGCACGAACGGCCTCCTGATCCTGCCACTCGAGGTCGATGTCGACTACAGGACCGCCGGCACAAGCCCCGCGTTCAACTCCGTGTATGTCTATGTGGTGCTCATGAACCCCGCCGCCAAGGTGTGGTCGCCCGTCGCCGACGTCAAGCAGCTCAACAACATCAACGTCGGGTGGGCCTTCAACGTGGACACCACCGGAACGAGCCCCCTGATCCCCAGTGCGACGGACCTGTACCCCGTCATCACCGGGATAACCAGCCCGATCAATGCGAGCGTCGGAACAACCCTGCCCTCGAGCACCAGCCCCGATCCCGCCTATCAGATACTGACATGGAGGAACCCCACGGATTACAACAGCATCAGCTACCAGAGCGCCGTCCTCCAGCAGGGGACCGTGTGGGGCCTGACCGCCCTCAGCTCCACATCTCTGGGCACCGACACCGTATCTGTGACCGCCGGCACCCGTCTCCAGCTGTTCCTGAACATGAAGGGCTTCTACACGCCCCTCGATTAATAAAAAATAAAATTGAAGACTCTTCAGTCATCTGTCTAGAATATTATGATGGATATTATTCCAAGACTGCCCGATGAGCTGAGGAAGGAGATCATGGGGTTCCTTCCGAATCGGATGGTTCTGTGCAGCGCCTTTTACCGACAAGAAGCCGAGTCGTTCACCAGACAGGCTCATGAGACCGGTGTGCGCATGCGCCGCCTCTGCCTGCGCCTCCAGGATGCCAAGTCCAATCACAAGGCGCTCATCGAGCACTACAGGGAGGCCCTACGGATCGGGCGGATGGCGGACTTTGGTGCGCTCATGGAGTCGAACTGTCTCCTCGATGACCTGAGGATGGAGGTCAGCGCGCTCAACAAGATCTACACCCGGCAGCGCGCCATGGTGTTCAGGATGATGCGCAGGCGTAAGTGAAAGAGCATAAAATAAATCTGTCCATGATTTATTTAGTCGCACACGATGACACTCAGGATTGAAACCATCTTCAGTTTATTTATGTTGCTGCTTAAAGACGTGATATGTCTTTAAATCATTTCGGTCATTGCTTTAAAGCGGTTCCAACCCTGATGACACTACCCCCCTGCGGGTATCCTCGCATACTGATTAGATAGATTGTATAAATCCGTCTTCAAAATTCCAACCCTCAGGGTTGAAACCATCTACAAATTATTGATGATACGGCTTAAAGACGCGATATGTCTTTAAATCATTTCGGTCATTGCTTTAAAGCGGTTTCAACCCTGCCAACCCTGTGCCTCCTTATACCATTCTGAGGTGCTCAGGTCAGATAAGAGTTGGGCACCAGGGTGGAAACCCCGGCTTAAGAAAGGTGATGTAATTTCAAAGCCGGATTAAGGTTGGTTTCAACCGTGCCTCTTGATTTCATTCAGATTCATCTGAATGTAATCCATGCCAGCTTTTACGTATTCGATCTTCAGGACACTGGTCTGAGCTTATCGGGGGTGTAGTCGTCGCCCAACAGGTCGATGATGCGCCTGATGGTGAGAGGGTCTTCGTCGGAGCGGATGAAGGGGTCGAGGATCCAGAACCTGGTCCCATACGGGGGGTCGCGGTAAAAGAATCGCATCCGCTTCTGTATAAACCCCTCCACCCGCTTCTTCTTTTGTCTCGTCTCGGTCATTTATTCGTATCATCTGTATATCCTTAACTTATCGGGCACAGCCGGCCTGGCGGGCGCGCTGGTAGTTTTCAAAGGTGATGTTGCTGGCCTGGGACTGGCGTTCGATCTGTGCGAGCTGGGCCTGGAACTGGTTGTTGTACTGGTCCTGGGCGATGTTGTAGGTGTTGCTGGGGCAGCGGATGGTCAGGTTGGATGCGGAGGGGTTGAGGCCGAAGTTGCCGCCGATCTTGTGGTACTGGCTCAGCTGGTTGGTGCGCAGGTCGGCCTCATAGCAGTCCATGTTGTTGGCGGTCTGCTCGGTCGTGCAGGCCTCGCCGTAGAGGTCGGCCTTGTAGCCGGAGGCGTCGAGGTTGATGTACGTCATGTACATGGGCCTGAGGTAGTTCTCCACCAGGACACGATCCATGGGGAGGGAGCACCCCTCGACCTTGGTGTAGAAGGAATCGGGGTGGACAAAGCGTCCCAGATTGTCCTGGCCCTGCCAGTTGGGGCACATCATCTGATCGGCATCCTGGAATCGCGCGGACTGGATCCTGTTGGCCCATCCCTGTTCAACCTTACAAGTCCTGAGAGATCCGTTGAGACTGATCATTCTTTTCCATTCATGTAGAATTTTTTTTTTTCGCATTTTTTTTTCCCATTCTCATCTCATCCGTTCATTGAAAATAATTTTTTTATTCGTCTCTTTAAACAAGAAATGGAAAAAGTGTTTGAGGACTGCAGGATTGCATGCGGGAAGTGTAAGAGTGTCTGCATTGAAAAAGGGGACACCTCACTCCTGACCATATGTGATCTCTGCATGTTGGCGTGCACACAGATGTGCATGTGCCTACGACGACCGACCCAGTGCTCTCCGGCACTCCTGAAGCATATTCAGAAGCACTGCCAGACCGTGCTCAAGGAGTGCATGACTCAGTGTCGCGCGCATGGACACGCCAAGTGTGCCCAATCGTGTGAAAAAGCATACCATATGTGCTCCAGGACGCTCCACCACACCACAATGAACTGAATGGCATCACATACCAAACCTCGCACGGGCTCACTGACGACTCCAATCTGTCCTCAAACCCACCCCAAGGATCAGATGCATAAATGAAGTGTCTTCAGAAAATCGAGTTGGGTTTGACCCGCACACTTAGGGTTTTCTCATCACTCCCACATCACGCTTAAGGATTCATCAAATCCTTAAGGTGCAGAGATGAAAACTGATGCTCCCAATGAAGACTCGGCACAATCAAGAATGCCGGACGAAGTATGTCCGATATGCATCGACCCCCTCGCAGCCCGCTGCCGCAGGCTCCCCTGCAGCCACGTTTACCACATCGACTGCCTCGACAGACTCGTCCACGAGGGCTTCACCATGTGCTCCCTCTGCTCCGCCCCCATCCCGGAGACACACCCCCGATTGATGCCCACCATATTTGCCATCATCCTCCAGACCGTCTTCTTCTTCCACATCGTCGCAACAACCCTCTTTCTCATAAGCGGCATGATCCACATCGCCACCAACCACAAACCCCTCGAATTCCTAATGTCCCTCTTCCTCGTCGCCCTCGTCAGCTCCACCACCATCTCCATCCTCCTCCACAACTTCATCCGCTTCGGATGATCTTAAGGACATGATGGTCATATTAGTATAATGATACCGCCGCTGCTGAAGTATGCGTACGATGTGCAGGAGAGGGAGGAGGGGGAGTGGGGAGAAAAGACGGTTGTGTTTATGATGGTGGGATCGTTCTACGAGGTGTACGGTCGTAGGGCGGAGGAGGTGTGCGGGATATGCAACATCGTGCTGACCAGGAAGAACAAGAATCTGGAGGAGTCCCTGACGAACCCGAAGATGTGCGGCTTCCCGTGCTACAACCGGGCGCGCTTCGTCCAGAAGATGGTGGACGAGGGCTACTCGGTCGTCATTTACGATCAGAAGGGGGATGAGAACAATCTGACGAGGGAAAAGACCATGGTGTTCAGCCCGATGCTGTCGTCGACGATTGCGCAGACGCCGGAGGAGGAGGACGACGAGTTCTTCAGTGGCGGTGCATCGCGCCATGAGAGGGACAGGGTCGGCATGTCGGTCATGATGGGCATGGGCGCGTGCAGCGTGGTCATTGTCAATCTGACGAGCGGGTCGATCCTGATGAGCGAGGTCATTGGGTGCGGCGAGCCGTCTCGTCGGTTCATCGAGGTGGTCATGGCGAAGCACGAGCCGGTTGAGGTCTTTTGGGCGGGGGAGCCGGCCTCCCTCGAGTGGTTCCAGACGACGAACCCGCGATACGTCAAGAAGTGGACGACGAGCGAGCGGCTGCCCAGGATGGACGTCCCGATGCAGGAGACGGTCCTGCGTGGGGCGTTCCCTCCCCGTGGGGGGATGGGGCCGCACGAGAGTATCGGTGTCGAGAGGTGGCCGCTGACGTCCCTGAACCTGGCATGGGTGATCGAGACGCTCCACAGGCAGTGGCCGTTGGTGGTGGGCAGGCTGTGCGAGCCCGTGTGGGGCGGCGACGAGTCCGTCGTCGAGTTCCTCCCTCACACCATGAGGGAGCTGCACCTGTCGCACGGCGAGCCGTCGCTCATGCAGATCATGGACAAGACGTGCACCGTCATGGGCCGCAGGAGGTTCAGGACGGAGTGGTTCCACCCCCGCGGATCGGCGGACGCGCTGAATGGGATATACGACGCTGTCGAGGAGGGTCTGGGCGATTATGACAGGATCAGATCGATGCGGCGCATGCTGACCTCATTCCACGACTGGGAGTGCACCATGCGGAGATTCCACGCCGGCATGTTCTCGGTGAGGCGTGTGCTGTGCCTGATGCGCGATCTGGCATCATTGGACGGCATCCTCGATACGGGCGATCTGACGGTGTCGCTGCGCTCCGAGTTTATCGTCGAGAACCTGGAGGCGGGCGACTGGTCGATGCCCATGACGAGATCGGTCCATGCCGACCCGGCCGATATCGAGTTCACGGGGCCGGATCCCATGTGGGTGCTGAGGACGAGGCTGGGGCTCAAGACCACGCCGGATAAGAACCCCGTGCTGGGGATAAGGGCGCTGGGACTGCAGGAGGCGGGCGACGAGGTGTTTTTGGCGGTGAGGCGGACGAGGCTCGCGAACCCACCGGGCCTCGGTGAGCCCTTCTCGGTGAAGCAGATGGCGCAGGTGTACAGGATCTACCACCCGGAATGGACGTCCTGGTATCTCCGGAGGCGGAACGAGCACCTGGAGGTCCAGAGGGTCCACAGGGAGGCTTTTCGAGAGACGGCCGATCGGTGGTTCAGGATGAACGAGAACCGTCTGACCATGATCCTCTCCGACATTATCGCATCGGACCTGTGCTGCAGCCGGGTGGAGGCCGCGAAGCAGCACGGCCTGGTCCGACCGGTGTTGGACGGACCGATCGAGTTCAGGAACATGAGGAATCCGGTGGTGGAGGCGCTGGACTCGTCGCGTCAAAAGTTTGTGTGCAACGACCTTGTCCTGGACATGGACGAACGGGGCATCCTGCTGTTCGGTCAGAACAGCTCCGGCAAGTGCTTCGCCCCCGACACGACGGTCATCGCCGCCGACGGATCCCACGCCATCATCTCGGAGATACGCACCGGGGACGCCCTCATGGGCCCGAACGGGTCCCCCAGGATCGTGCTCGGAACCGTCGCCGGAAGCGACAGGCTGATGAGGATCGTCGGATCGGACGGAAGGGTCATCATGAGGGCGACCCGGGATCACATCATGCTGATCCACGGCAGGGGCCTGGTCCGACTGGATCAGTGCGGACCGACCGTCGAGCTCATCAGCAGGGACGGCGAGGTGGTCCACGGGAGGGTCGAGGAGGACGGCACCGGTGAGTTTGTGGGCCTGGTCATCAGCGGCGACCAGCTCTTCTGCCTTTCGAACAACATTGTCGTGCACAACAGCACCTACGTCAAGAGCATCGGGATGAACGTGTGGCTCGCACAGACCGGCCACTACGTGTTTGCATCGTCCATGTCCATGACGCCGTTCGCCGGGATTTACACCAAGATCGAGACGAGGGACAACCTGTACAAGGGCCAGTCGACCTTTGTCTCCGAGATGCTCGATCTGCGGCATATCCTCTCGAGGGCCGGAAGGGTCAGCCCGGCGCTCGTGCTGTGCGACGAGCTCACGTCCGGGACCGAGACGTGGAGCGCGTCCTCCATCGTCGCATCGACGCTCCACGATCTGGTGCGTCTGGATGGTCTGTGCTTCGTCATGACGACGCACCTGCACACGCTGCAGCTCTTCAGGGAGGTGTTTGATGATCCCAGGATCAGGGTGATGCACGTCCACTTCTCCAAGGACATGGATCGATCGACAGACTTTCGAAGGATCCTTCCGGGTCAGGGCCCGGTCATGTACGGGATTGAGATTGCCGAGCAGATCGGTTTCTCCGACGAGTTTATCAAGAGGTGCTACCACTACCGGACGACCATCACCAACCGCATCGACACCATCGCGGCATCCTCCGAGCCCGTCGAACCCAAGCGATCCAGGTACAACCGCGCCGTCGTCATGACACGGTGCGAAGAGTGCGGATCCACCAATGACCTCCACACCCACCATATCATCGAACAGGCCTCGTGCGGCTCCAATAAGCGCACCCCCGGAACAAACCAGGACATGAACAGCGCATGGAACCTCAGAGTCCTCTGCTCGCGATGCCACCACAAAGAACACAACCACTGAAGCTTAAGGAGGCATATAGTAAATTTTCTGCCATGCGTTCTTTTTTTTTTAGTCATGAAAAAAAAGACGCGGGGATGTTGTGGACATGGGTCTTGTCGTCTGTGCTATCCGTCGCTGCGGTCATTCACATTGAAATCTTGTGGTTCTACACCAAATATACGGATCAAAGAGTGTTGGTGCATTCCATCTTCTTCATTATCTTGTGCTCATTCCTTCTGTCCTTGGCACTGCTCCTCTGGTTGTGTCGGATACCCCCACGGACATTTGGCCTGACGACGATCGGCATCCTCATCCTCTTCCACATCCAACATGTGATCAATCACCTGTATCAACGCTCGGCCCTGACAAAATACGTCAGGGAGTATGCACTCTTTTGGTGCATCATGGGTGCTTCGTTGGCAGGCTGCTTCCTCCTCCTGCCCCCAAGACTCGCCACCAGACCCATCATGAATCCCTGGTGGCTTGTCCTGACGATCGGTGTCATTGTGATCGGAACGAGATATATCATCCGACTGCATTGGTCTCGTCGCAGCGACGATATTCAATCCACCAATCGGCCTGAAGGAACAGACCTGGAAATGTACTTCCGCCTGCTGAAGAACATTAATGTGCTCGAGGAATATTACTTCATACGCAGGTTCCATCCAAAGTTCAAGGAGAAGGGCCGTCGTCCGGTGCTGACGGAGGAGTATTGTCAGCACTTCACTTCCCAAACAGATACCAGCACCCTGCCCGACCCAGGCCAGGTCTTGTACAAGAATAACCTCAAGGAATTCAACATCTTACCGAATGATTCCGGCTACATCGCCGAGGATGGTGCGCAGGTTGATATTGCTCTGCGCGGCACACAAGAACCGTCGCAGATGGCTCGAAACCTGGGCGGCATGACGCCAATCTACTCAGACAGTGATAAGATCTACAAGCACGCTCAGATGAATTCGTCCGCTCATGCAATCTTGGATTCCATCAAACCGATCATCGATTCATCAGACAATCTGCCGATTAATATAACAGGACACTCACGAGGTGCTACCATTGCATTCTACCTGACGCAGCTGATCGCCCGTGAAGGATCGCAGAAGGATCGAAAGATAAATCTCGTCATGTTTGCGCCACCACCGATCATTGATCCCAAGGCACAAAACTGGCTGGACAACCATAAAAATGTCAATGTGCACACGGTCTACACCAAGAACGATGAGATGCTGCTTGCACACACGTATTCACCAGATACCATAGGCACACTGGGCACCCGGGTCATTCTCGAGAAGACCCCGGAGTCATTCCAAAAACCATTCTGCTACCTAGACTTTATCCCACCAAACAAATGGAAGTCCGATAAGACAACAGAATTCAAACTCGACTGTTCCCCATTCAATTACAAGAAAATTCTAAAGTCCGATAAGAAGAAGAAGCCAAACTGCTTCCCCCATCGGGTGGACTATTACTACGCCGCGCTATCCGATCTGATAAGACAACCCCCTGTTGCCGCATAACTATGTCATACTCGTCAGGCTTCTCATAATAACCCTCGCAAGGCCTGTATGGATTCAATCCATCTGAATTGAATCCGCCTTTACGATTCCACAATCCTCTACAGTCAATCAGAACCAACCTCAATACGGCTTAAGAAAACCGTCTTAAGCCGTATTAAGGTTTGATGGGGGGCCCTGGAGATGAATCGGAGGCATTGAGGAATGATTAATGGGCCCTTAACCCCAAATCCTGTGCGGGTCAACTTTGGATTTACTTGGATCGAACCAGGATGAGATGAATCCTTGAGTTTGGGATGAGCTAAAGCATTGCGGGAGGATAACAACAAAAAACATGATGGAGGTGATTATCGAATCCAAGAAGCGGCTGGGCCTCGGCTACAGGGCGTGGGAGGCCGCGTCCACGGGGGCCATGGTCCTGGCAGCGGTGTGCGCGGGTGGCGATCCGTTCATCGTCATGATCCATCTCATCCACTGGTTCTGTTCGGCCATGTACCACATCTACCCCTCCCCCGAAACACTGAGCATGGACGTGGCCACGATCCGGCTCATCACGATCGAACGGGTCAGCCGCCACCACCCCGTTGCGGCCGGTCTTCTGTGCGCCCACTCGATAGGGCAGCTCCCACACGGCACAGTCCAGGACAATATCCGGTGGGCGATCGTGTACGCCGTGTTCGGGTACACGTGCTTCCTGATCGATTACGGGTTCCACACGCTCCCCCTCATCCTCGTCATGGCGCTGGGCCTGCTCTTCTGGAAGCTGTCAGGGATGATGATCGTCCGGGGATACCTGTGGCTGGGGACCTACCTGTGCGTCGTGTACCATGCGCTCCTCGGACTCGGCCTCTACCTGGAGCTCATCCTCGAGGTGAAACGAAGGGCCACATCCCTCGTCCTGGACTCGATCCGTTATGCCATGTGGTACATTTACCCATTCTTCACCGCCCGATCCAACGGCTTCTCCCCCTTCCGGCTGCAGAACATCGCATCGCTGGTCGCATCCATCGCTCTCACCCCGTTTGGATGGGCCGACACGATCGCCCTCTTGACCGGCAGAATGTCCATCTCTGCCATCGCCCTCCCCGGATGGTTCATCATGCAGCACAGGATGGGGCTCTTCTACCTCGTCTTTACCCTGGTCGATTGGATCCTCGGGACGGCGTATTACCCGCAGCACTTTACCATGCTGGAGGGCTACATCCACCACGGCCTGACCGGCGCCGTCATGGCGGAAGCGATGATCACCGGGAGGAGCATGAACCCCATGATCGCCGCAATGGTCGTCGAGACATCGACAATCGTGCTCTCCCTGAACAGGGTCTTCCCCTCCACACGCACCCCGCTCATCCGGGGGATCCTATTCCCGCTGTTGTTCTTCATCACCCGCATCATCATGATATCCATGCTCGGTGTGCTGGCGTGGAAGGAGGGAATGCACGGGCACGCCGCCCTGTCGGTCCTCTTTGGCGTCCTCAACACCTACTGGATCTCCAAGTTCTTTTCCAAAAAGACGCGGTAGCCGGAGTGGAGCACCCGGCATGACCTCGTCTCAATGAACCGATTGACTGCCTCGTACGGGCTCTCGAGGACCTTGTCCCTCTTGAATAAGTAATCATCGATGATAAGGAGCCCGCCGTCCGTCAGCAGCCCCCACGCCAGCACGAGGTCGGCGTAGCAGTCCAGCGCGCGGTGGCAGCCGTCCACATAAATGATATCGAACTCCCTCCCGGACCGCAGCCACCCCATCATCGCATCGACCGAGTCCGATCGCACCCCCGTTATGCGATCCTCCAGCCCCTGCGACCGCACATTGGAAGAAAAAGAATCCATGACCCTCAGATCGTGGATATACCGCACCCTCCCATCCTCCTCATAATCCGACCACGCGTCCAGACCGCACCCCTCCGACCCCGGGATCCTCCTGACCATCTCGATCAGCGACGTCCCGGTGTACGTGCCCACCTCCAGTATCCGCGCATTCCTCCGGTTATGACCGAACCGATCCAGAATGTCCTCAAACACCCTTCTGCTCCCCCTGGGGATGTCGTGCGTCCAGTTGAACATGCCCTTGACCTCCAGCGGATCCTCCATCAGGTGCTTGTCATGGAGTATATCCGCCTGTCGGCTCCACGTCATGGCCGACGCCCACTCCTGATTCTTGTCCAGGAGACTGTCCACCTTCTGGTGGAATACATCACGCAGCGCATCCAACGCCCTCGTCTGCCATTCCTCCGTGAGCGGGTCGCCGTCCACAATGATCCCCCGGTCGCCCACGGTCTCCGACAATGCCCCGAGATGATTGGTTACCGCGAGCGTGCGCGAGAGGGCGGCCTCCAGGGCCGTCAGACAAAAGGTCTCTGTGAAGATGCACGGGTAGAACCACACCCCCGCCTCCCTCCACCCCATCGCCAACCTCTCCTTCGACACCCAACCGTGCACCGTTATACCATGACAGTCCGGGCTCTCATCCGAAAACCGCCGCAGCGTCGACCGTATCTCGTCCATCATGTCCGGCTGCACCCTGCTGCACCACGGGTGATTGATGTCGCAGAAGACATCCAGCTCGGCCGTCGGTATGATCTCTCGGATGCGCGGCCACATCCTTAGGAGCACCACCAACCCCCGATCGGGCATGGACGAGTAGATGAAGCGCGACCTGTCGCCGTTCCGATCCGAGAAGAACCTCGAATCATCAATCCCATAATACAGACTCGTCGTCTTGTCCCTCAGCGTCGGGAAGCTCGACGTAAAGAAGCCCGCGTGCCACTCGGACAGACAGAATATCCGCCTGAGCTTCGGATCCAGGGGGATGACGCACCCGGACGGTGAGAGGTCGTGCAGGAACAAAAACACCCTGTCGGCGTAGCCCTTGAAGGCGACCGGCAGATACTCCGAGAACCGGCTGACGATGCACGAGTGCACGTATGTGGTCCCCACAAACTTGTAAAAGTTGTCGAGGCTCGTGTACACCACCCCGTCGCACACCTCCGTCGCACCATTGGGCGTGTTGCAGAACACCCACACATCAAACACACCCCTCGCCTGGATCCGCCTCGCCATCTCGATCGTGTGCGTCTCCGACCCCCCAACCCCGGTCGTCCTTATCGACGACCCATTCCAGCCCACACCGAATCCACCATCAGCGACGAAGCAGCACACCGGCTTTGGTGGGCAGTAGGGCTTGCCCATACGCCCCTCCAGGATGTTGAGCCTCTTGTAGATCTCGTGCCACGAGGCCATCTCGGCGTAATCATCCGCCGATCCGTCATTGTGCGTCAGAAAAAAGGCGGTGCACGCCTCCCCCGTCCTAAAGTCATTGACACTATAACAACACCTGGCCAGCAGCTTCGGGGCAAAGTGGAAGCTGAGGGTAGGACGGAGGCTGAACTGGCACACCTCCGGGAACCCAATCTCAAAGGCCGTCTTTAGGTGTCTGTAAGCCCTTCCAATGTCGCCAATGTCAAAATAATGGACGCCCACAAAATACGGCCCCTCCGGCCGCCTCGGATCCATCCGGTGCGCCTCCATGAACATCGGCTCGCACTCCTCCCACGGCCTCCCGAGCCTGTGCGACGCGATCCTCGCTGCCTCGATCATCGAGTCCACCCTCTCCTGACTGAACCCGCTGTCCACAAACCTGCACCGCTCCAGAAAGAAGTGCATGGCCTTTTCAAAGTCCCCAATCTGCGCATACGTCTGACCCAGGTAGTAGTACGTCCTCGGGTCCTGTGGATCGTCCTCCAGCTCCTCCAACAACAAGACAATGTCCGACTGCTTCCTATCCATCGATCGTCTGTGCATCTCATCCGTCCTGATATCCTCGATCCACGCCCTATCCTCCGGGATGAGCACGATCGTGTTGCCCTTGTCATTGATAATCTCGTGGATCTTGTGGATGTATCGGAGCCCGCACGCGCTCTTGGTGATCCGGTTCGACCCGTACACAAAATCGTCCGAATGGACCATGACCTGGAACGACGAGCTGTACTGATCGGACCTCGTCTCCGTCAGGAACGCCCTCAGATCGCCCCGCACGATGTACGTGTCATCCAGCATGACGTTGAACTTGCACTCCGTGCCCGCCAGATCGAGCAGCCGATTCCGGCTGTCCCGGAAGTTGATAAAAGGCTCCCTATAAAGCTCCCCCTCCTTCTTCCCCACCAGCACACGCTCGATGATCTCCAGGGTCTCGTCCGTGCTCCCCGTGTCCAGTATCGTCCACCTATCGATGATATCCAGATTCTCCGTCAGGATCCGCTCGAACAGCGGGCCGGCATCCTTGACCATGATGCACAGATTGATCAGGTTGTCGTACACGATCGACCGATCATCCCCGATGTAGTATCGGAGCACCCTCTCAAACTCCCCCAATACCCCATCACTCACATGGACGCGCACCTGTTCAAACACAAACGATACGAACCCTTCCACCGATTCCGTCAGGGGGGTAAGGACGATCGAGTCGCCCTCTGATCCGCGCGGGATCCACCCCCCCGACAGGCACAGCCACACGTTAAGAGAACCGTCCAGATGACAATAATCATTGCTGTGGCAGAAGTTCAGGAGCTCGCCGCAGCCATTCGCTCGGATGTCCTCTATATGATCGGGGTGCGTGTCCATCAGATAGACACGGTCGAAGCACCCCAATACCTCCATGGGGATGAAGCCGCCGTGCGTCGTCGATACCGAGACGAGGTTCTTTGTGCCGACGATACCGCCCGTTAACTTCCTGATGAGACCGACGATCCTCTCCATCCACGCCAGGCCCTCGAACATCCTCAGGTTGCAGTACTCGGGCCTGTGGATCCTGGCAAACTCGTGCTCCCTGACCTGAAGACTTCTACCATAAATGCTCACACGCTTCGACATTTTTTTTAATTGTCGTTGGGTTTTGTTAATTAAGCATGGCAGTTGTATAACAAAAAAATCATGGAGACGCTACGAGAACGGAGTGCACGGTCGCCCATTGTGCTCCACATCCTGACCCCGTGCTATGGGGGGATGTGCGCCGTCGGGTTTGTGAACTGCTTCCTCAGGACACAGGCACTCCTGAACGAAGCGGGGGTCAGGACGATCCTCATGCTCATGGGGGGCGAATCGCTCATCCCCAGGGCCAGGAATACCATGGTCTCCAAGGCGATGCTCGACGAGACCATGACGCACATGCTGTTTATCGATTCGGACATTACATGGGAGCCGGAGTCGGTGGTCCGGCTCCTCCTCCACGACCGGGATGTCGTGGGGGGCGTCTACCCCAAGAAGAGGTACTTCTGGGAGAGGCTCGACTCCCTCGACACACTCCGACAATCCTACGACGCAAAGTGGAGCGGCGTCCTCGCGTGGCACGACTTTGTCCGCCTCCACCTGGTCGATTACAACATGAACCTGTTCGAGCCCCCGTCCGCGACAATCGTCGGGGATGGCCTCATCCGGGTCAAGAACATACCCACGGGATTCATGATGATCCGGCGGTCGTGCATCGAGGAGATGATCCGTCTGAACCCGGACTGGAAGTACTCGGACGACTGCGGCTTCCTGGTGGGAGAGGAGAAGAACCGCTACACGCACGCCTTCTTCGACTGCTCCGTCAGGTGCGGCCGATTCATGTCCGAGGACTGGTCTTTTTGTCATAAATGGATCGACATGGGCGGGGACATCTTTGCCGACGTCAACATCGCCCTCTCCCACTCGGGGACCGAACACTACGCCGGCAACCTCCAGGTCATGGCCCAGCAGACCAAGCAGGAAACGAACCGTAAAAAAAAATCGAGCTGATTAAAACCGACCCAGATGGTGTCCCCAGCCGATCTCCCCGCTACCGACCCTGTATCACCGAGAACGCTCCCCGTTGTGGACAATGTTTAATAGACAAAACCGTATGTGGCGGTCATAATTCTTCCACATGCATTCGAGTCATATAAAGACATTGCCACACAGATACTCCAGCCCTTTCATGTCGAAACGTATTTTTATAATGACGCTGCACCCTTCATCGAGTCCCTTTTCATCAGAGGCATCCCCACCGCGGTCATTGTAATGACTGATATCATGGCAGGATCGCGGCTTCAGCTCGATACCTATCGGGAGGATCTACACAATATTCCGGTCGCTATCAAAAACTATGAGACCGAGTTGTTTGTCGTCATCTCCGTTAGACGCAGAGGCGCAGACAAGGGCCCCGTGTCTCACATAGATGGCAAGAGCAACATTAATCCCGTATACGGCTACAACCCTCTTCAGATCACACTCGAAGTCAATGGGACCGGGGTTATCAGGGACTTGCATTACCAAGAATCTATTAACCTGATCAGCCAACTGACACATCTACCTGTTGTTCTATCGGCAGCTGCTACACCGTATGTGGCCGTCATAATTCTTCCAAATGAATTCGAGCCAAACAAAGACATTGCCATGCAGATACTCCAGCCCTTTCATGTCGAAACGTATTTTTATGGAGACAAAACCAAATTCATCGAGTCCCTCATCCTCAGAGGCATCCCCACCGCGGTCATCGTAATGACTGGCATCATGACGACATCACGGCTGAATCTAAGCACCTACACATCAGATCTGTCAGATATTAAGACGGCTGTGGATGATTATGGAACCCCGTTGTTCGTCGCCCTTCTCAGCAGACGCAGTCGCGCAGACACAGGTCCCGTTCCTTATATTGGCGGCAAGACCGAGATACGTAACAATTATGGCTACGAGCCCCTTCAATTCACACTCGATGAGACCCGCGTCATCAGGGACCTCCATTACGATCAATCCATTAAGCTGATCAGCCAACTGGCACATCTACCTGTTGTAGTATCGGCATGGGCAGCAGCTGTTGTCATTCTCATGTTGCTTTAACACAGACTTTTCAGATTCCTGACAGGAGTGCTCCGACACACCAAAAAATGATCTCCACAAGCAACCGAGGATGCCGGTGGCGGTGGGTGGGTTCAACTGACTGACTCGTGTCCTGTCGATCAACAGAGAAGAGAATGGAGAATATCGAGTGCACCATCTGCTTCGAGACGCCCTTCCTCCCGATCCAGCTCATCTGCCCCCAGAAGTGCAATGCGCAGTCCGTCATGTGCTACAAGTGCGCCAAACAGTTCCTCCAGATTGATGCGCCCTCGCACCGCAGGATCGATTCCCTCAAGTGTCTCTTCTGCCCCGAGATTGTCGCCAGGCCCAAGACGATCAACAATGTTTTGGATATTGCCATTCCCAACCTGCCCCTCATGATGGTCGATTCGCGGATCCACCCCTGCCCCAATGACGGCTGCTCATTCACCGGGCAGCAGCTCGACATCTTTCATCATCTCAAAAAGTGCGACTTCCGACTGGTCCGATGCGGCGAGTATGTGTGCAGCCAGACCTTCCCATTCATCCGGAAGGACGATCATAGGATGCACTGCAGGGCCTTCCGGACCTGCGATGACTGCATGGAGCGCATCCCGGTGATCGACCTGAGCACACACATGGATCGGGTGCACGGGAAGAGGAGGTGCATGCACTGCACCAGGTTCCAACCCATCGACGGACACGAGTGTGAGATGAGGCCGGTGAGGTGCGAATGGTGCTCCATGGTCGTCCCCAAGAACCGCTTCCCGGCCCATTACAAGGAGGACGTCAATTCCCTCCTGAGGGTCATCAAGGTCTACGATGCCCAGATCAGCATCCTCCACTCAACCCCCGATTGTGCACCCTTCGATGTCGCCCGCCACCTCAACTGGCTCCGCAAGAATACCGATTCCCTCCGATCCACCGTCGCACAGCTCGAGCATGCAATCCGCAATCTTGACAAGCAATAAACACCTCCCAAACCCTGATTCCGTAGCTATTGTTGAGGTGGGAATAATGAATCCGCCAAAGGGTTTGAATTTTTTTTTTGGTGGATTCAATCAAGGAATGTCGATTTCCGTAGCTACATATGCGACACACTCTGAGCGGTATTTTCCGTATCTTCAAAAAAATGGGGTGATGAACTGGTTGTTCTGGGGTGGGGGAAGCCGTGGCACCACTTCTCGGACAAGCAGCTCGGTCTGCTCGAATTCTGCAGGACGTGTCCACCCGATCGCATCGTCTGCTTCGTGGACGCATTCGACTCGATCCCCATGTGCTCGATAACGGATCTTTATCAGAAGTACACAACGGCATTCCCCGATCACCCTCTCGTCTTTGCAGAAGACATTCCCAACACCATTCTGAAGACTTACGGCGCACATGCCATCTTTGGACCGCCGTGCCCCACCACGAACCGATTCCTCTGCGCCGGCGCATTCATCGGGACCGCAGAGGATATCCTCGACTTTTGGGGGGACATTGTCCATGGCGAGGATGATCAGCGTTATGCCGCCAAGCGTTATGATCAGATCAGGATCGATACACAACACGTCCTCTTCCTGCACATTACCGCGACAACAGATCTGCCCTCGACGCCCCCATGTGTTCTTTGTGGGAGTGGACATCATAATTGTCTGCAGGCCGTGCTACATTACCGATGTATAGACGACGACTGCCTTCTCCTACTCCGAAGATGCTCTGAAGACACCTCCCATAAGAGGCGCACACTCGTCCCCTACCGTATACGGACCTACGGCATATTCTTCATCCCCGAGATTATCGGCACGATCCTGACAATTGTGCTCCTCTCACTAATGATCCGCACATCGTCGCGCTCCTCCCGGTATCTCTTCACGATATCCATCATCATCATGTGGTCATTGATCCTCACCTGGCAACTGGACACGAAGCACCTGCCCATACCACACCACCACAAGATCATGATCCTCATGATCGAGACCATGCATGAGGTGTTTACAGCGGTTAACCTGGGATTGATCCTTCTGGGAATCTTTTACCTAAAGTCGCTGCTGTTTGTCAATGTCATTTATCTCCTTCAGCTCCTGACCTTTATGCACCACAAGCGCTGCATATTCTCAATCTGGGCAGACCGATACAGGGACCATGCAACGACATACCAGACAGGATATGGCATCCTCTACCGGAAGATAGTGTGCCGACAGCAGCGCCCGAGATGGCTCTTATCCGAAAATGTGCCACCAGAAGTGTCGTGGAAGTGGCTGCACGGTCGACGCACAAACCTCATCCTCCTCATCGCACTCAACATCTGGTGGATCCTCCCCCACCCAAAAATCCCGACATGGTCCAAACCCCATTAAACCCTCAGGGTGGGTTTGAAGACACGCTTAATTTTAAGCCCACGGACATTCGAATTCCGCAGAGCCCTGAGCTCCGGGTTTAGCCCGGCTTAAGAAGGTGATATCGTTCTTAAGCCGGATTAAAGTTTGATGGGGTTGGTTTCCAACCCTGCCTGAGCTGGTGCCTTTGGGGGAAAGTGATTTTTATGGACAGACGTGTGCTCGTTGTTGGGCCATCTCACGATTGTTGTGTGAAACAGACGGAGCGCCGCATCACCATATTCAGAAACTTCAGGGTCTCCTTCTTTGGTGATTTCTACGAGATCAGCCATGGTCGGAGTCCATCGGTCGTCGTCATCATCCCATCATACAGCCACGTCATTGATGTCAGGGATTACAGCCAACTCATCCGATGGAACACCTCCCACGCCTACCAAAGCGGCGCTTCAGCCTGAGATGATCTGATTCTTGACGGCTCGTTGCTTGTCCTCATCCCACGTCCACCATGTGGAATCATCCTCTCTTATCCGCCCGTCCTGCTCGTTCAGATAATACAGGAGGACAATCCCATCGTGATGGTCCGATAATCCTCGCAGAGCTCCTTCTAATGTCCGGTAATACGACAAGTCGTTGTCATCCGACACCAGGATCGCAAAATACGGATCTCGCATTTATTCTTTTTCCCTTCTCCTTATGACCCCCCGCCGAACGGATACCCGTTATAAGAACACTTATGGAAACACTCCAATCCTTAAGCTTGGGGAGGGGGTTCAATCAGAGCGATATGAGCGGGGAGCTCGGCATTGTCGACACAGACAAAATGCTCATCGGGTCGGTCAAACAGATCCTTGTTATTGTGTATGCGATCCGATATCGCCCCGGGGTCGGTGAACTCGGGTGTGTTGTACTCCTGATGCGAGAACGATCGGATCTTGTCGGCGATCTGATCGGCCGTCATGAAGTACGACAGATGCCAACCCCCATGGACCGGTATGACACCCCCATCGATCGGTCCCATCCTTACGATTGAAGGAGGCGTGGGACATGACGCCGCGACGGCTCTTGCATGAAACCACTTTTGGGCCTTGAGGTGGTCCGTATCATAATAATAGAAATCCATCCGGAAGGCCCAGACGCCCCTTAGGATAGGCTCCTGTCGCAGCAACCACTCCACCGCCCTCGGGTTCGGGATCTCGTCGACATCACTGATCATCAGAATGTCCTCCGCGACCACATCGTCCGGGAGGCCCCTCCTGATGGCATCCCTCTGATGATGCTCCCTCGACCACGCATCGCCATCACCCGGTGAGTCATCGACCACGACATGGACCACCTTGTGCCTCAGCCCATCAGGAATCGTCGTGGGATCGTACATGATGGGCCTCTCGGCCCCCGAAAACGTCTTGGTCGACTCGACCAGTATGTGGAGATCCACAACATGCCGGAGCTCCTGGATCCTCAGATTCAGCATCCCGGATTCCCCGTTGTAGGTGAACCCATCAAACACCCTCATGAATTTTTTCTTCACCCGGATCTGATTAAGTCTCTCTGTATTTTTTTTGTTGCCTCTAAACAAAAAAAACATGAGCTTCAGGGCCCTTGTCGATGCCGCACAGGAGGCGATGAAACAGGAACAGAATTATCAGGGTCAGGGACAACTCAGCTCCTCCGATGACCAGGGCAGAGTCTACACCTTCAGGCCCCGTAAGCCCACCACGAGCAGAAGGGCGACTGCGACCAAGAAGAAGAAGAAACACAAGGCAGTGGGAGGAGGATCAGAAGGCAGAACCGGTCGTTGAGGGAGGCGGGAGGGCATCAGAAGCCGGCAGCCGCAGGTGGACGACCGATAGGACGGTCAGGTTCGCGTTCAATTCGGATGGAATCGTCCACGACGTCCAATTATCCAGGACTCCCGGACAGGGAACGAGGTCCTGGCAGAGGGGCCTGCAGATCCCCGCCACTACAGCAGACACCGTCCGAGGGATCAAGCATATTTATACGCCCACCGACAAAAAACCCGTCCCCCTCGCATACGAATGCTCCGAATGCGGCAAGGTCCTACGGTTCGATGCGCCATTGGCTCCATCCTCCTTTTATGTGCTCGGTCGCAACCATCTCACCAACCAGCACGGGGACAAGGCCCAGAAGATCCTCGATGATACCAAACCCCAGGGACCAATCATCCCTCGAGCAACATATCCCTACACAAAAAAGAAGCAGGGATGATGAGAATCCATCAGTCGCGGCGTCTCTGTGAGCTCGACTGTCTTTCCTGTAGATCCCGCTGAAGTGTAGGGATCATTCGGTTTAATCGTTTGCGGTATGCACGGATCATGTCGGCTTGTTGTCCCAGCCAATGATAGATGGACGGGCAGTTATCGAATCTGGCTCTCAGAAATTCAATGTCGGCCAGAATATTCAACAGATGCAGTGCACGATACTGCTGTCCTTGTCGGATCAGCGGATGAATCGATTGCATCCTCATCCTATTCTGGAAGCGATCAGTAAGAGATCTCATGCTATCCTGGATGATCATCATATCTGTATATATTGTGAATAGATTGGTCAGCTGCACCGAATCGTCATACAACATTAATATCTGCCGGAGCCTTTTGGTAAATTTATCACTGGTCAATAAGGGGTAATTTTTGGTCAGACGAGCATACTTCTCCTCCAACAACTTTGTATCATACATGTCCTTGAATATCTTCACCAGCCTGTCCATGCATGTCGGATGGTCCAGGCGTTGGATGCTGCCCTGAAGATGGGTCATCAATGAACCCTCCAGGCGATTGAGATCTGTCGATATACGGATGGCCTGCCTGACCAATGAATCCATGCTCGTATCGAAGGATCTATGAGTCTGTCGCAGGCGTGCCCTAATCTCTCTGCCAATCTGCTGTGAAGATCTTCCAACCGGTGAATCGAATATCCTCTCCCTGATGATCCCCATCATCTCGTCTATGCAAGCATCATTCTCCTGATCACTCATGTTTTATTTTCTTGGCAAAAAAAAAACACACTACCCATATATGAATCCATCTCACTCATGCCAATTCTCTGATTTCATTCCAATGAAGAATAAAAACAATGACAGGAAACCCAATCAAACCCCGGGTTGAAACCAACCCCCATCAAACTTTAATACGGCTTAAGAACAAGGTCTTCTTCTTAAGCCGGCCTAAAGTTGGTTTCAACCCTGATCAAACCCCCTTTCGATAAGAAAAGATCCGAGCAAATCCGTGCGGGGTTAGAGTGATTGAAGAAATAAATTCAAATGAGATGAATTAAATTAAATCCATGCATGGTTTGATGAATTGTGTTATAATGATAGGGTCGTTGATTTTTTGACCTCGTGCTGGCCGCCGCCGAAGATGACGCTGATGACGGATGCAATGAGGGTCGTCTTGATGACCACCAACGACCATCGGAGCCAGAATAGCATGTCAAATACCTTCCTCTTGCCGATATTGCGGTTGCGATAAATGAAGATGTAGCCCACATTGATGGTGATTGACCACAGCAGCCATTTTGCAATGTAAACGGCGGTGGGATACTCGTGGCTGACTTTTGAAAAGAAAGGCATGGTGGTGGGCTCCTCATTGATGAGGGTCAGGAAGAGGGGGGCGGCGTACAGGAACCCCACACTGATGACGATAAATACGGCGCATGCCGACAACATGACCCCTTTTAGGATGGGTGAGGGCCGATCGGACGAGCACTCGACGGGGGAAATGTCCGTCAGTAATGACCTGTGGAACCCCGAGAACTCAAAGACGAGATAATACACCAGCGTGAATACGACCGTTATCCCCACAATCTTGACACACTCCATCATATCCGTATATGCCCCCGTAAATAGGATATACAAGCCCCCCGCAATGATCCCGCAGACCGTCATGATGAGAATCTCCAGGAGGAACAACGGTCGTATCCTCTTCTTCTGTCTATCGTATGCGAATGAAGTGTCATGATTGAAGAACACACCGATCAGTCCGACAAGGATGATGAGTATCTTTAGTGTAAAGACAATCTGCTGATACAATCGGGTCATTGAGCTGACATTGATACTGGTGCTAACCAGATTCATCCGCAGGATCGCAATGAATGCGATGTAGACAATCGTCCAGATCGTCAGGGTCGTGTCGACGGATGCCTGCACTCGCCGCTTCCTGCGACAATCCCTGGTTGTGATCATCCGGTATTGGAAGTAAAACAGCAGGACCGATAGCACGGTCTGTGCCGCTCCGAATAATATGAATAGCGTCAGAAATAGTTGAGGATCCGCCATTTATTCTCGGCAATTAATTTGCTTTTTTCACTCCACAAATCCCGCATCCCACAACTCTCTCATGACATACAAACACTTGGACGCGACAAAGGGCCTGTTGAACTCCGGCCGGGTCCTGTCGGATGACACGGCCGATCGCACAAACTCCAGATGAATCACCTGACCCCTCGCATACCTCAGCATGAAGGCCACCGCCGGCCTCACAATCGCCCACAGCTCCGCCGTTATATCCGGCCACTGCTCCACCCCATCGGTCGTCCTATAGGACGGTCCCAGCACCCTGATCGTCCTGATGATGGCGTACAGCGCATACACGTGGTATTCAACAGAATCGCGATGCCTAAAATCCTCCAACGATCCGTTGCTCGGGGAAATGCTCCTTCGGAGCGCACTCACAAACTCGGTCCGCAGCGATCGGATCATGTCCGGCTGTTTGAGCTGAACCGTCATTGTCGACATGACCCATATCCGATAGAACTGCCAATTGCTCGTCGGGAACAGCGCATTGGGCCCGAAGCTCTGCTCATACAGAAAATCCCTGGTTCGGACGATCCACTGCTGCACCACCCGGTTCTCCGCCGACGTGAACATTGCCGGGTCGTACCATGCCAGCATGTCGTTCAGGGATTTGGCGTAATCCGTGATCCGTGTGTCCGTCAGCTCCGTCCGGATGATCTGCAGCCACCTCGATTTGATGGTGCTCCTGACCGTTTCCGTGTGCTGTCTGAACATGCTTCTCCTATTATTATCATGGATTTTTTGTTGTCGGTTATAAGAAATAATGCCCGTCCTCCCAATCTATGTCATTTCTCTCTCCCGCGATTACGAATCACGCTATGTTCCCCTCCAGAAGAAGCTCGAGGGATTGGAGCACTGTCCGTCCGTCCACCCCCGCATCCACCGTGTCGATGCCGTCTACGGACGAGACCTCCCCCCCTCAATCAGACGGGACTACTGCCAAAACCCCTGGCACCGATTCTTCATCACACCCAGCATGCTCGGATGCGCCGCCAGCCATCTCAGGGCATGGCGGATGATTGTGGATCAGGATGAGTCCCCGTGGGTGCTCGTCCTGGAGGACGACGTCGTCTTTGATCCCGACATGCTCATCCGGCTGCACCGAGATGTCCTCTCGGAAGACACGCAAAAATCCGACATTATCATGGTGGGCAGCTTGGACCCGACGATGCACAGGATGGTGAACCAGAACTCGCACTCCATCATCCCCTATTACATGACGCTCCCCACAACATCCGACAATACGACAACGACCGACACCCACTTCTTCTACACCACATCGTCCTACGTCATCAGCCGCCGCGGGGCGCAGCGTCTCCTCGCCTGTCTTGCCGGCCATCTCAGCTACCATGTCGACCTGATGATCCACGGTGTCTGCTACCGAGGCCTGTGCAGATCCAGAACCCTGCTCGAGCCGATCGTGTGGACACGCCTCGACACCCCCAGCCACAACGACACCGGATTTCCTTGGTTATCCACGCAGGTGTTGTGCAGGGTGGCATCGCCGGGCGTCCTCAACATCCTCAACCAGCCCCTCCTCCAGCTGGGGACTCCCCGGCTCACAATATCCGTCAACGTCCTCCTCTTCTTCCTCGTCATCCTGAGCCTCATCCCCAGGAGGTTCCTGATCGTCGCTGCACTGTGGTTCATCGCGGAGATGGTGCTCACTCGCAGGTATGCGTGGCCGACCCTGGGCATCGTCATGTGCATGTCCATACGGCGCTACCCCTGGATGCGCAGGTGGTGGCTCATCCTGTGGCTCATTATCGCCGTGTATACTGTGTGCCACCTCCATTACATCGTCCTCGGCGTCTTTCTGCCATCCGTTGATGATTCTTTATGAGATTCTGAATTACCCATTCTGAAAAAATCTGCAGACTCTAAAAAAAAATTATATCTGCAAATATTTTTTTGAATCTGAAGATTTTTTTCACCGCAGACCCCCCGGAGACTCTGGTTCCACCGGTCATAATGACCCCCTGGAAACCCTGGTTCCACCGGAGAGACCAATCCCATCAAGCTTTAATTCGGCTCAAGAACAACATCACGTTATTAAGCTGGGTTATAGTTGGTTTCAAACCTGGCTCTGGTTCCACCGGAGACATCATGACCCGCGGGGGCTCTGGTTCCACCGGAGGTCATGACCCAAAAAAAAAGAGGATGCAATGAAAAAATATTCTGAAAATATTTTTTTTGTTTGAAATAGAATTTTTTTTTGAGAGCGAGATTTTTTTTCAAGAGATCATGACCCCGGGGGGCTCTGGATCCACCTGTGATCATGACCCCGGGGGGCTCTGGATCCACCGGTGATCATGACCCGGGAAAAAAGAGGATGGAATGAAAGAATATTTTTGTTTGAAATCAGGGTTGAAACCAACCCCCCATCAAACTTTAACCCGGCTTAAGAACGACACCACCTCCTTAAGCCGGGCCAAAGGTGGTTTCAACCATGTTTGAAATAAGGGTTGAAACAAACCCCCATCAAACTTTAACCCGGCTTAAGAACAACACCACCTCCTTAAGCCGGGTTAAAGGTGGTTTCAACCATGTTTGAGAATGAATTTTTTGGAGAGAGAGATTTTTTAATGAGCTCGTTAAAAATTGAGATGATAGTGCCACCGGACACCTGGTAAATCGTGTGAAATATAAAGTAATCGGCATCCCGGGACCATCACGCACCGGACCCCCGCGTGGCGCCCCTGAAGATCAGGTCCCCAGGGGGTTCGGGGGCGTGGCGCCCCTGAAGCGCCCCTGAAGATCAGGTCCCCAGGGGGTTCGGGGGCGTGGCGCCCCTGAAGCGTGGCGCCCCTGAGGCGTGGCGCCCCGGAAGCGTGGCGCCCCTGAAGCGTGGCGCCCCTGAAGATCAGGTCCCCAGGGGGTTCGGGGGCGTGGCGCCCCTGAAGCGCCCCTGAAGATCAGGTCCCCAGGGGGTTCGGGGGCGTGGCGCCCCTGAAGCGCCCCTGAAGCGCCCCTGAAGATCAGGTCCCCAGGGGGTTCGGGGGCGTGGCGCCCCTGAAGAGGAGTTTGTGGTGGTTGAATCGTTGTCGGAGGACGGAGCAGATGCGGGATTCCTTGCGCGGCTTGGACATGAGGAGGAGCTTCCGTGCCTCGTCCTCGGTGAGTTCGGCGTCGAGATCGTTTGTGCCGAGGCTCCGACAGAACAGGTCGGCCCCCTCGATGCGGCGGATGGCGTCGAGGAGGTCGCGCCTGGTCATGGATTGGATCTCGGGGAATTCGGCAAAGTCGGCATCATGGGGTTGGATCCGGTCGAGGACGAGGTAGATGTACAGGAGCTCGCCGATCTTGAAGCTCATGCACTTTTTGCCCTGGGGGATGTTCTTGCGGTTGGTGCCCCTGAACTTGTCCCTGTCCCTGACATCGCGTATAAAAAAGTCGTTGCCGCGGACAAACCCGTAGAACCCCACGTCATTATCAAAAATAAAATAATCCGCATCCTGAACCGACATTTCCTCCAGCGGGAGCATCTTGCGCCTTTTTTCAATAGCCGGCCGTGGTGGTGCCTCTGCGGTTGTAGCACCGGCGGGAGCGGCCGCCGGCGCCCACGCCCCACCTTCAAAGGCGACCCACGAGTCCATCCCGATCCGATGGCGCGGCGCACCCGACGTCATGTCGACCCGGTCCGGGAAGGACGCTGCAAAAGCATCCAGCACACGACCATGGCGGCCGTCCTCGACCAGGAGCTCAAAGAGGCCCCTCGTGAGCTTTGGGAATGGGATGACTCGTAGTTTTGTCCGCAGATTGTCGGGGTCGGTCTCCGCCAGGATCGAGTCGACGAACCTCCCCCAGTGGCCGATGAACCGGTGCTCATAATCCAGCATCCCATCGGACCGGATCGCTTCATCGACGGACAGCTTCGGCGCGATGAGCCGCCGCTTGACGACGTCCGGGTCGAGCACAAAGGCGTTGAGGCTCAGGTTCTCGCGGACGGACCCGGACATGCCGGGGATGTAGCCGATGGCAAAGACGTAGGGGTGAGCCTGTTCGATGCAGACCGGCGCCCCAAAGACGCTGTAAAAGAGGTGGCGCGTGGCAATGAGATCGCCCAGGATGTGCAGGATCTGGAACCTCGCAGCGTCCGTTCCCTCCATGAGATGATCGACGAGCTCGTCCAGGAGGATGCGCGGCGTCCTCATGATGATGCGGGACAGGCGCTCGATGACCAGATCTCGCAGGCTGTGGTCATACCACGCGACCGAGTTGCCCGGGTCGGTGCCCAGGATGCGCGGGTTCTGGCCGTCGCACGTGTACACACAGGGGGCGTAATCGCACTCCCTGGACATGTCCACCAGACGGCCCCTCGTCGTCATGTGTCGGTCCCTCTCAAAGATGCAGTCCCAGCTCGTCCGCATGACAAAGTGCTCCACGAGCTTCAGGTTCCTGTCCTTGATCTCCGATCGGAGATACTTCTGGAAGTCGATCGACACGGACTCGCCGCCCTCTCCCTCGGGGACGGCGGCGTGGTAAAAGATCCTGACGACGGGGTTGTCCATGCCCTCGTGCGACGTCCTGCGTATGCCGCGGGCGACCGCCTGCACCAGGTCGGACATGTTCCACGAGGGCGTCAGGATGTGGATCTGGCTGATGTGGAACAACGAGATGCCCTCCTTGGTCTTGTTGGTCGTCAGCATGATCCGGCAGTACCTGCCGTCCATGTTGTCGGGACGGTTGAAGAACCGGAGCATCTTCTGGACGTCGCGATCGGGCGTCCTGACGGCGTCATTGATGAACATGACCCTGGGTGCGGGCGGCAGCGACCACATGTTCGGCACCTCCCGCGTGATGATCTCACAGCCCACTACATCACGGAGGAGGAGGAGCAGGATCATGATCCCACTCCCCTTGACCAGGCTCGAGTACGCGTAGCACTTCTTGGTGAGGTTCTCCGGGCTCGTAATCTCGCGGAGGAACCCGGCGTAGATGCTGGAGAACTGTGAAATGAACTCAATCTTGACGTCAATGGGCGCCGAGCGATCGAACATGACGGCCGACCCCGGGACCCCCCTCCACGCCTCCATGTTCCACCTCAGCGTGTAGCCCCCCAGTCTGGACACGCTCACCCCTCCCCTGACGGGGACCGGTTTTACCGAGTAGATGCAGAACCTCGAGAAGCCCGCCTCGCCGTAGGATCCGTCCGGGAATACGAACAGGGATGCCTCCGAGCTGCGGCTGTAGATGCTCCTGTCGGCACCCCCCGTGTCCTTCTCGAACGCGCTGATGTAGTGGAACGTCTGGAACTCGTGCATGGTATCGACGACGACCGGGATCGACCTCATGGGGGCCACGATCCGTCCCTCGGTCCGCACCGCGACCGTCGCCATGCGCATGAACGAGTTGCGCCCCCGGAGGATGACGGAGAGCTCCTCCTCTGCCCCCGGCCTCCACCTGTACACCGGCAGGCGCCGGGACGGGAAGCCCACGTTGTCCCCCTCCTCGGCATCCTCATCGGACGTTGCGGCCACCACGACCTCGTCCTCGATCTCCAGGAACCGTTTGGTGAACTCGCTGCCGGAGGGGAGCGCCCGGTCCTTGGGCAGGATGAGGTTCCAGAGGGGGACGATCTCGTCCGGCTGATCCTGCATCGGGGTCGCGGTCATGAGCACCACCCGCTTGTTGTCGAGCCTGTGCAGGAGGCCGCTGATGGAGTCGTAGATCATGCGGCTCTGCGCGCCGCTGGCGTGGAGGTGGTGGCACTCGTCCATGATGATGACGGCGCCCTCGAGCCTGGTCTTGGTCGTGTGCGGGTTCGAGGAGATCTCCTTGTACAGCTGGTAGTACGTCATGAACTCGATCCTCATCTTCTGGAACACGGTGCTCCACCTCTTTTCGATGATCTCGGGGTTGTTGATCCCATCGGTCATGGCCTTGTGCAGTTCTCGGCAGGGGACGGATCGCATGCGGATCTCGTTCCTCAGGTTATTGAGGGTGGTCGAGTTGTTGGCGGCGACGAGGACGGGCGCGCCCTGGTTCTGGTCGATGATGGCGGTCGCGACGGTCGACTTGCCGCTCCCCGCCTCGTGGAAGAGGAGGAGGCCGTCAAAGAGCGTGTGCGCGTTGAGGAATCGGCCTATCCTGACCTGGTTGTCAAAGTATACGCTGTCTCCTCCGGCATGACTCAGTTCTTTTTTGGACCCGATCCCCGTCTGGAACTCCGGATCATCGATCGGGGGATAAGAAGGAAGCAGGATTTCATAAGCGTCGTCTCGCATGGATTTATTAATGCCCCTTTAATTTTTTTTGTTCATCAGACACAAACAAAAAAATTATTGCATTAAGTAATGAAATGTGCGACATTCTGACGGCGGGGGTTGATATTGGGAGTGCGGAGTCGTTCTTCAGGGAGAATAGGATTGTGTACATTGAGGATTTTATCAGGGACGACATCCGAAGGAAGCTCGTGGATCTTATTATGGAAAAGGAGGGTGAGTGCAAGAAGAGGAACTCCAACTCTGTGCTGAGCGCATTGGGGCAGCTGAACGCCAGGAATAATTCCGACACGGACAAGATTTATAAGCAGCACTCGATCATTACCGGGACCGACATCCAGGAACGGCTCCCCGAGCTCCACTACTACTACCACAACTGCTTCGCCGACGTCGTCTCCAGGATCGTCGGGACACGGGTCTACCCTCTCAACGAAAGGCACACCATCAACAACTGCGTCATTATCTATGAAAAAGACGGCGACAGCCTCCGGTGGCACACGGACAGGGGCATCTTCAACGGAAAAAAGGTGTTTACGCTCCTAATCTACCTCCACAACTCCTCCACACAGAACCTGTGCTATATAACCCATGATGATAAGAAGGAGTGTATTTTTACGAGCGAAAATTCGTGCGTCATCCTCGAACAGTTCACCCTCGAACACGCCGTAACGCCTCTCAAGCCGAACGAAAAAAAGATCCTGTGGTCCATGACCTTTGCCGAGGACATGAACTCCACAAGCCCCGTCGGGTGCATCATGGACAAGGCGAAGCAGATCTCCTACATGGGCATGAGCGCCCTCACCAAGACCGATATTTTTATTATGCTATCCATCCTCCTCCTCATCATCCTCTCCATCTACGCCACCCGCAGATGCATCGGTCGTAGGACAGGCCCTGGCAGAATCCGGTAATGACACAAAACTGAAAATGTGTGATAACGATTTGCGGACTAATATTCACACGTATGAAGAAAAAGACTCGTCGCGTCTGTGAGCACGATGGGTGCGGGACGAGACCATCCTACAATGTGCGAGGGGAGAGGAAGGGGCGCTTCTGTTCAGACCACAAGGCTCCCAACATGATTGATGTTGTCCATCCGACTTGTGATTACGATGGGTGCGGGACGATACCATCCTACAATGTGCGGGGCGAGAAGAAGGGGCGCTTCTGTGCTGACCACAAGGCTCCTAACATGATTAATGTTAAGAATCCAACTTGTGAGCACGATGGGTGCGGGACGATACCGTCCTACAATGTGCGAGGCGAGAAGAAGGGGCGCTTCTGTTCAGACCACAAGGCTCCCAACATGATTGATGTTATCAATCGGACTTGTGAGCACGATGGGTGCGGGACGATACCATCCTACAATGTGCGAGGCGAGAGGAAGGGGCGCTTCTGTGCTGACCACAAGGCTCCCAACATGATTGATATTAAGCATCCGACTTGTGAGCACGATGGGTGCGAGAAGCAACCAGTCTACAATGTGCGAGGCGAGAAGAAGGGGCGCTTCTGTGCTGACCACAAGGCTCCCAACATGATTAATGTTATCAATCGGACTTGCGAGCACGATGGGTGCGGGACGATACCATCCTACAATGTGCGGGGCGAGAAGAAGGGGCGCTTCTGTGCTGACCACAAGGCTCCCAACATGATTGATATTAAGCATCCAACTTGTGAGCACGATGGGTGCAAGAAGATACCAAGCTTCAATGTGCGAGGCGAGAAGAAGGGGCGCTTCTGCTCTGATCACAAGGCTCCCAACATGATTAATGTTAAGCATCCTACTTGTGAGCACGACGGGTGCGATACGATACCCGGGTGGGGTATACCGGGGCATAAGGCGACTCGGTGTCAGCGACACCAATCCGAAGGGATGATTCGCAGTCCGCGGACCAGGTGCTCCGAGAGCGGGTGCAGGGAAGTGGCCATTTACGGTCTCATTACGGTCCGACACTGTGTCCTGCATCGTTTTGCGGACGAGGTTGCGCTGATTGGTGGTCGGTGCAGGAAGTGTGAGTTAGTGGACATTCTGGATCGAGAAGGGGTCTGTTCGACGTGCGATCCGAGACTGCACACGCGCATCCGTCTGGCGAAGCAGCGGGAGGTCAGGGCGGTTCTGGATCGGTCTGGTGTCGTTCCCAGATACAGCTTGTACGACGAGACGATTGAGCGGGGAGAATGTGGTAGGGAGAGGCCGGACTTTGCGTGGGACTGCGGGACGCATTGGTTGGTGTTAGAAGTGGACGAGGATCAGCACCGTTCACAATCCGGATGGGTACAAGCCGGTTCGTGGGAAGCATCAGGCTCCCTTCGGGAAGCGCATGATTGTTCTGCAGAGATGGCTGGCGCATCTGATGAAGCAGCCCCCTCGAGGCGTCGTTTCAGTGCTGCAGCTGTTCTTTGATGGGTATTCAGAGGATATGGAAGCGCCCGAGGTGTTGGTGCCATTCGATGTCAGGGATCAATAATAAACAAGATCAGGGACCACTTCTGTCGCTTAGATTGTATAATAACAAATCTAAGGATATGATCAGAAAATAAGAAAGAAAAATGGTGCTGACGATGGAGTATTGGTCGATGCTTTTTAGGAATGTGGATTTTGACGGTTGGGACCAGAAGAAGAGGTTCCTGAGGAGGATCGAGGAGAAGCTGTATGAAAAAGGCGTTCAAGGCTCATTCGATGATCCACGCGACCTTTGTGGTGTCCGCCTCCAGGACCAGGGGCGTGCACCGCATCGTGTCCTGGGGCGTCAATCACATCGCCGAGGGTGGCAGGAGCATCCATTCGGAGGTCGATGCGCTGCGGGGCCTGCGGTGTCGTGGGCGTGAGCGGCTCGTCCTGCTCAATGCCCGCATATCCAGGACGGGGGTGGTCAACATGAGCCGGCCGTGCCCCAACTGCGCCCGGTGGATCTCCTGCCGTCCCCATATTATCAGGATCTCCTGGACCGATCAGGATCATGCCATAACATCCAAGCCCTCCGATCTCTTCCAAAAGACCACTGTAATGAAGAACATGCTGTGAAGGCTGCACGGATCACATCTTACCCAACTTCATTATGATGATACTTAACGATTCATCTAAATAGGAAGTCAGGAGAACGGGGTATGTCGCAAACCCAACTCGACTTTGATGATACTTAAGGATATTTATCTATGTTATCCTTAAGGTGTGTTTAATACCGGTTTAAAGACTCAGATAAGGAGAGGAGATCCGAGAAAAACCCGAGGAAATCCAAAGTTGACCCGCACAGGCAGGGTTGAAACCAACTTTAGGCCGGCTTAAGAAGACGATGTTGTTCTTAAGCCGTATTAAAGTTTGATGGGGGTTGGTTTCAACCCTGCACGGTGCAGGGTTTGGTATGTCGGTATGTCGTCAAGGTTGAGGAGGGAGTTCAAGGAGAATTTGATGAGAGGGGTCATGACATGCGCATGTTGGTGCGAATGTGGGGGATGAGTCTGGAGAATTCCTTGAACCATCGTGGCGCGTCTGCCTTGTTGATGGTGCGGCGTGAACGGAGGAGCTGGGCGAATGCCTTCCTGGTCAGGTTCGCGTTGGAGGAGGCGAGCAGTGCTTCATTCACTTCGGGATCGACACCGAATTGTTGGAGAAGGTCGTAGAGGAAGAAGACCAGCCACTTTTTTTGTTCACGGATCTCGTTGGCGGATTGGTCCTGGAAGGGGTATGCCTTGCCGATGATGGACAACGACAGAGGGATCTCCGGTTCATACCGCAATTCGATCATGGTCGCATTCATGACGTCATGCCCGAAGTTGACCATCCTGGGTCTGAAGGTGAACTTTAGATCCTCCAAGGAATTGAAATCCAGCACAAATTTTTTGTTTCTGGAGAGAAGATTCTCAATCGCCAGGATCGTCTCCTCGATATCATTCAGATCATCCGTATGCACAAACTGTCGGATGTGCTTATGAACCTGGGTCGGCACCTTCTGCATAATCTTGTCTTTTGTTAAAAACAAAATTTTTTTTTAGTGGTTCGGATTCAGGGTTGAAACCAACCCCCATCAAACTTTAATACGGCTCAGAAACAATTTTACCTTCTGAAACCGGGCTAAAGTTGGTTTCAACCCTGATCTTCACAAACTCTACCTTGATTCATTCTTGCCTTGTGTGGAAAGGGTTTATCGAACCCTGCACGGATGTGCTTCTTCTTGAACCAGTCTACCTGACGATTGATTGACCGTTCACAAAATAGATTTGATTTGAGTTGAATTTTAATCTAATCTGTTCATGGCTTGGTTTATGCAAACAGACAAGCATACAAGATGGTCGATCCATGCATGATTCGTGTGTATTTCTTCATCTTCTCCGATGCGGGGTCGTTCCCTCCTTCTGATGGTGCATCAGTCGATGAAGGTAAAGTACATTCATCTTTTGGAGTATATCCATCACGGTATTGAAATGATTTATGCAAAATATTTTTGCTCTTACAGTAACGTAAGTTAGGAGAGCCGTTGTCGTCTTTTTTGATAATGTTCTGCATGTTTTTAATTTCATACATAAGAGTTAAAAATTGATGTTTCTGAATATCAGGAATATGTCGTTGCACGTCTTGAACTGAAAATACCGTCCAAGGTAAAGATCTACTCCCACTGGAATTTTCGGGCAACACAATGAATATTTTGCATTTCTCGGGATCCTTATACTTCATATACAAGGATGACAGCAGTTTATTTGTATCCTTATCATCCTTAGGGATGCGGGGACCAGAAAAAATAGAATAAAACAACAAAATGAGTTTGGGTTCGTTGGTGGACTCAATCGTTGTAGCACCATTCCCGATCTCAGTGATCTTGAGGTTGTCGGTATTGGACACAAAGGGCGATAGGATATCCTTCAAGAATTTGGTGTATGGCTCTTCCTTTTTTGCGAATGCAATGACGTCATTTTCGGTCAAAACAATACTCATTTTTATTTATTTTTTTTTTTTTTGG